>Ga0209040_10000007_pt1 | contig 172756 bp, 156 predicted proteins | sample BogFormECP12_OM3_FD_188240 | JGI IMG/M metagenome (GOLD analysis project Ga0209040, IMG submission 188240) | Bog forest soil microbial communities from Calvert Island, British Columbia, Canada - ECP12_OM3 (SPAdes) (version 2) | ecosystem: Environmental > Aquatic > Freshwater > Wetlands > Bog ... | reverse complement strand
ACATACCTTATGTGCCTCGAGCACGAATAGAAGCCTGTCCGCATCGCCGCAAAAATACCTGTGGACAGGTACGCCCGTTTTCATAGAAGGATGACAAGCGAAATGAGTCCTAGCATCGTGACCGACCGGTCGTTTGGATCACTCTCACTCTCCTTGCTCCCGCGCCTTCACTTCCCTATGATCGAAGCAGAACACTGGGGTTCGCCCACAACACACCATGGAAAAAAAGCCGCTGAAGCCGCAGGTTGCTGAAAGTCCCATCGCCGATGTGTTTGAAAACCGCCACCCCTCCGACGCCGAAAAGAAATGGGCCGAGAAGACGCTGGCCCCAACGCTCGAAAAGGCACCCGAGCGGCCCATTGGCGCACCGACTGGCGTGAACCTCGACGAGCACGGCCACGCGCGCTTCACCACAATTTCCGGCTTGCCGATTCGTCGCCTCTATACCCAGGCCGATCTGCCAACCGACTGGAGCGAGGAACAATATCTCGGCTATCCCGGCCAAGCGCCCTACACGCGCGGCATTCACGCCACGGGATATCGCGGCAAGGTTTTTACCATGCGCCAGTTCTCGGGCTTTGCTTCGCCCGAAGAGACCAATCAACGCTACAAATATTTGCTCGAGCACGGCGGCAGCGGTCTTTCTGTAGCATTCGATCTGCCTACGCTGATGGGTTACGACTCGGACCATCCGGCCAGCGAAGGCGAAGTGGGCAAGTGTGGCGTGGCCATTGATTCGCTCGAAGACATGGAGATTCTTTTCGGCGGCATCGATCTCGAAAAGACCACCGTCTCGATGACCATCAATTCGCCCGCGTCTGTGCTGTGGGCCATGTACCTGGTGGTCGCTGAAAAGCAGGGAGCCGACTGGAAGAAGATTTCCGGCACCATTCAAAACGACATTCTCAAGGAGTACATCGCGCAGAAGGAATACATCTACCCTCCCGCGCCATCGATGCGGCTGGTGATCGACACCTTCGAGTTCGGCTCGAAGTTCACGCCCCGGTTCAACACGATTTCGATCAGCGGATATCACATTCGCGAGGCCGGTTCGACCGCTTTACAAGAGCTGGCGTTCACCTTGTATGACGGCGTTGAATACGTGGAGTGGGCGCTGCGGCGCGGGCTCGATGTGGATGAGTTCGGCCCGCGTCTGAGTTTCTTCTTCAACGCGCACAACGATTTCTTCGAGGAGATCGCCAAGTACCGCGCCGCCCGGAAGATTTGGGGTCAAGTAATGAAGACCCGCTTCGGCGCGAAGAACCAGCGCACGTGGCTGATGCGCTTCCACACCCAGACCGCGGGAGTCTCTCTGCCGGCGCAGCAGCCCATGAACAACATTGCGCGCGTGGCCGTGCAGGCGCTGGCGGCCGTTCTGGGCGGAACGCAGTCGCTGCACACCGATTCTTACGACGAGGCGCTCGCCTTGCCCACCGAGGAAGCGGCGCGCATCGCGCTGCGCACGCAACAGATCATTGCGTATGAATCGGGCGTGACGCAGACGGTTGATCCCTTGGGCGGGTCTTACTTCTTAGAAACCTTAACGCTACAAATGGAAAACGGCGCCTTCGATTATTTCGGCAAGCTCGACGCCATGGGCGGCATGGTGAAAGCCATTGAGCGCGGCTATCCGCAGAAAGAAATTGCCGAAGCGTCGTATCAATACCAGCGCGCCGCCGAGGCCCGCGAGAAAGTGATCGTGGGCGTGAATGAATTCGTGATTGAAGAAGAGTCGCCGCACATTCTCTATATCGACGAGAGCGTGGCGCGGCAGCAAACCGCGAAGCTGAAATCCTTGCGCGCCCGGCGCTCCAATGACGACGTAACCCGGGCGCTGGAAGCGCTCAAAAAAGCTGCGGCGCAGGAGCCGCACGCCGGGACCAACGGCAATGTCTCCGCGGCCAATACCATGCCCTACATCGTGGACGCGGTCCGCGCCTACGCCACCGTGGGCGAAATCTGCGAAGCTCTGCGGCAGGTGTACGGAACTTATACGGAAGTGAGCATTACCTAGTCTGTCAGGCCGGAGCGTGGGACGACTGCCGCGGCGCGAAAAAGCGCAAAGGCTGCGAAGAAAGACGCGATTGGCCGGGATGAGATGGTCTCGCGATCCAGACAATCCTCGCGTAAACAATTGAAAACACAAATAAAAGCACGGCTAGAGCCTTGGCAGGCCGCGTGCTTCATGAAGCAACGACCAATATGGCGAACGAAGCGAGGACCGTCGTAGCGAAAGGCTGGACGACGTCGCAAGTCTACGTCATGGCCAGCATTTGTCTGGTCATCGGGCTGGCGCTAGGCTACTTATTCCGCGGCTCGGCGTCGCGAACGGCTTCAACCTCCCAGGCCGTTTCGATGCCCGCTCCGGTTCCGGCGAGCTCAGCATCCGCCGGGTCAGCGTCTCCGGCTCTGGTGTCTTCGGGCCCAGCGTCCCCGAGTTCCGGTTCACCGGGCTCAGCCCAGCAGATGCCCAGCTTGGACGACATGAAGCGCATGGCCGACAAAAAGGCCGAACCGCTGCTCGCGAAGCTGAAGACTGATCCCAACAACTCGCAACTGCTCAACCAGATCGGGATGCTCTACAAAGCGACGCATCAGTTCAAAGATGCGGCGGGATATTTCCAGAAGGCAGTCGATGCCGATCCCAAGAACGTGGCGGCGCGCACGGATCTGGCCACGTGCCTGTTCTATCAAGGCGACGCCGACGGCGCCATCCAGCAACTGCAGCAATCTCTCAGTTATGACCCCAAGGATGCCAATTCCCTGTTCAACCTGGGGATGATCCGCTTGCAGGCGAAGAACGATCCTCACGGGGCGATCGCGGCGTGGCAGCAGTTGCTGAAGCTGAATCCCAAGCTGGCCGACGACAAGAAGGCCGCCGTGCAGAAATTAATTGCCCAAGCCCGGAAGCCCAAGGTGAGCGAATAGCGGGGCCGGGAAACCTGGTTTCACCTTAGCGAAAAACTCACCAACCACCCAGCCTGCGGCTGGGAAAGCGGGGCTTTACGGGGAATCCCAGCTAGATTTCAACCAATCCCAAGAACTGCCCAATTCGGCCCTGAGATTGCGGATGAAATGGCGGAAAACCAGGCAAGGACGGTCCTCCCCAATGAACTATGAGCGAATGAACTACAGGCGAACCTACCGCAGGATTCTTCGCGCCAGCCACTACCTGCTTCTGGTTGCCGGGCTGCTCGTGTTCTCGGCGCAATTCGCCAGGTCTGCGGATGCCTCGCCCCTTTCCGGTGCATACGAACTGGTGCAGAAGACCGACCTCGGCCCTCAAACGCGCGTCCGGTTACGCCTACATCTGGCGAACCACGGAGCGCGAGAACTCCACATTCAGCGGCTCACACTGTGGGATTTCTCGCACCCGGATCGAGGAGGGTCGCAAGCGTGTTCGATCGTCGTCCCCGCCGGCGCCTCGGTCGACACAACGCAGGAATTCACCATCCGGCGTCCAGAATATGACCTGTGGCGCCGCGGAGCCCGGCCCAGGCTGATTCTGGAACTGCTGGCGCCTTCTGGCCACAATACAACGGAAGTGGTTCGGCTGGATCGCATTTCCAGCGGGAAGGCGGACTGACCATGCGCTTACGATACCCGCTGGTTTCGCTTTGCATCCTGATCATAGCCGCGCTGGGCGCGCCGCAGGTCTCGCTCGGGCAGTATTCCATCAGCACGGTCGCGGGCGGCGGCCCCAATAATCTGCCCGCACTGCAATCCAGCGTCGGCTACGCGGGAAGTGTGGCGCGCGATGCGGCAGGCGACACTTATATTGCGGACTCCTACTCGAGCCAGATCTTTGAAGTGTCCGCGGCCGGCACTCTTACGGTAGTAGCGGGAAACGGAACTCTCGGCTACTCCGGCGACGGAGCACCCGCGACCAGCGCGGCGCTCAACCGTCCGGAGAGTGTGGTGCTCGACAGCTTGGGAAATATCTTCATCGCCGATACGAATAACTCGGTCATTCGCGTGGTCAACACCCAAAGCACGGCGATTACGATCGCCGGAGTAGCCATCCAACCGGGCACCATTCAAACCGTGGCGGGCAGCGGCACGGCAGGATACTCCGGCGACGGCAACACGGCGACCGGAGCAAATCTCAATGACCCGTACGGCGTGTTTGTCGATAGCCACGGGAACATCTTCATCGCCGACACGGACAACTCGGTCATCCGCGAAGTAGTGGCCAGCACCGGCAACATTCAAAGCATGGCGGGAAACGGCACACCTTGCGCGAACCAGAGTTCATTCTGCGGCGATAACGGGCCCGCGACCAGTGCGCAACTCGACCTGCCGCAGGGCGTGTTCGTCGACGGTTCGGAGAACATTTTTATCGCCGACACTTCTGACTCCGTCATCCGCGAGGTGACCGCCGCGAACGGCAATATTCAAACCGTGGCTGGGACGTACTACACGTTTGCCGCCACCGACACGTGTAACTTCTCCGGCGATGGCAACCCGGCAACCAGCGCACAGCTCTGCCTGCCCTCCGGCGTTTTCCTCGACAGTTTGGGAAACATCTTCATTGCCGACACGGATAATTCCGTGATCCGCGAAGTGACCATCGCCAATGGCAATATTCAAACCGTGGCGGGAAATAACACGGCGGGCTACTCCGGCAACGGCGCGTCGGCGATCCTGGCCGAACTGAACTCTCCCGGCGGAATTTTCGTCGACAGCGCAGAAAATATATTCATCGCCGATACCGACAATTTTGTGATTCGTGAAGTCACGGCGGGCAACATTCAGGCGCTCGCGGGCAATCATGCCCTGGCGTATTCCGGCGACGGAGGCCCCGCCACCGGCGCCGCGCTGAACATTCCCGGCGGCGTATTTGTCGATAGCCTGGGAGATCTTTTTGTCGCCGATACTTATAACTCTGCGATTCGCGAAGTGGCGGCGGGGGGCACCATTCAGACCGTGGCCGGCAACGGCATCGCCTGCGCGATTCCCACCGCGGCCTGCGGCGACACCGGCCTCGCGACCAGCGCGCAACTGAACTATCCGGGAAGCGTTTTCGTGGATGGTTCCGGCAACATCTTCATCGCCGATACTGAGGATTCCGTGATTCGCGAAGTCGTGAAGGCGACAGGCGATATTCAGACTGTGGCCGGCACGCCCGGCACCGAGTGCATCGACACCAGCTCGGCATGCGGCGACAGCGGGCCCGCGAGCAGCGCGGAGCTCACGAGTCCCTACGGCGTGCTGGTGGATGGTTCGGGAAACATTTACATCGCCGACACCGGTAACTCAGCCGTTAGGGTAGTCAACACCGGAAGTACGCAGATTACGATCGCGGGAGTGGTCATTCAGCCGGGTACGATTCAGACTGTGGCCGGCAAGCCCGGTACCGCCTGCGCCGATTCCAGTTCCGGCTGCGGCGACAACGGGCCCGCCGTCAGCGCGGAACTCAATTCACCCGGCGGTATTGCTCTCGATGTGGCCGGCGACATCTTTATCGCGGATACGTTCAACAATGCCGTCCGCGAAGTGACCGCAACCACCGGGGTCATTCAGACCGTGGCCGGAACCCTGGGCAAGCGGGGCTACTCGGGCGATAACGGGCCGGCGACCAGCGCGCTGCTCGACACTCCGTACGGCGTGTTCGTGGATTCGTTTGGAAACATTTTCGTAGCCGACACGGACAATTCCGTAATCCGCGAAGTGGTCGCGGTGAACAACAACACGATCCAGACTATCGCCGGCAACGGTACCTACGGGTTTTCCGGCGACGGCGGATCGGCCACCAGCGCGGAACTCGCCCATCCTCTCGGTGTAGCAGGCGGTTCGGCGGGCAGTCTCTTCGTTGCCGACAGCGAGAACTCGCGCGTCCGGCAGTTATTGTCCACGGTCAGCGTGACGCTGGTTCCGACTTCCGCGACGGTGCCTCTCAGCGGTCCGCAGCAGTTTGCGGCAACCGTGACCGGCGCCAGCAATCCGGCCGTAACCTGGCAGGTGAACAACGTGACCGGCGGCAACTCGACCGTGGGAACCATTTCTTCGGGCGGGCTGTATCAGGCACCAGCCGCTCTGCCGACTTCGCCCGCGGTGACTGTGACCGCGATTTCCGATGCCAACGGATCTACTTTCGCCTCAGTCCCGGTGACCATTGCCGGGAGCGGCACTCCCACCGTGAGCGTGACCAGCACACCGTCCGGCGTCACCAACGTTTATACCGGGCTCGCGCAAACCTTCAACGCCTCCGTCACCGGAGAAACCAACACCGCCGTGAATTGGGAAGTCGGCGGGGTCGCGGGCGGCAACCCGACCCTGGGGACCATAACCAGCGCGGGCGTTTATACCGGACCCGCCGCCGTGCCTTCGCCGGCACTGGTCGTCATCACTGCGGTTTCGCAGGCCAGCGCATCGGTGTCCGGTTCCTATCCGGTCACGATCGTCGCCGCACCAGCGGCGCCATCGCCGGCGTCCCAGACCATCTTCCCGGGCTCGGCCGCGAACTACTCGCTGTCGTTGAATGCGCACACCGGAAACCCCAGCCAGCCGATCACGCTCTCCTGCCAGCAAAGTTCCTTGCCGGTCGGCGCTACATGCGTTTTTTCGCCCGCGATCATTACTCCCGCAGCGACGGCCGTGCCGTTTTCGCTCCAGGTAAATGTCCCTTCCGGCGGAGCATCTTTGCGGAAGCCCGCCGGAACGTGGCTCGCATCGCAGATACTTTTTTCGCTTATGCCGCTGGCGGGAATTCTGCTGATCTCCCGAAAACAACGTCAACGGCGTCAACGCGGACGCCGGTGGCTCTGGCTGGTGGTGCTCTCTGTCGTGCTGGTTGCGCTGAACGCCTGCGGCGGGAGCAGCTCTTCCACCATCCCACCCGAAAAGAACCCGGAGCTGGGAACTTACTCCGTTCAGATTCTTGGCACCACGGCGGCACAGCCGACGCCCACGCACATCACGACCGCGGGCCTGACCGTGCAGTAAACGTTGTAAACGGAGGAAGAGAGTCGGGAACTCCGCAGTTGGAGCGCGGGCTACTTTTGCGGCTTCCCTACCCGCTGCGCGGTGGCGAACATTTTCACCACCGTGTCCAAATCTTTCGGCTGGACTTTGCCCGCCGGAATGCGCATGTGCGTGAGGTCTTCCAGCTTCAGCAACAGATCGATCAGCGCCATCGAGTCGATCAGCCCCGAAGAAACCAGCGGAGTGTTTTCGTCCAATGTCACGCCCGGCTTGCGGATGAGCCGGGCAATGTGTTCAATCATTTGCTGCGCTTCCTCGGTCATGCGGATATTCCTCTCCAAAGATTCAGTGCAGAAGACTGAATCAAGAATCGACTCCAAGTTCGGGATGCTCGCGCACGAGCTTCTCGCGAGTGGCCGAACGCGCGGCTTTGCCGGCGGTGCTCTTGACGATCCACTTGGGCGGCTTCAGGAAAATCGTACGAATCGCCACGCCCATGCCCGCGACGACGCGGCTGCGGATTTCGCTCTCGATCTCGGCGGCGCTCGCGAGAAGTTCTTCGCGCTCGACTTCCGCCACCACGACGATGTCTTCCGTCCCAACGCTGGGATTGTACGCGCCCATCGCGATCACGCGGCCGTCGTGAACGGCGGGATGAGCACTGACAATCTCCTCGATGTCCTGAGGATAAATGTTTTCGCCGCCGATAATTAGCAGGTCTTTCTTTCGGCCGACCACATAGAGTTCGCCCCCGAGGCTAAAGCCAAGATCGCCGGTGTGGTACCAGCCGTCGACAATCGCCTGAGCGGTGAGGTCGGGACGGTTGTAGTAGCCGTTGAACAGACAGTCGCTTCGGACCAGAATCTCGCCGACATAGCTTTCCCCGAGGATAGCGCCAGCGTCCGAGACAATGCGAACTTCTTGCCCCGGCAGCAATCGGCCCGACGAAGTAAACGAAACCGCACCGGAGCTTCCTTCCCCAACCGGGACGATCTGATGGGCGCCGCGAAACTGCGGACCATCCGCCCAGAGGCGCGCCGGTCCGGTGGGCCAATCGTTCTCCGATTGATCGATCTCCGACTGGGTGACGGCGAATACGTTCTCGGCCATGGCGTACGACGAGTGAAGGGCTGAAGCTTTGAATCCAGCGGGCGCAAAGGCGGTCTGGAACTCGAGCATGCTGCTGGCGCGGACCGGCTCGGAACAATTGATCAGGGCGCGAATCGACGACAGGTCGTACTGCGTCCATCGGCTCTGGGGCGTGCGCCGGGGCACGAACTGAAATGCAAAATTCGGCAGCCATGCCAGCGTGCATTTGTGCTCGCCGATGATCTGCAGCATGGTTTCCGGGTGCATGACCCAGTCGAGCGGCGATTGCATTACCACGGGAACGTGCAACGCCATGGGCAGCATGAAGCACGCGATCAGCCCCATGTCGTGATACAGCGGCAGCCAGCTGTAAATGTGGTCGGTGGACGCATCGATCTTCAGCGCTCGCGAGAGGTGACCGAGTTGCCGAAGCACGGCCGCGTGGGTGAGGGCCACTCCCTTCTGCAGCCCGGTGGTTCCCGCCGAATGTTGAATGAACGCCACGCTGTCGGCAGGAAGCCGAGGCGTTTCAATCTCTGGTTCTCGGTCACCAACTCTGCCGGATTCCGCGCGCAGCAGCTTCGCTTCCGCCTCAAGGGCGACATGGCCCAGCATGTCGTCAGGGAATTCTTCGTCAATGACAACGGCCTTGGCGCTTAGGTTGGCAGTGACCCCAGCCAAGCCGGAGCGGTATTTGGCGGGCTCGATCTTGAAGTTGGGATAGGCGAGGAACGTGGGCTCCGCACCCAGCATCATCGCTCCGGCGAACGTGGTCATCGCGGGAATGCCCTGCGGCATGATGATCACCACGCGGTCGCCGACGGTCACACCATGTTTTCTCAGCACCGCAGCCTGGCCGCGAGCGCGACGGCGAAACTCGCCAAAAGTGACTGTCGCGCGCTCGTCTTCGTCGATCCATGCAGTAATAAACGGGCGGCCGGGGGGAGCGGCATCGAGCGCTTCGATGAGGTTGCGGAATTGCACTCAACATTATTGCATTCGATCCCATCGACTGTTCTTGTAACTGGCGAATCGGACCTTTATTCTTGTTCGCTGTCTTCGGCGGGGTCGCTGAGACCGTGACCGTTCGCTTGCAGCGCAAGGAGGAATGTTGTTTCAAGGCCTCGCCTACTGTCTGCTGTTCCTGCTTTGTGCTGTGGTCCTCGCCAAAGTCCGCTCGCGAAGCGTGCGCCAAGCCGTGCTGCTGCTTGCCAGCTACGCCCTCTATCTCACGTGGGGACCATGGTTCGCGGCCGTGCTTCTTACTTCCACCATAGTGAACTTCCTGGTTGGACAATGGCTGCGGCGCCGGCCTTCCGGGGCCATTTTGTCTCTCGGCATTCTCTTGAACCTGGCTCTGCTGGGCACTTTCAAATATCTTCCGGAAGTTGCGCTGCACATTCCGCTCTCATCGTTGCAGAGGTTCTCGCATCTGGCGCTGCCCCTGGGACTGTCGTTCTGGACGTTTCAGGCCATGAGTTACCTGTTTGATCTTTATCGCGAGGAGGAACTCGACCCGTCGTTTTTCGAGTTTGCCCTGTACATGGTTTTCTTTCCGGTCACCATCTCGGGCCCGATCTGCCGCATGCCCGACATGCTGCCGCAATTCCGCTCGGAGGAGTCCACGGGTTGGGACGACATCGGGTACGGGTTCCGGCGCATCGCTACCGGCGTGCTCATGGTGCAACTGGCCAAACTGCTGGGGCAAGGAATCCTCGGAGGGGACGGGATTAATTCCGGGTTCGACCGCGTTACGCACTGGAGCGGCCCGGATGCGTGGTGCCTGGCTCTGGGATACGGATTGCAGCTCTTCCTCGATTTCGCGGGATATTCGCACATTGCCATCGGCGCGGCAAAGGCCCTGGGGTTTACCGTGCCTGAAAACTTCGCTCGTCCGTTTCAGTCAACCAATGCGTCGATCTTCTGGACGCGCTGGCACATGTCGCTGTCGTTCTGGATTCGCGACTACATTTTTCTACCGCTGGCCACGTTGCGCCGGGAAGTGTGGTGGCGCAATCTCGCGTTAGTGATATCGATGGTCCTGTTCGGATTGTGGCATCAAGCCAGTTGGCTGTTCTTGCTGTGGGGCTGTTATCACGGAGTGCTCCTGGTTTTGCATCGTCAGGTGCAGCAGGCGAAGCGGAGCTTCGATCGGGACCCTCCCGGAATTGTTTGGATTCCCGTCTCTTGGCTCGTGACGATGGCGCTCATCAACCTGGGATGGATCTTGTTCCGCGCGAATTCTCTGACCACGGCCCGTCAGATGCTGTCGGCGGCCGCGTCGCCGGCGAGTTATGGTTCGCACTTTCTCAGCGGGAGCCTGTATCTCCTCGTGGCGGCCGTAGCCGTGGGATACGGCATCGCGTTATTCGTGATCGACGCGCTTGATCGCCATTCGGTTGAATCGCAAGCCTCGGAATCCCGTTCGGGATTGGTCGCGCTGGCAGCGCGCTGGCGGTGGTTTTGGATGCCGCCGCTCTACGCGCTGGCATTGATTTTTCTGCTCATCGTGACGCTGACGCGCGGGGCCAGCACGGCGCAGTTCATGTACAACAAGTTCTAGAAACTACCCCAGCAGTAACGACGGAGGGTGACCACCGTTCATTGCCTCTTTTCGTTTACGTCGTCTACATTATCAAGAGTCGCTTTGGGCGCAACCTTCCCGTTGCGCCTTCTTGCAAAGTAATCTCGCCATCATTGAGGAGCCTGATTGAAACTCCCGCGCGTCCTGCTGGTTGATGACACTCCTGAAATTCTTGCGCTTTGCCTGGAACTGCTCAGGCCCAACTTCGAGATCGTCGGCACGGTCACCGACGGGCACTCCGCGATCGCTCTTCTCACCACGACCACTCCCGATGTTGTGGTGCTGGACATTGCCATGCCCGGGCTCAACGGTGTTGAAGTGGCTAGGCGCCTGCGCAGCGCCGGTTGTCAGGCAGCCATCGTGTTCTTCAGCGTCGACATGGATTTCCTGACGGCCGACGGGGAATTCATGACGGCTGCACTGGAAGCGGGCGGCACTGGGTTTGTCGCAAAACGGCGGCTTGCCTCCGACCTGCCGCGGGCCATCCGAGAAGCCGTGGCGGGGCGGGTGTTCGTCTCGGATTCACGACTGATCTAGAACGCACTGACTTAGGAAAACCGAGCGCTATTCGGCCGGGGTACCGTCCGGCGCAAAAACCGGGAACCCATCCCAGGGCCGGGACAGGCTTAACTGCTGGAGCGCAGCCGTGCGGTTGAGTCCGAACAGAAAGAGTCCGTAGTTGTAGTGCAGGATCCGGTCCGCCGGATTCTGGCGCAGCGCCCACTCATACTGGGCGGCGGTTTCGTCCGGACTCTCGCCCGCATCCTGGGCCCTGAAGGTTAACCGCAACACCTGTTCCGAGTGGTTCAGCTGATTCGTGAAAGGCGGCTTCTGCAGGCGCTGCAACATTTCGCTGGCGATGCGGGAATGGTCATGCCCGGTGAACGCCAGTCGTTGCTCGCACTCGATTTCGGAAGGAACGTCGGCTTCCGTCAGCGGCTGACCCGACGCAGGCATCAGCTCGCTCCCGATCTGCAGGAACATGGCGCGGGCCAGCAGGTAGCTCCCCAGCGGCGTCATGTGGACATGTTCATAGATCAGTTCGCTGCCGATGATTCCGTTCGGGCTGGCTTTGGAAAAAACGGCGTCGGCGTCCACCAGTTCCGCCCCCGAGGATGACGCCACGGAGCGATTGATGTCGTTAATTTTGCTATCGGCGCGAAAACGCAGCGTATCGAGATCGCGGGCCCGGAGATAATGCTCTTGGGCGGCCGCGTAATCTCCCAGCATCCACAGGCTGCGCGCCATGCGGAATTCGAGTTCGGCGTACTGGTCGTCAATCTTTGTCGCTGCCTGGTAGGCTTGCAGCGCTTCCGCGTAAGAGCGGACGTTTTCCAGGTCCGCGCCCTGTTGCACCAGTGCCGTCCAGGAACGCAACTCATCCGCTCCTAAATTCTCGCGATGCAAGGAGGCGAACGGCCCGCAGTCTTTTAGATTCGTAGCAACCGTGCTGACGATGACCCTGGCGCCCGAACTGCGGGCGACTGCGACGGTGTCGCGCAGGTTGGCCTCAAAGTTTTCGTACGCATACTTCATGAACGGGGAAGTCTCGCGGATCTGCTTGTCGAGAAACATCTCCATCCCGCCCCATTCCCGCTTTTGCGTTCCGATCTTGGTAAGAAGCTGGCCGATGCGCGTGGAACGCACGAATATGCTGGTGCGGATGACCGGCAGACTCATGCCCGACGAGGTCAGCGCCGTCCCGGGGCCATACGGTCCCACGACTTCGTTGTTGCCCGAGTAGATGATGAACAGGTCCGGCCGCTGATCCGCCAGCCCCTTCGCGATCGGCAGCAGCACATGCGAGTTGATGGCCACGCTGCCGGTATTCACAACTTCAAACTTCATCGCCGGGTAGCGCTGCCGCAACATTACTTCCAGGTAGCGGCTGAAAGCGTAGGCGGGATCGGGATCGCCCATGGCCGCCGACTCACCGAGCACAAAAATTCGGTAGGCTCCCTGCGGCTTCTCCGCCGGAATCGCATAGACCTGTGGCGTCTTGATCATGCCTGGCGGAAAAAATGGCGCGGGGAAAAACAGGTTGTAGCAGGCAGCTGGGTGGCCCTGCTGGGTGCAGGGCACGGTGAGATTGGTTGAATATCCGACGCCGAACAGGCGCAGCCCTCCCTCAATCATGCCCAACAACAAAATTGGCGCGACGATGGCGGTGGCGATTTGCGGCCAGTAGTTCCTGCGGCTGGAGCGTTCGATCTTGCTGGTCGATGGATCTGCAGGTAAGGCCATCTTCAGATTCCGATCGCGGCTTTCACGATACAGGGCTGGACCAGATCCGATTCCGTGGGCCTAACCGCGTCGTCAGATCCAACATCGCCCAGCCCTGCCGGTCCCCGTGCATGCGATCTTCCGCGTTGGAGGCGGAAACCGTCATGCGGCGGAAAAACAAAAACGAAGTGCAGGCGCAGATACACGTCGCAAACCTGTGGTCCATGCACCGGTCTTGCCAAAGCGGTTGCTCGTCAACCGGCGGATTCCTCTTTGCTTTCAATCGCTTATATCTCAGCCGAGCCGGGCATCCCACTTCAAACGGCCCGCATCGGTGAATTCCCCCGCACCGAAGAGTGTTTTGCCCCTCTTCCCAGGCGGGTTCCTCACCTGATCCGGACCTTACCTGATCCGGACCTTGATTGGGTGCTGGCTTGCCCCGGAGACCGATCCATTGGCGTTGTGCGCGACGTTGTGGCACATGAGCGTGCAACTGTTGGTGGTGTGGTTGTAGGAGATGGGAGCGCCGCCGTTCTCCCCGACCACGTTGGCGTCAAAGTTCACCAACCGCTCGCCAGTAAAGTTCGGGGAAGTGGCTCCCATGCCGTGCGCAGTGTGGCACACGCTGCAACTGAAACCGTATTGCGAAACGTGCAGGCTGTGCTGGATGAAGCTGGTATTGGCGAGAATCTGGGTCAGGCTGTGACATTTTCCGCAAAGAGCGTAGGGCCCTTGCACGCTCGTATCCGGATTGGGATAAAGATTGGTGACCAGTTGGCCCGGTCCGGGCGCCTGGCTGAATTCATAGCGCCGTTCCAGGAGGTGGGTCCACTTGGATCCATGCGGACCGTTGGGGCCCGTGCCGCCGAACTCGCGATTGTCATCGCTGTTATGGCAATCGGTGCAGAACAGCTGGCTGCCGACCAGTCGCGTGGAAGGCACACCGGATTCACCCAACATGGCCACCAGCAGGCTGGGCTGTGGCAGCGGAGACGTGCTCGCATGGGTCACGGGATGGCTGGAGGTTGCGGTCTGCGCGAATTCCAGCATCACGTTCAGCGGGTCCGGCGCTGAAACTACCCGAATGGGCGGGTACCCGTAGATCGGCAGCCTCTGCTTGCCCAGGCTGGTTCCGTGACAGCGCAGACAGGTTTCATATTGATTCACCGCCGGAATCACTGAGGTCATGCCATCGAATGCGCTGACCCCGGTGGCGCCCTGCTGCGGAGGCCGAATCGCCGGGGGCGCCGAGAAAGTCAGTTCCGGGTTGGAGGCGTGAGCGCTGTGGCAGTCAACACAGGTTGCGTGACGGTTGTGGTTGAGCAGCGGAGTCTCGGCGGCATCGTGGAAATTGACTCCCGCCGGCAGCGGATGACTGACTTTCGCCAGCTCACTCACGATGTTGGGAGCCGCTGGCGACAAGTAGGTTCCGCCGGCGTGGCAAGTCATGCAACTCTGTGTAACCGGATCGTTGGAAGGAGCCGGGGGCGTGGCCGGCCGCAACAACCGGGCGGGCGCAACCGAATCATGCTCCATGTGACACGAGGTGCAGGCATTCACGCCCACGGTCGGATACGATCCCACGTGGGCATCGGGTGAAACCTGATTGGTGGCCGTCTGATGAGCGCTATTGATGAAGCCGGCGAGTGGGTTGATTTGTCCCTGCAGCACCCGGTTAGGATCGTGACAGGCGAGGCACATCTGCCCGTTGGAACTGTCGCGTATCAGAAAATTCTGGGCAATTCTGTCGATGCCCTGAACGTGCGCAGAGTGGCAACTGGTGCACTCGACATTGCCATTGACGAGTTTGACGGCCCCGGTGAGGTCGGCCGTCTTGCCCTGCGATGCCAGCGACGCGACCAGGTTCGAGGCGTCTTTGATCGGCACGACCATGCTGAATGGGTGCGAGCCGGTCAGCGTGGTGCCGAATGAATCGGCGGCATTCATCGATCCAACCATGGGCAACGCGCCGTAGGCCGCCGATTGTCCCACCCCGACCGTGCCGTCATGGCAACTCAAACACAGACTGCTGGTCTTACCCAGCGTGGGCTGCGTGCCCTGATCGTTGTAGGTCGAACTGGAATACGGCACGTACGAACTCTGCGACAACTTCTGGTTCCACAGCGGGGTAATGCCGCCCAATCCGCTGTGCGGAGCGTGGCAAAACGTGCAGCCCAGGCCTCCCTGCGAGGCCACCGACGCGCCACTGGCCACCGAAAGATTGTGCATGCCCAATACATCCGCGGTGGGTGTCGTCTGGGCAAAACTCTGGGGCACCAGAAATTGGGCCACCAGCAATTGGGCCACCAGGAACGCGCAGGCCAGCGACAGAAGAGTCTTCACGGTTGTTTCCTCCCGTCCGCTGCCGCCGCGATCCCGTAATAATGAAACACCTGCACCCGCCGGTTGAAGGAATCGACCACATAGATGCGATCGTGAGCGTCGACATCGAGTCCGGTGGGCAGTTGAAACTGCCCCGCCCCGGTTCCCTTCCCCCCGAAGTAATACAGCAGTTGCCCCTGCTGGTCGAACACTTGCACGATGCCCCACTCTCCATCGGCAACGTAGAGATGGTCCTCGGAATCGAATCCAATTCCTTTAGGCCGGAAGATCCATCCCGCGCCATCCCCGATTTTTCCGATGGCGTAGCGGAACTGGCCGGCGCGGTCAAAGACCTGCACCCGGAAATTCATGGCGTCGACTACCGCCAGATCCGGTCCATGCAACCGCAACTCGGTGGGAAAGTTGAACTCACCGTCCCCGGTGCCCGTTTTTCCGATCGTCTGCAGCACGCTGCCCTGCATGTCCATGACGAAAACTTTGTTGCGCAGCGTGTCAGAGACGTAAATGCGCTGGGCCGCGGAGTCGACTGCGATTCCCGTGGGCCGCTTGAAATAGCCCTCGCCGCCTTTCAGGCTTCCAATCACGCGGCGATACTTACCGTTGGTGTCGAAGACAAAAATCTTGCCCACCTGCGAATCGGTCACATAAATATTGCCCTGCGCATCCACGGCCACGCACTGCGGCGTGTACATGGGATCCTTCCCCGCATCGCGCCGGGACAGGAACTTGTACTTCTGCTGCTCGAAATCGAAGACGTGCACGCCCGCCGCCGCCACATCGGTGACCAGGATGCGACCGCGCGAATCGGTGACCACGCTGTAGGGGCTGACCAGGTAGTGAAAGTCGGGCTGGCCGGCGATGACGTCGACGACCTTGGTCCAGAAGCTGCGCTTGGGTTTGACCTCGCGTTCCAGGCTGAAGCTGCGCTCGAAGGAGAGTTTCCGTCCGCCGTCCATCAGCAAGTCGGGCACCGGCGGCTGGACGGTTTCTTTAGGATTCTTCGCGCTTCGGGCCGGCGCCGGCAAAATTGCCAGCACGAGCGTGAGCCCGGCAACGATCCGGACCCCAACGCTCCACCCTGACCTGCCTCGCTGTCCTAGAAGAAATCGAACCATCGGGTTATTCCCGCAAAGTACGAGGTGTTTTTGGCCGGCGCTCCCACCGCGCTGATTCCCTGCTCGAAGCGCGTGTACCCGGCCTGCAGTCCGATCCTGCGTACATGGTACTGCAACTGGGCATTGTAGACTGCCATGTTGTTGTGCGAGATGGTCTCGGCCACGGTATTGCTGATGGCGCGATTGTAGCTGGCAGAGAGGACCAAGCGCCGCAGCGGTGTCACCGAGGCTCCGCCTCCGTAGCTGGACCCACCGAAGGAAATGAAATCATTGACTCCCGGCGTCCCGGACACCGTTACCAGCCCGCCCGCTCCCAGCACCGAAATGCCTGTCGAGTGCGTGTAGTTGCCCGTGATCGTAAACTTCCGCGATCCGAGAGACGTCGAATAAGCCTCGCTGGTGTTGTTGGTGCCCTGGTAGCGCGTCAGCCCGCTGCGCGTTCCATTGAAAGCCGCGGTCCATTGTATTCCCCACGGCAAACGCCGCCGCACGTTGGCGGTGTAGTTGAAATATGAGGTCGTATAGGTGACCAGCAGCGACTGCACGTTCTGGGCGTAGCTCAACACGCCCGATGTCTGCCAACCCCCGAAGCGATGGAAGAAATTCGCGTTGCCCACAAACCCCAGCGCGTTCGAGCCCTGACCGTTGCTGGAGTCAACCACAGAGGCCGAAAAGGTTAACATGTCGAGCAGACGCTTACCGTAGGTCAGCGTTCCACTCACGAACGTGCCCGTGTAGTTCTTTCCGAAGTAGTACTGCTGGTAGTAAGTAGCCTGAGTCGACGCCGACAAGAAATTCGTAACCTGGTAGGTGGCCCCTCCTCCCAGCGTCGAGGAGTGCGCACCCGATCCCAGGCTCAGTCCCGGCAGCGTCGCCCCCGCGGTGCTCAGGCTCTGCGCCAGGTATCCGTTGAGGTTGCTGGTGTAGTTCTCGCTTACCGTCAGTGAGAGTTTCTGGGTCGGGTGAAAACTGGCGCCGGAGTTCACGATATTGTCGGTATAGCTGAACACGTTTGAATTCTGTCCGCTGCCCGCCATGTAGTTGCTGTTGGCAGTGGAGCGGTCATAGTTGGCGTAGAACTGGCCGTTCAGGGGTAATGCGTGTTGCGCCCCGATTCCCACGTCATTGCCCGTTGAATCCTGCACCGATTCCGATGGGCTGGTCAGGAACTCAGGAAATTTGGAGTTCAGGCTGTTGTGGTCGAAGAACGAATTCAGACGGAATCCCGCCACCTCGTAGCCCGAGCGGATGTTGAAGAGCCGCGTGCTGGAATGGGTTTGCTCATTGGTGCCATAGATCGTCCCGCTGCCAGAGCCCTGCGAATATCCCACCGAGACCGTGGGCAGGTCGGGAATCAGTGCGCTCCAGTTGACCGCGAGTCCGTCGCCCTGGCCGATGGTGGTGAAGTTGGGCTGTCCGGCTACACCGAACGTTCCGCTGCTGTTACGGTCGTAGCGGTAGCTCGCCGACCCCGGAAAATGGCTGCCGGTAAAGAAGTTCGCAGTCCCGGTAATGCCGGTCGCCCCGGTCACCGATTGATAGCTGGAGTCGTCTCGCGACTGGTTGTAGTAAGGCAGGGCGGTGAATGAAATGAAGTTTGGATTGTAGTAATAACCCGCAATCCTGCCATCGACTGCGCCGGTCAGTCCGTGTTCCGAGGAAACGTCATTGCCATAATCGCCGGTGTATCCGAAGCTAAACAGACCGCCAGCAGTCAGCTTGGTGTTTTTGCCGATGGAAAGCTCAGGGGCTTGATTCTGGGCATAGACGAGCTGCGCCATCACCAGCACCGCTAGTCCGATGATGCGATTCCTACCCTTCATGCAGCTGCTACCCTTCTGGCCCAGAGGCTCCAGAAAATCCCCACTTCGAATTACCTCTCTAAGAGGCACAACGATTGCCAAACCAACGACCGATTTAAACTTTCTAATCTATTGAAAGCAGGACGGTTGCGTCCTTCATGGAATGGGTGCATCGGCACTGGAATTCGCACCGGTGGGGAATATCACCCGGCCTGCGAGTCGAAATCCACAACACTGAGGAAAAGCTCCCCCACATTGGCACCCCCGCCATGCAAAAGGACCTAGCAGGCTGCGGAAAAACTCGGTTCGAATCGGTCACATGACAACCGGCCGAATGCTGGCGAGCGAATCCCATGCCCAATGGCATTCTTCAAGCTGGCCCTTTCGGGAAACCGTAACATGTACCGCTACCCACGGCCAAACCAAGTACACATGAACCCAAGAAGTTCCTTGCTCGTCAACCATGGTTGCGGCCGCGGCTTCGCATCCTTCAAGTTTTCGGGGAAGATCGAACGGCTTCCAACGAGCCTCCGCCTTTGTGCGGTCAGAGAGGCGTTGAGTGGCGGAAACTTGAGCGCCCGACTGCCGCGTAAAGCTGCTTAATTGCAGCAGGCAGGTGTCGCCTTTTCTCCAGTAACTGGAAACTCGATCATCATGGTTTTCTAACACGTCTTCCGGCAACAAAAGAGAAACTGACGGGAACGGATTCGCAGCCTTCATACGCACACCGTTGTACATCTAGTTGGCCGAACCGTCTACACGGTAGAACCGCTCGTTTGGATTTTATGCAAGCTGGCGCAGTACCAGAAAACTCTCTTGTTTCCACAACACAACCTGATAAGAAGAAAGTATGCGTGGAAAAGACGAGCAGCAGTTAGACGTGTTCAGCTATGTAAGCCCCGAGCAGCGAGTGCCGCAAGACCACCCGCTGCGTCCTCTTCGTGTCATGACCGATGAGGCATTGCGGGATTTGCAGCCACGATTCAACAAGCTATACGCCAAAACGGGGCGCCCTTCGATTGCGCCGGAGAAGTTGTTGCGAGCGCTCCTGCTGCAAGCGTTGTATTCGGTGCGCAGCGAACGACTGTTGATGGAACAGCTCGACTATAACCTGCTCTTCCGCTGGTTCGTGGGCTTGAACATGGACGATGCCATCTGGGATGTGACCGTGTTCACCAAGAACCGCGAGCGGTTGCTGGATGGGGAGATTGCCGAAGCCTTCTTTCAAGCCGTGCTCCAGCAGGCACGCGAGCGGAGTCTGCTCTCGGACGAGCACTTCACGGTGGATGGAACGCTACTGGAAGCTTGGGCGAGTGTGAAGAGTTATCAACGCAAGGATACGAAGAACGACGTTCCACCGGACGATCCCGGCAATGCGACGGTGGACTTTCACGGGGAGAAGCGGTCGAATCAGACGCATGCATCGAAGACGGACCCGGATGCGAAGCTGGCACGCAAAGGCAAGGGCAAAGAAGCCAAGCTGAGTTACAACGGGAATCTGCTGGTGGAGAACCGCCACGGGTTGATCGTCAACACCGAGGTGTTCGAGGCCAACGGAACGGCGGAGCGCGATGCGGCGCTGGTGATGCTGGAACAGATTCCGGGCACGAAACAAGTAACGGTAGGCGGCGACAAGGGATATGACACGGCGGATTTCGTGGCCGAGTGCAGAAACTTAAAGGTCACGCCGCACGTGGCCCAGAACCTGGAGCGGCCCGGTGGGAGTGCCATTGATGCTCGTACGACGCACCACGCCGGATATGCCATCAGTCAGAGGAAAAGGAAACGCGTTGAAGAGTGCTTCGGCTGGCTGAAGACGATCGCGCTGTTGCGGAAGGTTCGGCATCGTGGAGTCTTCAAGGTGGGATGGGTCTTCACCTTCGCGGCCGCGGCCTACAACTTAGTCCGTATGAGGAATCTGCGGATGCAAGCAACCTAAGCCGAGGTCGCAGTGTGCTCGCAGGCCCGAAAATGAATCCGCGGGACACCAGCGGATGCAGCCAGAACCCTTCCCGAATCACAAAATCACGGAGACTGGAGAGAATCTAAGTCGCGGAGTCCATTTTTCCGCAGCCTGCTAGGCAAACCGTCAGGGATTGCCTAGGTCCTTCGCATGGCTGAGGATGACGAAATAAGCTTGGGGTCAGTCTGACGGCGTCGATTACACCTCTTCGATCTTCGCCTTCGCGCGCAACTGCTTCGCCAGGCCGGAACGCAGTTTTTCGTATTTGCTCTTCTGCAACTCCGTCTTCAGATCGTTCTTCACCTCGGCGAAAGGCCGCTTGCGCGCCGGTGTATAGGCCGTCGCCCGCACGATAGTGAAAGCGGTTTCAATCTGGATCAATCCACTTACCTGCCCCGGCCCGGCCCTGAGGGCTTTGACCACCTGCGGCGGCAACTTGTCGGCCGATACCGTTTTGTGGTCGCCCATGTTCACCCGAAAATCGTCCTCGGAGACCTTCTCGGCCAGCAGCCCAAATTGCTCATAGTTCTTGGCCGCCTTGGCCTGGACCAACGCCTCTTCGGCCCTTTTTCTGGCATCCTTTTCCTGTTCCGGCGTCGCTTTCAGCGGAGGAATGATGGAGATGCTCTGGAAACCGAAGGATTCCGGCTGCCGGAAGCGCGCCGGATTCTTGGCGTAGTAGGCCTGGACTTCGGCCAGCGACACCGTGGACTTGAGCTCGACGTCGGTCTTCAGAACCTGCTCGATCAGCAACGAGCGCTTCATCTGTTGGCGCAATTTTTGTTCGGAACCCTGCATCTCGGTCTGCAGATATTGCTGATACTGGTCAGGACTCTTGAACTGGCCACGAAATTCGGCTGCGGCGCGATTGAGCTTCTCGGGAGAAACCGTGAGCTTGCGCCGCACGGCTTCCTGGTAGACCAGTTCTTCGAAGATAATCATCTCCAGCGCACCCTGGCGGATCTCGGCTTCCTGCGACTTGGGAAAACCGTTGTGCTGTTGCGCGTAGGGGAAGATGGAGTACATCTCGCGCAGCAGGTCGCGGTCGGTCAGCACCGCGCCGTTCACCCGGGCTACCGGCTTGTCGCTCACTTGCAAGGGTGAGGTTTGGGCAGAGGCGGTGTTCATGACCGCGGTCGGCGCGTGCGAAGCCAGTTGGGCGGAGGCCGCCGAGAGGGCCAGGGCCAGAAATCCGCAGATGGAAAGTTGGTATTTCATGTTTCCTCGCTTACTCACCTCGTAACTTGCTCGAAAAAAAAGGGGAGAGTCAATCCTCTCCCCCCTTTTCGCATCAACTAACGTCTACTGGAAGACCGTCGTGATGTTGTTGGTGTTGTTCGCTTCGTTCGACTCGCCAAAGTGGCACTGGCGGCAGAACTGCGTGCTCGAGGGGGCATTGGTGTTGGCCACGTTGTTGATGTTCGGGTTGTAGGGGCCGTTGATGAAGAAGAAGGTGGCATAGTACTTGCCGCCGCCATCGTTCGCGATCGGGCTGCTTGCGCTGGAGGTGTACACGGTCATGACGTGCTGGTTGTGGCAAGTCGTGCAGAGCACGTATGCGGATGTACCAGCAGTGGTAACGCCGTAGGGGTTGGACCACTTTCCAGGCGCCAGGGCCGGCCAGCCGTAGTTGGCTACGAACGTGGCGTACGGGCTGCCTGCGGTGACCGACAGAGGAGCTTTCGCACCGGCTGTGAAGACCAGGCCGCTGCCCGTGCTGATGGTGGCCAGCTGACCCACCGGGTGATCGTTGGTATAGTTGCCGGCTGTCGTTCCGTCATTGCCGAGCAGGGTTGGGATCTTGCCGCTGCCATACGAAGTATTGGTCAGAAGGCCGATCCTCTGTTCATACGATTGGTTGACCATCATATTGGCAGCGGTGACGTTGCCATCATGGCAGCTCAGGCAGAGCAGAATGCCGCCGACTTCCTGGGAGCCGCTGGTGATGCTGGCAGGCAGAACTTCCGTGTACTTTCCACCATCGCCAAACGAGATCGTCGCTCCGTAAAGTGGGCTGGCGTCCTGTCCCCACAAGGCATAGCTGCCGGAATCGGCAGCGCCCGCGTGACCGGAACCGAATGAGCCGCTGTGCGGGGAGTGACAGCCGGCGCAACCGCGGCCGTTATTGTTGTGCGCGCCGAGGACGTCAACTGGCGAAGAATAAGTCTGCGCCATGACGAAGCTCCCGACCGCCAGAACGAAAAGTACGGCTAACAACGCTTTCTTCATAAAATTCCACGACCTCCATGAAAAGATGTGTTTCGCTATGTCGAACCTTACTTCCAGAGGCTTAGGCCGTGGGCTGCGCTTTGTGCCTGGGCACTCTACACAGCCGCCTCTCGACTACCAATAGTGCAACTGGCCGCCCGAAATGATCGGTCGCCAGAAATTTCTGTGCGTTCCTCGTAACTAATTGACATCACTATCTTTACATCTTTGTAGAGGGGGCGATGCAGAGCGGCGTAGCCTCCCGCCACTGGGGGAAAAGAACCACTTCGGAACCCCGCTTGGTTAAATTCCCCAGTTGTAAGAAACTGCAACATCAGGTGTTGCGAAAATCAGCAGTGGTCGTAGGCCTGGACGGGTGAAACCCAGAGTAACTCTGGTGAGTTTTCTTGCTTTCCGGCCGGTGCAGACATAGGCCAAGCTCTACGACCGGCTTGGAACGCGATTCTGTACTTATCTCAACTACTTGCTGGGCGGAACCTTGGCTTCCGGCGCTGGCGGGGTTACCGGAACCACCTCTTTGTCTCCGGCAGCTTTCTTGCCGCGTTCCTGCTCCTTCTCTTTGCGCAATTGCTCGGCCTCGGCGTCGGTGACGTAGCGGAATTGCTGCACCCGTCCGGGAAAAATCTCGGACGTGAAAACGCGGTTGTTCTTGTCCGTGGCGATGCCCACTAGCCCCTGGAACTGCCCAGGAAGCAGGCCGTGGCCGCCAAAAGTGATGAGCAGTCGCCACTCCTGATTGAAGACCTGCACCCGGTCCTGCATCCCATCGGCCACCCAGATATGGCCGTCGCTGTCGATGGCGACGCCTTTGGGGCGGCTAAAGTATCCCGGGCCGTCGCCGTTTTTGCCGTAGGCAGTGATGAACTTGCCGTCCGCGTCGAAAACTTCAACCCGGTCGTTGAGGGTGTCGCAGACGTAGAGATTGCCATCCGGATCGACGGCCATGCCGGTCGGCTTGGCGAAATCGCCAGGGGTGGTGAGTTCGTGCTTGTGTCCGGTGGTGCCCATCTTGCGCACCAGCTTGAACGAGTCCGCGTCATACACCAGAACTTGATCGAGAGCGATGTCGGCCACATAGAGCAGCCGGTTCTCGCGATCGATGGCGAGCGAGCCGGGCTCGACCATGCCTTCGGTGATGACATCCTCGGCCTTGTGGTTGGCGTCGAAAACCAGAACATGACGCAGGCCGGGATCGGCGACAAAGAGCCGATCGTTATCGTCCATGGCCAAGCCAATGATACGGACGAAGTGGGCATGGGTCTTGTTCTTGATCATGTCGAGGTCGCGGGTCTCGGTGTTGAAAATGAAGATGGCGCCGACCTTCTGATCCGCCACATACAACTTGTTTTTGGAATCGACGGCGAGGCCGTAGGGCTCGGCGAGCTGCCATAGAACCTTGGCCTCGCTCTGCGGTTGTGTGCCGGCGAGGCGGTCCATCCATTTCGCTTTCTTGCTGTCGTTTCCGGCTTCGACCTGGGCGAGTTTCTCGGCCGCATAGAAGGTCTGGTAGCGGATGCGCGCGATCGCGGGCGGATTGGGCCACACGATGTTGGAATAATCGATGACCGGAATCTTCTTGTTGGCGTCGTCGGTTTTCTTTTTCTTGTCGCCGAACGCCCCTAGAGGCGCGAGCGCGGTCAGGCCCAGCAGAACCACGCACGCGAGCAGGCGCGTGCGATTGCGCGTCGGGCCGGCGCAGGCTTCCAGTATCGTATTCAGTATCCGTTTCATGCTTGGCATGGCTCACTACCTCCGAGTCAGATCCTTGTGGCAAGTGGAACAAAACGCCAGATTGTTGGCCTGGTCCTTGATCAGCAGATCGGGCTGTGCCGAAGCATGGGGCTGGTGGCAGGTCAGGCAGTTGATCGACGTGATGACCTTCGTTACGTTCGTAGGATCGACAACGTCCGAGACCGGATGGCCATCCACCGGATGCCCGCGCCCGAACTTCAGCGGCAGAATCACGACTTTATTCTTGGCGAAATAATCTTCCGGAAGCCTCACGCTCCCGTTGAAAATTGTGAGCACATGCTCGGACTCGAGTTTTTTCGGCTCGGAGTCGGGCCCATGGCACTCCAGGCACAGGCCATCGGTGCTCTTGCTGCGCAGCAGATGATCGTTCTCGCCGCCATGGGGCTCGTGGCAGGTGGCGCATCCCTGCTTGAACGCGGGCTGATGCGGATAGCGCTTCTTGCCTTGGTCGGCCTGGTCGGTGTGGCACCCGAGGCAGATATCGACCGCGTTGGTTTTGGGCAGGCCAGGTTCGCGGCTGGCATGCGGATTGTGACAGTCGGTGCAATCGCCGGCCGCTCCCGGATGCGGCACCTTGGCCTTGTCAATTTTTTCCGCCTGGTCGCTGTGGCAGGTCACGCAGATCGACTTCACATCGGCTTGCGCGAGTACGACTTTGCCGTCCTTGGCCGGCGCGTGGCACATGTCACAGGACTTATCCGCGAATGGGGGATGCAGGAACTGCCGCATCAGCTTGGGAGTTGCTGACTGGTGAGGATCGTGGCAACTGGTGCAGTCCGCAGTGGCGAAGGGCTGGTCGTGATGCGCCTTCTGCAGGCTTGCGTCCTTGACGTCGTGGCAATCAATGCAGAGGGCCGGGGCGGCCTTGGTCAAATGAAAATCGAATTCGGCTTTGCCGGCTTCTCCGGTCTTGTGGGTGATGTGGCAGGTGTCACAGCCCATGTCGAGAGCGGCGTGACGGCTGCCTTTTTCGGGGACATTCAATCCTTGCTTGTGGCAATCGAGACAGAGATTCTGGCCCTTGTCTCCCGACTCGGCTTTCAGCAACTGGTTCTTGAAGTCGCTGGTGTGGGGGTCGTGACACTTGACGCAGTCGCGCACGGCCGGGGGATGCACGGTTCCTTTGAGAGTGGAAGCGTCTTTATCCGCGTGGCAACCGATGCAGAGTGCATGGGGCGTTGTAGTGGTGAGCTTGATCCGCGTGATGTCTCGATTGACCCGAACTTCGTGACAGGTCAGGCAGCCCATGGCAATCGCGGAATGGACCGCCTTGCCCTTAGTCTTATCCTCATGGCACTCGAGACACTTCGCCGAATCGACATTCTTGTCAAGCGGAACGGGATGCTCCTTGGCCCATGCCGGCATGGCAAAGATCATGAAGAAGAACGACAGCCAAAGGATACGGGGGAGGGCTTCGATTCTTGCTTTCGGACTCATAAAAGTGCGATCTGGAAATGCTGGGACCATTGCCAACCGTTGCATTTGCACGATCCTCGCCTTCCGGAGGGGAAAGAATTGCAGGTTCATGATTGGGCTGTAAATTATTGCAACAATTCGCCTTGCGATCCACTGCGGCGGTGAGGGAAATGCTTACGAAGCGGGTAGAAGTTTTCCAAAATGGGCCTTCTGCCTCACTCGGTCGGTGAAATCACGCACGTTCCCAGGGTCATCAAGCCGATCGGTTCCCGACTTCGTTACAGCCGTTTGTGATTGAAATCACACACTTACCCGCTGTGGGTGAAATGACAGCGGAGCCTTCTAGAGATGAGTGTTATGGCTCATGCGAGCGCCTGAAAACGCACGCGAGGGGTGCTTCAATCCATTGATAACACATGAGTTCGAGGAAAATCGAAACGTTGGCGCGGAACGTGCACTGCCCCATGTGAGGAAGAGAACCGATATGGCACTGTCACTTCACTCGGCACCCCGCAAAATCTGGCAGACGCTCAGTTCCATCAAGACCGGCGTCGTTCTGATTATTCTGGTCGTCATCTTTTCGGCGGCGGGTACGGTCATCTTGCAACGGCCGATGACCGATGCCGACGACATGGAGCGCGCCTACTCGCCGACCATGCTGCGCTTTCTCGACGCCACCGGCCTGACGGACGTTTTCCATACGCGCTGGTTCGTGGCCCTGTTGATTCTGGTGAGCATTAGCATCATTGCCGCTTCGGTGCAGCGCTTCCCCAACGCCTGGCGGTACTTTGCGCGTCCTTACAAGAGTCCCGACGAGAGTTTTCGCAGGGCTCTGCCGACGCAGGCAGTAATCGCGGTTGTCAATAACCCGATTGTTAATAACCCGATTTATAATAACCCGGGTTTTAATAACGACGAAGAACAGGGATTGAGCGCCGCGGAACGCGCTTTCAAACACCTGGGACTGAAAACAGAGCGCATCGTACGGCCGGACAGCTTCTCGCTGTTCTCGGAACGCAATCGCATCTCGGAGATGGCGGTCTACATCGTGCACGCCAGCCTGCTGCTGATTTTCACCGGCTTCATCGTGGACTCGCTCTACGGATGGCGCGGATTTCTGATGCTCAGTCCAGGAACGGCGAGCAACCAGATCGAGATGAAAAACGGCTCGATGCGAACGATTCCCTTCTCCATCCGCTGCGATGGCACGGGAGAAGAAACCTACGCGGACGGCTCGCCTAAGAAATATTGGTCGAAGCTGTCCGTGGTCGATGGCGGACGCGAGACTTCGCGCAAAGAGATCGTGGTCAACGATCCGCTGGTCTATCAAGGGCTGCGCTTCTACCAGGCCAGCTATGGACGCACTGGCAAGATCGACCAACTCATCCTTGACGCGACTCCTGCCAACAGTACGACGGGTACGGCGCAGGAAATTACTCTGGCGATGAACCAGACGGTGGCGCTCGACCCCGACACCAGCGTGCAACTGGTGGACTTCATCCCAGACTTCGTGATGCAGGACGGCCGGATCTACGCCCGTAGCAAGGACATTGTGAATCCGGCGGTTCACATGGTCGTGACCTCGAAGAAAGCCCACGGCAGCGTGAACGTGTGGCTGCCGCCGATGCCCGGCATCGACGAGAATGCGTCTTCCCCTTACACGTTCGACCCGAAAGATTTGAAGACCGGCACCTACACGGGACTGCAGGTCTCGCACGAGCCCGGCCAGTGGGCGGTGTGGGCCGGGGTGGTGCTGATGGCCATCGGCCTGACCTTTGTTTTCTATGTGGTTCACATGCGCTTCTGGGTGGTTCCGGTGCGCGATGCGCAGGGCGGCACGGCGCTGTGGGTCGGCGGCACGGCCAACCGCAATCGCGACGCGTTCGAACTGAAGTTCAAGACCGTGGTGGAACAGATTCGCAAGGAACTCCAACCCGAGCCGGCGGCTACTGCGCCGGCGGACGCAACGACCGTCTCTGGTACATCGGTCTCACGAACGGTTTCTCGAACTACGATCGCCGGAAGGTGAGTTCGGCAACGGAGGAAATGTATGGCACGCGCAAAAGTTGAACAGCAACCCGCGACCGGCACCGCGCTGATCGTGATGGTGGGGTTGGGAATGGCGTTCCTGCTGTTCATGGCATTTCTGAACGTAGTGAAGAGTGGAAATATTCTGAGTGAAGCCAACCTGTTATTTGCCGCGCTGGTTTTCTACGCGGGCGCCGGAGCGTTATATCTGGGCTTTGGCGTGACCGGGACCGACTCCTACCTCAAGTACGCCTCACTCATGACATGGGCTGGACTACTGGCCAACAGCGGGGCCGTCGCCCATCGCTGGTACGAAGCGGGCCATCCGCCATTCGCCAGCATTTATGAAATGCTGCTGAGCTTTGTGTGGACTCTGGCGGCGCTCACCTTGATCGCGGAAAAACGCTACGGAGTGAAAGTCATCGGCACGGTCACCATGCCGGTGGCGATTGTGGGCGTCATCCTGATGCAGCTTCTGCCCAGCGAAGTGCGGCCGCTGGTGCCGGCACTGCAATCGACCTGGCTGCACGTGCACGTGACGCTGGCCATGCTGGCGTATGCGGCGTGCGCGCTAAGCTTTGCGCTGGCCATGATGTTCCTGATCCAGGACAAAGTGAAGACGGAGATGTTTCTGGCCGCCACCAGCATATTCACGGTGGGAATTTATGGCGCGGTCTTGACTCGCTTCGAAAAGTGGGGCGGGCTCAACGTGGTCGCATGGGACGCCCAGAACAAGACGGAAGTATTCGTTTCGCGCGGCGTGCGGCTGTTCGTGACGATTCCGGACCTCGGCTGGCTGATGCTTCTGGTCTTCGCCGCGGTGCTGGCGCCGCTGGTGCTCTACATTCTGTCGCGGGTCAGGAAGAACGAAAGTTTGCTGGCGATGGCGGATCGTGCGGTGTTCATCAGCATTCTGCTGCAAATGCTGGCGCTGGCGTTTTTCCTGGTGCGGGTGCGGGGAGGACAATATCCCTCGCTCGATGCTGACGGCTTGTACGCCACGAGCCTGGCCGCGAGCCCCTTCATACTGTCGGCGCTGGTGGGCGGAATCTTCGCCAATCTGCTGTATCTTCTGCTGCTCTGGCGGCGCGGGGATCTTGAAAGACTTCTGCCCGATGCCGACACCCTCGACCGCATCACTTATAAAACGATTTGTATTGCCTTCCCTTTGCTCACCCTGATGATCGCCGCCGGCGCCTACTGGGCTAACCGGGCCTGGGGTTCCTACTGGAACTGGGACCCCAAAGAGACGTGGGCGGCGATTACTTGGCTGGTGTATGCGGGGTATCTGCATATGCGCATCACTCGCGGATGGCGGGGACGGCGCGCGGCCTACTTCGCCATCCTGGGATTCGCCGTGGTAATGTTCACTTTCTTCGGCGTCACTTATTTGCTGCCTGGACTGCATGCGTATGCCTGAAACTATGACGCCACAACTGAATCCGGACATCCCGGCTGAAGCGGTTCCTGCGGTGGGCACTCCGCGCTCCCGTACTGGTTTTTTCAGTACGGCGTATTCGAGCGCGGCGGCGCTGGCCGATCCGATTTCGACCGCCGCGGATGATGCGGCGAAGGCCGCTGCGGCACCGGAGGATTCCGAGTCGCCCTGGACGAATATCACCTGGGAGATCAAGGCGCTGGTTCCGATCGCCTGCGTGTTGCTGGGCGGAATGCTGCTGTTCCTGCTGGCGACGCTCTCGTGGCGCGATCCCGAACGCCATCTCGTGCTGCTGGTCGCGGGCGCGGGCGCGGTTGCGATTTGCGGCGCGCTGCTGGTCGTGCTCACTTACACGGTGCAGCGGCCGATGGTCGAACTGCAGCAGAAAATCGCGCAGCTCGGCGGCGGCGATCTGAATGTGGCCGTCAGTTTTTCCCACCGCAACGACGAAATTGGCGACCTCGGCCGTAACTTCAACCAGATGGTGGTGCAGATGCGCGAAAGCCGAGCCGAGATCGAACGCCTGCACCGCACGCAGATGTCACGCGCCGAGCATCTGGCCACTCTCGGAGAAATGGCCACGGGACTGGCCCACGAAATCCGCAACCCGCTGGCGGGGATTGCCGGCGTCATCGAAATCATTGGGCGCGATTTGCCGACGACCAGCCCGGCGCGCGCCGTGGTCAAAGACGTTCGCCAGGAAATTGCCCGCATCAATCACATCGTTACCGACCTGCTGCAGACGGCGCGGCCGCATCCGCCAACCGTCCGCAAGAGCGATCTGAATACCACGGTCGAGCATGCCGTGATGCTGGGCCGGCAACAGGCGATGACGAAGTCGATTGAGATCGAACTGCACAAGGACTCGTCCTTGCCGGAAGTGGAACATGACGGCGATCAGATTCACCAGGTGCTGCTGAACCTACTGCTCAATGCGCTGCAGGCCATCGATCTTCCGACGAGCGGAAAGAACGGAAAGATTACGGTCACGGTGAAGGCGCGCGGTTCGACGGCGGTGGTGGAAGTGTCCGACAACGGGCGCGGCATCGCCCCCGATCACCTGCCCAACATTTTCCGCCCGTTCTATACCACCAAAGGCGACGGCACCGGCCTGGGATTATCTTTGGCCCGCCGCATTGTCGAAGACCACCAGGGCCGCATCGACGTGTCGAGCGCGCTTGGGAATGGCACGACCTTTGCGGTCGTGCTGCCGTTGCAGAGGGCCGAGGCGCCAGCCTCTGGGTCTTAAGCGCCTTCTACCGAACAAGCGCGCCGAGCCTTCACGGGTTACTACCCATGCCCATTAGGCCCCGGGACTCGCAAGGTTGGTGTGTTCACTGCGATAAAGAATTGGCGAGTACGTCCGTAACTAACGGTCTGATGCCACACCGATATATCATCTCCCAAATTATTCGCGGGAGGGCCTTATGCAGCGAGTTGCTCTAAAAGGTTTGTGCATTCTTCTGCTGATCTTTCCTCTGATCGGCGGCACGGGTTACGGGCAGTCGTTAGCCGATGCCGCGCGCGCTAATCGCCAGCAGAAGGGCGCCGCCCCCACCAAGGTAATCACTGGTGATGACCTCGCCGCAACATCAACCCCGGAAACGATTCAGTTGATTCCCGGTTCAAGTTCTAGCGGACAAGGGACGCTGGTCGCGCCGGGGAGAGGGAAACATAGTTATCGCGTCATCATGTTGGATGCAAGCCGCTTTGTGAATGGAGGAACAATCCATATCACGATCACCGTAGGTGACGGGGAATCTGAGGCGTCGTTTGATTTGTACCCACAGGGTCTTCCGCTACCTTCAGAGGGATTCCCGAAGTCTTTGGCCAACGCCGTGAATGTACACAGCGGTTCCGGCGCAAAGATCGATTATCGTTTTGCGCATGGAACGGCGTTCCAATTCGGCGCCGAGGGTAGCTGGAATTCAAAGGCCGGAGCCACGAATACCTACAGCTTTGTCGTCGATGTGGACAGCCCATCTACGCGATGACCCGCATGGTCGATCGCCCTTGATCCGCCTTCGCCGCCGGTTCTTGAGTGGCGATCCGCGCGAGATCCCCTTCGACTTCGCTCAGGGCAGGCTCTCGCTTCGCCTGAAGAACGGCTCCGATCGGGATGACGCCAACATGTACGAAGACCTAGCCGGATTCAAACTGCACCACTACCGCCGTTTGCCCCCGCGTGCCGTCCCCGCCCTTCCGTAGTAAGCTTAAGTACGCATGCCTGCGGAGAAGATTCTGATTATCGACGACGAGCGCCTGGTGCGCTGGTCGCTGCGCCAGAAGTGCGAAGAGTGGGGATACCACGTCTCGGAAGCCGTTGCCGGCGAGCCCGGTCTGCGCATGGCGCAGCAGGAGTCTCCTGACCTCGTTCTGCTCGATGTGCGCATGCCGGACTTGAACGGCATTCAGGTTCTGGAACAGCTCAAGAAGGCTCCCGACGCCCCGGCGGTCATCATGATCACCGCCGACCCGCAACTGGACGACGTGAAGACGGCGCTCAAGCTGGGCGCCTACGACTTCATCGGCAAGCCGCTGGACTTCGAGGAATTACACGTCACCATCCAGAATGCGCTGGAAGCTTCCCGGCTGCGCACTGAGGTCAAATCACTGCGCGGCGAGGTGCGGCGGAACACGGGCTATCACGAGATCATTGCCGTGTCGCCGAAAACGATGGAGCTGATGAGCTTCGTGCAGAAGGTCGCTGCCAGTGAGGCCACCACGATTCTGGTTCAGGGCGAGAGCGGCACGGGCAAAGATCTGATTGCCAAGACGATTCACTACGAGAGCTCCCGCCAGAACGGCCCGTTCGTCGCCATCAACTGTTCAGCTATTCCCGAAACTTTGATGGAGGCAGAGCTGTTCGGCCACGAGCGCGGCGCATTCACTGACGCCAAGCAGATGAAGAAGGGCCTGTTCGAAACGGCCAACGGCGGAACGCTGTTTCTGGATGAAATCGGAGAGCTCTCGCCGCTGTTGCAGGCCAAGCTGCTGCGCGTGCTCGAAGATCAGGTGATTCGGCGAGTCGGGGGCGTGCGCGATATGCAGGTGGATGTGCGCGTGATCGCCGCCTCCAATCGCGATCTTGAACGAGCCGTGCGCGAAGGCCATTTCCGCCAGGATCTTTATTACCGGCTTGCGATTATCGCCATCTTCATTCCACCGCTGCGCGAGCGCACAGAAGATATTCTGCCGCTCGTCGATTTTTTCATTGACTGGTACAACCGCAAGTTCAAGAAGGCGATCCGCGGCATCAGCCCGGAGACGCGACGGTTGCTGCTGGCTCACGGCTGGCCGGGCAATGTCCGCGAGTTGAAGAACTCGATTGAGCGCGCCATGATTCTGGAAGAGGAGTCGATTCTGCGGCCGGTCTACATGCCGTTCGCCGTGGGAGAAGCGGCCCGCAGCGGCCAGACCGCGTTCGAGCATAGCAGCACGCCCGCTGATGGCGGCGGCAAATCGCTGGCCAATGGCCGCATGCTTCCCCGGCTCTACATTCCGGAAGAAGGCACATCGCTGGAAGAGGTGGAGCGTGCCATGGTGGAGTTGGCCATGAAGCAGGCGAATGGCAACCAGACTCACGCCGCCCGGTTGCTCGACATCAGCCGCGACGCGCTGCGCTACAAGCTGAAAAAATTCGAACTGGTGCCCGTAGGCGACGACGAACCCGCAGATTCGGTGCCAACCGAGGGATAGGGATTGGCGGACTCCCGCCGCGGCAGCTCCGCTGCGATCTGTACCAGTTCGGTCTGTACCAGTTCGATCTGTGCCAGGGCAAGGTGCACGGGTGGCGAGCCACCACGCGGACCCGTTCTAACGAATGCGGTGTTTGGGCCGTCGGCTGCATGAGTGTGAAACATCTCGACGGCGCCCACAATCCTGCCCGCGCTGTTGAAAATCGCCTGCGCATGCACTGAGACCGCCACGGGATGACCTTCCTTGTGCATCATGTACACCTGCACCTCGCGGGGTTTTCCGTCGAGCATGACGCTTGCCAGCGGACAGCCCTTGATGCACAACGGTGTGCCTTTTGCGTCGACGTGACCGAGAATATTGTTGTAGCAGTATTTTCCTACCGTGTCGGCCGCCGTATGTCCTGAAACGATTTTCGCGCCCTCGCTCCAGTGGGTGATCTTGCGCTCGCGATCCACAAAATACATTCCGTCTCGCAGCGCTTCCATCAGCCTTTCGTCAGAGGACGAGAAGCGAATCCCCCAGAACTCGTCGCAGGCGCGTACGATTTCAATGCCGCAGAGCGGTTGATCGGATTGCAGGTTCATCCGCCCCACCACTCGGCCAGCCTCCCAGTCACTGTTATCGAGCCGGCGTACGCGAAGCTCCTCATTGAACTGCACCGCTCGCGGCAGCTTGATGCCGCACCCGTACCGGCTGACGGTGGTGGTGCAGGTTTTCTCGGAGAAGGCCTCGCCAGCCTCATCCGTTCCAGTGACCTCCACGGGAAAAGTGATCGATACGCGATCGCTTCTTCTTCGAGCCGGAACTGCGGAGTGTATGGGTGGAAGTTGTGGGTGCATGCGACTCCACATCGGCGGGAGCCGGAGAAACTTTAGGTTTCTGCTTCGAGCATGAACCTCTTCTCATCAGGGCCCGCGTTGTCGAAAGGCCTATTAACAAAACAGGGGCTTCCGGTCGGAAGCCCCTTGGCGCCAGTATGAGGGAGTTATAAAAGAGCGCCGACTTTTCGAATTTGTTTAGCCGCGCGAGGCGTGTTCTTTTGCCTTGGCGATGTACTGCTCGACCTGCTGCCGTTGCGGATAATCGGGATTTGCCTTGAGCAATTCCTGCCACGCCTCAATCGCTCCCTGGGGATCCTGTTTGCCTTGCCAGCGCACCCAGCCCAGGTTGAACAGGGTCTGCGGATGTCCGGGCCGGTATTTCAGGGAAGTCTGCATCGCGGCCAGGGCTTTTTCGGCGTCCCCGGTATACCAGTAAGCCGTGCCCATGTCGGTGCGGACATCGGGATTTTCGGGATGAATCGTCAGCGCCCGCTCGTAGTACTGAATTGCATTGGGGAACTGTTTGGCGTCGTAATACAGGTTGCCGAGTTTCACCAGCGAATCAAAATCCTTGGGATCTTTGTTGACGGCTTCGAGCAAGGGCGCGGCGGCCTGCGCCAGGGCGGCCTGCATGGCGGGATCCGGCTGCTCCTGCGGGGTGCTGGCTGGCTGCGTGGTGGTTGCGGCGGCGGTCGGGGTTGCGGCGGGCGACGCCGAACCGCGGAAAAGATATCCGAGAGCCACGCCGAGCAGCAGGCAGAAGGCCGCCAGCGCGTAGGCCTGCATACTCGTCCACGGCGCGCCGGTGCTGGCGGGATTAGTAGTTGATGGCGACGGGTCGGGCTTGGTTTCGCTCGCTCGTGTTTCGCTCACTCGTGCTTCGCTCATTGGATTCGTTCTCCGATCTGGTGCCGGCAAGCGCCGGTTTCGGCGATTCCAGGTGAAACAGGCGCGTGACCGCAGCGGTCATCTGCTCCTGTTCCTCCTTCTCTGGGAGTTCCTTGAGTTCGCGAGCCAGGGAGCTGGCAATCTTTTGAATAACCTGGGCGGTGATGGCGTGCAGCGACTGATCCTGCTCCCGGGTAAACGGCCCGCGCTCTTCGATGAAGGACTCCAGCTCTTGCCGGCAAATTTGGTCGAGGCGTTGGCGCAGCGCCACAATGGTCGGAACCACGGTCTCCGCCTGCAGTTTGGTGCGAAAGACTTGCGCTTGCGCAGCGACAATCTTTTCCGCCTCGGCGGCCGCCGCCGTACGTTCCTCGGCATTGTTCTTGACCGCGTGCTCCAGACCATCCAGGTCATAGAGGATGATTCCGTCCACCCGGCGCACATCGGGATCGACATCGCGCGGCATACCGATATCCATGATGATCAGGGCTACGCGGTTGCGCTCCACGGCGATGCGTTCGGCTTCCTCGCGGCTCAACAGATAGTGTGGGCATCCCGTAGCGCTGATCACGATGTCGGCCTGCAGCATGCACTTCCAGCGGTCGGCCAGGGTGGCGGGCATGCCGCCTAACTTTTCTGCGATCTCTTGGGCGCGTGCCGGGGACTGGTCGATTACCACCACCGATCCCGCACCGTTCGCAACCATTTGGCGGCCCGACAGTTCGCTCATCTTGCCGGTGCCCAGCAGCAGGACGTTCCGGCCGTCCAGTGAACCGAAGATGTGCTGGGCCAGGTCAAGCGCTGCCTTCGGAATCGAGACTGCCAGCTTTTCGACCGCTGTCTCGTTGCGCACCTGTTTGGAGACGCTGAGACCCTTTTCCAGCACCGCATTGAGGAAGTGTCCTGCGGCGCCCACGGTTCGCGCCTGTTCCCACGCGGCCTTCACCTGGGTGACGATTTGCGGCTCGCCTAAGACCAGAGAATCAAGTCCAGAGGTGACGCGGAAAATGTGGGCGAGGGCGCATTCATCCAGCAGACGGTAGAAGTGCTCCCACTCGGTCAGTTTCAGGCCGTGTTCGGTGCTCAGATAATTGAGCAGCGAATTTGCCGCCAGCGTGGGCTCGCCAGCCCACAGAAGGAATTCGGTGCGGCAACAAGTGGAAAGAACGACCACTTCTTCAACGCCTTCGGCACTCCTGAGCTGCCGCAGGACTTCGTAACGCCGGGTTTCGCTGATCCAGAAACGTTCTCTCATGGCCAGCGGCGCGGTGCGGTGGTTCAGTCCGATCACCATGAGCGTAGGTTCCAAGACGAGACACCTCGGGCGCAGGTTGCAACCATGGAAGGGCAAGCCGTTTGCCATAGAACCGGCCCGGAACCATCGCTACAATTTACTTGTTTTCAGTAACTTGCACGTGATGCGAGAGACAACAGGGTAGCCGGCTTACCGGCAGTGCGGCATATGGCGCGGGAACGCGAGTCTTTTGACGCGATCTGCGTGTCCCGCATTGACTTAGGCTCAGACTGCGATCACGAGCCAAGGTGACGGCAATCACAGACCAAAAGGCGCGCGTCCGCGAAACTGCATGACGGGATTAGTAAGTTCTTAATTAGAAGTTCTTATCTGGCTTCGAAACGCGTGTGCGAGATTCTTCAGCTTCAGCGCGCACGTGGTGGAGAGGCAACTGAGGTTGAAAGGAAACGCAATCATGAAGATGACGAAGCTCGTAATCCTGATCGTGATGATCGCAGTGGCACTATTCCTGATCTTGCCCAACCTGTCGTGGGCGGCCGATGACGGCGCAGGGATCTACAAGACAAAGTGCGCGATGTGCCATGGCGCGGACCTCGCAGGGAAACCGGCAGCCAAGATCCCCAGCCTGGTCGGCGACGATGCCAAGAAGGCTTCCGATGCCGATTTGACCGACATGATCGCCAACGGCGGCAAGGATAAGAAAGCCTCGCATGCCTTCGCCAACAAAGGCGTGACTCCGGACCAGATCAAGATGGTCGTGTCCTACATCCGCGACGCGCAGAAGAAGTAGTTCCGGTTTGTTGCAGTTTGCAACGTAGTAGTTTGCAACGTAACGATTTGTTGCAGTCTGCCAATTAAGATCGCTGTTCCGAACGGCGAAGCCATCTGCCGAAACGGGCAGATCGCGTAAGAGCGAGGGTGAGTGATCCGCTCCCGGCGAGCGCTGGCCCAGCCAGTCGCCGGATGTCCCCTCTGCGGTTCGCCACAAACACGGAACGGCCAGCCCGGGTCTATGTGCTCACCCTAGACCCGGGCATTTGTTTGTCTCAATGCGTAGCGAGTTCAATTCAGCCACAGTGCGCACCAGGTCCCAGTGGGTGCGCGCTGCAGTGCTGGTTTTGAGAATACAATCTCATTGGTATCAAAACGATGCCAACTAATGCCGGTGTTATACTTCACCTGATCCTCCCGAGTTAATTCGAATGTCCGACGAACAGCGACCGGCAGCTATCGCGAATGAGAGATCGCGGCATCGTGAAATGGGCGAGGTCGTAAATGAAATCTGGGCTGTTGCTGATTACGATTAGCACGCTCAACTTTCTGTTCGGGTCTCCTCCTGTTGTGGCGCTGGATCCATCGTTGGAGATCGGCCAGTACGCGCACACCGCGTGGACCGTCCGGGACGGGTTCTCGCTGGGGGCCATCTACGCCATGGCGCAGACCCCCGATGGGTATCTCTGGCTGGGCGGGGAAAACGGGCTGTTTCGCTTCGACGGCGTTCACGCTGTCCTCTGGCAACCACCTGCGGGTCAGCCTCTCCCGGACAAACCCTATAGCCTGCTGGTCACGCGCGACGGCACTCTTTGGATTGGTACCTACGCTGGCCTTGTCACCTGGCGTGACGGCAAGCTGACCCGGTACCCGGAGGTTGGCGAACACTTCGTGACCTCGCTGCTCGAAGATCACGAGGGAACAGTCTGGGCCGGCATACTAGGCGGCTCACCCGGTACTCCCACCGGCCGGCTGTGCGCAATCCGCAGTGGGCACGCGCAATGCTACGGCGAGGATGGCGCCTTCGGCTCCTTCGTTTGGAGTTTGGGTGAGGACCGCTCAGGCGCTCTTTGGGCGGGTGCCGAATCTGGGCTTTGGCGATGGAAGCCTGGTCCTCCAAAGCTCTACGCGATGCCCGGAATGCGGATTGGTGACCTGACTACTGCCGACGACGGACGGCTGTTAGTTGGCGTGACCGGCGCAGGACTCAAGCAGATCGCCGGGGACAAAGTCGAATCCTATCCAATTCCAGACGCAACCCATCCGAATCGACTGCTTCCGGACCAGGATGTCGATTCCAATAAACTGCTCCGGGACCGCGATGGGGGTCTGTGGATCGGAACCCGCGAGCGGGGGCTGATCCATATACACAATGGCAGCACAGACATACTTACGAAATCAGGCAGGCTCTCCGGCAACATCAGCTGCAGCCTCTTCGAGGACCGTGAAGGCAATGTTTGGTTCGCCAGCTCGCAGGGACTGGACCGGTTTCGAGAGCTCCCCGTCACCACGATTTCTGCCGAACAAGGTCTGTCCAGCGATCGGGCTCATTCGGTGATAGCGGGCACAGATGGGAGCATTTGGGTAGCCACTCACAAAGGGTTGACCAGGTGGCAGAATGGACAAATTACCACCTTCCGCAAAGAAAATGGACTGCCGGATGATGCGGCGCAGTCCCTGTTTCAGGATGATCGTGGGCGAGTCTGGGTGTTCACGGAGCACGGACTTGCTTATTTCAAGGACGGCAGGTTTGTTGCCGTAAATGGCGTACCCAGCGAAGAAGTGTATTCCATCACAGGGGACAAGGCGGGCAACCTCTGGCTTTCCGGCAATCGAGGGCTCTCGCACCTGCGGGATGGACGTTTGGTCGAACACTTCCCCTGGTCAGCGCTGGGGCGTCAAGAACAGGCTAAGGTTGTACTCTCTGACCAAGGCGGAGTTTGGCTTTCATTCTGGACCCACGGGGGCGTGCTGTATTTCAAGGATGGTCAGGTTCGCGCGTCGTACACCGCCGCGGATGGGCTGGGTAAAGGCCATGTCCCCGGTCTTCAACTCGATCGCGATGGGGCAGTGTGGGCCGGAACCGAGGAGGGCGGCCTTAGCCGCATTAAAGACGGCCGCATCGCTACGCTCACCAGCAGGAATGGTTTGCCTTGCGACACGGTTCACTGGTCGATCGAGGACGACGATCGCTCGTTGTGGCTGTACATGGGCTGCGGCCTGGTGCGCATCACGCGCGCTGAACTGGAGGCGTGGATCGCCGACCCGACGCGTCGGATTGAAACCAAGGTTTGGAATGAGGCCGACGGCGTCACGCTCCGCGCGATTGCGCCTACCCCCTTCGGTCCTCCCGTCGCGAAGTCCACCGATGGCAAACTGTGGTTCCTGTCGGGAGAAGGTCTCCAAATCGTCGATCCCCGTCATTTTGCTGACAACAAACTGCCGCCGCCGGTACACATCGAGCAAATTGTCGCCGACAACAAGATTTATTGGCAGAACCTGCCGGGCGCGGAGGTTGCGAATCTGCGGCTGCCGGCGCTGATTCGGGATGTGCAGATCGACTACACCGCTCTCAGCCTGGTCGCGCCGGAGAAGGTTCATTTCAAGTACCAGCTTGAAGGCCAGGATCGTGGCTGGAGAGAAGTGGTCAACGATCGCCAGGTGCAGTATTCCAACCTCGCTCCGGGTCCGTACCGCTTTCGCGTGATCGCCTGTAACAACAGCGGGGTGTGGAACGAGGAGGGCGCGACGCTCGATTTCTATGTCCGCCCGGCGTACTACCAGACGAACTGGTTTCGCGCGCTCTGTGTATTCACGTTTCTGGCGATGCTCTGGACCGTTTATCAGCTTCGTGTCCGCGCTTTCAAGCAGCGCCAGGCTGTCTTAGAGCGGCACCAGTCCGAGATTCGCGCGCTGAACGAACAGATGGTCAAAGCTCAGGAGGCGGAGCGGATGCGCATTGCGGGAGATCTGCACGATGGCGTCCTCCAGCAGATCACTTCCCTGACTCTCCGGCTGGGCTCGGTGAAACGTCAGGTACCACCCGATTCGGAAGCGAAAGCAACGGTCAACCGTTTGCAACAAGAACTCATCCAGATCGGGACAGACATCCGTCATATATCGCATGAACTTCACCCTGCATTGCTGCAAGAGTCGGGCCTGCCCGCAGCCCTGTCGTCGTATTGTGGGGAGTTCAGCAAGGTACGCGGTCTCGCTGTGTCGTGTGAGACGGACGAGAGTGTAGAGCAGTTGTCGCCTGGGGCCGCACTGTGTCTCTATCGCATCGCACAGGAAGCACTGGGCAATGCTGCCAAACATTCGAAGGCGAAGAACATTGAGGTTCGGCTTACGCGCTCCGACAGTCGCGTTTGCCTCTCTGTTTCCGATAATGGGGTCGGTTGCGCGCCCGACCGGATCGGAAAAGCGGGAGGGCTGGGAGTGATCAATATGCGAGAACGCGTGCTCCAGCTGAACGGGACGTTTGAGTTCGATAGCACGCCGGGGAACGGAACCACGGTGAGGGTGACGGTTCCCTTTCAATCCGCCTCGTAAGTTTCCGTTGCAAACCGTCTTGCTAAGCTCTCGACTGCGCCCGCCGGCTGCGTTTACATGCCTGGAACTCCGCGCCAGATCCCTCACTCGGCTGAACTGAGCCAAAACTCGGGATGACGCCGCCAGGAAAATACACTGATTCGCGAAAATGCGCCAAAATCACTGTTTTTTGCGAAGTTGGTCACGATTCGGTGTGATTGTAATCACAGCCTTTTTCCTCTTCTAAACGTAATCTTAGATTGCTTGTGGGAGTTCTTTTTAGAGTCATTCGTCGAAGGGGGAACGTCATGGGGACCGGTAATCATCCAATCGGTAATCATTCAATCAGTAATCATCCAATCATGGGCCGGGGGGCGCATGACTTTTCTCGCAATCCGATGCTGGTTTACTGGGAGATGACCCAGGCCTGCGGGCTGGCTTGCAAACACTGCCGGGCAGAAGCCATGCCGACGGCCCATCCGCTGGAACTGAAAACCGAAGAAAGCAAGAAGTTCATCAGCCAGCTGGTGGGATTTGGCGACCCGCTGCCGCACCTGATCTTGACCGGCGGCGATCCGCTCAGCCGCAAAGATATTTATCCGCTGATCGACTATGCCAACGGGCTGGGCCTCGAAGTTTCCATCACTCCGAGCGCCACTCCGGAGCTGACCAACGACGCCATCACGCGGCTGAAGGAGCACGGAATTCAAAGCATGGGACTCAGCCTGGACGGCTCGAGCGTGGAGAGGCACGACAACATCCGCGCCGTTCCGGGAACGTTTGAGCGCACCATGGAAGCGGCGCGGCACTGCGGACGGCTCGGCCTGCCCATCCAGGTCAACACTCTAGTGGCGGAAGAAACCGCCGACGACTTGCCTGCGATCTACGAGTTACTGCGCACCAGTTTCCCAGTGATGCGCTGGAGCTTGTTCTTCCTGATTTCGGTGGGACGCGGTAAGGCTCTTAATGAAGTTTCGGCGGAAGAGGGCGAATCCATTATGAAATGGGTGTTCGGTCTTTCTCCGCACTCGCCGTTTGCCATCAAGACCACGGAGGCCCCGTCCTATCGCCGCATCGCCATTGAACGGATGCGCGCCTCCGGCATGCCGACGCCCGACATGAAGGCCACTTCGGTTTATAAAGGCTTCCAGATCCGCGACGGCCACGGCATCGTGTTCGTCTCGAACCTGGGCGACATTTATCCCTCCGGATTCCTGCCGCTGCGCTGCGGCAACGTCCGCACCGAATCGCTGGTCGACGTCTACCGTGATTCTGCAATCTTCCGGGCGCTGCATTCTCCGGATCAGTTCCACGGAAAATGCGGAGCCTGCGAATACAGCCACATCTGCGGAGGATCGCGGGCGCGGGCTTATGCTCACACCGGCGACGCGCTGGGCACGGATCCGTTCTGCACGTACGAGCCCGCCGCCTTAGCGACAGTCACGAGGTAGCGGACAGAGGTGCGGCGGGAGTTAGATTCCCGCGAAGGAATCAATAGAGGCGCCCCGGACGAATGCGTCCGGGGCTACGTGTTCAGGGGACTTCGCAGATTTCGATGACGTTTTCTTCCGGATCGCGCATCTCGCGATGCGGAGAAAGAACATTCACGAGTACAGCTTGATGGGCGCGACGACCCGCGTGATGGTTCCACCGGGACTGGGTTGGTCGGGCTTGAGGCCGCAGCGCATGGAAGCGAACAGGCCTATCAACTGGCCCAGCATGACATCGAGCATGGGGCGATAGTGATCGGGAAAATTAGCGGCACAATTTAAGGACAAGGAATAGTCGGCCAGGGACGACACATCGCCGTCACCTCGCGCTGTGACTACGGCGCGAACTCTCCCTAGATGCTTGCGATCGATCTCCCGCAGTAAATCCAGTTCGTATCCCCGCCGCTGCATGTCACTGGACAGGAAGGCGACGAAAAGCGTGTGGCTGTCGACGCTCGACATGGGGCCGTGACGCAGGCCGAGCGGCGTCTCCGCCATAGTGGTGACTTTGCCGCCGCTGAGTTCGACGACTTTCAGCGCGGATTCATCGGCAACGGCACGCAGCACTCCCGCGCCGACAAAGCAGGTGCGAGTGCACCCCAGTAAGGTGACTGCCTCCGCGGCTTCAGCTGCGGTCGGAAGGAACTGCCGGCCGGTCTCGACCATTTGCGCCACGAGGTCGCCGAACTGCTCGAACTCTTCCAGATTGCCCACGCATTGTCCGGCGAGAACCATGTTGGTGAAGGAACTGGTCATGGCGAGGCCGCGATCGTTTACCGCATCGTCGAGCACCAGGGCCACAGCGCGATCCGGGTGGCGCGCGCAGAGTTGCGCCATCGGCCCCTGCTGGTTGCAGGTAATCACCAAGTGCCGGATCTCGCGATGGCGATCGAGCGCCTGTTCGAGCAGCGCTACGCCTTCCGGACTCTGCCCCGAGCGGGAAAATGAAATCCAGAGATACTCTCTACCTGGGCGGTGAAATTCTTCGAATTCAGTGAGCAGAGTTGTGCTGGGGATGGGCCAAACGTCGCAGCCCCAGCGCTGGCGAAGCAGCGGAGCCAGCGCCCGGCCGGTGTAATCGGAGGTGCCGGCGCCGACCAGGTACACAGTTGGCGAAGAAGTGTTGCCGCGGCCGATGCCAGCGCGCCGCAGTGCGTCGTTCAACTCGGCGCGGTGGTCGAGGCAGCGCTGGTAGGTCTGGCTCCAGGTGTCCGGCTGCTGCCAGATTTCGCGCGGCGTGTGTTCCAGTCCGCGCTCGGTTCGTTCCTGCTCCGGCAAGTCCAGCAGCGTGCGCAACGGATCGCCCAACGTAGAATCTCCTCGAAACCAAGTCTATTACAATCTGGCTTTGTTGAAAAGTAATCGAAAGAAAAGGAAATATTGTTCGGAAGAAAACGTTAGCGGCGGGCCGGATTCATCCGGCCGGTAGTATCTTACGCGGAGTACATTCTCTGAAACCAGATGCGACCCTTCAGCAACTAATCCCCATGAGATGTGTTTTTCTATTTCGAAGGAGAAAACAATGAGCCGTGGTTCGAATCCCCTGAGTTCACTTCTGCTCGCTGCCGCATTGACTTCATCGTTTGCTGGAATGGCATGTGCGCATCACTACTATCGCGTTTACGATCCGTACTACACGGACTATCACGTGTGGAACGGCGATGAAGTGGTTTTCTACAATCGCTGGGCCGCTGAAACCCATCGCGATCCGCATCGCGACTTCCGTAGGCTTCGCCCCGAAGAGCAGAAAGAATATTGGACCTGGCGCCACAACCGCGGCGACCACGATCATCACTAGGCCCCGGCCAGGCTCTCAGTGGTTGAGCGCGCTGAGAGCCTGGTGCGTGGTAGTCAGCCGCGCACCGAGATGCTCTAACTCCGCAATGGCTTTCTGCCCGTCTTCCGGCTTCAGCGTTTCGATGGCGTCCCGCACCACAGCCACGCGTCTTCTCCGTTCGAGCAGGCCCTTGACGGCAAAGCTCACGCAATATTCCGTCACCACGCCGAAGACAACAAAGTCGGCTTGAGTTCCGAGGCGCTGGACGAGAGCGTCCGCGTGCCGGCTTTCGAAAATATTCAGCGTCTGTTTTTCCAGCAGGATCTGCTGGTAGCGGGATAAATCTTCCGGCAGTTTCGCCTCGGCGTCATTCGGCACGCGCACAACTTTGTTCGTCAGGGCTTCCGGGACCAGTTCGGCTCCGGCAGTTCCCTTCACGCAATGCGGCGGAAAGATTTTGAATTCGGGGTCGTCGGGCGCGTGGAAACAACCATGCGACACCAGGAATACTTGGCCGTGCCGAGCCGCATCGGTAAGCCGGCGAATGTTGGGCAGTAACTTCTCCGCGCCGCGCACATACAGCTTCCCTCCCGGCAACATGAAATCGGCTTGCACATCCACTTCCCAGAGAATGAAGTCTCGCGAAACCATGGTTCTCCTTCTGGTGCGATGGCCGAGCGCAGCACTATCGCTTTCATGGTGACAAACGTCGATGACGCGACGCCCTCTCGGAGAATTCTCCAATTCTGTGTTCTAATCTCCGCGTCGTAATTCTCGCATGCACAAGCGTCTGGAGAGATCCATGCCGAATACTTTTTTACGGCGGTCCGCGATCGCCATTTTTGCATTGACTTTAGCGAGTGCTGCCGGGGCGCAGTCGTCGACCTCGGCCGCGCCCCCAGCCGACCTCGACACCTACGTCGCGTCTTCGATAAAAACTTTCGACGTCCCAGGTATGGCTCTGGCGATTGTGAAAGACGGCAAAATTGTCGTCGCCAAGGGCTACGGAGTGCGCAGACTCGGCGATCCCACTCCGGTCGACGAATTCACTCTGTTTGGCATCGGCTCGAACACCAAGGCATTTACGACCGCCGCACTGGCCACGCTGGTCGATGAAGGCAAGCTCTCGTGGGACGATCCGGTTTACCAGCGACTCCCGGGCTTCGTCATGTACGACCCTTACGTTTCGCACGAAATGACGATCCGCGATCTGCTCACGCACCGCAGCGGTATGGGACTCGGCGAAGGCGATCTTCTTTTCTGGCCACACTCCACCTACACGCGCGAAGAAATCATTTACAAGCTGCGCTTCATGAAGCCCGCTTCCAGCTTCCGCAGCCACTATGCTTATGACAATCTGCTTTATATGACGGCGGGGCAGATCATTCCCGCCGTGACCGGCATCTCGTGGGACGATTACGTTCGCCAGCGCATTTTCATGCCGCTGGGGATGAACCACTCGAACGTCAGCAATGCGGCGATCAAGCCTGGAGACAACGTGGCCTTTCCCCACTCACGCATGGACGGCAAGCTGCAAGTCATCCACTTCGAAGTGCTGGACAACGCGGGACCGGCGGGTGCGATCAACTCATGCGCGGCCGACATGGCGAAGTGGGTGCAGCTGCAACTGAATCGTGGAAAGTTCGTCGATCACGACGGCAGCCTGTTCAGCGAGGAACGCTCAAAAGAAATGTGGTCGCCGCAAACGATTCTTCCGATCGGCGATCCGCCGCCGCTTCTGGCTGGATTGAAACCCAACTTTGCCGATTACGCCCTGGGCTGGGGATTGCGGGATTATCACGGTCGCAAGCTGGTTGGCCACACCGGCGGCGTTGCCGGATTCGTCTCGCGCGTCATGCTCGTGCCGGAAGAGAATCTTGGCGTCGTCGTGCTGACCAATGCCGAGGAAGACGGGGCTTTCGATTCGATTCTCTACCATGTGCTGGATCACTACTTTCATCTGCCGGCGACCGACTGGATCACCGCCTTCAAGACCATGGAAGAAAAGCAAGAAACAGATGCGGCCGAGACCATGAAGCAGGCCGAAGCCGCCCGCGCCGCCGGCTCCAAGCCTTCCCTTGTTCTCGATAAATATGCGGGCGCGTACGACGACGCATGGTACGGTCCGATTACTATCCGGTTGGAGAATAACAAACTGATCATTACCTTCGATCATACTCCCAGCATGATCGGCGACCTGCAGCACTGGCAACACGATACTTTCAAGGCCCATTGGCGCGACCGCACGATTGAGGACGCGTTCGTGACTTTTACGCTCAACCCGGACGGCACGATCGACAACGCCCGAATGGCTGCGGTCTCTCCGTTGGCCGACTTCAGTTTCGACTACCAGGACCTGCTGTTGAAACCGTCAATCGCCGGGAAGAAGTAGGAGAGCGCCTCGCACCGTGTTATGCGGCCCTTGACTTCGGAAGCTTGGACTCAAACCTTGAGCGCCCCATACAACCCGTCTCTGCAGGCAGCCGAGTCCGAAGTCAGGGCGCACAGCGCCTCTTTGCGCCGCGAACTGGGCATTGCGGATTTGGTATTGGCCCAGATTCTCATCATCATCGTCCCGGAGTTCTACGGGACAGCGGTGAAAGCCGGCAGTGCTCACGTAGTGCTGTGGATCCTTGCCATTCTTCTCTTCTTCATTCCGCACGCTTTCGTCGTCGCTCACCTGAATCGTCTGATGCCTTTGGAAGGCGGCCTCTACGAATGGGCACGCCTGGGGTTTAGTGATCGCGTTGGGTTTCTAACGGCATGGAATATGTGGCTTCTTCAGACCGTCCAGGTATCCCAAATTGCGCTGGTGACGACGACCTACATCTCCTATGCCGCGCCGCGCGCCGCCTGGATCGCCACCAGCCAACCGGCTCTGGTCGCTGCCTCCGTCGTATTGATTGTGCTCATGATGCAGATTGCGCGTTTCGGCCTCGGTGTCGGCAAGTGGGTGAGCAATGCGGGCAGCGTTGTCACCGTTTTCATTTTGACCGTGCTCATCCTCTTACCGTATTTCCACGTCTGGCGCGGACGTCTGCCCGTTTATCATCCGCTCCCGCTAGTGTTGCCGCCGATGACCTTGTTGAGCTTCAGCATTTTCAGCAAAATGACCTTCGGGGCGTTGTCCGGCTTTGAAACCGTCGCAATCTTCGCTGGAGAATCCCGCAGCCCCGCACGCAATATAGCCCGCTCCATCCTGTTTACCGCGCCGATCATCGCCGTCCTCTACATCCTCGGCACCAGTGCGATCCTCGCCTTCGTATCCCCCGATGCAGTCGATGTGATCGGGCCCATCCCACAGGCTCTGCGCAGCGGATTCTCCGGGTTCGGCCCAGCTGGCCCGATCGTTGCCATCGGAATCCTGCTCCTCCTGCTGAACTATCTTTGCTCCTACACGCTCTATTTCTCCGCCAACACTCGCTTGCCGCTGGTCGCCGGGTGGGACCACTTGCTGCCTCGCTGGTTTACGCGTCTTCATCCCAGGCACCGCACTCCGGTGAATTCGATTCTTTTCATGGGAGGCGTGGCCCTGGTTTCCAGCACGGCAGTGCTCATTGGAACCGGCAGCCAGGAGTCGTTCGTGCTGTTGCAAACCTGGGCCTGGACGTTCTATGGCCTAGCCTACCTGGTAAAGTTCGCGATTCCGCTGGTCTCGCCGAAACAAAAAGGACTGCGGCCGATCACCTGGCTGCGCCTCGGAGCCGCATCCGGATTCCTGGTGACACTTCTGTTTGTGCTGCTTTCGGTGCAACCCGTGATTCCGGTTGCGAGTAAGTTGGGATATTTTCTCAAGATTGTCGTCGTGGTCGTGGGAGCGAACTTCGTGGGCTGGGTCGTTTATCGCGCCGGGTCAAGGAAAGAGAGAACCAACTTCTCGTTTGTCGACAGTGACCAGTCAGACGGATGATAAAATTCCACCCGCAACCTGGAGGTGCCCCGTGGACGCGATGCGAGGAGCGTTTTACGAATTTCACGCAGAAAGAATAGTTTCACGGCCTGGTCAGCCCCTCGAAACCAAAGCGGGCATCGAGATTGGGCCACAAATTACGAAGGAGTCAGCGTTGCAACAGGTCAAGGCTGGCAAAGATGTTTACACGCTTGCTGACGAGGACGCTTATCGGCTCGCGGTGCAGGCAACTCCAGGCAAACCCGTAGAAGAAGTTCCCCACCATCCTCGCCAGCCCTCGCCAACTGGGCGAATGGATGTGTATTTCCGACACTACCACCCGGGAGGCGACCACGAAGAGTTCGGTCACATCTTCTTCGGACAGCGGGGAGAAAAATACGTGCCGAGATAGGTTGCAGGTAATCGGAAAGATTGTGCAACGTCGTGAACGGGGTTATCGCCTGTATGTGCGAGTGACTCCGGGCTTTTGATGTCCTGCTTCTCTTTTCACCGTAGAAACACCTGCGCCGCATCGTCCACCCGCACCGTCGACTTTCGCCGCGCGCCCGTCTCCACGTTGTACGCCGCAAGCGTGTGATCTTCGAGGATCAGAATTTCCTTCTCGCTCAGCCAGCCCACCAGTACTGCGTGCGGTATAAACGCAACCCGCCGCGGCGCATCATCCATGCTCTTTACTTCCACCGCAGGTAGCTCGGCCAGCGCCTTGCGAATGCGCTGCGACTCCTCGGGATTCGCCTGTCCTTGTTCGGCCAGTTGGATGGGCTTATTGGACTCCGCGGTCGAAACGATGGTCATGGCCACGGATCCCCACTGGGGCGACAGGCGCGCATTCGACGTGTAGAAACTTACATCGTAGTCAGGGTTCTTGTAGGTCGCGAGTTCGTCAAACACGGTGAGCTTTTTCCCCTTGGTCAGCACCAGCGTCTGGTCGTCGCTCTGATTCGACCAACCGCAGCAGCCGGTGTCGGGGATGGCTTCGGCAATTGTACTTCCGTCAGAAGCCGCGTCCAGCACGCGTTGTAAGGGTTCGGCCAGCGGATCCGCGGTCCACTTTCCTCCTTCTTCCTGATAGCGCGAAGTGGATTTGTAGACGGGCGCCGTCTGTCCGGCAACGAACTGGGTCATGAGGAAAAGTTTGTCTACGCCGGTTTCCGGCGCCCAAACCACGGCGTAGGGACAACTCTCTTCACACGTCCCCGTCGGACAACGGCAGTCGAGAAACTTGGAGGTCGCGATGTCTTCTCGTCCCGCGCCGTTCAGATCGGTCCTCCAGGCTTGCCACGTCGTGACGGTTGAAAGATCCACTTCATCGCGCTGCAAGCGGTGCGCCTGGTTGGCGAACCAGAACAGATGTCCGCCGTCGGCCGAAAGATACGCGACCGGAGCCAACTCCGTGACCGCCTGATTCGAACCTGTGGTGTTGACGTCGCGCTTCACGCCCTGATCAATCGTGGTTGCGCTGCGGCCGTTCCAGATCCAAACCTTGTGCGCGGATGCGGCATCTTCTTCCGAGAGCGGCAGCGACACTGCAGGCGAATAAAGAATTTGCCCCAGACGGTTGACCGAAACCGTGCCGGGCGACTCCACGGCCGCGGCCGGGAGCTTCACCGTCTGTTTGGCCGCGAAGGTGGCCGGATCGTATTCGACGATTTCTCCGGGCGAGCGCAGCACCCACAACCGTTTTGCTTGTCCCAATAACGGCGCCGTCAGTAGCAGTAAACCGCTCACGACGAGCACTATCTTCCGCATGAAGTTTTTTCCCCGCCGCAGAAATAATTGCTGATTGTTGATTGTTGATTGAAAACCGAAGCCGATGATCGTTTCAGTTCTGCAATCAGCAGCTCCGGAGCCCGATCGTCCGCATTGCTGTTGTGATCGGCATTCTTGTGCCTGCTCCAGTCTTTCATGAGCAGGCAGAAAATGGCCGTCCGCTGGGCAGCTTTTTTCTTCTTTCCGGACAAGAATGAACTCGATGTCCGGGTTGCCGCCCGGAAGTGATAGGCTAATCGATTCTCAGGGCCGCGCGGGAAATGGCCCGGGAGAAAAAGGTGAAAGCGGCAGACCTCCCTTATAATGACCGGGGTTCAAAACAGTTTTTCGATTGCACCGAAGTCCGTCGCAGCTGGCCCATCGCACTAGAGTTCCAACAAATAGTTCGCGCCGCCTCTATGCCCGTTGACGCAAAAACTCCCAAGCCCGGTATCGAAGCGGCGAGCCTGACTGACGTAGGCCGGCAACGCTCTAATAATGAGGATTCCTACCTTTATTGGGAACCGAGCTCCGACGAGGATTTTCGGCGCAAGGGCCGCCTGGCTGTGGTGGCCGACGGCATGGGCGGTTACGAGGGCGGGCAGGAAGCAAGCCGCCTGGCCGTCGAGACCGTGCGCAGTATCTACGACAACGCTTTTGGCGCGGATCCGCAAGCTACGTTGATCGAGGCCTTCGCATCCGCTCACCAGAATATTCAGCGTTTCGCCACGGAACACCCGCAGTTTTACGGCATGGGAACCACCTGTACCGCGGTCTCCATCGTCGGTCGCCAACTCTGTTTCGCCCATGTGGGGGACAGCCGCCTCTACTTGATTCGCGGCGAGACCATCACTCGTCTCACGCGCGATCATTCTTACGTTGGCCGGCTTGTCGAGAGCGGCATTGTGCGCTCCGAGGATGCCGAGTCGCACCCGCAGCGCCATATTCTTACCGCTGCCCTGGGGTCCGGCCGGGAGGTCACGCCGCATGTTCCGGAGCATCCCGTTCCACTGGAGCAAGGTGACAGCCTTCTGCTTTGTACTGACGGGCTTTGGGGTTTGGTCGGCGACCCGGAACTCAGTCAAATCGTAAGATCCAATGCTCCCGCGGAAGCTTGTCAGAAGTTGGTGAACATGGCGCTGGAGCGCGGTGGTCCGGACAACATTACTTTGCTGGTTTTGCGCATTTCTGCCTGAAGGGTCCATCCGCTGAGCGGCACTTTCCCTGCTCGAAACTGCAATGTACTGCACATAGCCTGAGGCACGGAGGCGATGCTGCGGCTAACTGATTTGCCGAGCAAATTTGCCCGACGGATTCGGGCACGATGGAATTCCGGTCGTGGTGCAGTTTGGTCTTGACGATTCGAGGCGATCCGCGCGAGATCCCTCGCTTCGCCGGAAGAACGGCTCCGCTCGGGATGACGCCAACATGAAATAACGAAGACTAGACAGATTCAAACACTGCACCGCTACCGGAATTCCCAGTAGTGGGCAAACCGATCACTGCCGGAATTCCTTGCATTGTCATTTAGAGCAATTAAGTCTATTATGTTGGTCGTGTTTAGGAAGCCTGCCTTATGAAAATCTCGCAAAAAGGACTCTATGCCCTGCAGGCCATGATGATGCTGGCCCGCCATTACCGCCAGGGAGCGATCAAGATCCGCGATGTCGCCTACGAAGAAGTGCTGCCGGAGAAATTTCTGGAATTGATCCTGCTCGAACTGAAGAATGCCCGCATGGTGGAAAGCGTGCGCGGAGCCAAGGGCGGCTACCAGTTGCGCCGCGATCCGGCTGACATTCATTTGAGCGAGATCATTCGCCTGATTGACGGTCCGCTGGCGCCCTTCGGCGACGCCGAGCAATTGCGTGAGTTGATCGACCGGGATCTCCCGCACCGCGCGCTCTACCGGGTGTTCCTGGACGTACGCGATGCGGCCGCACGCATCCTCGACAACGCTACCCTGGCTGACTTGATTGCCCACGACGTCCCGCGGGCCGGCAAGAGCGCCAAGCATCAGAAAAACCAAAAGAAAGATGCCGCAAGCATCCTCCCCATGGTCGTGGGAGGCAACAAGGGTGAGTAGACGGTTCTTCATCGGGTTGTTATGGCTCGCGACGGCGGTTGCAGGACGGGCTCAGGGCAGCGCCAACACTATTCGTGTCGGCGCATTTCCCAACATTACTCACGCGCAGGCGATGGTGGGCAAGGCCAATGGCTGGTTCGACAAAGCCATGGGACCCAATGTCAAGGTTCAGTGGACCAGCTTCAACGCAGGCCCTTCGGCCATCGAGGCCCTGTTTGCCGGCGCGATTGATATGACTTACGTCGGCCCGAACCCGGCGATTAACGGCTATGTCCGCTCCAACGGCGAAGCCCTGCGCGTGGTCTGCGGCGCAGCCAGCGGGGGCGCGTCCCTGATTGTGCGCAACGATTCCGGGATCAACCAGCCGGAGGATTTCCACGGCAAGCGCGTGGCCTCTCCGCAGTTCGGCAATACGCAAGACGTAGCCCTGCGCAACTGGCTCAAGAATCACGGCCTCAAAACCAACGACAAGGGCGGCGACGTGCAGATTGTCCCCATGGCCAATCCCGACCAGTTGACGCTCTTCCTGAAAAAAGATCTCGATGCCGCCTGGGCGCCCGAACCCTGGGCCACGCGCCTGATTCATGAAGGCAACGGCCGCTTGTTCGTCGACGAACGCACGCTGTGGCCCAACGGACAATTTGTTATCGGCCTGCTGGTCGTGAATACCAAGTTCCTCAAGGCTCATCCCGATCTGGTCCAGAAATGGATTCAAGCCCACGTCGAGCTCACCGACTGGATCAACGGCCATCAGCCCGAGGCAAAGAAACTTCTGAACCGGCAGATTCAAACTGAAACCACCAAGGCGCTTCCGAGCGCTGTTCTCGACGAAGCCTTCTCGCGCATGCAAGTCACCTACGACCCGCTCCACAATGCGCTGACTACTGCCGCACGGCAGGCCTTTGACGATGGTTTTCTTGGCCGTCAGATGCCCGACCTCTCCGGCCTCTACGATCTAACGCTGCTCAACCAGATCCTCGCGGAAAAGGGACGAAAGGCCATGCAATGAGTACGAACGTTCAGAAGTTCCCCAGCCAGTTCCCGATTCCCGCCGGTCCTAACTTCGACCCTCGCTTCCCGGCTCACTCCGGCAGTCCAAGCGGCAAACTGGGTCCACTCTCGGTCAGCCGCCCCGCGCCGGCGGTTTCGCCGGGAATTGCCAAGGTCGGCCTGAGCGAAATCTGCTTGAGTTACCGCACCCAGAGCGGGGAGCGACTGCTGGCTCTCGACCACATCAATCTTCAGGTGCATGCCGGAGAGTTCGTCTGCGTTGTCGGTCCCTCTGGTTGCGGCAAGTCCACGTTGTTGCATTTGATCGCCGGCCTGCACCCGCAGACCTCCGGGCAGATTCTGATCGACGGTAAACCGGTGCAGGGTCCGGGCACCGATCGCATCATGATCTTCCAGGAGCATGCCCTGTTCCCCTGGCTCACCGTCGGCCAGAATGTCGAATTCGGCATGAAGATGAAAGGCATCGCCAAAGCCGAGCGCGAGGAGAAGACTCGCTACTACCTGAAGTTGGTTCACCTCGCAAAGTTCGAGAAGAGCTATATCCATCAGCTTTCCGGCGGCATGCGTCAGCGCGTTGCCATCGCCCGCGCCCTGGCCACCGAGCCCGACGTCCTGCTCATGGACGAACCCTTCGCCGCGCTCGATGCGCAAACCCGCGACCTGCTGCACGATGAACTCGAGCGCATCTGGAGCGAAACCGGACGCACCATCATTTTTGTCACTCACAATGTCCGTGAGGCCGTTCGCCTGGGCGATCGCGTCGTTCTTCTCACCTTTCGCCCCGGGCGCGTGAAGAGCGAATTCCCCGTGGAGTTGCCCCGCCCGCGTCATCTCGAAGATCCCACCGTGGCCAGAGCGGCCCGCGAAATTCTCGACGAGTTGCGCGACGAAATTAACCGCTCCCTCGAAGCGGAGTACAACGAGGGCGTGAAGCCGCATGTAAAAACTGGAGTCGAGGCATGAAACGCGCCGCCCGCTACATCATTTTCTATGCCGCGCTCTTCGGCCTTTGGACGCTGCTCGCCGAATTGAAGATCTGGCCGCCCTACCTGTTCCCCACTCCGTGGGGCGTCGGCGAGGCTCTCTATGCAGGATTCCAGGATCACACCTACGGGATCGCGATCCGCGTCAGTATGCAGCGGGTCCTGATCGGCTACAGCATCTCGGTCGTGCTCGGCATGATTCTCGGACTGGGCGTGGCCAGCAGCAAATTCCTGGAAGAAACCATGGGCGGCTTGCTCGTGAGTCTGCAGAGTTTGCCCAGCATCTGCTGGTGGCCTCTGGCCCTGCTCTGGTTCGGGCTCAATCAGAATGCCATTCTCTTCGTGGTGATCATGGGTTCGCTTCTGTCGGTGACGCTAGCCATGGAAGACGGCCGCAAGCAGATGCCCAAAATCTTCAGCCAGGCCGGACGCAACCTGGGGGCTAAAGGCTTCAAGCTGTTCTGGTACGTGCTGCTGCCGGCGAGTTTGCCGTTCATTGTTTCCGGACTGAAACAGGGATGGGCCTTTGCGTGGCGCTCGCTCATCACCGCCGAGATGCTCTATCTAAGTCTGGGCCTCGGCCAGGTACTCATGATGGGCCGCGACCTGAACGACATGAGCTCGGTCATCGCCGTTATGATCTTGATCATCGCCATCGGCTACGTGGTCGATGGCGTCGTGTTCAAAGGGATGGAACGTCATTTGCAGAATAAGTGGGGATTGACTCCGGCCACTTAGGAACCACCGGAGAACTGCCCCGAATCTCCAAAAATTAATCATCTCTTCATAATTGGCAGGCTCATAATTGTCTACTATGTCGACTATGTTTATTGTAATGATATACAACTTGAGCTGGTGCAAATCAAATCGGGAAAGATGCCGGCAACGAAAGAAAGTGGGCGCCCGCTTGAACCCGCGGCGGACTGCTTCCTTTCGTCTCCTCCCGGTTGCCGTAGCAGTGCAAACACAAATTCAAAAGGAGAGGACTGTACTTCCATGAAACCGAACAAGCACTTGCTTTTCACGACCCTTATGCTGGCGGCATTAACCGCTGGCTCCTGGGCCCAAACCCAGACCGCGTCCAACGTCGCGCCCGCAAACCCATCACCGGCGGCCGCTGCGGTCCCGGCATCGCCGCCCTCGGTCACCGCCGCGGATGTTCAGGCTCTGAAAGATGCTTTGGCCGCGCAGCAACTCCAGATTCAGCGACTGACGCAGCAGCTCGAGCGTCAGCAGGCTCTGCAGGAAGCGCAGCAAGCCGCGATCAATGCGGCCGGGAAGGCTCCCGCGAATCCGCCCCAGCAGGTCGCCGCACTCGGCATCGAAGGCGGTAACGCGAACGCTCCTGTGCGGAGCAATCCTGTGCAACAAGATGCCGCCCCCAGCCAGACGCCCAACCCCGACGACACAGCACAAACCTTCAACAAGCAGATGGAAGGCCCGGTCACGATCCACTTCCGCGGCATCAACATCACTCCCGGCGGATACGCGGAAGCCGCGTTCATTCGCCGCTCCCGCGCGCTCGCCGCTGACCTGTCCACGCCCTACAACTCCGTGACCATGCCGGGCGCTTCGCAGAGTCAGGTTCCGGAGTTCTTCGGTTCCGGCCGCCAGTCGAAGATTACTGCCTTCGTCGATGGCCGCCTGAAAAACGTGGACCTTTCCAGCTATGTCTCGGCTGACTTCCTTTCCGCCGGCGTTACCTCCAACTCGAACCAGACCAACAGCTACACGCTCCGTCTCCGCCAGGCCTGGGCTCAGGCTAAGTTCGACAATGGATTTTCGTTCCTCGGTGGCCAGGTGTGGAGTCTGGTGACCGAGAACGGCCGCGGCATCTCTCCCGACGACGACCTGGGCAGAACCAACGACGCGCGGCCGAAGACGATCGACCCTTCGTATAACGTCGGATTTGTCTTCGCCCGCCAGTACGGCATCCGTGTCACCAAGAGCTTCGGCGACAAAGTTGCCATTGCTTTCGCCCTCGAGAACGCGCAGGCCACGGTCACCTCGCATGGCAACGCCTCCAACTTGCTATATGGTGAGTTTGGCGCGAGCAACAGCTACAACACCGGCGCAACTTACTCTTTCAATCCTTCGCCCGATCTCATCGCCAAGATTGCCTTCGATCCCGGCGTTGGACACTACGAAATATTCGGCCTGCTCGATCGCTTCACCGATCGCGTATTTCCCTGCGTGGAGACCTACACCGTTACCACCACGACTCGGGCGACGGTTGTAGTTTCACCGGCCTGTCCCGCTGTTACCGAGGCCGGTACTACGGCGGCAGCTTACAACGCTTCCAAGGAAGGCGGTGGCATTGGCGCCAATGCTCGCTGGGATATTGCCAAGAAGGTCACCTTCGGCATCAAAGGTTTCGGAGGCAGCGGCATCGGACGCTACGCTCCCGCCGGCCTTCCCGACGCATCCATCAACGCCAACGGCACGCTTCACCTGGTCAAGAACCTGGAGGGCTTGGCCACGCTCGAAGTGCATGTCACCAAGAAGCTTGATTTCGTCGGTTATGGCGGGGTGGAATACGCAGGCCGCACGGCAAGTTTCGATCCTCTCGGTAACAAAGGCGCTGGCACGGTGGTTGGCTACGGTGCACCCACTTTCAGCAACGCCGGCTGCTCCTCCGAGCCTTTACCCGGCGCCGGTGGATCCACTCCGGGCATTCTCGCCAACTGCACGGCCGACACACGTGCGGTCATCGAGGGTACGGCCGGGTTCTGGTACAAGTTCTACAACGGTCCGCGTGGCCGATTCCAGTTCGGCGCCGACTATGCCTACCTTACTCGCAATGCCTGGTCCGGGGTAGGCGGAGAACCGCACGGAATCGACAACATGATCTTCACGTCGTTCCGCTATTACTTGCCGTAAACCGCTGTAAATTTCGAGATGGTCCCGCGTCAGTCTGGCGCGGGACCATTCCAGTCTTCACGGATTCTCAACTTTCTGAGGGGCGCTTCCCTTCGGAAACACCGCCGGCCCGGTTTTGGCCACTCTCCTTTTCCGGGCCGGTGGTGCAAACTCAAACCGGAATGCAGAGTATACTCAGCCCGCTAAAAACCCTATGAGATCGAGACGCAATTTCCTGAAGCAGATGTCCGGAGCCGCGCTCGCCATCGGCGCTGCTCCGTCGGTTTTCACATGGGCGCTGCCCCAGCCTCAGAGTGATTCGATCGACATGCCCGGTGAAGACGGCTTGATCGTTCGCTCCTTCCGCTTCGTCGACCTGGAAACGCCGGTCGAGTACTTCAATACCTGGCTCACTCCCGTCTCGCACTTCTTCGTGCGCAACCACATGCACGAACCCAGCGAACTCAACGGTAATCTCGCGAATAACGACTGGCGTCTGACCGTGGATGGAGAAGTCGACAAGCCCTTGACCCTGACTTTCTCCGAACTCTCCAAGCTGGAGACGCACACCGTCGTCAACACGCTCGAATGCGCCGGCAACGGACGCAGTCTGCACCGTCCCCAGGTTCCCGGCATTCAATGGGGCAAGGGCGCGGTGGGCACGGCGCGATTCTCGGGTCCGCGCCTACAGGATGTTCTGCAGCGCGCCGGAATCAAGCCCACGGGGAAGCACGTGATGTTTCGCGGACTCGACGAGGTTCCCGGCAAAGTTCCTCCCTTCATCCGCAGCATCCCTATCGAAAAGGCGCTCGATTCCGACACTCTGGTCGCCACGCACATGAACGGCGCGCCCTTGACCAAACATCACGGCTTCCCGGCGCGTGCGCTCGTGCCGGGCTGGATCGGCGCTGCATCGTGCAAATGGCTGACCAAAATCAAGATCCTCGATTCGGAATTTGTCGGCAACTTTATGAGCCCCGGCTACCGCTTTCCCAATCAGCCCGGGAAGCCCGGCGAAGCGGTGAAGCCCGAAGATACTCACCCGCTTACCGTATTGAATGTGAAGTCGGTGATCTCTGGCCCGCTCGATGGCGCAAGCCTGAAGGCTGGCAAAGTCGCGGTCCAAGGTGCGGCGTGGGCTGGGGAGAGCAATATCGTGCAGGTCGAGGTGTCAACCGATGGCGGACTTCGCTGGAATCGCGCCAGCCTCGGCCGTGACCAAGCCCGTTACGCGTGGCGCCTGTGGGCCTATGAGTGGAAGGCCAGCAGTGGCGACTACATAATCCTGTCCCGCGCCACCGACTCAGAGGGACGGACGCAGCCCGCCAATCCACTCTGGAATCCCAGCGGATATCTGTACAACGCTGTCGATCAGGTGAAGATCCATGTCGCATGAGCGGAAGTCGAACAGTAAGCGCGCGCGGGCATATTGCTTCTCAGTTACTACCCTCGCCGTTATAATCTGGGCAGTATCCGCGCCCTCGGAGCTTTCCCAAAAAGCCGTCGCGGATCTCCCGGCCGGCCCTATGCAGGCCAAGGCGACTACTGCCTGTTTGGAGTGTCACGAGGCGCGCATCATTCTGCAGCAGCGCCTGAGCAAAGCTGCATGGACGAAGGAAGTCGACAAGATGGTGAAGTGGGGAGCGGTTGTCGATGCGAACGATCGCGACGCGCTGATCGACTATCTCAGCCTGAACTTCAGCCCGGATCAACCAGAGTACGCGCCGCCACGGACGTCTGGGGAAAGAACATCCTGGAAGAAATAACAACTCCAAAAGCAAAGCGCTACCGACCCAGTGTCCTGCAAGGTCTCCCGGACACTACGGCAGCGCTGCCATTGCAGAGCCCGAAACTGATGGAAAAAGTATAGGAATTCGGGTGCACTGCGAACAGTGCATTAGTAGGTACTGGTCGGTTAATAGACGGAAGGTACTGGACTACGGGCTCCGGGGCAGCTGCACGCGAGATCCCTCCCTTCGCCTGAAAAACGGCTCCGGTCGGGATGACGCCTCTACGCTTTTGGCGTATCCTCTGTGCCCTCCGTGTCCTCTGTGGTTGAGGTTTTTTCAGGCCGCAGGAGCGGGAACAGAATCACGTCGCGGATGGTGTGGGAATCGGTCAGCAGCATGCACAGACGGTCCACGCCGACGCCCACGCCGCCGGCGGGCGGCATGCCGTACGACAGGGCGCGGATGTAATCCTCATCCATCTGGTGCGCTTCGTCGTCGCCGCGCTCGCGTTCCTTCAGCTGGCCTTCGAACCGGCGGCGCTGATCCTCTGGGTCGTTGAGTTCGCTGAAGCCGTTGGAAATTTCCATCTGGCCGGCGAAAATTTCCCAGCGCTCGGTCCAGTCCGGCTCGTCCGGCTTCTGCTTCGACAACGGCGAGATCGCGGTGGGAAATTCGTAGATGATGGTCGGCTGCGTGAGATGCTCCTCGGCGACGACCTCGAATAACGTTGCGATAGTTCTCCCCGTGGGCTCGGTAGGATCGTATGCCAAGATAGCCGCCCTATGGCCGGTCCCCGATTCAAGAATTGATCGCGCTCTCGGCGGTCGTTCCCGGAAACGCTGAACAAGGGTCCTGACTCCATCCGCGCTTGCAAAGTTGCTCATCTCTGGCTTGACGCCAGCCTCTTCCGGCCAATAATGAATGATCGCTTCCCGCATGGTCATGCGCTGCCAGTTGGCCCAATCAATCTCCTGCTCACCCCACTTCGTTTTCGTTCCACCGGTCACATCCTTCGCCGCCTGGGTGATGATTTCCTGCGTCAGGTCCATCACGCCCTGGTAGTCGGTATAAGCCTGGTAAAACTCCAGCATCGTGAACTCAGGATTCCAACGCCAGCCCAGGCCTTCGTTGCGGAAGTTGCGGTTGATTTCATAGACGCGATCGAATCCGCCCACCACCAGCCGCTTCAGATAAAGCTCGGGCGCGATGCGAAGAAACAAATCCATGTCGAGCGTGTTGTGATGGGTGACAAACGGGCGCGCCACGGCGCCGCCGGCGATGGGTTGCATCATCGGCGTCTCGACTTCGACGAACCCGTGCGCGTCCAGCGTGCGGCGCATCGACTGCACGAGTTTCGTGCGCTTCAGAAAGACCTCGCGCACCTCCGGATTCATGACCAAATCGACGTAGCGCTGGCGGTAGCGGAGTTCGACGTCGGTAAGGCCGTGCCACTTTTCGGGCAGCGGCAGCAGGTCCTTGCTCAGGAAAGTGATCTCCTCCACGTGAACGCTGAGTTCGCCGGTGCGGGTGCGGAACAGGTATCCGCTTACGCCGATGTGGTCGCCCAGGTCGAGCAGTTTGTAGAGTTCGAAACCTTTTTCGCCAACGGCATCTTTCTTGACGTAAATCTGCAGTTTCTTGCCGCCTTGTTGCAGGTGAGCAAAGCCGGCCTTGCCCATCAGGCGAATGGCCATGATGCGACCGGCCACGCGCACGTTGACGCGAGACTGTTCGAGTTCTTCGGCGGTCTTCGGAGTGTAGTCGGCCAGAATTTGCTCGAGGGTGTGGGTGAATTCGTACTTGCTGCGGTAGGTGGCCTGGCCGAGGGCTTCGATCTGTTTCAGCTTCTCGCGGCGCAGGCCGTAAATGTGATCGTCGAGTGCCAAGGGAGTCCTTTGGTTGCGTTCGATGGAAGGGAGATTATAAACAATGGCGCAGGAAGCTCACCTCAGGCGCTAAAGCGCAGACGCGTTTCAACGGCTTGACGGCACGACTGAAGTCGTGCCCTTCCCGGCGTTGCCGTGATGGCGGAATTCCTCTGCAAGCTGAATGACCGAGGACATTTGCGGCTTGCGTTTATGTTGGTACCATGGTACATTGGTACACATGACAGACGATCCTAAGCTTCTGGTCGAGCGGGTGCAGACTGGGGCGCGCATCGAAAAACGCATTCTGAAAGTGCTCAAGGCTTTTGCCGAGTATCACGACATGACGCTGGGGGACGTGCTGGAAGGCATTGTGCTGCATGCGTTTGATGGAAAGACGCCGTTCAGTGCGACCTCGCTCGAACGCATTCGCGAGTTGAAGAAGTTTTACGAACTGGATCTCGACTCCAGCGCCAGCCACCGGCTGAGAGAAATCAAGGCAAAATCTCCGCGCAAGCGCAAGGCTGACAAGTAAACATTAAGGACACCTATGAGCCCCGCGAGAACCAAGACCGCATTGACCGTGCTGCAATGGGCCCTGGGCGTGGTAATCCTGATCGAAGCCGTCCTGTTCGTGCTGCCCAGCGCGGCTCATGACTTTGCCCGGACTCATATCCCTGGCTTCGTTCGGCTGGTTGTGGGATTCGGTGAGATCCTGGGCTGCGTACTGCTCTTGATTCCGCAGACTGCGATCCGCGGTGCGTGGGTGCTTGTGGCCGTGTTTATCATGGCCATTCTGATTCACCTGCTGCATGGAATGTACGGCATTGGAAATCTGGTCATCTACGCGGCCGCGGCTTTCGCCATCGCGATCGGCAAGGGGAATTGAGCGCTTCATGACCAGCGAAGCACTCATCCATCGCTTCGAATCCGACACTTTGCCAGAAGATTCTTTTCATCACGCTGACCACGTGCGGCTTGCGTTTGCTTATCTTTCGCAATACGCGGCGCTCGATGCGCTCCACCGGTTCTCGAACGCGCTAAAGCGCTACGCGGCGCGGCGCGGCAATTCCCAGCGCTACAACGAAACGATTACCTACGCTTATTTCTTTTTGATCCGCGAGCGTATGAGTCAATCGGCCGCCCTCGACTGGGATGAGTTTGCCCGCCACAATCCCGACTTGTTCGCGTGGAAGAACGGAATCCTGACCCGTTATTATCAGGAAGCCACGCTGCAATCCGACCTTGCCCGCAGCGTATTCCTCTTCCCTGACAAGCTCCCCTGCTCTTCTCGAGACCTCTCGGCCGGCAGTGGTGCTGGAACCTGAGTTCGCGGGCGCTACCGGCAGAGACGCTGCGAACAACGTCTCTACGGGATGCGCTTGCGGGGCTCCACACGACTGGTGCAACTCGCCGGTTCTCGCGTGTAGAATAGACGCACAATTTTCTAACCCACGCCAATCCAGGAAGTGCCCTATGGTTCATTTGAAGGTGAACGGACGCGCCCAGACTTTCGAGGGCGATCCGGAAATGCCGCTGCTGTGGTACCTGCGCGATATTCTCGGACTCACTGGAACTAAATTCGGCTGCGGCATGCGCTTGTGCGGCGCCTGCACGGTGCTGGAGAACGGAAAAGCGATCCGCTCCTGCTCCAAGCAGATGGGCACAGTCGAAGGACTCGAGATCACAACCATCGAAGCCCTCTCGGCGAACGGTCCGCACGCCGTGCAGAAGGCCTGGGCCGAGGTAAATGTTCCGCAATGCGGCTACTGCCAGCCCGGGCAAATCATGCAGGCCGTGTCGCTGCTGGCCGCGAAACCGAAGCCCACGGACGATGACATCGACTCCGTCATGGCGGGGAACATCTGCCGCTGCGGCACCTACCAGCGCATACGCTCCGCGATCAAGGAAGCGGCGAAGGAGACGGCATGATCACCCTGGAGAAGAATGCCGCTGAAAAGATCTCGATCGCCAACGTTTCGCGCCGCGACTTTCTACATGGCATGCTTGCGACCAGCGCGTTTGTTCTGTGCGGTCGAACCGCCCCACTTCTGGCAAAAGCAGCGAGAAATGGGGCACCCGCTTTATCGGCGAGCGTGGTCTCATCGATCGAGGGCACCGCGTTCCATCCCGGCGTGTTTGTCGGGATTCATAGCGATGGCATGGTCTATATCGTGGCGCACCGGTCGGAGATGGGCAACGGCGTTCGCACCAGCCTGCCGCGAATTCTGGCCGACGAACTCGACGCCGACTGGAGCCGCGTTACCGTATTGCAGGCCGACGGCGATGCGGCTTACGGTTCGCAGGACACTGATGGATCGCACTCAGTGCGGGAATTCTTTGACGTTTTGCGGGAGGCTGGCGCGACTGCGCGATTGATGCTGGTACGGGCGGCGGCACAGAAATGGGGCATTCCCGAATCGCAATGCATTGCCGACCCGGTGCATTCCGTTTCGGACAAGGGTTCCAGCCGCAAGCTCGGCTACGGAGAACTCGCCGCCCTGGCTGCCAAGCTTCCGGTGCCCAAGAAAGAAGAGTTGCAGTTTAAGTCGCCGCAGCAATGGCGTTACATCGGGAAGCCGGCGCCAGGCTACGACGTGGCGGAAGTTTGTTCGGGCAAGCCGCTGTTCGGTATGGATGTGCGCGTGGACGGCATGCTGTATGCAGCCATCGCACATCCGCCGGTGCTGGGTGGAAAAGTTAAGTCTGTGGATGATTCCGCTACGCTCAAAGTGATCGGGGTGAAGAAGACAATCGCGATCGATCCGTTCAAACCGCCGCATGCGTTTCAACCGCTGGGGGGCGTGGCAGTGATTGCCGACAACACGTTTGCGGCGTTCAAAGGACGCAAGCAATTAAAGATCGAATGGGACAACGGCGCGAATGCCGGCTACAACTCCGCCGACTACAAGAGAGAATTGCAGCAAACCGCGCGCCAGCCGGGCAAAGTCGTGCACACGGTGGGCTATCCTGACGCGGAGTTTGCCAAGGGCGGCAAGATTGTCGAGGCGGAATATTTCGCGCCGCACCTGGCGCACGCTTCTATGGAGCCTCCGGTGGCAGTTGCCGACGTTCGAGAGGACAAGGTCACGGTGTGGTCGCCCACGCAGGATCCGCAAGGGGTGCAGGAAGAAATTGCCAAGGCGCTGGGAGTTAAGAAAGAAAACGTGGTCTGCCACGTGACATTTCTCGGCGGCGGCTTCGGTCGAAAGTCGAAGCCCGACTATGCCGTCGAAGCGGCCGTGCTCTCGAAAAAAACCGGCAAGCCGGTGAAAGTCATCTGGAGCCGCGAGGACGACATCAAGTTCGACTACTATCATTCCGTCGCGGCCATGTACTTGAAAGCCGCGCTGGACGACGCGGGCAAGCCGAAAGCGTGGCTGCAGCGGTCCGTGTTCCCGCCCATTGGTTCCACTTTCGACACCAGTGCGGTCTACGGTGGAGCAGGCGAAATGTCGATGGGCTGGAACGTGATTCCGTTTGACGTCGCCAACTTCCGTTCCGAAAACGGCCAGGCCACGGCGCACATCCGCATCGGATGGCTGCGGTCGGTGGCGAATATTTATCACGCGTTCGCCGTGCAGTCGTTTGCCAACGAACTCGCGTATGCAGCCAATCGCGATCCTTACGATTACTTGATGACACTGATCGGATCTCCGCGCACTCTTGACGTGGGGCAGCAGGGGCCTGCGGGAGTGGCCGCAAAATATCCGTACGATATCGGCCGGCTGCGCCACGTCGCTGAACTGGCCGCAGAGAAGGCGAACTGGGGCAAGAAGAAATCCGGCAAGGGAACGGGCATGGGCATCGCCGTCCATCGCAGCTTCTTCACTTACGTTGCGTCGGTCGTGGAAGTCGAGGTCGACGACCAGGGGGTGATTCGTATTCCGCGCGTCACCACTGTGGTCGATGCCGGCATCGTAGCCAATCCCGAGATGGTTCGGCAGCAGTTCGAAGGGGCGGCGGTATTCGGCACCAGCATCGCGCGGACGGGGGAGATCACGGCGACCGGCGGGGCGGTTGACCAGTCCAACTTCTTCGATTATCAAGTTGCCCGCATGAATGACGCGCCGCGGCAGGTCGATGTGCACATCGTCGAGAGCACCGCTCCGCCCGCGGGAGTGGGAGAGCCGGGCGTGCCTCCGTTTGTTCCGGCGCTGTGCAATGCCGTGTTCGCCGCTACTGGAAAGAGAGTGCGAGAGTTGCCGCTGTCGCGCAACGGATTTGCGTAGAAACTGCTCCCGAAGTATCCGGCGCCAAGACAGCCGAGCTTTGCTCGGCTCGTCCGGGTCAAAGACCCGGACCCACACAACCCGATCGAGCCGCTTGAAGTGAACAAGGCTCTGCGCTACGATGGCGTGTTAATTCGAGCGAAGCCATGCCACAAAACTACGTCCCCATCTTTATCTTCATCGCCATCGTTGGGTCGCTCCTGCCCATCACCTTATTGCTGTTCAAACTGGTTCGGCCGTCGAACCCCAGTAAGACCAAGCTGATGCCTTACGAATGCGGCATTGACCCCATCGACAGCGCTCGCGGACGGTATACCGTCCGCTACTACATCATTGCCATTCTGTTCGTCGTGTTCGACGTGGAAACAGTTTTTCTCTTTCCCTGGGCGGTGAAGTTCAAGGCGTTCGGCCTGTTCGGCTTGCTGGAGATTCTGATTTTCCTGGCGATCCTGATCGTGGGCTACATCTGGGCATGGAAAAAAGGTGCGCTCGAATGGGTGTAGAAGTGTTCGGATAATTTTTGTTGCGGTCATTCCCAGCGCAGTAAACAGCGGGTTTCTTGACTCGGGTTGGATTGACCGAGCTCATAAATATGGCTATGCCCGACAGCCCCATGGATTCTTCTCCTTCCGAGACCTTCGCCGCCAGCCGGTGGACGCAAGGCAACTTCTTCTTCCCGACACGACTGGTCATCAGCCCGCAGAGGGTGTCCCGCATCAAGTCGCGGCTGTTCGGCAGCAACGAAGAAAGCATCGCGATGTCGAAGATCGCGTCGGTTCACATTTCCACCGGCGTGTTCTGGGCTGAGATCGTCATCGAATCGACCGGGGGCACCGACCAGGGGCACCGACCCCATCACCAGCCACGGACATCGCAAGGCGGATGCGCAGCGCATCCGCGATCTGATTGAAACTTACCAGGCACAAGCGCGCAACTGAGCGATTTTGTAGCAGACACGCTCGTTGACTTCGCACTCTCAAGCTGATAAAAGTTAACGTTCTTTTCAATGCACACTGAGCCGTAGGTTTGTGCCTGCGCGAATATGCCGGACGAAATCAAATCCCCCAGTTCGCCGCTGCCGGAAGGCGAAGCGAAACCGGCGGCGGAACAGCCCGCTAGCGCGGGCGGGGTGAAAGCTACTCCTTCCGGTTCCCCTGAATCTGGTTCGGTTTCATCGGAAACAAAGTCTGCTCCCGACAAGCCCACCGCTCCCGCGACTCTGCCAAAACCTGCTGCCGCCGCCCCCGCCGCCAAGCCCGCCGTTGCGCCGCCGAAACCGGCGGCTCCCGTGCCTACGCCTTGGGATTCGCCCATGATCGCCAAGCTCAAGCGTGAATACGGATCGGGCATCGAACCGCTGACTCATCTCGACCAGAACTATATGGTGGTGGACCGCTCGGCGATCCCGGAAATTCTGCAGATCCTGCGCAACGAGGAGGAGTTTGACTACTGCGTGGACTTGACCGCAGTGCACTATCCCAAGCGCGAGAAACAGTTCGATGTTGTCTGGGTGTTGTACTCGTTTGCGCGGAATGAACGCATCCGCATCAAGACACAAATCGCCGATGGCGAAAGCCTGCCGAGTTCGGTTCCGATCTGGGCGACTGCGAACTGGCTGGAGCGGGAGGTTTTCGATATGTTCGGGATCAAGTTCGACGGGCATCCGGATATGAAGCGGATTCTTCTGCCTGACGGATGGAAGGGACATCCCCTGCGCAAAGACTACGGGATTCTGCAGCAGGATAACGAGTGGGTGCAGATCAACCTGGGGATTGAGAGCGGACAATGAAGGCACCGCAGCCAAAGTTTGCAGTTGCAGGCTTCCAAGACGAGCCTCAGGGGCTAAAGCCCAACTCTTGTGCGGCCTTTGCGGCACGACTGAAGTCGTGCCCTTCCCGATTTGTGACCCGATTTGTGAAATGACCGACCCGAACACACTCTCGCCGCTGGATCTGGAAACGCCGGACAAGACGTTTCTGGACGCCAACGAGCTCGTCATCAACATGGGACCGCAGCATCCGGCGACCCATGGCGTGCTGCGCGTGATTCTGCGGCTCGACGGCGAAAAGGTTCTCGGGCTCGAGTGCGTCATCGGATACCTGCACCGCGGCGTCGAGAAAATTGCCGAGCACCGCACCTACACGATGTTCAATCCCTACGTCGACCGCATGGATTACGTTGCCGCGGTCTCGAACGGACTGGGATATTGCGAGGCGGTCGAAAAACTTCTGAGCGTTGAAGCCCCGCCGCGGGCGCAATACATCCGCGTGATATTGACCGAGTTGAACCGCATGGCCAGCCATCAGCTCTGGCTGGGCACGCACGCGCTCGACATTGGCGCGATCACGCCGCTGTTTTATACCTTCCGCGACCGCGAAGAGATTCTCAAGATTTATGAAAAGTATTGCGGCGCCCGCCTCACCACGCACGCCTTCCGCATTGGCGGCCTGCAATATGAGGCCTACGACGGATTCGAGAAAGATGTAAAGAACTTCGTCAACTTCGTGAAGTCCAAGATCGACGAATACGAAGAGCTGCTCACCACGAACCGCATCTGGCTGGAACGCACCAAGGGCGTGGGCGTTATTTCCGGGAAGGATTGCATCGCGTTGGGCGTGACCGGCCCCGTGCTGCGGGCCAGCGGCGTGCGATGGGACATCCGCAAGGCGCTGCCTTACGCGAACTACAAGAATTTCGATTTCGAAATTCCGGTCGGCCAGAATGGCGATACGTACGACCGGTACCTGGTGCGCATGGTGGAGATGCGGCAGTCGTTGCGCATCATTGAGCAGGCTGTTGAAGGCATTCCTGCAGGGCCGATCATGGCCAAAGTTCCCAAGGTGATGAAGCCTCCAGTGGGCGAGGTCTATCACTCCATCGAAGCTCCTAAGGGCGAGCTGGGATACTTCATTGTCAGCGACGGATCGACGCAGCCCTACCGCGTGCGCGTGCGGCCGCCGTCTTTCGTCAACCTGCAGGCGCTCGACGTGATGTGCCGCGGCCAGTTGGTCGCCGACGTCATCGCTGTTATCGGCACGCTCGACATCGTTCTCGGCGAGGTCGACCGCTGATGCACGACTTTATTCAGTACATTCAGTCCTACCTCGACAGCGACAAGACGCCCGGCGGTGCGGGAAATATCTTCTGGGCGACGGTTTACATTCTGCTGGTTTTCGGCGGGCTCTCGGTCGCCGTGATCGCCATGAACTGGCTGGAGCGGAAGATTCTGGCTCACATGCAGGTGCGATTGGGCCCCATGCGTGTGGGGCCACACGGTCTGCTACAGCCCATTGCCGACGCCCTGAAGCTGCTGCTTAAAGAAGACATCATCCCCGCCGAAGCGGACAAGATTGTGTTCTGGATCGCGCCGTTCATTGTTACGCTGGCGGCGTTCACAGTCTTCGTCGTCGTGCCTTTCGGCCCCACGCACGCCATCACCGACATGAACATCGGCATCTTATTCATGCTCGGGGTGTCGTCGCTCAGCGTGCTCGGAATCGTCACCGCGGGATGGGCCTCGAACTCGCACTATCCTCTGATTGGGGCGCTGCGCTCGAGCGCGCAGATGGTTTCGTATGAAGTCGCCATGGGCTTGGCCGTGGTTTCGGTCATTATGATGACCAGCCTGGGCAGCCTTGCCACTGGCCTCTACGGCGTTGGTAATGTCGGCTCCCAGGCATCCGGCACGCTCAGCATGATCGGCATCGTGCAGGCGCAGCAGGCGCAGGGCGTCTGGTTCATCTTCAAATTTTTCCCACTGGGTCTGATTGCATTCGCGATTTTTGCTATCGCGATGGTCGCCGAGACCAACCGCGCCCCCTTCGACTTGCCCGAAGCCGAATCTGAGCTGACCGCCGGATTCCATACTGAGTACAGCGGCTTTCGCTGGTCTTTATTCTTTTTGGCGGAATACTCGGCCATGATCGCCGTCTCCTCGATCGCGGTGACGCTGTGGCTGGGCGGATGGCTGCGGCCGTTCCCGGGCGTGCACGGTCCCAGCATCGCGATTCCGCACATCTGGCCTCCGGCCGATCCGTCGGCTCCGACTGGCCGTTTGGACTTCGTGTTTGCACTATGCCCGGGAATTGCGTTCCTGCTTTTGGGCGCGATGTGTTTCTACAACGTGCAGCGCATGCCCCAGCATCCGCTGTTCAAGATTCAAACCATGGGCCTGGCGGGATTCGGCGCGACGCTGGGGCTGATCGGCCTAGCCATGTTTATTCCGGCGGTGCGCGACCGGGTCGAGGACATTTTCTGGTTCTCCGCGAAAGTTGCGGCGTTCATGTACCTCTATATCTGGTATCGTGGCACGTTCCCGCGTTACCGCTTTGACCAGCTCATGAAAGTCGGATGGAAAGTTTTGCTGCCTATCGGATTAGCATTGTTGATCTTGACCGCCGTCGTCGGCATGCGCGCCGAGATCTGGGCTCAATTCACGGGAGGATTGCGCTAATGAATCCCGCCGCAACGAATCCTCCGGTCGCGACGCCATTTTTCTTTTATCTTTTGGCCGCCACTATGATCATCGGCGGCATTCTGGTGATCACGCGCAAGAACGCGGTCCATTCGGCGATGGCGCTGATCACCGCGCTGCTGGCCCAGTCCGGACTTTATCTGATGCTCTACGCCCCGTTCGTGGCCGGCGTGCAGATCATTCTTTATGCGGGCGGCATCATGGTGCTGTTCCTGTTCGTGATCATGCTGATCAACATTGAACGCACCGTCAAGGAACGGCAGTTTAACAAGCAGTGGCTGGTGGGCATCGTTGCCGCAGCAGCGCTCGGCGGACTGTTCATTGCGGTTTATACGACTGCGACGGCGGGCAAACCGCTGTTCCCCGAAGGCCGCGTGACTTATGGCGAAGGGCAAAATACACAGGCGGTCGCGGCGCTGCTGTTCGACCGCAGCGCCGGACAATATATGTTCGCCTTCGAAATCGCCTCTTTGCTGTTGCTGGTGGCGATCATCGGCGCCGTGGTTATGGCAAAAAAGAGGATTTGAAGAGTAGCTTCTGGCTCCTAGCTAGCGGCTAGAAGCTAGAAGCTAGAAGCTGATATGGACGCGATGCTCCACATTACGACGCTGCACTACCTGGTTTTGGGCGCTGCGCTGTTTCTGCTGGGCGTGATCGGCGTACTCACGCGCCGCAATGTGGTCATCGTGCTGATGTCGATCGAACTGATCCTGAACGCTGTGAACCTAAACCTGGTCGCGTTCTCGCGCTACTGGCAGGGGATTCATGGTGCCGGAGCCCTGCATGGCCAGGTCTTTGCGATTTTTGTCATCACCGACGCCGCCGCTGAAGCCGCGGTTGGCCTTGGAATCCTGATCGCCTTCTTCCGTAATAAGGAGACGGTCAATGTGGACGAAGTGAACTTGTTGAAGTGGTAGGAAAGCAGCTCTTAGCCATTAGCCCTTGGCTCTTAGCTAAATGCTAGGGAGCTTGAGCTGAGAGCTAAGAGCTAAAAGCTAAAGAACTGAAAACCAATGTTTCTCTCCTATATCTGGCTGATCCCGCTCTTCCCCGCCGTCGGCGCGGCCCTCATGTTCTTCTTCGGCCGCAGGCTGCAGAAATCGACGGTGAGCGCGGTTTGCGTCGGATCGGTTGTGCTCGCATTTCTATTGGCTTGCGGCGCGGTCTGGCAGTACACGCAATGGGCTGCCGCGAACGACCATAGGCCTTACGAAAAAATTCTCTATACCTGGCTCGGCACTGACACCGGGCACTTGAACTTTTTGAAATCCGACGGAACCCAGGCTCCTTTGCAGGCTGACGCCGGATTCCTGCTTGACCCGCTGTCCAGCATCTGGCTGCTGTTCGTGACCGGCGTCGGGATGCTGATCCATATTTACTCGACCGGATACATGGCGCACGAAGGCGGGTACTACCGCTTCTTTGGGTACCTCAACCTCTTCATGTTCTCCATGCTCACGCTGATTCTGGCTAACAACTATGTTCTGATGTTCGTTGGCTGGGAGGGCGTCGGGCTGTGCTCGTATCTGCTGATCGGCTTCTATTTTCATCGCAAATCGGCCACCGACGCCGGCAACAAGGCCTTCATCGTGAATCGCATTGGCGACGCCGGATTCCTGCTTGGCATGTTTTTCATCGCCTGGTACATGGGGTCGCTGCGCTTTATCGACGTAACGGCGGCTGCGCGCAGCGGACATTTCGCCATCGGCGATCCCATCATCACTGCGGCGACGCTTCTTCTCTTCGTGGGCGCGTGCGGCAAGTCCGCGCAAATTCCTCTTTATGTGTGGTTGCCGGACGCGATGGAAGGACCGACGCCGGTCTCGGCGCTGATTCATGCGGCGACCATGGTGACGGCGGGCGTCTACATGGTGGCGCGTTCGAACGCGCTGTTCGTGCTGGCGCCGACGTCGATGAAGACGGTCGCCATCGTCGGAGCGCTGACCGCCATCTTCGCCGCCTCAATCGGCTTGGTGCAGAACGACATCAAGCGCGTGCTCGCGTACTCCACGGTCTCGCAGCTGGGATACATGTTTCTCGCGCTGGGCGTGGGAGCGTTCTCCGCCGCCGTGTTTCACGTTTTTACGCACGCCTTCTTCAAGGCGCTGCTGTTCCTCGGCGCCGGTGCGGTCATTCACTCCATGAGCGGCGAGCAGGATATGCGCAACATGGGCGACCTGGCGCATCGCATTCCGATCACGTATCGCACCATGCTGGTTGCGACGCTGGCCATCGCGGGCATCCCGCCCTTCGCCGGATTTTTCTCCAAGGATGAAATCCTGTGGCAGACGTGGGCCTCGGAAGGCGGCGCTTATCGCATCTTGTGGTACGTGGGCTACGCGACCGCGCTGATGACCGCCTTCTACATGTTCCGTTTGATCTATCTGACATTCTTCGGCAAGCCGCGGATGAGCCACGAGGTCGAGCACCATATCCACGAGTGTCCGCACTCGATGGCTTTGCCGTTGCTGGTTCTGGCTGTGTGCTCGCTCTCGGCGGGATGGCTTAGCTGGCCGGCGAGTCTTGGCGGATCGGCGAGGTTCGAGAGATTTCTCGATCCCGTCTTTAACAAAGAGGCGCAGGTTCTGGTGGAAGAGGGCAAGGCCAAACAGCTGGCCGCTGGCGAGAAAGAAGCGGAGCATACGAGCCCCATCGAATACGGTCTGATGTTTCTTTCCGTTGCGGCAGCGGGAGTGGGCTGGTTCATGGCGCGGCGGGCTTATGCCAACGCCGACAAGGGCTATGCCGAACCGATCGCGGTGGGAGCGCCGGCGGTCTACAACGTTCTGCTCAACAAGTATTACGTAGATGAAGGCTATGACTACGTGTTCACCGGGCGGCGCAAGATAGGCAACGTGCGGTTGGGCGCGCTCGGTCTCGGCGAAGCCAGTTCGTGGTTCGATACTCACGTGATCGACGGCGTGGTCAACGGCGCTGGCTGGATCACGCGACTTACCGCAACGTTCTCCAGTTGGTGGGACAAGTGGATCATCGACGGCATCGGCGTGAACGGCCCGGCGATTCTGGCGCGGATGTTGAGTTATCCCGCGCGCCTGTTCGAGTGGGGGCTGGTGCAATGGTATGCGCTGGTCATGACTGCGGGGTTGGTGGGGTTCGTGTTTTATTACGTGTACCACTAAAGCAGCTCTTAGCTATTGGCTCTTAGCTCTTAGCTAAAAGCCAAAGGCCAAGAGCCAAGAGCCAAAAGCATGTATAACCACATTTTATCGATCATCCTCTTCACGCCGCTGCTGGGGGCGCTGGTTCTCCTGTTTGTGCCGAAGGAGAACAAGGACGCCGTCCGCTGGATCGCGAACATTTTCGCGGTCGCCGGCCTTCTGGTTTCGCTGCCGCTGGTGCCATGGTTCTGGGCGCAGCGCTTCGAGCCCGGCTTCAAGTTCATTGAGGGCGCGCCGGGTAACTGGATCCCTTCCATCGGCGCCAGCTATGTTCTCGGCATTGACGGCATTTCGTTTCTGCTGATCATGCTGACCACGCTGCTGGGCTGGATCTCGATCCTCTCATCCTGGACGGCGATTGAGAATCGCGTTAAGGAATACTACATCTGGTTTCTGGTGCTGCAGACGGGAATGCTGGGCGTGTTCATGGCGCTTGATTTCTTCCTATTCTTTGTGTTCTGGGAAGCCATGCTTGTGCCGATGTATTTGCTGATCGGGATCTGGGGCGGGCCGCGCAAGCTCTACGCCGCTATCAAATTTTTCCTGTACACACTGGCCGGCTCGGTGCTGATGCTGCTGGGCATTCTGTTTCTTTACTTCCACCATCACGCGGTCAGCGGCGCCTACACTTTCAGTTTGCAAGCGTTGTATGACACGGCGCCACGCATCTATGCCGACTACGGTCCGCACGTCGCCACGCTATTGTTTCTGAGTTTCTTTTTCGCCTTCGCCATCAAGGTGCCGATGTTCCCGTTCCACACCTGGCTGCCCGATGCGCACGTAGAGGCGCCCACGGCGGGCTCGGTAATTCTGGCCGGCGTTCTGCTGAAGATGGGAACTTACGGGTTCATCCGCTTCTCGCTTCCCTTCTTTCCCAACGTGCTGATGAATCCAGCGACGTTCCTGCACATGACGGTGCGCGGCTGGATGATTTTTCTTTCCATCATCGGCATCATCTACGGGGCGCTGGTCTCGCTGATGCAGAAAGATATGAAGAAGCTGGTGGCTTATTCTTCCGTCAGTCACCTTGGCTTCTGCACTCTGGGAATTTTCGCGCTCACGCCGCTGGGGCTGAGCGGATCGGTGCTGCAGCAGGTCAACCACGGCATCTCGACCGGCGCGCTGTTCTTGATTGTCGGCATTCTCTACGAGCGGCGCCACACGCGTGAGATCGCCGAGTACGGCGGCATCTCGAATGTCATGCCGATTTACGCGACCATCACCATGATTATGTTCCTCTCGTCGATGGGCTTGCCGCTGCTCAATGGGTTCGTCGGCGAGTTCACGATTTTGCAGGGCACGTTCATGGAGAACTGGCGCTGGGGCGCATGGGCCGTCCCGGGAGTCGTGCTCGCGGCGGCGTATTTGCTCTGGCTCTACCAGCGTGTGTTCTTCGGCACGGTGACCAATCCGAAGAACGAAAAGCTGCATGACCTGACGCCGCGCGAGGTGGCAACCTTCGTGCCGCTGCTCATCCTGGCGTTCTGGATCGGGCTGTATCCCAAGCCGTTTTTCCAGATTCTTGAGCAGCCGGTGAACCACACGATGGCGATGGCGCGGCCTGACTATCCGCAGCCTGGGGCGACGGTGAACGCCGCGGTGAAACCTGCGGAGGTGCAGCCAGAGATTCCTGTGATCCTTGACGACCGAGGCGGAATTCCGCCGAAGAGTCCGAAGCCCATGAAGGCACCTGCTAAGGGGAAGAACTAGTGGTCTGGACTGACTATCTTCTGGCGCTGCCGATCACGCTGCTGGCGCTATTCGCGCTGGGCATTCTGCTGATCGACCTGATGCTGCCCAAGGAAATGAAGTGGGCGAACGCGCTGACCGCGTTCGTCGGCGTTCTGTTTTCCGCCGCCGGAGTCTACAAGATTCAGCTCTTTCTGGCCCGCTCGCCGGGCGTTTCCGGCATGCTGAACACGATGGTAGTTGACCGCTTCGCTTTGTATTTCTTTTATTTATTTCTAGCGGGCACGGCGATTGCCATCCTCATGTCCGTGAGCTACCTCGAGACCGAGCATGAAAACCACGGTGAGTATTACGCCCTGATGCTGCTCGCGGTTGCGGGCATGATGTGCATGGCCGCTGGTTTCGACATCGTCCTGATCTTTATCGGCCTGGAACTGATGGCCATCTCCACTTACGTGCTGGTTGGATTTCTGCGGCGCGACCGGCGCTCCAACGAAGCGGCGTTGAAGTACCTGCTGCTGGGTGCATTCTCCTCCGGCATCTTCGCCTACGGATTGTCTCTGCTCTATGGCCTGACCGGCAGCACTAATCTGGCAGTCATTCATCAAGTGCTTCTCAGGAACGTGATCCACAGCCAATACCGGCCGATCGCGATCGTGGCTCTGATCACGACTCTCACGGGCCTGCTGTTCAAAATCGCCGCCATTCCGTTCCACCAGTGGGCGCCGGACGCCTACGAAGGCGCGCCCACCAGCATCACTGGATTCATGTCGGTCGCGGTGAAAGCGGCCGGATGGGCCATGATGCTGCGAATCTTGATTGGCAGCCCGTTCCAGCTTTGCGGATTGCTCTCGCTGCGGGATGTCTGGGTGCCTCTGCTGGTCTTCGTCTCGATCGCGACCATGACGGGGGCTAATTTTGCAGCGCTTACGCAGACCAATACCAAGCGCCTGCTGGCTTATTCCTCGATCGCCCACGTCGGCTACATGCTGCTCGGCCTGATCGCCGGCGACGCTACTCACCTCAACGCCGACGGCATTAAAGGCATCCTGATCTACCTGCTGGTCTACACCTTCATGAATCTCGGCGCCTTCGCGGTGATTACTTCGCTGCGCCACCGCAACGTGATTGGCGATGAACTCGACGACCTCAACGGACTCTATTCGCGCGCGCCGGTCGAAGCCGTGCTCATGCTGGTCTTCATGTTGTCGCTGGCGGGCATTCCGCCCCTGGCTGGCTTCTGGGGAAAATACTTCATCTTCCTCAGCCTGATCGAAACCGGCCACTACGTGCTGGCCTCGCTCGGCGTGCTCTACTCCGTGTTTGGACTCTACTACTACCTGAAGATCGCCAACGCCATGTTCATGGGCAAAGTCGAAAAGGGAGAAGAAAAGCTGCCCATCAGCATGACGATGCGCGCCGCGCTGGGCCTGACCGGACTGGCCACGCTGTACATCGGGATCATGCCCAACCAGTTCATCGAGTTGGTGAACTGGGCATTAGGCATCGCGCAAAATACGGCCGTCGCGAAGCTGCCGCACTAAGAACGCGCAGCCAGGGCTATATTCCGCCAATGCCGCATTGCTGCTTGAGCTAGAATTGCTTGCGCCGAGCCGCGACCATGCCGCCTATCCCCCCTGACAAACGAAGCCCCGAGAAGAAACAGAATCCCTGGGTGCAGGTCGGCCGCTACAGTCAGCTGGCCCTTATGCTTCCAGCTGGCACGGTTGTCGGATGGCTGATGGGCTCGGCACTCGACCGCTGGCTGCACACGTCGTGGATCAGCGTGGTCGGCCTCTTCCTTGGAATCGCGGCGGGCATGATCGAACTGATTCGTACGGTCCTGCGGGACACGAAGTAAGATTACGGTCAAGGCGAACGATGTTTCCCTCGACATGGACCCGGAACCAGCACATTCCGATGCTCCTGCAGGGCCCGCGATCCCCGGCGATGCCTTCTACTCCGGCGCCCTCGATCGCATTCGCCGCTTGATGATAGGGCTCGCCCCGGTTGTTTCCGCCATCGCATGGTGGAAATTCGGCGGGCCCGCGGCCTTAGGCTTCTTCTGCGGATGCGTGATCGCTTATCTAAACTTTCATTGGCTCAAGAGCGGCGTCTCCGGCCTCGCCGACCGCGTCACTGATTCTGGGAAACCCCAGTCGGGAAAGGGGATCATCGCCCGCTTCCTGCTGCGCTATGTGTTGTTGGGAGCTGCCGCGTATGGTATATTAACCAGTTTTCCCGCAAGCCTTCGTGGTCTCTTTGCGGGCCTGTTTTTGCCCGTGGGAGCGATTGCCTGCGAAGCAGTTTACGAATTGTATGCAGAGGTAAGTCGCGAGGTGTAGATTTCGGCAAAATCCCCACTTCTCGCGCCAAGAACGCGCGAGAAATGGGGCACCCGGTCAGGAAAAGTTAGGAGCGGGAGCTAGCAGCTGGAAACTGTCTCATGCCTGAACAACTCTGGTTTACCGAAATCTTGAACCGGCTGTTCGCCAGTCCGGTCACGGCATTCTTGCGGACGCTGCACATCGAGCCCAAGTACCCGCAGGCACCCATCACGAATTCCTTGGCGATGGAGTTGCTGGTTTTCGTTTTTCTGCTGACCCTGTTTCTTCTGGTGCGGTCGCGACTTTCGGTCGAATCGCCGGGAGGGCTGCAGCACTCTTTTGAAGCCATCGAGGGATTCGTGCTGGGCCAGAGCCGCGAAATCATCGGCGATCACAGCGAACCCTACATAGCGTTTTTCGCCATTGTGTTTATCTTCATCCTGGTCTGCAACCTGATCGGGCTGATCCCCGGATTCGAGTCGCCCACTAGGGTTCCGGTGGTCCCGCTGGGCTGCGCTATCTGTGCATTTTTTTACTATCACACGCAAGGCTTCAAACATGCCGGACCGAAATATCTTCTGCATTTTTTTGGGCCGCCGATGGAAGGCATGCCGTTTGTTGCCCGGATTCTCATGGCGATTCTGATGCTTCCCATCGAACTGGTCAGCCACTTCGCCCGGCTGTTGTCGCTCACGGTTCGTCTGTGGGCCAACATTTTCGCCGGCGACCTGATCACGCTGGTTTTCTTTTCCATGATCCCGATCGGCATTCCGATCATCTTCAGCAGCTTGCACATCGTGGTTGCGATTTTGCAGGCGTACGTGTTTATGCTGTTGTCCATTATTTATGTTTCCGGCGCCGTCGCGGAAGAGCACTAAAAATCTCAGTTCTCGGTTGTCAGTTCTCAGTAAGCGCGTTACGGGCGATCGGCGTTCGCGAAGCAATATGGGTCAGAGCGCAGTTGTCAGCTCTCGAAATCTTGGCAGTGGCTTTGCTGAGAACCGAGAACTGAGAACTGAGAACTGACCGCAAGCGTGAGGGCGTCTGCAAGGTATGGCGTCAACCACCCACTGGCGGCAATTTGATACGAGGAGAAACACAATGCGTAAATTGAGTTATCTGTTCATGACGCTATCTGCCCTGTGCTTCGCCATGCCTGCCTTCGCGCAGGGAGGCGGCATGACCGACGCCAGTTGGGTCGCCATCACCGCCGGATTTTCCATGGCGATCGCTTCCGCCGTCTGCGGCCTCGCCCAAGGCAAGGCCGTCGCCGCCGCCACCGAATCGCTAGCCCGCAATCCTGCGGCCCGGCCCGGCATTCAGTTCGCGCTGATTCTGGGCCTGGTCCTGATCGAGTCGCTGGCGCTCTACACTCTGGCGATCATCTTCTTGAAAGTGAAGTAAGGGCAAGGTTTCAGAGTTTCAAGGTCACGTACGAGCTATCGAGTCCAGCTAGGGAATGCAAAAAGCCTCCGCAAATATGGAGGCTTTTTGATTTAAGTCAGGTAGCTGTTTCGAGCCTTTGAAACCAAACCTTGAAACTTTGTTGCTACACCTTGCGATCGCCGCTCCACTCCTGCCCCTTGTTCTGCGCCGCGTTCAGCGCATCGACCAGCAGGCGGCGGAGGCGGTAGCGGCTCTCCAAATCGGTGTTCACGATTTCGAAGCCAACCTCGTTGACGCGCGCCCGGCGCAGCAGCACGTGGGCGCGGATCTTGGCGCGCATTCCTAATGAAATCTCCAATTCCGCTTCGCTGCCGATGCGGAGGTTGTCTTCCTTGGTTCCCATGCCGCCGCCCAGGCTCAATTCGCGGATCAGAATCTTCGACTTGCCCCACGAGCTGCCGATCGTTCCGGTGACCGATTTCGCCAGCACTAGGCGCTCGTAGCGCCGCTGCCGCACCCACGGACAGGCCGGAGCCATGTCCAGCGGGGCGATCGCCAGTTCCCCCGGCTCCAGCCCGCTGTCGGAGAGAACCTGCGAACTGTAGCGAGGATCGGTTTTGGACAATGCCTGCGCCGCGGCAATCCGCAACTCGCGGTGATACACGAAGCCGAAAGTCTTCTTGGTTTCCAGAATTTCCCGCAGGGTTGCCACCGCCTCCGCGTCCTTCAAGCGCCCCAGCGACTCAATGGCTTTCAGCTGTATATAGGGCGAGCGCGAAGCGGCTTCCCCGGGCCGCGCCATGGCGATCAGGGGCGGGGTCGCGGTGAGGTCTCCGCTCATTCCGATTTCGTCGACCGCCTCGGGCAATACCAGCGGATCGAGAATCTCCGCCAGTTCGAGCAGAGTGCGCCCGCGATCGGGCGCCGCGCCGTAGGCAATCTGACGCACCACGATGTCGTGATAGAAGCGATTCCACTCCGGCATGCGCACGGGCAGAAGTTCCAGCAGCGTTCCCACGTCGAGCCGGCTTACCAGGCCCACCGCGCCAGCGGCCTGCCGGGGCTGACCGGTTCGCAGAAGCTCGCGCAACTGCAGCAGGACCGGAGATCCCAGCTGGGTTACCATTTCGACCATGCGGTCGCATTCGTCGCGACGCATGCAGCGGAAAAAGCGGTCGGCCAGATGCTCCGCTCCCGACTGAGTGGTGCGCCGCAGGACCGACAACAGCTCCGGAGGAATCGGATCCAACTGCATCGCTTCCTCAATAAACTCAGGCAACCGGTTCTCCACACCCACGCGTGGACGCAGGTCATTGATCAGCACCGGGCGCTCCATGGCGATGTGCTCCATGCCGGCGCAAACCTCGTTGACCGCGGCGTAGTTCTTGGCCGCGCTGGCTTCCTGGCTCAGACGCACGAACGCCGCGCTCAGCAGGCTCTGCAGTTCAGGGTCTTTCTCGGCAATGAGCTGTTCGCTCAGCTTGCGGACGGCCTGCCCCATGGGCTGCCCGCCCAGCCGGGCGTAGAGGTCGGCCAACTGGCTGAGGCCAATCGCGGTGCGACGGCGCGGTTCCGCCTCCTTCGCGGCCAGACAACTCGAATAGTTGTTCAGAATCTCGCTGGCGCTCTGCTTGTCGTCCCGCTCCAGCAGCACTTCCACGAACTGCCGCAGGTTGCGCGGAGGTACGCAGGGAGCTTCGTGCGAGAGCAGAACGCTCTTCTTGCCCGACTCCGGCACTTCCGCCCAGAACATGCGGTCCAGGATGTCAGCATGCGACTCCACCAGGATCCCGGCCTTGCTCATCTTCTCTTCCTGCAGCTTCAGGATGGAGCGCAGCGAGTCCATCTGACGGCTCATGTGCTCCATCATCTGGTGGACCGCGTTGACTTTGACCTCGCCCTTGGAATAGCGCTCCAGTGCGAAGCGGATCGCCATATGTTCGGCGGCCTTCATCAGCAGCGGCGTGTCTTCCTGCTCCGACGAGGCTTTCGCCGCCAGGCTTCCCAGCAACTGCTGCAGATTCAACCGCGTATTCGGATTGGCCTCGACCAGTTCCTTCTGGATGTCTTCTTCTTTTACGCTCGGATCGGTCTGCACTTGCCCAAACCGGGTTAGCAGCCGGATCGCCTGAATTACTTCCTGCTCCTGCAGCGGAACCATGCCTCCGGTCCACGCCGGAGCCGCGCCGGCGGCCGTGCCGCCCGCAGCAGCCTCTGGACTGCCGTCGGGAACCCATCTTCCCTTCCCTCGCGGCATATTGGGCACGCTGCCCAGCGGAACCATGGGAACTCCGGGAGCACCGCCTTGCCCACCACCGCCTCCAGTTCCACCTCCGCCACCGCTACTTGCGTTCGCGCCTTCGGCGGCGGCGATCAACTGCAACAGCTTCTGCGGGTCATTCAGCCACTGCTTGAATTCCGGTCCCAGGGTCTGGGCAGCGATCTGGGCCGCGATGCTCACGTCTCCGGTCAGCGGATCGGCAGCCACAAACTTCACTTCATTGATTTTGATCGTGCCACCGTGCTTGTTTCCCGCCAGGGCTTCCTTGATCTGCTTCGACACATCCTGAGCTTTCGACCCTGCCACCGTGAACGCCCGCACCAGGCGAATGAAGTCTTCCTCGGTCACGTCCCTGGAGAAGTGCAGGCTGGCGAGTCCGGCCGTGTTCAAAAGTGTGGCGAAGCTGCGCTCCGCGTTTCCGGTTTCCAGCGGGATCCCATCCAGCAGCAGCTTGTTGTCGGAAACGCCCAGCAGGAAGCCCTGGTCCCCGGTGGTGGGCAGCCCTTGCTTCAGCTCGTTCCAGGCCATTTCGAATTGCGCCTCGGTGCGCTTGTGCTCATAGCCATACATCCGCGCGTACTTGATCAGGATGTTGAGGCTGTGGACAAACGCGCGCGCCGACGCGGCGCGTGCATCTTGCGATGTGTTTGTGGCAGAGATAGCAAACTCCTCGGATGCGCAAGTTTGATGCTCAAGGGTAAAGCGAAACGGTAAGGGCTAAAACGTTACCGAGGTAATGGGCGGTGACCCTGGGTTCGGCTCGTGGGGAGAAGCGGTTGAGAGGAGCGGGAGGGCGATAGCCCCGGGAAGCCGCATCTTCAGTAGAATAAACGCGGAGCCTGGCCTCGCTCTCCGCGACCAAGAATTTGAAGACTTCCCCTAAAACCACGGGACTACGCTACTGGATGCTGCGCGTGCTCGAAGAGTGCGAGCACGTGGCGGCCGATTTCAGAGCCGATCCCGTCCACGATTTGCGGGTCTCGCTGCGCCGGTGCCGGTCCCTGGCCGACGGCATGATTGCGATGGATCCCGATCGCGAGTGGAAAGCGATGAAGAAGGCGGGCAAGCGCCTGTTCCAGCGCCTGGGCGCACTGCGCGACGTGCAGATCATGATGGAGTGGATTGAGAAACTGCACCCCGAACCAGCCGATGTAGCGCGGGCACCCATGCCCGCATCGCCCGTAGAGGCAGAGAATTCAGGAGACGCGGGTGCAGATGCTCCCTCAGCAGAACCCGCCACCAGTGCGCACCACGACATTGATTCCCACGATCCCGCGGCGCACGCGTTGCTCGAAATTCTGCAGGGACGCGAAAGCGAGCAAAAACACGCGGCCCGCGCCGCGCTCGAAGAATTCGATCGCAAGCAATGGCGGCAGTGGAGCCGGTCGCTGCCCCTGCGCGCAGCCCGCATTCGGCCGGGCGGTGCCGTGTTCAAGCATCTCGCCCTGGAGCGTTGGACGGACGCCCGCGAGTTGCATACCCGCGCGCTGCGCAACCGGTCGCAGGTTGCGTTTCATACGTTACGGATTGGCATCAAGCGGTTTCGTTACATCGTCGAGAATTTCCTGCCCGTCGAGCACAAGGCCTGGAGCAACGACCTGAAGCACCTGCAGGATTTGCTGGGCGAAGTCCACGATCTCGATGTGCTGTGGGCGACCGCGCTTTCGTGCCACATTTTTCCTGATGAAGCTTCGCGCAAGAACTGGCATGCGCGAATTCTGGCGGAGCGGACGAAGCGGATCGAGGAATACCGGCAGAAGGCGGTCGGGCCGGACTCGCTGTGGAACGTGTGGCGCGCGGGGCTGCCGCAAGGCAAACAGATTGAGGCCACAGCCACGCTTCGCATGAAGTTGTGGGCGAAGGCACTCGATCCGGATTTCGCCCACTCGGAGCGCGTGGCGCGCCTTGCGCTGGAGCTTTATGACGGACTGCTGGCGACGGGATTGCTGCAATTCTCGAATGGCGCCGAGGCGCGTTCCAGTCTGCTAATTGCGGCCCTTCTGCACGATGTGGGCAAGTCGGAGGGGAATAAGGGGCATCACAAAGCCTCGTTCGAGTTGATCCGCAGTCACAGTAATCCGCTGGGATGGAAACCGGAATACCTGCAGCGAGCGGCGGTCATTGCCCGCTTTCACGGGGGAGGCTTACCCACCCGCAACCATAAGGTGTTGCGCGATCTGCTGCCGGACGAGCAACGAATCACGATTCAACTGGCGGCGATCTTTCGGCTGGCAAATGCGTTCGATACCGCGCATGACGGTCACATCCGCCGCCTGAAGATCGAAAACATAAGCACGGGAAACCGCCGCACCAACGGTTTTCTGCGGAAGCCTGCAAAGTTGCCTCCGAACCAGGCCTTGGTCATCGAAGCTGAAGGCTTTGAGGCTGGCAGTGCGACCGCGCAGGCCGTCGCCGCCGAAAGATATCTGCTGGAAACCGTGCTGCGGAGGCCGGTGGTGGTGAAGGCGATGAAGAGTGCGGGGCCTCGGCGGGTTCCCTTTGAACCGAAGATCCTCTCAGCCTCCGAGCGGCTGGCTTGAGCCGGGAAACCACGCAGTCACTTTTCCACCGCACGATACCGCGTAGACTGTCCCCATGACTCACCCACAACTGGTCGAACGGGCGGTGCGCTGGTTGCGGTTGTACCGCTGCGGCGTTGTGCTGTCGGAGCAAGCCTGCGTCAGCGGCGAGATGCCCGACGCCATTGGGTGGAAGCGGGCCAGCCATTCCGTGCTGGTGGAGTGCAAGATCACGCGCCCGGATTTCCTGGCGGATCGCGACAAGCCCTTTCGACAGAAACCGGAGCAGGGAGTTGGCTGCGAACGGTTCTACCTGACTCCGCCAGCCCTAGTGAAGGTCGAGGAACTGCCCCCCGGTTGGGGGTTGCTGGAATACCGGCGCGGGCGGATCGACGTGCTGCAGCCCTCGGCCAAGAATCTGCGCACGGCCACCGGCTTCCGCTACGAAATGAACCTGCTGCTGGCCAGTCTGCGGCGGGTCGAAGTGCGCATTGAACCCCAGAGCATTACCGACTTCCTGAAGTGGAAGAACCGCATGGCCGAGTACAATCGCGGAACGCTGCCGGAGGGATTGGAGACCGCCGAAGAAGAATCCAACCTCTTCCTCGAACCCGAGGTCCCCACTCGATCCAACGCTGCTAAGGCGTGAGGGCTAGGAAGCCCGGCGCGAAAGGCGGGACAACCCTGCGCTCGTGTCGGACGTTTGTCGCTGGGCATTTCCCTACCCTACATATCCCGCCGGCCTTCCATCGCTTTCAGCATCGTAATTTCATCCGTGTATTCGATGTCGCTGCCGACGGGGATGCCCATGGCAATGCGGGTGACTTTCACGCCGGCGCGTTTGAGTTGCTGCGCGAGATAGGTTGCGGTGGCTTCGCCTTCGACGGTGGGGTTGGTGGCGACGATGACTTCGTCGACGTTGCCGGCGTCGACGCGGGTGATTAAGTTCGAGATGCGCAACTGCTCGGGGCCGATGCCGTGCAGCGGCGAGATGGCGCCGTGCAGCACGTGGAAGACTCCGTTGAAGTGCTTCGTCTTTTCGATGGCCGCGATGTTGGTCGGTTCTTCGACGACGCAGACCAGGCGTTGGTTGCGGGTTGCGCTGGTGCAATAGACGCAGGGGTCGACGTCGGTGATGTTGTTGCAAACTGAGCACAGTCGGAGGTTGGCCTTGACGTCACGCACCGCGGCGGCGAGGGCCTCGGCATCTTCGTCGCTGGAGCGCAGAATGTAGAAGGCCAGGCGCTGCGCGCTTTTCGCGCCAACGCCAGGGAGCTTTTTCAGCTCGTCGATCAGGCGCGACATGGGTTCGGCAAATTTGGACATTCTCTGTTGTTCCTATAGTCGCTTGTCATTCTGAGTGAAGCGCAGAACCTATGCAAGTTTGCTTGCATAGAGGAAGAATGCACAGGTCCTTCGCTTCGCTCAGGATGACAACAGCTTGATATTCATTGGGCAGCGGGCAGAGTGTATTCGAAATCGTACATATGCTTACCGTCGGTAATCGTGATTGTCATCTTTCCCGCAATCCCTGCCAATTGGCCAGTGCCGGAGTCGGGGACGACCGTGATGGCCAGGTGCGGAACACCTTGGGTCATGGTTCCACTGTGCTGCAGCACGAAGCTGCCGCTGTGGCCGTGCAGGGTTCCAGTGACTTTTTCAATGGCCACGTAGGCGCCCGAGCCCTTGGCGGCGGAGCCAGCGGTGAGCATCTGGCCCTTGCCGGTGGCTTCGAGATCACTATGGTATTGCTTGTCGAGCGTCATCCGGCCGAGAAGCGGGTCGTCGGATTTCTCATCCGCGGGAACCACTTTAACGTCGAAGGTTCCGGTGGCGTGGTTGGTCACGAGTACCTCTTTCGGGGACGGGTTGGCGGTTTGCGCGTGCACAGGCTGCGGGTGAAACACCATCGCGCATAGGCCTATAGCTGCACTAACGGCGAGATTAAGGGTCAAACTCTTCATTCGGTCCCTCGAGAAATGCATAGGTCCTTCGCTGCGCTCAGGATGACACGAGCTGCAAGCGACTACAAAAAAAACGCTATAGTCCGGGGATACCGAGTCCACCCAGCATGCCGCCGACGGTGGATTGCATTTGCGCGTCCACTTTGCGGGCAGCTTCGTTGACGGCGGCGAGGACAAGGTCCTGCAGCATTTCCACATCGCCCGATTTCACGGCCTCGGGGTCGATGCGGAGGCTGAGCAACTGCTTGCGGCCGTCCATTTTGGCGGTGACCGTACCGCCGCCGGACGTGGCTTCGACCACGGTTGCCTGCATCTGCTTCTGCAGGGTTTCGTACTGCGATTTGGCTTTGGACATCAGCTCTTGCAGATTGAATCCGCCCATAGAACCTCACGTTTCAGTCTCTGCCACACTCCTGTTGTCATTCTGAGCGAAGCGAAGAACCTATGTAACTTCTGGCTCGAGGCGAATTGCATAGGTCCCTTCGACAAGCTCAGGGCAGGCTCTTCGCTTCGCTCAGGATGACAAAGTTCACCGTTTCTCCCTGTAATCGATCACGGTGCGAATTTCGGCGTTGAATTTTTCCTGCATGCGGCGGACGACCGGGTCCTGCTCGGCGCGGCCTCGGCCGCCTGGGCCTGAGGAACGCGGGGGGGCGCCGTTGCGCTTGTTTTCCTGCGGGGCGACCGTGGCGCCGGGAACGACTCTTAACTTCACGGCGCGGCCGAGGACTCCGCTGGCGGAAGCAATGGCGAGACGCCTCGCATCGGAACCGAGCGACATGTCAATCACGGTTTGTGACTCGGCGATCTTGATGATGAGTTCGTTGCCCTGCACGCTCCACTCGCCGGCTGAGAGCATGGAGACCAGGATGCGCTGGTTGCCGTCAGTGAGGGCTTGCAGGACGGCCGTTTGCAGACGGTCGACGTCGGGGCGCGCAGGCGATTGCGGCTCAGGAGTCGGCCCGCCCTCAGGCGCTAAAGCGCGTTCTTCAGCGCTTCTAACGGCACGAGTAGAACTCGTGCCCTTCCCCAATGCGTCGAGCACGGGCTGCATCGTTGCGTCGGCAGAGACGTAGCTAGCTACGTCTCTACGGTCGGTCAAAGGATCTGGAATCGGTTCGCGCAGCGGGGCGGGCGCGGCGGAGCCCATGATTACTGGCTCGGAGTTAGCTGCGGCTACGATTCGCGGCCCGACGGTGGGCGCTGGATCAGACGAAGCTTCTTGACGCGGGGTGCCTTTGCGGGCGGAATCAGCCGCGAAGGGTGAAACGAAATTTGGTCGCGCGGTTGGAGCCGGCTCTGGGCGGCGATTTTCGCTCGGCGCGCTGCCAACGATGGCTGGGCGGGATGGAGGCCGCTGCACGCTGGCTGCGGGTGCCGCGGCGACGTCGCTGAGCAATTGTTCGATGGGCAGCAGCTTTTGCGCGTGGGCCATTTTCAGCAGGCCGAGTTCGAGGTGGAAGCGTTGTTCCTGCTTGTATCCCAGCTCGCCATGGGTGCGGAGCATGATCTGCAGGTGGCGGGTGAGATCTTCTTCACCGAATAACGCCGCGACGCGGGCGACGCGCTCTCGTTCTTCGCTCGAAACCTGCAGCAAGGGAGAATCTTTGCCGGCAATTTTCGCGACCGTGGCGTTGCGCAGGAAGCGCACCATCTGGCGGGCGAAGTGCGTGGGGCTGTGGCCTTCGCTGATCAAGTGATCGACCTGGCGAAGAATTTCTTCGCTGCGGCTCTCGGACACGGCCTGCATCACCTGTTCGAGAATGTGAGCAGGGGCGGCGCCGACCAGGTTGCGAACCGAATCGGCGGTGACGCGTCCGCTGGCGGAGGCGATGGCCTGGTCGAGGATGGAGAGTGCGTCGCGCATGGAGCCGTCGCCGGCTTCGGCGAGCAGGGCGAGGGCATCGTCGTCGGCTTCGATGTTTTCGCGCGTGACCAGGTCGCGCAGCTGGGCAACAATGGCGTCGAACTTCACCGCGCGGAAACTGAAGTGCTGGCAACGCGAGCGGATGGTCTGCGGAATGTCTTCGGGCTGCGTGGTGGCCAGCATGAAGACGATGTGGTCGGGGGGCTCTTCCAGCGTCTTGAGCAGGGCATTGAATGCCGCGTCAGTGATCTGGTGCGCCTCGTCGAGAATGTAGATCTTGAAACGGTCGCGGGCCGGGCGATAACGCGCGGCCTCGCGGAGCTCGCGGATCTCATCGATGCCACGGTTGGTGGCGGCGTCGATCTCGATGACATCGACGGCGTTGCCGGCGCGAATCTCAGTGCAGGATTCGCAGACGCCGCAGGGCTCGGGCACGGGATGATTTTGTGAGCGGCAGTTCAACGCCATGGCCAGAATGCGGGCGACGGTGGTTTTGCCGATGCCGCGATGGCCGCTGAAGATGTAGCCGTGGGCGGTGCGTCCCTGCTCGATGGCGTTTTGCAGGGTGCGGGTAACGTGCTCTTGTCCGATGACCTCGGAGAATTTCTGCGGACGATATTTGCGGGCCAGGACGGTGTAACTCATGGGCGGAAGACACGATTATACGCAAAAACCTTAACCACAGAGGACACAGAGAACACCGAGGAAGCTCGGGGTTGCGAAGCGGCGTGGCAAGCGATAGGCTGGTGCGACAGAATTTATGTGCGGAAGCGGCTGGGGCGCGGACTCTGCGGGCGGCCGCAAAGGAGTGATGCGATGCAACTGAAACTGACGAAGCGAACGGTGGATGGGATTCTGGCCATCGAGTGCAGCGGGCGGATTGTGTTTGGAGACGAGTCTTCCCTGCTGCGGGAAGAAGTGAAGCGGGCGATCGCCGACGGCCAGAAGCGCATTGTGCTGAATCTGGGCCAAGTGAGCTACATCGATTCCGGAGGGCTGGGGACGCTGGTGGCACTTCATACTTCGGCGCATAACGCCGGAGGCACTATTAAACTGGCCAACCTGACCCAGCGCGTGGGAGACCTGCTGCAGATCACCAAGCTGCTGACGGTGTTTGAAGTCCACCCCTCGGAGTATGAAGCGCTGGAGGCTTTCCGGAAAGCGGCGTAGAGTCAGAATCCCCACCCTAGCCGCAAAGGGCGCGGCTAGGATGGGGCACCCGTCGCGCCTAGGATGGCCCGAGTTCGTCTTGCGGTGATCGATCGTGAAACATGAAAGCCGCGGTTCCCTGCCGGGGAAAAACAAGAATGATTCTGGGGCGATGCGGCTGCGAATCGAGCGGACGGTGCGCGCGATTCCGCGTGGCAAGGTGTCGACTTACGGTGCGATTGCGCGGGTGGCGGGATTTCCGGGCGCGGCGCGGCGAGTGGCGGCGGTTTTGCGGCGAGGATTTGAATTGCCGTGGCAGCGCGTGCTGGGAGCGGGCGGCGAGATCAAGTTGACTGGCGACTCGGCGATCGAGCAGCGGCTACGGCTTGAAGCTGAGGGCGTGCGCTTTCGCGGGAGGCGGGTGGACATGAAGGCGCATGAGTGGGCGCCCAAACACCGACCTCGGACGTCGGACCTCTGACGCCAGACCTCGAGCGTCAGAGGTCTAAGGTCCGACGGCGGGATCACTTCTTGAACTGCGGATCGATCTCGACCTGATATCCCGTAACCATTTTATTGGTCTCGTTGGCCATGCCGACCACCGCCATCAATTCCTTGAACATGGCGTCGGTCATGCCTTTTTTCTGGGCCGAGGCGGTGTGCGACGCGATGCAGTAGTGGCACTGGTTGGTGACGCTGACCGCGACGTAAATCATTTCTTTCGTCAGCGGATCGAGCGCGCCGGGGGCCATGATCTGCTTGATGGCTTCCCAGGTGCGTTTGAGCGTGGCGGGATCGTGGGCGATGGCCTTCCAGAAGTTGTTGATCCAATCGGTTTTGCGAGTGGCCATGATGTCGTCGTAAATGGCGCGGACTTCGGGGGTTGCGTCCTGATATTCGATGAGGCCGAGAGTGGACATCAAATCTCCTTGTCTTGAATTCATTTCACCACGGAGACACGGAGAAAGCACACCTCCAACAACATTTCTCTGTGCCTCAGTGTCTCCGCGGTGAAATTGGGTGTGAGTCGCGGTTGTCGCGCCGGCAGCGACGTAACAAGTGACGCCTCTACGACGCCGGCAATTCTCCTGACAGCAACGTCTCCAACCGCGCCGCCGGAACTCGCACGCCTACGTAGAAATGGCCGAACAGGGCGTAGACGGCGCTGACTTCGTCGAAACGCATTTCGTAGATCAACTTCTTGAAAACCAGAGGCTCGTCGGCAAACAGGTCGACACCCCACTCCCAGTCGTCGAATCCGATCGATCCGCTGATGATCTGTTTGACTTCTCCGGCATAGCGTCGGCCGATCAGTCCGTGCTCGTTCATCTGGCGGGCGCGTTCCTCGATGGGGAGCTTGTACCAATTCTTGTCTTCGCCGCGGCGACGGTCCATGGGATAGAAGCAGGCGTAACGCTGCGGCGGGATCTCGGGGTAGAGCCGGGGACGCATGGCTTCGGCATGCCGGTTGAGCTTGCATGTGATCTCGGCCTTCCACTGGTCGGAATGCGGCTCGATGCCTTGATCGGTGAGCTCTTTGTAGATCTTGAGCGTGGATTCGTAGAGTCCGAGTTCGATGATGGAGAGATAGGACGTAGTGGGCTCGAGGTAATCGCTGAGGCGCAGATTGGCGAGTTTGAGTTCAGCCTGATTCAGGTCGGCGAACGACTGGCGGAAGTGGATCAGCATGAGGTCGCCCTTGTGCCCGATGAGCGAGTAGAGAGCGGACTGGCCGGCGGAGTTGGTCTCCATGGCGGCGAGGGCGTCGGACGCCTCTTTCGCGATGGCCGATTTTTCGGCCGCGGGCAGGGCGCGCCAGGCGGGCCAGCGCAAGCGCATCATCTGGTGCAGAACGCTGTAGCCTTCAGTGGTGAGTGGGACCGCAGGAATTTCCGCGGCAACTTGTGGACGAGGTTGGTGGGTCGTGGTCATGCGAGCCTCTTTCGAACCGGGCTTACCGGAGCAAAGAATTATTGTACGCGGGGGGAAGGGAGACTAGAAATTAGCGCGGCTTGCAGAGTGGTTGGAAACCGGGCAACCATGGACGGAAATGTTTCCCTTTGAACAGGGGCAGTTCCATTTTCCGCCCAGGACAAGCTCGGGATCAGGATGTATAACAAGACCGCGATCGCCAATATGAGTATTGCAATTTTGGTTGTCTTCATAATTTCCTCTAGTTGGCCATTGCCGCAGGATTTGCCACCCGCACTTCCGTCATGCTCTTGGCAGGCGCGTTGGCGGGAGTGCCCGGCGCTTGTGGCGCATACTTGGAAGCGCACTTGGCTTGCAGTTGCTTGGCGTGGAAGACACCGTCGTGCGTGAAGGTGCCATCGGCCAGCGCTTGCGAGTCGTCCTTGAAGGTATCGGGAGGCGCTTCCGACCCGCTGTAAACCACATTCAGCACCTGATCGTTTTCCACCAGGACAAACTCGACTTTGCTGCCCATACGCTTGATCGAACCGGCCTGGACGTTGCCCCCGACGCGGAGCCGCCTGGTATAAGCAGAATCGCCCATGCCACGCAGTTCCTTGATGGTGACATAGTAGCTCTTGCTTTCCTGAACCCCGGTGTATGCCAGATAACTCAACACCAGGAGTATGAGGATGGTGACGCTGCCGAACTTGACATACCTGGTTGTATCGCGCGACATAAGACCTCCTGCTCCGGGCAGACTGCCTTCCCGTCTCGTTCGGTGCAGTGATGCTCGCGAGGTATCGGGCTGTGCCTCGCTGCCCTAGTTTGCGGCTTCAGACCGTGGGACCGGAGTTCGACGCATCGGCAATAGGTTGGGAAGTCGGTGCCAGCACCGACTTGATATAGCTTTCACCGGCGTACATCATCTGCTTCCACAATATGTAGGCTCGATCACCTTCGTTCAAGAAGGCAAAGGCTTGCTGCTGATCCAGAACATTTCCTTGCTCCTGCATCAGCTTGATGAGATGGGCGGCCGTAATCTCAGCGACAATCTTTACACGCTTTTTCTTTGGCATCATTGGCTCCCCCTGCCACGCGATCGAGATAGAGGCAATCGGCCTGCCAATCATCGTCGCAACTGAAATTTGAAAAGAGTTGCGAGAATTGATTGATCAACTTTCTCCTATGTCATTGACGTTGAATGACATTTGTCGGCCACACTCATTAGTGAAGATGCCGTTCAGGCGATGTGCTGGACCGCAGAATATGTTTCTTTCGAGCTGCGCGGTGTCAGAATCTCGTCAATGTGATGCAATCTTGGCATTGGGGGTGCAGAAGAGGGCATTGGTGGGCAGCGCGCTCTTGAAGGATGCGCGCTATTCGAGGGCAAATCCAAGCCGATGAGGGCCCTGACTGTACGGGCAGACTGTCACCTTCCCGAAGTTTGGGCGACAACAGGGTCTCTCATGTTCACTGTTTCTTGTTGTCTCGGTTCGGTCTGTTCGCAGGGTCCGCGGCTTGAGTAAGGGGAAGCGCCAGCCGGCGGTTCGGCTAGCGTCGGTTCGGCCAGCGACGGCTCCTCGATCTCGACGAGCCGGGTGACGATGGCAAACAGGAAGCTGGCGGAGAGTCCGCACATCAGCACACCTGTAACCGCTTCGACCGGGCCCAGCGTTCGCCACATAGGTTTGAGAAAAAGATCTCCCGCGCCGACGGTGGCATAATCGGCCGCCGAAAAATAGAAAGCCCCTTCCCAGGTTGCAAAAGACTTCCAGCGGTAAAACGACGCCCACAACAGGATCTCCAACATGTGCAGGCAGACAAGCAGGCTGGTGAATCGCACCACGAGCATAATGGATCGGAAAAGGCCGAGCTGGCGAAGGCCCTTGGGGAACTGAGCTTTTAACCACTGAATGAGAACGGCCATGCCCACGCTCTGCAATATAAGAGTGAGGGTTACGAGAATGATTGTTACGTAACCTTCGCGGAAGATGATCATAGGCTGCTCAGTCCACCCGCTTAAGTCGGCCGCTACTCCTCCGCGATTATGTCTTCCACGCTGAAGGCGGCAATGCCGGAATAGGGGAGTTCGTCGGCAGGCTCGACTACTGGCTGAGCAGCAATACACGACTCCTATTCGTATATACCTGCTGCATTTGATCTTCCAATCTCGGACTTTTGCAGTCCTCTCATCTCGCAATAGAGGGTCGGTGGGCTCCTTGGGAGGCGGTAGGTGCGGTTGCGACAAATCCCAACAGAAATCGTCTCATGATTCCCTGCGATGGCAGGCACGGGAGTTCGCTTAGCGCACACAACAGTACCGGTATCGCGTGATCCACTCGCGTCAACATGTGGACACGCGACGCTTGACGGCCAGTCTGTTTTCGCCTCGCAGTGATGCCATCGCTGCAAGTCCCTTCATTGGCTTGGTTCTTCTCGGCGGCTCGGCGCAGTGCCGTGGCCGCCGGGCTTGGAAGCGTACTTGCATTCGTTGTTCGCGCCATCGCGGTTCGATTGATGGTCAGAGGGAGTAGCGGTATGCATGCGCAGACATTCCTAAGCAGAGTCGTGGGTATAGCCATCGCAGTGATGATGAACTTTTGCCCAGCGCCCGCACAAAGCACAATGGATGACGTCCACATTGAGCCCCGGGGTCGAGCTGCTCAACCCGACTCTCTGAACTCCGTGAATAAAACCGCCATGGGAACGATTCGCAAGTCGGTTGAACTGGTCCTGGTACCGGTAACGGTTACGGATAGGTCTAACCGAATCGTCACCGGTCTCGAGCAGGAAAACTTCCAGCTCTATCAGGACAAGCACCCACAGCCAATCAAGTACTTCTGGAAAGAGGATGCACCCGTTTCCGTCGGCATAGTCCTCGATGTAAGTGGCAGCATGGCCAGTAAAATCGAGCGGGCGCGCGATGCGGTCCTGGCACTGCTGAAGGCCTCCAATCCTAAGGATGAGTTCTTCCTGATGACATTCGCCGATCGGCCAATGCTTGTCCGGGACTTCACGTCCAATGCAGACGACATTCAGGGCCAACTGCCGTTCATGACGCCGAAGGGGAGCACGTCTTTGATCGACGCGGTCTTTCTGGCCGTCAACCATATGAAAAGCGCACGCTATTCAAGAAAGGCGCTGGTAATCATCTCAGACGGGGGCGACAACCGAAGCCGCTATGTCGAAAAAGACCTCAGGTCAGTAATCAAGGAGGGGGATGTGCTGGTGTATTCGATTGGCCTGTTCGACGCCGTGTTCCGGACGCGGGAAGAACAACTAGGTCCAGAGCTTCTGGCGGGCATTAGCGGACTGACAGGCGCCAGCTCCTATTTCCTCCCTACTCCCACGCTCCTTCCCGCGGTCGCTGAACACATCGCCAACGAACTACGCCATCAGTACATTCTTGGTTATAGCCCCGATGACTCTCGCGGCGATGGAAAGTGGAGAAAGATCAAGGTCAAATTAGAGCTTCCGCGGGGTTTCCCCAAGCTTCAAGTGCAAGCTAGACCCGGTTACTACGGCGAACATAATGATAGACATCCCGATGAAACACGGTCGCAATCGGCGGATGCACGCGTGGTGAAATGTGACTTAGGAAGCAACGACAATTGCGCCAACGACTCAGGGGAAGTAACCGTATCCGGCCTGAGTGATTCGATCGCGAACGTACCCTGAAGCAACGATGTAGGCCGTGAATTGGCTTCGAGGTCCTTTAGGAGGCTGTCATGTGGATGAGGTTATGTCCTTTGTATAAGGCGATCTTGCAGAAGCGGGAGCTGTGGGACGCAATCCGCTGCCGCTGTGGGTGGATTTGGTAGGAAAGTTTGTCTGAATTGCACGGCAGGGTCGTAAGTGCCCGGTACCGGATAATGCGGTGTGGCGCCCTCCCGAGCATTAGTTAGAGAGGCCCGAACAAATCCAGTGGCCTGACGCGTAGGAAACGATAGAATTGCCGCCCGTGACAAGCTCGCTCAACCGTGCCCCAGGCAGCTGCACGGCGCTCAGAGGGCCGATTCGAGCAACAAGGACGGCAGTGATAAAGAACAGCAAGGACAAGCCGGACTCCGCGGAATTGATTCCAACGGCTGGATTTGCGCTCGTCTCAGCGAACCTGCAGAGCACAACGAAGCCTTCAAGGCGGTGGGCTGTCGGGTGCGTGGATTTAACAAACACTACCATGCTTCCTATAAACGGTCTATTATCCGATAGGCACCAACGGTATTCCGAGCTGCGAATTCTGCGGCAAGTCGTCGAGAACGCAGCATGGCAAAATGCTTGCGTTCATTCCCATTGTGGAATCTGACAGGCATGACCCCGACCTTGAAGACAGCGATCCGAATCACAGCCTGTACTGCCATTGTGATCACGATCGTAGCCACGGCCTACACACTGCCCGAAATGCGTGGCTGGCCGGTTATGGGAGTGCTTCCTTCGTTCATCGCTGTATTGTTTGTTTCTCTTTTCTGGGACTTCGGATATACCGTATTTCTCTCTATCGTTGCCGCGTTCGGAACGAACCTCATGGTCCCGCCTTACGGGCATTTTGATTCTACAAAGATGCGGCCGTGGGCTGCATTGGCTGTGTACTTGGCAACGGGTCTTACCGCAAGCCTGCTGCCTGAGCGCGGGCGCAAGGGCGTTCTTGCTGCTCACCAGAGCGAGGAAGAGCTCCGCGATCTGATCGAAAACGTTCCGGCAATGGTGTTCATCGCTTTGCCCGGGCCCTCCAACGCCTTCGCCAGCCGCCGTTGGCGCGAATACTCAGGCTTATCTCCGGAGGAAACGAAGGGACTTGGCTGGCAAAGCGTAGTCCACCCGGAAGACCTGCAACGGCACATGGAGAAGTGGCGAGTGTGCTCGGCGAGTGGTGAGCCATTCGAAGATGAGGCGCGTTTCCGTCGTGCTGCTGATGGGGAATATCGCTGGTTCCTGGTCCGCGCGGTGCCCATGCGCGACGAAAACGGAAACATTCTAAAGTGGTACGGGACATTGACGGACATCGAGGATCGCAAGCGGGCGGAGCAAGCACTCAGGCGAAGCGAATCCTATCTAGCCGAGGCACAGAGATTAAGCCGCACGGGTAGTTGGGCATGGAATCCGAGGACGGACGAAATGGCCTACTGCTCGGAGGAGATATACCGAATTTTCGGAGTAAATCCACAAGAGGGGTCACCGAGTATCGCAAAACTTCTGGAACGAGTACACCCGGAAGATCGCGACCAGGTAAAAAAAGCCCTCGATCTTCTGCTCCGAAAGGGCACCATGGAGGCGGCTCCGGAGCTCGACTACAGGGTGGTCATGCCGGACGGCGCGGTGAAGTACATTCGCAGTATCCGGCAGGCGGTGCTGGATAACACCGGGACTGTCACCGAAATCATAGGGACCGCAGTCGATATGACGGAACGCCGGCAAGCCGAACAGAAATTCCGTGGGCTGCTGGAGTCAGCACCAGATGCAATCGCGGTGGTGAATCGTGAGGGCGAAATTGTTCTGGTCAATGCCCAACTGGAGAAGCTGTTTGGCTATCACCGCTCAGAGGTATTAGGGAACAAAATCGAAATGTTGATACCGGAGCGGTTCCGGAGCAAACATCCGGAACTGCGCAGGGCGTTTGTTGCCGACCCTCGCGCTCGGCCGATGGGGTCTGGGCTGGACCTCTACGGCCGGCATAAAGACGGACACGAGTTTCCGGTGGAGATCAGCCTCAGCCCTTTCGAAACCGAGGAGGGCGTGCTGATTTCCGGCGCCATTCGCGACATCACGAAACGCCGGCAAGCCGAACAGAAATTCCGCGGGCTGCTGGAATCGGCACCAGATGCAATCGCGGTGGTAAATCGTGAGGGCGAAATTGTTTTGGTCAATGCCCAATTGGAGAAGCTGTTCGGCTATCACCGCTCGGAGGTATTAGGGAACAGAATCGAAATGTTGATACCGGAGCGGCTGCGGAGCAAACATCCGGGACTGCGCAAGGCGTTTGTTGCCGACCCTCGCGCTCGGCCGATGGGGTCTGGGCTGGAACTCTACGGGCTGCATAAGGACGGGCACGAGTTTCCGGTGGAGATCAGCCTCAGCCCTCTCGAAACCGAGGAAGGCGTGTTGATTTCCGGCACCATTCGCGATGTCACGGACCGAAAACAGGCCGAGGAAAAGATTCGGCAAAGCGAAGAGGAGCTTCGACAGCTTGTCGATGTGATTCCACAGCAAGTCTTTGTCTTTGATGCGGACTGGAATCCTCTTTTTGCCAACCGACGGGAACTGGAACACACCGGCCTTACTTCGCGAGAGATGCAGTCGAGAGACGCAGTAGCCAAAATCTTCTATCCGGAGGATCGAAAGACGTTAGAGGCCGCGCGTGAACGAGCGCGTTCCGACGGTGCACCGATTGAGATGGAGGCGCGGATACGGGGAAAAGACGGAGGATATCGCTGGTTCTTAATCCGGGACAATCCGCTGCGAGATGAGCACGGGCGCATCCTGCGTTGGTACGGCACGCGCACCGATATCGAAGACCGGAAACGTGTCGAAGAAGCTCTCCAGCGCAGCGAAGCTTATCTGGCGGAAGCGCAGAGGCTGACTCACACGGGCAGTTGGGCCTATAAAGCGGGAGGAGGTCCTCTCTACTGGTCTGAAGAAAATTTTCGCATCTGGGGATTTGATCCACAGCAGGGCGCTCCCGGCCTCGAAATAGTGCAGCAACGGATACATCCCGAGGATCGGGACAAACGGAACGAATATTTCGAGAGGGCATCGCGGGCGGGAAAAGACTTCGCCCACGAGTTCAGAATCGTGCTGCCCGACGGAACCGTAAGACACATCCATGCGGTTGGACATCCGATTCTCAATGCGAGCGGAGAGGTAATTGAGGTCGTGGGAACCCACGTCGACGTGACCGAACGCAGGCGCGCCGAGCAAGAGCGTGAACGATTGCGCCAGGCAGAGGCAGAGCTCGCGCACATTAACCGCGTCAGCATGCTGGGCGAGCTGGCGGCATCGATCGGTCACGAAGTTAAGCAGCCAATTACCGCAGCCGTCACTAACGCCAAGACCTGCTTGCGATGGCTTAAGCGCGAGCCGCCCGAGTTGGAGGAAGCGCGGGAGGCGGCGGGAAGAATGGTCGAAGATGCCTTGCGGTCAGCCGAGATCATCAACCGGATGCGCTCGCTTTACGAGAAAAGCGCCCCGCAACGGGAGTTGACCGACGTCAACGAAATCATTCCCGAGATTATTGCTTTGTTGCGCAACGAAGCGGCTCGCTTCGGGATCTCCATCCGCAGCCATCTGGCCGCCGATCTCCCGCAAGTCAGGGGAGATCGCGTCCAACTGCAACAAGTGCTGATGAACCTGATGATTAACAGCATCGACGCGCTGAAGGGGATCGAAGGCAAGCGCGAAATCATTCTCACCTCGCAATCCGAAAGCAATGATCACTTGCTGATTTCGGTCAGCGATACGGGCGTAGGTTTGCCGGTTAAGATGGATCAGATTTTTGATCCCTTCTTCACGACCAAACCTCACGGAACCGGCATGGGATTGGCGATCAGCCGCACGATTATTGAGTCCCACGGTGGCCGCCTATGGGCAACCCCGAGTACCGGCCGCGGTGCGACGTTCCACTTTACACTTCCCGCAGCAACCGGGGGGCAAGCGTGACCCAGGAAGACACATCGACGGTTTTCATCATCGATGATGACCCATCCGTTCGTCGTTCCATCGCCGGACTCATGAAGTCCGTGGGACTGCGCTCGGAGTCGTTCGGCAGCGCCCAGGAGTTTTTGACCAGGCGCGCCGGCGACGGGTCCAGTTGCCTGGTTCTCGACGTGCGCCTTCCCGGTCTTAGCGGGCTTGATTTTCAACGACAGTTGGCGGACGCGGGCGTACAAATTCCTATCATTTTTATTACGGCTCACGGAGACATCCCGATGTCTGTCAGGGCGATGAAATCCGGTGCGGTAGAATTTTTGACTAAGCCGTTCCACGATCAGGATCTGCTGGATGCTATTCAGCTAGCGCTGGAACGCGACCGCGCTCGGCGCCAACAGCAGAGCGAGGTGGCGGTGTTGCGAAAGCGCTATGACATGCTAACCCCGCGGGAGCGCGAGGTTATGCAGTTGGTGGTCACCGGCATGCTTAACAAAGAGGTGGCAGCGGAACTCGGAACCAGCGAAATTACCGTAAAGACTCAGCGCGGGCGCGTTATGCACAAGATGCAAGCTGAATCCTTAGCCGAGCTAATCCGGATGGCGGATAAGCTCAGGCTAATGCCCGGTAAATAGACTCGTAGTTTGATGGGGCATCTGCAGCCCTGAACGCCTTGAGGACCACCAGAACGTACCGGACGAATGAGACGAGACATAGTAGGGCTGTTTCTGCTCAACTTTTAAGAAATGTTGGCCACGTGCTCTTCTAGCCAGCAGATTTCTTCCCAATCTCCGACGGTCAAAACCCGCGCTAAGTCAGCCAAATTGTTGACCTTCTTATTCGCTGACGCTTTCATCGCAGGAGGTACGATGTTGTTGGGTAAATCGTCGCTATGGTCTTGCATCATTGTGAATCCTTTAAGGCAGCCAAGCCGCGGAAAACAAGCCTGTTCCTACCATATAAAAAAAGTATGTGTAGAGGCACACCACGAGGGCAGTAATTAGATCGTCGTCGTCCATTACGAAATTCACCGCCTTTTCCATTGAGTGCTGCAAGTGCCAGACTAACCCGGTTCCCTACAGCAAGTTTCCCGATATCGAATGCATTGAGCTAGGCTGATTTCTTCGTCTGCGGGCGAAACTCGATTATTTTTCCGCCTTGCAGCTGACGAAACGATTTCAACTGGCTTCGGAAGTTTATCGGTACGTAAAACTCAATCACCTTTGCCATGACTATCTCCTTTTTGCCTTACAAATCGCACCCCAATGACGCATTCGCGTTCACTGATCACGACATCGCATTTGCTATGCCAATTGATCGCGCACCCTTCCTGTGTCGCACAGTCTATGGTTAGCGCGTCAAGTGTCCTAGGTCTGGGGGCTTCCGCGCAGAGACAGACCGTGACGCGCCAAACCCCAGGCAAACTCTAATGTCAAGATTTGGGCCTATGGGCTCGCCCAGAGTCGATGGGCAGGCAGTTAGCATCTGAAAGGAGGAGGCGAGTGATACTAAAGGATAATTGAGCGCTGGTCACGCTTCGGGACCCCGCCCGAGATGGACACGCGTTCCACAACCACGACGATTGCGGCCGCCACCAACGCAACGTGAACAACGTCGAGCTATTGACACCTGCAACCGTCTGTTTGTATGCGGACTGCGTGTGGATTGGGTTTCTCACAGGTCTGTTATCCGGCGGTTTGTCGCCGAGGCGTCTCTCTTGCATCGCCGGTGGAGGAAATCTTTCTCAACTTCCAGAAACACCGTGGCGACATCGGTTTGGCTCATGGCATGCATGGGAACTGCTAGCAAGACGAAATAACTCGACTCATCAGAACTGATCAACATTGAAAGGACGATTTTATGGCTGACTCAGATAAGAAGAAGTGCAAGCACATCCCCTGCACCTGTGAAATCCCATCCCACCAGGAATATTGCGGGCAAGTTTGTAAGGAGGCTGGCGCCGAAGATGTGGAGATTGCCTGCGAGTGTGGGCATCCGCCGGTCTGCCCGCTCACAGTATAGAAGTACGCAGTCCAACCGATGTTCACCAGTAATTCAAAGAACCGGTCTGCAACCTGCGTGTCCCGATTCACAGACCGGACTTCTTCGGCTCGTTACTGCGGGCGACAGGGGATCTCTCCGGAGTCACCGATATCCGCGAGCGTCACACGGTTGCTCCGTACTCGAAGCCAGGAGCTTTGTCTGGTCTCTACCACGTCCTGGCGACTTCCATGATTGGCTTTCTGGCTTTTGGCAATCTGCTGACAAGCTGTCGGAATAATGACAGGTTATAACTCCGGGGTCTTCCCGCTATCTTGTTGTATTGCAAGCAATTTGAGCACAGCGGATAACCTGCGGCTACTGGCAGTTGCCATGCACATATCGGTTATGCGTGATCCGCACTACAGCATCGCCGGGGCTCGTGGGCGGTGGGATCAACAAGGATAGGGCGGAAAAGGATGGCAATGCCAGACGGCCTCACAAATATCGCATTCGCGGTGCACAATGAGCAGCACCTTGGCACGAAGCACCTGGGCACGAAGCTACCGTCGCGCAATCAGGCCGCGATGCTTTTTTTGATCGTAGCTCTGGGCTTCTTCCTGCGCGTTCGAGGGCTCGACCGAGCTGGATTCAACGAGGACGAAATCAACAAGGTTCACGCCGCCCGCGCATATCTTCACGGCGACTTTTCGCTGAACCGCGAGCATCCCATGTTGATGAAGTCGATGATCGCCATTTCGCTTGGCGCTTCCGACTTCTGGAACCGCCACCACGGAGAGTCCCGGCAGATTTCGGAGGAAGTGGCCGTACGCTTGCCGAACGTCGTCTTCGGCAGCCTGACAGCGGTTGTCATCTTTCTGCTGGCGCAAGAGTTGTTCGATACCCAGATTGCCTTGCTGGGCGCTTTCTTCTGGTCTGTCGGCACAATTGCCATCATTGTGAATCGGCTTGCGAAAGAGGACACTCTACTGGTCTTCTTTACGTGGCTCGCGTTTTACTTCTATTACCGGGCGAAAACGGCGAGTGCGATCGATCGGGAACTCGGTTGGAAGTGGTATGCCGCGGCCGGCGCGAGCTTCGGCCTCATGTTGGCGTCCAAGTACTTTCCGCATTATCTGGGGATCTTATTTCTTTACTGGTATCTGCCTTGGGTTCGCAAAGGGTATCCTGGGTTCAAGCGCCGAGATTATTTTGCAATTCTCGGGACATGCGCCGTGGTATTCCTGGTCGCCGATCCCGTTATTCTTCTGCCGAGCACGCTGAAGTACATGCTGTACTACGTGAGCCAGGGCACGGTCACGCACCACGGCTACCTGATGATGGGGCATTTCTATTACAACGATCCCGCGCATTTCATGCAGGGGATGCCAACCTACTTCTATCCCCTGTTACTTGTCATCAAGACTCCGATACCAGTCCTGGCAGCAATCGCGATCGGGCTCGTCGAGGTCTACCGCCGCCGTCGTGAATCCTCGTATCTGTTCATTCTCTTCATGTTCCTGATGTGGCTGGTGCCTTTCTCTCTGCTCAGCGCCAAATGGCTGCGATGGATGCTGTCGTGGATGCCATCCGTGTATATCATCGCGGCAATTGGCGGGGCGAAAGTTCTAACCTGGGTCCGCAAGGCGAGCGAAACTAAGATGTGGCCCTTGCCGGCACCTGCGACGGCGATGCTCATGTCCTTAGCCCTTGTGGCACCGCCGTTGATCACGATGGCGACGGCTGGTCCTTTTTATTCTCTTTACCTGAATCCGCTGGGAATGGGCCACACTGGGTTCTATTTCCCGCACGACGAGTTGGCAGATGTCGGACTGCGGCCAGCCATTCGACGAATCTGTAAAGAGGCCCCGCCCGGCGCACAGGTAGGTGGAGAAGCACCGCCAGTCTTCGATTACTACTTTCAGAAGTTCGGGCGCAGCGATCTGCACTACGTCGATCTTTCGAGCCTGACGCCGCAGACATCTCCGCTTTCGGCTTACCTGGTGGTTGAAGACGGCCGAAAGTATGTCGAGAATATCGCCTTCATTCGTGCCGTGGAATTCGACCAAAGACCGGTATGGGTTGTCTCCGTCGGTGCGCTGGCCGCAGCGCGGATCTACCGTGACGCACATCCGGCCAATGAACAGCTGCAGGTGGCGGCCAATCCCGAAGGCGGCCCGCCGATTGGCAGACAACCTGCTATAGCTCAAGGGAGGATTGCCATACCGGCTATAAGGACAATCAAGATCCAACTTCAGGAGTAAAAGCATGGAAACGGAAGGCGCAGTCAGATTTTCGATCGTGGTGCCCTTGTTCAACGAGGAAGGCAGCGTAGATCGGCTCCATTGCAAGCTGACCCACGTGATGCGGGAGCTCGGTGAGGCCTATGAGATCATTTTCGTCGACGACGGAAGCTCGGACCAGACGGCTGAGATTATTGAAGACCTCTGCGGCATTGATCCGAATTTGCGTGTCATCACCTTGGGGCGCAACTTCGGGCAAACTGCCGCGCTTAAGGCTGGCTTCGACGCCGCTCGCGGAGACGTCATCGTCTCCATGGATGGCGATCTGCAGCATGATTCCGCGGAGATTCCCCGTTTCATTGAGAAGCTGGATGAGGGCTACGATATCGTGAGCGGCTGGCGCGAGAAGCGAAAAGACACCTGGCTGACGCGACGCGTGCCCAGCCGCATAGCTAACTGGTTGATGGCCCAGCTATCTGGAGTTGCACTCCATGACTTCGGGACCACCTTCAAGGCCTATCGTCGAGAAACCATTCAGAACATCCCTCTTTATGGAGAGCTCCATCGCTTCATCCCTGCTCTCGCCGCGTGGTCAGGAGCTCGCATTGTGGAGATTCCGATCTCGAATCCGCCGCGCCAGTGCGGAAAGTCGAATTATGGAATCTCGAGGACTTTTCGCGTTTTTCTCGATCTCCTGAGCACGAAGTTCTTGCTCGACTACTCGACGAAACCGCTGCATTTTTTCGGTCTGTTCGGACTCACGGCCACCGGTCTCGGTGGATTCACTGGCAGTCTGTGGCTGGTGCAGAAGCTGATTCTGCATCGCGAGGTGTTCGCTTCCAACCTTGCTTTGGCTATTGCCGCCGCAGTTCTGTTCGTGGCGGGTGTGCAGATTCTTTGTTTGGGACTGGCATCTGAGATGTTATGTCGCACATACTACGAATCGCAGCAGAAGCCAATTTACGCCATCAGGACACGTCGGCTGCGCAACGGAGTACGCCCGGCAATTGCCATAGCACGGCCGAGGACGTCGGCTGCTGAGCAGCAGCTTGGAGCACTGGCGAGTGAGCCTGACTGGCAGATCTCTAACACGAACCCCGCAGTTTCGTGACTGTGGCCGCCGCTAAGGCGGCCTCGAGAATCTGTTCCGTGCGGAGTGTAGCTCGCAACGCCCTCCGCCCAGGCATCGATTCGATTAAAATAGGTGAAGGCAAGGTCATGGGCCGAACGATTCCGCTGCTTCTCGTGCTGGTTGCATCGATCTTGGTTCACGGGGTCAGCGGAGAACCCGTGGAACTTACGCGCGCCGGCAATCAAATCGAAGTTCGTATCGGTGGTCGTCCTTTCACGACGTATTTCTTTGACCCCAGCGTCGCGAAGCCCTTTCTCTCTCCCTTGCGGAGCGCGCGGGACACGATCCTTACCCGCGGCTTTCCCATGCAAACAGATATCCCGGGTGAGGACCGGGACGAACCGCACCAGCGGGCAATGTACTTTGCGCACGGGGACATCAACGGCTTCGATTTTTGGGGCGAGGCGGCGTTCCCCAAGTGGAGTCATACCTCCAAGGATAAATTCGGCCGCACGATTTTCCGCGAAGTCGAACAGATCGCCGGTGGACCGGATTCTGGCATTCTCCGAGTCACTTTTGACTTGCTTGAGCCGAATGGAACTCCGGTCGCGCAAGAAACGCAGAGCTACGTCTTTCGTGGAGACGCGCAAACCCGGACCATAGACTGCGAATTCACAATCCAAGCGAACCACGGAGCTGTCAGGATGGGCGACACCAAGGAAGGGACCTTTGCGATCCGGGTGGTCAAGGCATTGGACTCACCTCCCGGACGCATGGTCAATTCAACCGGGGCTGAAGGCGAAAAGAAAATATGGGGTAAGCGAGCCGATTGGGTGGACTATGATGGCGTCGTCGCAGGGGAGGATGTTGGCGTGGCCATTTTCGATCATCCCGACAACCTTCGCCATCCGACGTATTGGCACGCGCGCGGCTACGGGCTGTTTGCCGCCAATCCGTTCGGCGTTCGGGAATTCACGCATGACCGCCATGAAGATGGAAGCTATATGATTCCCGCGGGCGGTTCTCTCACTCTACGCTATCGCGTTCTGATTCACCACGGGGACAGCCAGCAAGCCGGAGTAGCCGGCGCATACCAACTCTATACCTCGGGCAAATAAGGAGAAGCGATATGGCCCATGAATCGGAAGTCAGCCGTCGAGATTTCGTCAAGACAACAGCCGCTGTGGCGGCGTTCAGTGGCATCACCTGGCTCACGCGCCCGGAGAGAGTTTTTGGTGCCAATGACCGCGTGAGGGTGGCAGTCTGCGGCCTCCATGGACGTGGGAAGGACCACATCGAGGGTTTTTCGCATGTTTCGAACGTGGAAATTGCGGCACTCTGTGATGTGGACGAGGGCGTTCTCGACAAACATCGCGGAGCGGCAAGGGGCGACGCTAAGACTTTCGTGGATGTTCGCAAGTTGTTAGAGGACAAAAGTATCGATGCGATTTCCATCGCTACGCCGAATCACTGGCACTCGCTGATGGCGATATGGGCCTGCCAGGCGGGCAAAGACGTGTATGTCGAAAAGCCCTGTTCGCACAACTTTTGGGAAGGGCGCCAGCTTGTACGCGCCGCGGCGAAGTACAACCGTATCGTCCAGCACGGCACGCAGATCCGTTCCTCACACGCGATCCAGGAGGCAGTCAAGGGAATCCGCGACGGAGGACTGATCGGCGATGTCTACATGGCGCGCGGGATCTGCTTCAAGAAACGTGACACCATCGGGCACGCGGCGGTAGAACCGGTTCCTTCCGGTGTCAATTACGACCTTTGGACCGGGCCCGCACCTCTAAAGCAGTTTACGCGAAACCGCTTTCATTACAACTGGCACTGGATCTGGGATACCGGCAATGGTGACCTGGGGAATCAGGGAATCCATCAGGTCGATGTTGCGCGCTGGGGACTCGGCCTCAAGTTTCCCACTCGAATCTCAGCCATTGGCGGTCACTTCATGTTTGATGATGACCAGGAAACTCCCAACACTCTGAACTGCGCGTTTGAGTTCGACTTGCCCGATGGCAAACGAAAGATGATGGAGTTTGAGGTCCGCCACTGGACTACCAACAGTGAGGCAGACATCGGACGAGGAGACTTAGTAGCCACAAAAAAGCGGTTCTTCGGCCATCGCAACGCTATCGGTAACATTTTCTATGGTCCGAATGGCTACCTGGCAGCCGGAGACGAAGATGCGGACGGCTATGAAGTCTGGGACCACGACGGAAAGTCACGGGCTCACGGTCATGGAGGCGGAGATCATTTTGCCAACTTCGTCGATTGCGTCCGCAGCCGCAAGAAAGAGGAACTCAACGCCCCCATCGAGGAGGGACATATCTCATGCGCCCTTGTGCATCTGGCGAATGCGTCGTACCGTCTGGGACGGAGTCTGCGCTTTGATGCCGCAACCGAAACAGTGATCGGTGATGATGAAGCCAACAATCTGCTGCGGGATGGCGGCCGCGGCTATCGCGCGCCATTCGTAGTGCCCGACGAAGTGTGATACGGAATTGCCGCTGATCAACGAGAGCGGGTTCCGTCGCGCTAAGTTTGACGAATGAGCGTGGAACCTTTGCGCGTATCAATTGGCTCTGTTGCAGGCGCTTCAACGCTCTGTTGCCGCAGGCTCTTTAAAATGAGCAGGCGGAGATCGCTCTTGATGCGTTGGTTGTCGTCGGCCCGGATGATCGTCCAAAAGCGCAACGAGAAGGTGAGAGCACTCTGCGCCACGTCGGTCAGCAAAGTCTCCGGCGGAGGATCGACAAGCACATCGGGATGAGTGCGGGCTACAGCAAGAATCAGATCTTCGACGGCCTGCGGATTAAGGTCGCGCCCAAGGACAATGCTGATAGTAAGCCGCACCTTGTCATCGTTTCTCGTCCAGTTCGTAACCCGGTGAGTTGTGAAATCCAAATTTGGAACAATGATGACCTCATTGTCGTAAGTCCGCACCCAAGTGCTGCGCACTCCTACTCTTCCAACTACCCCACTGGTCTCTCCCACATCGATGCGATCGCCGATACGGAACGGTTCCTCAATCAGCAGCACCAGTCCCGCCACCCAATTGGCTACGATGGACTGTAAGCCGAAACCGATGCCGACCCCCAGCGCACCTCCCAGGATCGCGAGCGCGTTGAGGTTCACACCCGCGATCTGCAGCCCGATAACCAGACCGATGACGTAGATCAGGATGGACGCAAACCGGGCCAATACATAGCTGTGCTGGGGGTCGAAGGCATTCTTTCTTGAGATCCGGCGATAAAGTATCCGGCGGACGGTATTCGCCGTCAGCGCTACCAAAATGAAGAACAGTAGCGACTTGATCAGGACCAGCAAGTTCAGACGCATAGTTCCGACGGTGAACACAGGAATCGTCAACTTGCGCCAAAGATGGGTGCCCAGAAATGCCGTTACACCTGGGAATCGCCGCAAGAAGAAAATCGTAATGCCGACCAGAAAGACCGCACGAATCAGGGACCGGCCAGTGTGGGTGAGTTGCATATTGGTCGACTCAGCTGTCGCTCGGGGGAAACTGGCCTCCTCACACTTAAAAAGCAATTGCCGCGGCAATCACGATCTCACTCCAGTCTGCTTGCCGCGCACAAAAGGGAGGAAGGTTCCGGCCGGGTACCCAGAAGCTCGGCACCCGCGCGAGGAGGGGCAGGAGAAGTCACGCCGGAACCGGGGGGCCCTCCACGGCGACTTCCAAAATCCCGAAGCAGACGTCGGCGCCAATCGCTGCATCCCTTGCAAAGTCCGCTTCGACGCCCGCCGGCCAGCGGGAGGGATTACGTGAACTCGCTGAGGCCGTGATCTTCGGCTCAGATCGGGTTGGCGCTTGCGCCAGTTTCTGCTTCGCGCGGGACTGGATGCTGGGTTTGCGAGTTCCAGAACCCACTAACACCTTGCGAAGGCGCTGAATCACCTCTCCCCGACCCCGAGCGAGTCGTGCCTTGACGGTACCGATCGGCACATCAAGAACTGCTGCGACTTCCTTCAGCGAGAGACCGTCGCGGGCAGAAAGCTGCAAAGCGGCACGTTGTGTCGGAGAAAGCTCCGCCATCGATTGATAGACGGTTTCGCGAATCTGCGAGAGCGCACAACTCTGCTCCGGAGTGGGCTTGGGGTCGGGTAACATCTCGGCAAGAGTCCGTGAATCTTCCTCCAGCACCTGGTCGAGCGGGACGAACTTGCGGCGACTTCTCCGCAGATGCATCTTCACCGAATTAATCACGATCGACATGAGCCAGGACGACATGCGAGCGCGTCCTTCGAAGCTGGCGATGTGGACAAACGCTGACATCACCGCATCCTGAACCGCGTCTTCCGCATCTTCCCGATTGCGCAACCAACGCATCGCCATTCTGCGAAAACGCGGCAGCTCGCACGCCACAAGATTCTCAAACTCGGTGTGCCGTTGCCGTGCCACTTGGTTGGCAGGCTCTGTTTTCACAACACCGGCCCCAGCGATAGCCGGTGAAAACTGATCGGCGGTTGGCATTTTCTCTAAGCTCCGATTCTCGAAGCATTGTGTTGCACGTCGCGTGCCAACGCAGGAACAGCCGCACGTGCCATGGTCAAGAGGCATTGATTGAGACGCGAGGAGAGTGTTCCCTGCTCAGTCAGAACAAAGAGTCTCGCCGGTTGGCGCGCGGGTGAGCACCGCGCGCCTAACCGAGTGCCACGGTCTTCGACATTGGGATTTTTCCTCCCGCGAAGAAACAGACCATGGCAGTCCGCGGACAGCGAGCTGTCAACCGACCATCAAAAGCCGTACGAGACCTGAACTCCAACTTGGTGCCGCGCTTTCAGGTCAACTCCGGACGAACCAGAGCCCCAAGCTTGACCCGCAATCTGCGCAACACCGATGTCGACATTCAGCTTGTACTTCGCGCTGGGAATGAAGCGCGCGGCGTACGCCATAGTGGTTGGAATGTGCAGGGGAATGGTACCGTTGGCGCCGTCGAAGCCGGAGGGATGATGAGGCTGCTGCGCCGCTTCCGCAGCGACGATCAGCGTGCTTTTGTAGGGCATCTTGAGAACGAATGCGGCCGAGCCAAAAGCGCGCGCTTTCCAGTCCGGCGCGTTGCCAGCCATGCCCCAGAGTTCAGCGTCGGTTCCCCGAACTCCGGCCGTCAGAAGGACGGGAACGAACTTGTTCTTGATCAGCTTCGATCCAACTCCATAGATGTCTCCGTTGGTATGGCCGCTGGTGTTCGGAGCCATCGCGGTGGCCGTGCCTTGGTAGTCGCCAACATTGCGGACGCCATTGCGGACAATGAATCCCGCTGAAATTGCCGGCAGCCAGTTCTTCTTGAAGGAATTCTCCGGAAGAACGATGAATTTGCCGTTGAAGATCTCAAATCCGTTCTGCCACAAATAACTGAGAGGCTGATCGCCCTGCGCATGAAATTCGTGGGTGTAGCCGATTTCGAAGCGCTTGCCGATGCCGAGTTCGATCGACGCTTCGTGAAAGTTGCCGATGACCGAGCCTGCATTCAGGTAGTGGTAAGCCAGCACGGGATGATATTTTTCGGTTTCCGAGGAGGCGGTGTATGCCAGTGGCGTAACGAAGATACCAGTTTCGCCTTCCCATCCCAGTCCCTGGGCATGAGACTGGGTCACTGAACCGAAGGACAACACCAGGCCTAGGAGTACCGCAACGGAGTAAAACCAGTTTCGTTCGCTTTCGAATTTCTTGAAGTATGACGACTGCATTCTTATTCACCTCGTAAAATTAGGGCTCGACAGAGATCGGACAAATCGCTCTCCGTCTTTAAGCACTGCGGGTGAAACATTAGCATTCGGGTTGCCAATGGTGTGAGGCTACAGACTCGATCACCCGTTCTGAATCTTCCATGCCTGTCCGCGAACAAGCACATTCGGGTTATGACACGTTCGGCAGCCAGGGCAAGAGGAAGTTATCGCTGCTCGGTTCGTCCCGGTTTTCTGCCACGCCGGCTCGCAGGTCGGATGCCGACCTCGAGGGTCGGGTTCACCCTTCTTTCAATTGGAACCCGGAATGCTATAGCAAACGATGACGCTGGGATCGGACCTCCAGGTCACAGTTCCGAATCAATCTCTGCTGGATATCAAGGATGACAATGGCTAAGAAAATACTGCTCCTGCTCGCCGCGATTTCAGCGGTGTTCCTTTTCCAGGGTCACGATGCGTGGGCCCAGGATTCCCCCTCCCGGCCTTCACCCAAGGTGCTGTCAAAGAGCCCAGCCGCTAATGACGGCCCTCAAACGGACTCTGACGACCCTCTCCAGCTTTTTCGCAAAGACGTGAGATCGACGAAAAAGCAAATCGTCGCAGCCAATATGGACTTGACCGACGTCCAGGCTGAGAAATTCTGGCCCGTCTATGACAAGTATGCTGCGGATCTGTCCAAGATCTACGACTCAGAAATTGCGCTGCTCAAGGATTACGCCGATAACTACACGACCATGACCGGCGATGAGGCCGAGAGCTACATCAGAAAACGAGCTGCGATTGAACACTCAATCGTGCAGTTGCGATTGAGCTACATACCAGAGTTTCGCAAAGTGCTGCCGGGGAGAGAGATGGCGTTGTTTTACCAGATCGATTGGAGACTGGGTCGAGCAATTGACATACAGCTCGCACAAATGCCGCTGATCAATCAGTGAACTAAGCCTGCGGCAACTTTCTGACGCGCTGTCAGAGTTTTGACACTCGTCAGATGATTGGCACTCCCCAGGACGGTTCGCGCTGATTTTCAGACAGTTAGACGTGGTCCTAGCGTTGCATCATGATACGACGATGGTGCCGCTCGTATTCTTGCACCAACAGAATCCGACTATTTCGGAGAAGGAAACATGCTAGGCATCGATCTAACTCAATCTGGGGCGGAGGCGGTTCTCTCGCTGAGCGGCCGGATCACGGTTGACTCTTCTCCCCAACTTCGAAATCAACTTCTCGCGATCCTGCATGGTGAAATGCCAGAAACCGTAACGGTCAACCTGGCGGGAGTTCCCTACCTGGACTTCTCCGGTATCGCTACTTTAATCGAGGCGTTGAAGATTGCGCGCCATCGAAATAAGACGCTGGTCCTGCAAGGACTGCAGGGGCCAATCGCCCATCTCCTCCAGATAAGCGGGTTGCTGGCTCTGTTCCAGACTGGCAATGTAAGTGCACGGTCCAACGAGAAGGTGCAGTGATGGCTACTCTTGCGGAGCGGGTCGGAAGCGGCACTCTAGACCATCTGGGATACGTGGGTGGACTCAATCTGCAGCTTTGGAAAGCACTCAAAGCGATGCCCACGGCCTTGCCCTTCGTAGGGAATCGACATCGCTGGAAAGCTTCGGTAGAGCAGATGTTGGAAATTGGAGTTAACGCTTTCCCCATGGTTGCCCTGATGGCGCTCTGCACGGGTTTCATCCTGGCTATGCAAGGGGCTTCCGAGTTGCGCCGCTTCGGGGCCTTGCACTACGTGATCGATCTGGTAGCGGTGGGGTTCACGCGTGAACTCGGCCCTCTGCTCACCGCCGTCGCGGTGAGCGGAAGGTCAGGATCCGCATTCGCGGCCGAGATCGGAACCATGGTTGTGACTGAAGAGATCGATGCTCTGCGGGTCATGGCCTTCGAGCCCATCGAGTTCGTACTCGCTCCCAAGTACCTCGCTGCGCTGATTACCATACCCTGCCTCAGCATCCTTTGCAATTTATGCGGTATTCTCGCCGGCGGCGTCTTCATGTTCTTCAGTACGCGCCTTAGCCTGCTGCTTTATTTCAGATACGTATTGAGTTCGATCGTCTTGCACGACGTGATCAACGGCCTGATAAAGAGCGTGGCCTTTGCCACAATCGTCGTGCACGTCGGCTGCCTGGAAGGATTCCGGGTTCGCGGAGGCCCGGAAGGCGTGGGTCGCTCAACCACTGCCGCCGTGGTCAAGTCCACATTTCTGGTAATCGTCGCCGATGCGGTCTTCACCGCCATCTTCTACTTCACGGGGACTCAGTAGTGTCAGCCATCTCAGTTCGCAATCTCGTGGTCGAGTACGGGGGACGCCGCGTACTGGATGGGCTAAACCTGGAGATCGAGCAGGGCGAGACCATGGTTCTATTGGGCGGAAGCGGCTCGGGAAAGAGCACTCTTCTCCGGCACATCATCGGGCTTGAGCGTCCGAACTCGGGCAGCGTCGTCGTGAAAGGAACTGACATCTGTCATTGTTCGGAGGCCGAGTTGAATACAGTTCGGCGCTCGATGGGCGTCGCCTTCCAAAGTGCGGCGATGTTCAATTCGATGTCGGTGAAGGACAACGTCGCCCTGAATTTGCGCGAGCACACAGAACTGGCCGAACCGGTTATCGACCTTGTGGTCTGGATGAACCTGGCGGTGGTTGGACTCGCCGAATTCGGCGACTTACAACCTCCGGAGTTATCCGGCGGCATGAAGAAACGCGCGGCCGTCGCGCGAGCTCTCGCTCTCGATCCGGAAATCCTGCTATTCGACGAACCTTCCGCGGGCCTGGATCCGATCGTCGCTGCGGAACTGGACGAACTCATTCTGCTGCTCAAGGAAACATTCCACATGACGATCGTGGTCGTGACGCACGAGCTGCCGAGCGCTTTCCGAATCGCCGACCGGATTGCGATGCTGTACAAGGGCGCATTTCTTCAAGTCGGAACGAAAGATGAAATCCGCAATAGCAAGCATCCGCAGGTACGGCAGTTCATCGATCGCACACCCGACAACATGGCGACTGCTGCCTCAATAGCAGCTGAGTTCCAGAAATATCTCGAAAGTCCGGAGACCAGCGAGTGAAAACAGAAGCAAAGGTCGGCGCCTTCGTCCTGGGATGTTTTGCCATCCTGGTTTTTACGGTCGTGTATCTGGCCAACGCCCAGTTCAGCCGGCACGACGTACCCTATCGCACCTACCTGCAGTATGCCGGTGGACTTCAGGCAGGTGCTTCCGTTTTGTTCGGAGGCATCGAGGTCGGCAAAGTCACGGCGGTAAAACCCTGGGCGTCGGACCCCACCCGGATTGAAATTCTTTTCGAGGTCAAACCGGGAATACCTTTGAACGAGAAATCGGTCGCGAAGCTGGGACTGACCAGCATCATGAATAGCGCTGCCCTGGCGATCAGCACCGGAAGCAACGAAGCCAAGCGGCTGCCACCGGGTGCCGCGGTCCCTTCGAAGGAAACTTTGAGCCTGGATGAGATTGCGGGCAAGCTGGCGGACGTCGCCGACAACGCCAACGCCCTCATCACGCAGGCTCAGGGTGAAATCCAGGGCATCACCGGAGACGCTCGCGGTTTGCTCGCCAACATGAAGACGATTACCGGTCCCCCAAACCAGAAACGGATCCAAGATATGCTGGCCCAGGCCGATGAACTGCTGGCCACCGAGCGCCCCAAGATCGACCGTCTTTCCGACCAGTTGCTCGCACTCAGCCAACACGCGGACGGGACGATTCAGAACGTGAACGGTACCGTCAGCGATATGCGGGATCCGATTCGCAAGGATTTGGTTGAATTACAGAGCACGCTGCAACAGGCTAAGAGCCTCATGTCTGATATGCAGACACTGGTGCGCGCCAACGATACGAAGATCGGCGACACGGTAGAGAACCTGCAGCAAGCTACCGACAACCTGAACCAGTTGAGCGACCAGCTCAAGCAGCGTCCTTGGAGTTTGATTCGCATCAAGCAGCCCGAGGAACGGAAGGTTCCACAATGAGAGGGGGACTTACTGTGAAACAACATCTGATTCCGGTTGTGCTCGTGCTCGCCGCCACCATGAGCGTTTGCGGCTGCGCAGGCAGAGTAAAGTATCCCAGTTATTACACACTCAACTTGCCACCAGCGCCGGACCCGCCCGCTCAAGAGGGTGTCCGCTTCTCCATTGCGGTGCGCGACTTCCGGGCTCCCGGATACCTGCGGCAAGGGGCTATCGTATATCGCACCTCGCCTGAGCAGATCGGCTTTTACAACTACCAGCGTTGGGCTTCAGATCCGTGCAAAGTCGTTACCGAGTCGGTCACCGATCATCTGCGCGCCAGCGGCCGCTACGCCCTGGTAAAGCCCTATGACGGTCATGCCGACGCGGATTACGTTCTCAGCGGACGCGTCGAACAACTGGAGGAGGTCGACTACGAAGGCGGCGTTCAGGTGGACGTAGCCCTCTCCGCTCAACTAGTCAACCTCAAAACCGGAGAAACTGTGTGGACGAATGAGGTACGCGAAGTTGGGAAAGTCGAGCGACGCGACGTTCCTTCCGTCGTCTCCGAAATGAGCCGCACCATGGACGGTGCAATCGAAAAGCTCCTGTTGCAAATGGCGGCCGCGCCCTCCAAGACGAACTGACTTCCAACGGAACCTATTGCGTGAGCAAAGAGATTCGGCCCTCCCCTACTGCGAGCTGATCGATGCCCGTCTGGCCACCATCGACTTTTCGGCGGCCGAGGTTCGGGAAATCGTGGACCTTTTGCGCTTGCTTTCGCTCGAGCGCCACCTCGGTCGTACCGCGGTCGTGGTCTCCACCTCGGTGGCGTACGGAGTCATGCGTATGCTTGAGACGATGGTGGAGCATGTGTGCGTTGTTCGCCCATTCCGAGACTTGAGGCAAGCCAAGAACCGGCTGAACAACGGGCGCCGCTTAATGAAGAGAGCCCGCAAACCTTAGCTCGAGGTCGCCTGTACCGCGATCGGCCGTTCCTCGGCTGTAATGTTGAGTTGGCGAGCGCGCACGTTTGATCGCTCGGGAGCGCCATACATCCGCCAGATGACGCGCAACGCGGCCACCACAGGGACCGAGAGATAGATGCCGACGATGCCGCCGATCTCGGCGCCGACCAGGACCGCGAAAATTGCCGCCAGGGGATGGATTTCCAACTCATGCCCCATGATGCTCGGATAAGCGAAGTAATCCTGTATGACTCTCCAGATAATCAGAAGCACGATCATCCATACCCAGTGGGAATGACTGACCATGCCCACGCTAATGACCACCGCAGCAGTGGTCATCCACCCCGCCGCGGGAATAAACTCCAAGGCTCCGCCCAAGGCGCCAAGCGCGACTGCATGGGGGAATTTCAAGATCAACATGGCTGCCGAATAGTAGGCGAACGACAGGCCGCACAGAACTACCTGCGCTCTCATGTATCTGGTCAGCATGCTGTGAAGTTCTGCTGCGATGGTCCGGACGGTTTCGCGGCTGTTTGGCGGAAAAACTATTTTGATAAGGCCATCCGCAATGTGATCTCCGTCGCGTAAGAAGAACATCGCCAGGACGGGGATGAGCACAAGACACGCAAGAACCGCCGCGGCATGAGAAATATAGCGATCCACTAGTTTCGTTAGGTCCTGGATGTTATCCCGGTGCCGCAGGAGAAATAACTTGACGCGCTGCTCTTGCTCGTCGGACCAGCCGTACTTTCCGCCAAGATCAGTCACAATTTCGCCGGTAGACAATCCGTCCAATACAACCGGAATCTCATCGACTGCTCTGGTGGTCTCTCTCGCCAGGCCCGGCGCGACTCCGTATCCCAGAAGGGCAATCACAATCAGGAACCCCAGATAGACCTGCACCACGGCCGGCCCTCTTAGGTCCCGGAAAAACAGGGCATGCCGCTGCAGGAATCTGACTACTGGATTTATCAAGTAAGCAAAAAACATCGCGAGGACAAACAGCAAGAGAATTCGACGGGCACTGTAGACCGCAGCGCACACTAGCGCCACCAGCAGGATGGTCAACACGGCGTTCAGGGTGCGGTGGTCGGGAAATCCCATTGTCAGTTTGTCCCCAGCGACGGAAGGCCTCGACTGCGTTTTCCAGCTAGTTCAGCGCATTTGTAAGTGCACTTTCGTTTTCTTTGAGCAATCCTTTTTCCACCGCGTGTTCGAACTGTTACTCCATAGACCGCAGCTGCAAAATCAGGTCCACTCTCGACCCTGCCGCCACAAATCTATGGAATGAGCCTCTCCAGCGTGCCCTGGCGCATTTCTGCCAGCCCTCTGGAGAGCGCGTGGCAGTGCAGTCGTGTCGAAGCGTTGACAGAAGCCACGCTTCTTTGGCTCAGGCCGTCAGCAATACGCCTTATCAAGGGCGCTGCGGGATGGAAACACTCTGTTGCAAGGTGAAATCGAGCAGAGTCTCACTTGGGATCTTGACCTGGTCTCCCTTGGTGACGATCTCCGAGCCCGCGCCCAGGCCCCCGCCGGCACCGGCGCCGATGGCTGCCCCTTTGCCGCCTCCTGCAATCGCGCCGATGATGCTTCCAATCGCCGCTCCGCCGATGGTTCTCTTCGCCGTGCTTTGCCCGCGGGACTTGCCAGTCAGTTCGTATTCTCCGGTCACGAGTGGCACGGTCTGTCCGTTCACCACGATCCCCGTCAGTTCCAGTTGCAATTGGGATCGACCGGTAAAAGTGCCCGATTCTTTTGACTCATCGAGCCGGCCGAATACGTCGGCGCCTTTGGGAACCAGAATTCTGCCATCCTGGGCGGTGATCGGCTCCTCCAGTGAAGCTTGAAAGCGATCTCCGACATGATTCTTCGTAGAGTCGATGCCGTCGATGGTCCGCACGGTAATGCTGGTCCCGGCGGGGATCGTAAGATACGTAACCGGGGTAGCGCCAGGAGTCGCGCTTGAGTCGCTGGCTGAACCTCCGAAGTCAGCGTCGAACTTGAGTGAATGGACGTCCTCGAGGTTGTAGCTCTGCAGCGATGAGCCGACCTGGAAGTTGATATCGTTGACCGTGCCCCCCATGAACTTGCCTTTGATCAGGCTTCCATTCCTGAGTTCCAGTGTGTCGGCCCCCGCCGTGGAGGCCACAATGCCGATCAGAATGAGTAATGCACTAGCTCGATGGAATATCATCAATCCCTTCTCCTAATTGGTCTGTGTGCTCGCGATAGCGGCAGTTCAGACAGATCTTCTGTTTAGTCTCCGGCTTTTTCCTTCTTCACTGCCAGTTCCACGCCGGCAGCTTCCTGACCGGCCGAACTCAGTTTAGCGATGCATTCCTAATTCCAAATGGGGCCGCATGGGCAAACGAACCGCTATTTTCCGTCTGACAAGCAAATGCGTCTGCCCGGTGACGCGATTCTCAAACCTGGCCTAGGGGGTGGCGGGCAAACACTTGGCAAGTGACGGTAAGCGGGCATAATTTTGGCGGGCCTGCCCATCTTAGGGCAAAGCAACGGATTTCTCTCGCAATAGGGTGGCATTGCACTTGCATGATCATTGGCAGCGAGGCGGCAGCCGGCGCTAATGATCAGGAAACGACCTGCAGCAACCAGCTCGGGATCTCCCCAGAGGAGGGTCCGAAACCCTCTGGATGCATGTCGCAGTTTCTTGATTGCGACTCGCCGGATCGGCCGCCATACACGATTGGTCGTTGACCAAGACACGGGGGAGATGGAATGATTATCGAGCGCCACCTGCACGCACGACTGCCACTACCCATATCCTTTCGGTGGCTGTTGTTCTTTTGCTACACGCTTTGGGCTGGCAGCCTGGCGGGCGTCGGGCAAGAAGCGTCGCCACCCGACACTCCGACGCCACAAGCTCGTAACGTCCAGTCTGGCGAGCCCGGTAACAGTAAGGAAGGATATTCGGATCGCCACATTCTCTGGGTCATCCCCAATTATCGTGACGATGAAAGCAAATCCGAGATCCAGCCGCTGATGCCAAGCCAGAAATTCCGCTTGGCCCTCGACGATTCATTCGATCCCAGCGCCTTTCTGGTGGCCGGGGTGTTTGGAGGAATTTCGATGGCGACAGACCAGTATAAGCATTTCGGCCAAGGAGCAGACGGATTCGCCAAGTATTACGGTGGAGCGTTCGCCGATCAGGCGATCGGAAATTTTTTGACCGAAGGAGTGATGCCGTCTCTTCTTCATCAAGACCCACGTTATTTCAACAAAGGCACCGGAGGGTTTTGGAAACGGACGGGGTACGCCATGAGCCGCGAGGTTGTGACCCGTAATGATGACGGAAGCAGTGGCTTCAACACGTCAGAGATTGTGGGCAACGCAATCGCAGCCGGTATTTCCAATGCATACTACCCGGCCGAGGATCGAACCGCAGGCAAGACCCTGGGCAAGTGGGGTCAGCAACTCGCCCTCGATACCTTGTTCAACGTCATGAAGGAGTTTTGGCCCGATGTCCGGCACAAGCTTTTCAGAAGGTAATGTGAGCCGGTGGAAAATCAAGTCGCGCATGCGAAGCCACGATTGCGATGAACGAATGCTATCAACAAGCGCTGGCACTGCAGCGGGATGAACAAGAACCTATTATCCAAGGAGCAATCATGCGATTTCGACCGATTCTTTTCTCCGTACTGTTTCTTTCTTTTCTGTCATATGCCACCGCGAGCGAAACAAAAGGAAAAAATGGCAAAGCTGATCCACCGCGAGTGGTTCTTCCCGATGCAACCAGTCGACCCGTCAACAGCCTTCCGTCCGGTGTGGTCTCGGTCAAACCAGAAATGCCACTCGGCCCGCCCGACATTCTCAAAGCCTACGAAATCGGCATGAACATAGTCGTGCAACAAATGTCAGAAGATTTCAGAGAGATATTGCAGGAACACCAGGCAAATCAGATCAGCAGTGAACAAGCGCAGTATCTTCTGCAACAGAAATATCAACTCGCCATGATGCAGTTCCAGACCCTGTGCGCGCTGCATGATGTCCTAAAGCACGATATCGATCAAGCCGCGGCGCAGGCAAAGCAGTCCGATAAGAGCATCGATTCAGGCGGGGACACAGTTGTGACCGTGCCTTTGCCAACTTCTTCGTCCGGCCGCAAGTAGAGAAGTTAGCTGCCGAGCTTACCCTGGGCCTATCTTTGAGCCTGTCTTCTGGCCTGCTCCGTTGGCATGCTTTCGCGTTGACGCCGCAGGGGACGCAGGCCAGAGGATTTTTGGGTGCAAGGCTGAATCAGATAAACAATTGCAGCTCAATCCTCGTTTTGATCATCTCAATGTTTGAGTGCCTCAAGCGATGGAAGAGCGGAGGAGGTTCGGGAACATGAACATTTTGGCGGAGGGCCTTGGCCTTTGCGGGCCTCGAATGGGCAAACGGATCTTTGCTTCCTTGATGTCATTGGCTCTGGTGTTAGGGGCTTATCCCCAGAACTTATCGGCCTATCAGGACCCGGAAGCTCCTGCGCAAGCCGCACCGGCTCACGCATACACACAACAGACTCCCGAGCAGATCCAGCAACTGGTAGCGCCGATTGCTCTCTATCCAGATTCACTGGTGGCACAGATCCTGGCGGCGTCCACGTTTCCCGAGCAAGTCGTCGAAGCCGACAGGTGGGTACAAGCCCATCCTGATTTGAAGGGGGAGGATTTAGGAAAAGCTGTGGACCAACAACCCTGGGATCCCAGCGTTAAGGCCCTGGCTGCATTTCCGTCTGTCCTTGGCAACATGGACAAGAACCTCTCGTGGACATCCTCACTCGGCGATGCCTACTACAACCAGCAAGGGGATCTGATGGACGCGGTACAGGTAATGCGCCAGCGTGCGCAAGCCGCCGGCAATCTGAAGAGCACGCCGCAGCAGACGGTAACCACGCAAGGCACGACCATCATCGTTGAGCCTGCCGAGCCCGAGGTCGTTTACGTTCCCGCTTATGATCCCTGGGTGGTTTATGGAGATCCCATCGTGGTCTGGCCGGGATGGTACCCGTATCCCGGAATCTGGTTTGACGGCCCATATCTCTCGTTCGGCTTCGGCTTCGGCATCGGCTGGTGGGGAGGTTATGGGTGGGGCTGGGGTCATTGGGGATGCGATTGGCATAACCATTACACGGTTTATAACCACAACCGTTATTACTCGCGGAGTACCACGTTCTACAACCGCAACACCTATTACCGAGGCGGAGGCGAGCGCGGAGGCGAGCGCGGCGGGGCGCGCGGCGGAGAGAGAGGCGAGCGTGGGGGATCTGGCGGCGACCATGGGGCCGGGCGTGATCGAGCCGCGGCGGGAAACAGGTCCTCCAACGGCGAGCGCGGGGGAGCTGAGAACCGTTCTGGAGCGGAGGCGAGACCCTTCAATGGAGACAATCGAGCTGCTCGCGGATACGCGGACCAACGCGGTCAGAGCGGCACCCGCTCCGGTGCCTTTAGCGGCTTCGATCGCGGCGGACAGACCAGGAGCTTTTCCTCCCGCGGAAGCGCCAGCTTCGGTGGAGGGGGAGGTTTTCACGGCGGTGGTGGCGGGGGAGGCTTTCACGGCGGTGGAGGCGGGCATCGGTAACCGAATTTCGTTGTGTCTGGCAGCTTATAAGAATTCGAGATGGAGAGAAGCGATATGCGGCGAACGGAGCTGAACTTCGACAATTTTTACTGGGCCAATCTTCCCAAACTAATGTTGGTCACAATCTCTTTGACGCTGTGTTGGCCAACGCATTCGGTGGCGCAGCAGCGCGGGCAGAGGACATTCTCATCGCCGGAAGACGCGAGCAATGCACTGGTCGCGGCAGTGCAGAGTGCTGACGACAAAGCGATGCTTGAGATTCTCGGAGCCGATGGTAAGCAAATCGTCTCGTCAGGGGATGACGTTGAGGATGCCCAGAACCGCGCTAAGTTCCTGCAAAAATACCAGGAAATGCACCGCCTGGTGAGAGAACCGGATGGAACTACTACCTTATATATCGGCGCGGAGAATTGGCCCACGCCCATTCCGCTCCTGAACAAAGGCGATGCATGGTATTTCGACACCGAGGCGGGCAAGAAGGAGATTTTATTCAGGCGAGTCGGCCGGAATGAAATGTCGGCCATCCGCGTTTGCCAGGAATTGGTCAATGCCCAAAAGGAATACTACTCTGCACAACACGAAGAGTACGCCCAGAATATTATGAGTGATGAGGGGCAGCACAATGGACTTTATTGGAAAGCTGCTGAAAGCGAGCCCCAGAGTCCAATCGGGCCGCTGATTGCGTCTGCTGTGGCCGAGGGCTACGCCAAGAGACAAGACGGGGCTCCGACGCCTTATCGCGGCTACTATTTCCACGTTCTGACGCGCCAGGGAAAAAATGGTCAGGGCGGCGCGAAAAACTACCTTGTAAACGGGAAGATGACCGGCGGCTTTGCTTTTGTAGCCTATCCTGCGGAATACCGGTCTTCTGGCGTGATGACCTTTATCGTTAGCGAAGATGGAGTCGTATTTCAGAAGGATCTGGGCAGGAAGACCGATGGTCTCGCCAAGGCCATGAAGGAATACAACCCCGATTCCAGCTGGCGCAAGGCCGAGGAAGAGCAGCCAGAGTTTGTCAGCGAGCGGAAAACGAAATAAACGTGGAACCAGCAGAAGCAGCCTGCACAAAGCTGAAGGGGATATTTATCGATAACTGCTCATGATCTGTCGGATGCGACTTCGTCGCCCGGAAGAATTTCGAACCAAACGGCTCCACTGGGCGCGATTCGGGACACTTCTTCCCTGGTTACCTCGGCAGCTACTGGCTTTTTCCGTTTGAGGTCGTTCAGGAAATGCTTCAGTTGATCGGAGCTGCCTTCGACCTCGATCTCCAACCCCGCTCCGGAGTGCCTCACCCAACCAGCAACATGCAGCTTTTCTGCGAGGCGGTAGACCGTTGGACGAAAGCCAACGCCTTGCACGAATCCGTGTAAAACAATGCGCAGGCGTTCGGTGTGGACAGCATTTGAGGGTATAACCGTCATGGCTCACCTATGATTTATGGAGTGCTCGGTGCAGTCACAGATCCACCACAGTTTCGGCTCCATTGGCTGAAGACGTTTTTGGCAATCGAAACCGTGTTCCAGCAATACTCGAATGATGGTATCGATGGCAAGCGAGGTCGCCGCTAGAACCGTCGAGCTCATTCCTCCACCGAAGACGCACGATTCTGGAATGACACCGACGACGACAACCTCAGACGGACCACGGCCGGCCAGGCGGAGTTGAGCGAGAGAGTCCTCCAGGCCGGGATCGTGGTCGGTCAGACGAAGTTGCGCTCGAGAATCGAGAAAGTCGCTCTCGCGATAGGTGCCGACGGTTCCGGGTTTGCCGTCTGCGGTGACAGCGTCAACGATGACAACCAATTCTCTTCCGTAGAGATAAGGAGCGAGATCCAAACCAGGGGTCCCCGCGTCGATAATCTCAACCTCTGGACCGCATTTGTACTGGCAGCGAAAGAGTTCGACCGCTAAACACCCAACCCCATCATCGCCGAGCAGAACATTCCCCAAGCCGATGATTGAGACCCGTGGAGTCGTGGGATTGCCTCTCATAGCACCTTCACTTCGGCGATACGACGGCCGCTGACATCCAGGGTGTGGCATGCGCACGCCATACACGGATCGAACGAGTGCACGGTGCGAAGCACCTCGAGAGGTTTCTCCGGGTCTGCCACCGGATTTCCGAGCAGAGAGCTTTCGTAGGGTCCGGGGGCGCCTTGTTCGTCGCGGGGACTGGCGTTCCAGGTAGTGGGCACAACCGCCTGGTAGTTGGAAAATGCATTCTTGTCGATGACGACCCAGTGCGAAAGCGTTCCGCGAGGGGCCTCATGCATGCCCACGCCCTGACACTCGTGCGAGGGGAACTGAGGTGGATTGTAGGTGGTGTCATCGCCTTTGAGAATGTTGTCGGCGAGCAATTGCCAGTGCTGAAGTGCGAGGTCGGACAACATGGCGGAACGGACCGCTCGAGCTAAGTATCGTCCCATCGTCGATTGCATATCTGCCGGCGTTACCCTCGTGCCATTCACTGAAGAAATTCTTTTGAAGGCTGCATCCGTCCACTTGCGTGTGAGCGCGTGGCCGGAGGCGTAGCCTACAAGAATATTCGCCAGCGGGCCGACTTGCATGGGTGCGCTGTCATAACGAGGCGCCTTTACCCAGCTGTATTTTCCGTCCTCACGAAAATCGGTGTAATAGGGGTCGGTTCTGCCTTTCCAGGGTTGCTGCGCGCCTTCTCCGAGATACCACGCGTGAGTCACATCCTCGGCGACGGCAGCCCGGATGGGCTGGTCGTTCCAATCCTGAATGGGGCGAACGGAACCCAGATTTCCGTTCATGATGACGCCGCCAGGCAGATCGAACTTCGTAGCCTTCGCGTCCACCGGAAGGTCGGGGACGGCGAGATAGTTCGCAACGCCGCGTCCATAGCGAAACCATTCCGGGTAGGAGGCGGCGAGCAGGCAGGCGTCCACGAAATAGGCCTGTTGGACGAATGGGATCAATTCCTGAAGCAGCGACTGCAGCATGCCGAGGCGGTCCATGTTCATGGTGGCGAGGCTGTTCAGGTTGATCGCGTTCATCACGCCGCCGACCGCGAGGTTCTGGATGTGCGGCGTTTTCCCCCCAAGAATTCCCACCACTTGATTGGATTTGCGCTGGAATTCCAATGCCTGCAAGTAATGAGCAAACAGGATCAGATTCATTTCCGGGCTCAAGCGCATCGCCGGATGTCCCCAGTACCCGTGAGAAAAAATCCCGAGCTGTCCGCTCGCAATCAAGCCCTTGACCTTCTTCTGAACCGCTTCTAATTCCCCATGGGAATTTCCGGGCCAGGTGCTTACACCGTCCGCGATCGAAGCAGCACGTGCGGGATCTGCCTTGGGAATGGTTGTGATGTCGACCCAATCCAGTGCGGACAGGTGATAGAAATGAACGATGTGATCGTGCAATCCGTGCGCGATAAGAATAAGGTTGCGAATATATTGCGCGTTCGCCGGAATCTCGAGCTGCAGCGCATCTTCCACGGCGCGCACCGAGGCCATGGCGTGGACCGTGGTGCAGACTCCGCAGAAGCGCTGAGCGAAGAGCCAACCTTCGCGGGGATCGCGCCCTTTGAGGATCGTTTCGATTCCGCGCCACATAGTGCAGCTTGCCCAGGCCTTCTGGACGCTGCCGCCATCGACCTCGACGTCGATGCGGAGATGACCTTCGATGCGAGTTACGGGGTCGATAGAGATGCGGGCCATGAGTTTTCTCCTTCTGAGGTGGCCGCCGGGCGGCGCTGGCGCGTAAGTCTGAACATGTACTTCCAGTCTTTGATCTCGCCCGGCAGCACTGCGAAAAACTTGACTGCCAGGCTGAAACCCACGATGCCGAGCGAGATGTACCCGACCGTCATGAGCCACTCAGCGGTGCTCGGGAAGTAGCTAGCGTGGCGTGCGGGAAAGAATGCGATGGTAGTAGGGATGAAACGGTAGAGCAGCCCCCCCAGACAGGCGAGCACGGCCACGGTGAGCAAGCTCCGTGGTGTCTCGCGCGTGGCCCTGCCGCGGAGCGCGACCGCGGGAACGAGGATGAGCACAGTCTCGAAGAGGAATAGGAGGCTCATCCCGTCGAACGCGAAGGCCGCCCCCAGTTGCCTCCTCCAGACGAGGTCCCCGAATTGGACGGCGAGGAAAATAAAACACACGTACGACAGAAGATTGCCTAACTCCCCCAATATCCCCGCATCGAGCGGCCGCGAGTAACGCAGACATGACATGAGGAGAAGGAAAATCACGAAGCCCAGCCCGCAGAAACCTGCGGCTAGAAGATAAAGGAGCGGGAGAAATGGCGTCTGCCAGAGAGGATGGACCTTGTCGCCCGCCAGCAGCATCAGTCCACCCAAAGAGGACTGGTGCATGAGGGGCAACACATACGCCCCTGTGAGCATGAACGGATAGATCCGGCGCAGGGGTCGGGCGCATAACTTCAGAAACGCCTTGGTCTCATCTGTGCCCGTGTAGTAGAAGCGTTCCAGAACCAGAGGAAGGTTCTCGAAGGCCAGGAAGAACGCGCAGTACACTGGCATGCAAAAACAAATCTCGAGCATGGCGGAGTGGGCGTTCCAACGCCATGGCATCACAATGCTATAAAAGTTCCACGCACGTCCCACATCGAAGCCGAGAGCAACCAGGCCCGTCGCATAGAAAAGGAAGCCCGAAACGAGGGCGGTCCGCATGACCGTGTGCAGCTTTTCCCGGTTAAAGACCCAGGCTGCCATGCCCACCGCGAGCGGGCCAGAGCCCAGTGCGGTCAGCGTCATGACGTTGAAGGTCTTCCAGATTCCCCAGGCATACGCATCGTTCATTCCGACGAATGGACCGAGCGGGGAGAAGAAACGCACTAGAGCCACTGTGAGACCGATTGCGGCAAGGGCTGCGAAGAAAAGCAGTCCAGGTGTAATCAACGGCTCGCGGTAGACGGGAACGCCCCGCTGCCAATGGTTGACAAGAGTTGCGCCGTCTTCGTCATGGGTGCTCTTAGTCGCGTGGTGGACATTGGCCACGGCTATCAGTTCGACTATCTTCCTCTTCCATCTGTTCATAGCTGATCCTTGAGGCCGGTTTCTTTCTCACGTTCGGCACTCTCTGCCTCGTGGCGATTCCAGTTCTTCTTGATCACTGCGCCCAGAAGACAAGCGGCGATAATCGGTCCGGAGAGCCATTTGTAGATGACGGACGTCACTTTGGTGGCGTAGTGGCCGATCGAGGTGTTGCCGAGTTTGGGCAGGCCAATCTTGTCGAATGCCACTTTGGAGAGGTAAAGCACCTGCGTGCCTCCGGCTTCGTACTCGCCATACACGCGGCTTTCATAATATTTTCCCGGAGATGACGCGATGCGGTCTTTTGCTTTTGCCAGGAGATCGGTGCGCTTTCCGAAGATAACGGCCCCCGTGGGGCAGACCGCAGTGCAGGCCGGCTGCTCGTTATGGTGCAGACGGTCGTAACAGAATTCGCACTTTACAATTTTCGGATTCCACTTGTCCCACTCGAACTTGGGTACATCGAACGGGCAGGCCACTTCGCAATAGCGGCATCCGATGCAGCGCGAACTGTTCCAGGTGACCGCACCCCAGTCGCTCTTCTTCAAGGACCCGAATGGGCAACCGGCTACGCAAGCAGGATCGAGGCAGTGCATACACTGCCGTTTCACAAAACAGAAGCCGGAAGCGTCGGGCTCCTCGTAGAGCTTGATAATGTTTTTTGTTTTGGAGTTGAGATCGGTTGGCATGTCCCACAGTCCTCCGGATAGCAATGTGTCAGGGGGCAAACCGTTGGCTTCATTGCAGGCGGGCATGCAGGCCTTGCACCCGGTGCAAATCGTGTTGTCATAGAGCATGGCCACAGCGTCTGGCGCGGCCACGGGGTGCGCCGGGTGGTCCTCGGCTTTGGCCGTTAGCGCACCCGTAACCGTGCCTCCGAGCCCAACGATTCCCAGGAGAGCTTGTCGGCGGTTGATGGCAGGGCTCATGAGTGCTCCTTTGGAACCGTAGTCTGCATGTTTGGCCGATCCCCTAAGGCCGGCGTGCGAACCGGGGAGGCCGCTACCGGTTCAGCCTCGCCAAACAACATAAAGTGGAAAAGTGCACCAAGCGTTGTCCCTGTGGTACCCAGATAAATATGAACGACCATAAAAAGAGAAAGAAAGAATCCGGTATAAGTATGGGCCAGAGCCCACAAACCGATGCCGGGCACGCCAAGCACTTCCCCGGGCAGTTGATCGGGGAAGAGCAGAACCCATCCCGTGACCACCAGGATTGGGAAGAGCACATACATCACCACCAGATAGAACAACTTCTGGAGGGGGTTGAACTTGCGCTCGTGGCTATGTGGGTAAGGGTGCGGCTGCCCCACGAAAATGCCCCACAAATAGTAGCGGGCCTGGCGGATCAATCCGGGTTCGATGTCGCCAGTCACGATTTTGTAGTAACGACCATTGCCGAGTCGAAAATTTCCGTAGAGGAACAAGCAGTAGAATAAGGTGAGAAGTATCCCCGCCGTGTTGTGAAGCAAGGTGTCGCCCCGGAATCCGAGCGACCGAGCAGGCTTTGAGAAATGCAGGCTGACTCCGGTGATAAGCAGGGTCACGAACAACACCGCATTGCTCCAATGCCAGCACCGGAGCCAGAGAGGATAGCCGGATGTGTCCTTCATAAGCTCCTCCTGAAACCGGCGAACAAGATACGACCTAGGCCATGAGCTGCAACCCCAAGAACGGTCAGCACAGCCAACCCCAAAGCTGCCCAATCGAGCCAACGGTTGCGGGTAGCCCCGGTCAGGTACGCGTTATTGAACAGAATCGCGTTGGCCCATCCGCGCTCGGAACGTTCCTTCAGAGCGAGGTGCGTATAGAGCTTCGTGGCTAACAAAGAGTTCTTACCATGGCATGCGGCGCAATCCCTGAGGGCCTGTGACTTCGGAAGAATAAGATGCACATCCTCTTGTCCACGCGGAGTGTGGCATGCGATGCATGCATTGCGCTGAATGTGCAACTCCCAATGGGGAAACACCTTATGCTTCTCCGCGAGATTCCTAAAGGCGATCTGCTGGGCAGCCGGTGTTTTTCCGGCAGCGTGGCATCCCAGGCAGGGTTTGTTCGCTGCCAGAATGGCTTCCGAAGCATCGGTCATGCGACTTGCCGGAATGAACGAATGTGGCGAGTGGCAATTCGTGCAGCGAAATGCGGGATCGACCATTTTGACGTGCACGCTCGCCTTCACTCCCGCCGCGATCTTGTCGAAGTCGATGGGAGGGGTAGCAGGCCCGCTGTGACAATCAATGCAGTCCGGCATATTGGCGCGGGTGCTGGTGTGAGGAAACTTGTCGAAACCTTCTGTGTGACAAGTGGCGCAGTCCTGAGTGCCGTGCACGGATAGCGCGAACTTCACGGGATCGATCGTGGTATCCCTGGGCTGATGACATTCCATGCAAGGAGGCTCCGGTTGGCCTTTTTGAGCAAGAGCGGGAGTGATCGGCCATATCGCGAGAACGAGGAAGCATACGATCGTGCCAGCGGCTTTCATGGCCGGCTCTTCGGCTCCTGCTCCGAGCCACCTGCTGGGGTTCCTCCTCCACCGCCGGCGGGACCAGAGCCGGGCACGCTCTCATCATCCTGCACCGTCGAGAATTTGCGCGAGGCAATATAGCCGCCACCTGCGAGCGCGCCGGCCGCAAGGCCTACAAGGCCTGTAGCAATCGGGCTTATTTTCCCTTGTGGCGCGCTGATAGGTGCGTAGCCCAGAGGCGGTTCCGCAATCGTGTGAATCTGAATCACCTGGAACATCGGGACGCGGAACGCGATGCTTTTTTCCGTGCAACCGATGCATGGTGCGCCGATCCCGATCGGCCACACATCGGGGATCTCATTGAAGTGCCGGGTAGAGCATCCGGCGTGAGTATCAGGCCCTTTACATCCCACCTCGTAGAGACACCAGCCTTCGCGATGGCCCTGGTCGCCGAACTGCTTGACGAAGCGGCCGGCATCGAAGTGCGCCCGCCGCGGGCAGTGCTCATGAATGTCCCGGTCATAGGCAAACTTTGGCCGCCTTTCATGGTCGAGTTCCGGAAGCGTACCGGAGTCGGCAAATTGCAGTACCACACCGAGCAGAGTGTAGGGATTGGGCGGACAGCCGGGGAGATTGACGATGGTCTTATTCGGCAGAAGATCAGCCACGCCAACCGCACCGGTTGGCGCAGGATCGGCCGAGGGAATGCCACCCCACGCTGCGCAGGAACCGATCGCGATAATCGCGGCAGCCTGCCCACCGACATCGGCGAGGACTTCCATCGCTGGCCGCCCCGCCAGCTTCATGTAGATTCCGTTATCCTTCGTCGGGATTGAGCCCTCAACGACGCACACGTATTTACCGGAATACTTCTGTACGGCCTCGTTCAGTGCTTGCTCGGCTTGCTTCCCCGAGCCGGCCATGAGGGTTTCGTGGTATTCGAGGGAGATCACATTCAGAATCAGATCGCCCAAGTCTGGATGCGAAGTCCGAAGCAACGTTTCGGTACAGCCGGTGCAGTCCTGAAAATGGAGCCAAATAACCGGTGGGCGGACGACTTTACCCAGGTCTGCAGCAACTGCTTCCGGCGTCAGCTTGTCGGTGATGGCAAGCCCAAACGGTGCAGCAATCATGAGCGAGGAACAGAACTTGATAAAAGAGCGGCGACTCACGCCGCACTGTTCCAGGCGCTGATCAATGGTTTCGAGGGTCTTCGATCCAGACATAGGGATTTAGCCTTCCTTGCAGAGCTGGACTGTCATCCACGCCGATCCATATGTCACGGCCATCATGGCAACTCAGGGCGGAGAGATTTCAGATGAACTACAGCTCCGCACCGAGTCGAGCGCGCTATTTCAGTCCTCTCACGTACTTGGCGAGATCGTTGATCTGGTCCGCCGAGAGCTTATCTTTGTATGCCGGCATCTTGTTCTTGCCGTTCGAGGTAATGCTTGCCAATTCTGTGTCCGACATTTTTACCACATCCGGATCACTGAAAGCCTTTGCACCCATCGATTTGCCGACTCCAGTAGGTTCTCCGTTTGCCCCATGACACATCTGGCACTTCGCCTTGTAAGTATCCTGCGCAGTGTCCGCAGCGAACAGGTTGCTCGCCAGTACAGTGGTGAGTGTTGCCGCCGTTATGAACCCCTTGATGCCCAAGCGCATTGCATTCTCCTTTTTTGTGCCCACCGAGTCAGTCGCTTAATGTTTCCCCAGTTCGACGACTGCGGTGCGGTTAAATCACGTCAAACGTCTCACCCTCTGTTTTTCTACCGTTTCAGCAGGGTGAAGCCTGACGATTGATCCCGTGCATCCGCATTGCCAATTCGCATGCGGCACGTTTATGGTCAAAACTCTAAGCTGTGCGCGACTTTCAGAGATTTGTAGTTGAATTCCTGAAACACAAAAGCGGACTTACTTCGTCGGACCGACGCATCCTGTCGCCTAGTTGACACTCCGGTCAGCGATAGAAGTCGGAACGAATCAGCGTGCGAACAAATCACTGCGTGCAATGTTCAGCCTGCGCATCTTGGAACTCAGAGTGGTACGCTTGAGTCCCAGCTTTACGGCAGCGCCGGCAACAATGCCATTCGCTTCACGTAGAGCGTTCAAGATGATGTCCCGCTCTGACGCTGCCAAAGTCTGGAGTCTTACGGGTGGCTGAGGCACGCCACTGGCGCTATTGACTTCGCAAAGACGAACGTCCAAGACTGGTCCCCGGGACAGAATCAGTGCACGCTCAATCACGTTTTGCAATTCGCGGACATTTCCCGGCCAATGCCATCGCAGCAAGGCGCGCATCGTATCTGTCGAAACCGTGTCAATGCTCTTTCGCATTCGCTTCGAGTATTTGTTCACGAAAAAGTCAACCAGCAGGGGAATGTCGTCCGCACGCTCACGCAAAGAGGGGACACGAATGGGAAAGATATTCAGCCGGTAGAAGAGATCCTCTCGAAATTTTCGCTGCCGCACCATCGCTTCCAGATCTCGATTGGTGGCCACGATGAGTCGCGCATCCACGCGGATCGTACGAGTTGAGCCGAGCCGTTCAAATTCCTGTTCCTGCAAGACGCGCAGCAGCTTGGGCTGAAGTTCCAGAGGGATATCCCCGACTTCGTCCAGAAACAGCGTGCCTGTATCCGCCAGTTCCACCCGTCCAATCTTCTGCCCAATCGCCCCGGTAAAAGCTCCTTTTTCGTGGCCAAAAAGTTCGCTTTCGAGCAGTCCAGTGGGGATCGCCGCACAATTTAACTTGACCAAGGTACCGCCGCGACGAGTGCTGAGGTTATGAATGGCCCGCGCGATCAGTTCCTTCCCCGTACCCGTTTCGCCCAGGATCATCACGGTGGAACCCGTTTTGGCCACTGTTTCGACCTGCCGGAGCACCTGCTTCAGGGCAGAACTCTCTCCGATGATCTCTTCAAAGTTGTGCTCTGCCTGGATCTCATTTTCCAGGTAGATTTTTTCCTCCGCCAGTTTGTTCTTGAGTTCGGCGATTTTCTCAAATGCCAGCGCGTTATCCAGGGCCATCGCAATTTGGTTCGCAATGTCGCTGAGAAGCTTCAGATCAGCCGGTCGAAAAGCAGACTCCCGGAAACTGCAAATGCCGAACGTGCCCAGAAAACGTTCACGGCCTGCGAGCGGCAGCCAACAGCCAGATCTGATTCCCTTGTCCAGGAGGACCCGAGTTCGCCTGGAAGGAAAATTGTCGGTAGACAGCCGGCTGACAAGCACTGGATTGTGGGTAGCCAGAGCCCTCGCTGCAGGACATCCCTCGGCGGAGAAGACATGTTCCTCACGGGCAAAGTCAACTCCCTTGGGAGAGTGTATCGCGCGTATCCGAAGCTGGTCAGTTGCGGGTTCGTGCAGGAGCAGGCTGCTGTAGTCGTGCGGCATGATGCCAGCGATACACTTGGAAATCTCCAGAACAAGTCGCTCGGTATCCAGGTGCTTCATGAGTGCGTTGCTGATCCCCTGCAGCAAGCGCAACTCTTCGTGCTCCCCCGCTAATTGTTCCTGGTAAGTTCGTACAATTTCATGCGACAGACTGGTATCGACGGCCACCGCGATCTGCGCTGCCAGCTGCTGAAGGAATTTCAGATCGGAATCGTCATACGCATTGACTTGCCGGCTTCCGAAGGAAACAGCCCCCAGGCAACGCATGGGCCCTGCCAGGGGAAACACATAATAGGTTTGGATCCCGCTTTCCCTGAGCATACGAAGGTACGGGCTAAAGCGCTCTTCTTCCGCAAGGTTTCCTGACAGAAACGCCTCCTGCCGTTGCCACACCCATCCGGCGGGAGACTCGCCTACCGGCACCTCCAGGGACATCGGGATCGTTACTGGCATCGAGGCCTGCAACACATTGAGCCGCATTACATCGTGAACAGGATCGTGCAAAACGAGGTTTAGAAAATCGAATTTGCCGAGCTGTGTGAGGCTTTCCAGGAGTTTACGAAACAGCTCGGAGATGTCCATTCGCGAGACTATTGAGCCCGTCACCTCGAGCAACTTCTCATAAGTCGTGGCTGTGGATTCCGGTTGACCGAAGAGGGGAGCCTCTGTCATGTCCGATTTGGCAGCTGACAACATTTCGGGCTGCGCTCCTGCTAGATATGACGATTTGATCTATTACGACCTTCCTTGGTATGGCCAAAGGCACGGGAAACGATGAGAACTGTCGAGTTGGGCAAGTTCCAGCAGCCTTTTCTTGCTGTGGCCGAGCATAGCTGTGCAATCCCGGTTCCAGTGGGCCAGATATGCCAAGCCCTTGCATGGCCGAGAGATATCGATTCAGCGCCGCGCTCGGCGTGTCAAATACTGGACAGTGTTAAGTAACGGTCAGATGGGCTCCCTAATCAGCCATTTGCCTCGCGGGTCTTCAACTTTGCTCTGCTCGTCCAGCAAGAGTTCACAGTTGCGTTGCATCCATTGCGAAGCGTATTGAAAAATTCAAATGCGAACCCCGAGCATTCCAACCGGAGGCCAGGGCGGTGTCGAAATACTGCCACTAGCGCCAGTGAGCACAGTGAGATTCTGTTACGGCTCTTCTGGCCATTTTGTCTAGGCTAATAACCAGTCCCTCAAAGACTCGTGTTTTGCCTGCTCCGACGGGGTTGCCCAGATCACGGCTCTAATACCCTGAATTAGAGTCCTGTCGGGTTCGGTGCTCGATGCTCCGGCGTCATGCCCGTGGGAGTGCGAAGGTGGAGTTCGAAACTGCCCGAGTCGACGGTCGGGAAAGAGTCCTGACCAAGCCACGGAATCAGGACGGCCGGCATTCAGCGACTCTCGAGGGCACCACGAAGTGCACCTATTCATACGTGGTTTGAAAACCCAACTGTTTGGGCATCTTCGTTCTTTCTCGTTCTGGCAACGCGCTTGCATATCCGGTTGTGAGTGGAGGCGTAATCGGAAATTATTATGAAATCTGAATGTCTGGTCCTACCCGTTGTCTCGAAAGTTTTGAGGCGAGAGCGCTCAGCGTCAAAGCTGCTCTGCGCGATCTGCATTTGTCTGGCGACGGTTTCCGCTTTTTGCCAGTCTACAGGGAAGTATCAGGTGGGAACGATCACCGGCGTCAAGCTTCATCAGGCAGCGCCCAACGGCGCTTCCGATGTCGTCAGCTACGACGTTAGTCTGAAGGTGGACAACACAATCTACGTAGTGACGTACACACCCCCGCTCGGCATGAACACGGTTCGCTATGCTGCGGGGCGCGACATTCTGGTCCTGGTCGGCAAGAAAACGATTGCTTACAACGACATTCTGGGCCAATCGCATGAAGTACCGATCGTGAGCCGAACCCGGGTCGCACAGTGAATTTGAAAGCCAGCTATTCCAAGGATTGAGGAAAAGTGCGGGGGGAAATGGCGATTCCGTCAGTAAGAGTCAGAGTTTTGATGGCCGCGATCTTCATCGGCCTGACAACCTGGCTGCCGCACGCGAAAGCGCAACTTAGCCAGGAAAGCGACCAGGCGCTCGCAACTCCAATTGAACCCTTGCGATCAGGCGTCACGGAAGACCAGATTTTCACCCAGTTGCTTGCCCACAACGAGTTGCGAAAGGCGGCGCTGATTGAGTACACGGATCTAAGAACCTATCAGGTGGTCGATTTGACGGGGAAGGTGCGCGCGGAGGAGGTTGGGCGAATGGAGTTTCACGCGCCGGACCAGAAGAGATTTGTCGTGACATCCGAAAGAGGGTCGGGAGTCGTCCGTCACCTGGCCCTGAACCCGCTGATTGCCGGCGAAATCGAAACCGCCGCCGGCAAGGAGCATCATGATAGCGCCATCGCCCCTGACAACTACACTCTTACGCTGCTCGGCGAACAGCAGGTAGGACCGTACCGTTGTTTCGCCGTGCAAGCTGCCCCCCGGCGAAAGGACAAGTACCTGTTTGAAGGAAAACTGTGGATTGATGTCGAAGATTACGCCGTCGTCCGAATCGAAGGCCATCCGGCCGGAAAACTCTCGTTCTGGATTGATCGAGCTGACTTTGTGCGGCAATACCAGAAGATCGGCGAATTCTGGCTGCCACAAAGGGATGAAACTTCGGTGCAGGTTCGAGTGTATGGAAGGAAGGTCCTGACCATTGACCACCAGGATTATGTGGTAAAAGGAACGGAAGCCAAAGAGGCATCGACGCCTGCCCGGCAAGCCCGCGCCCGGGCCGTGATCGGCGGCCATTAGCGCTGCGGCCTGAAACTCCGATCGAGTGTTCGGCGGCGCCCTGTCCAGTTTTGACTGTTTGCACGAATCATTGGAGGGATCAGTCAAGAGATCGCAAGAACCCCGGAGTGCCGAATTCTTTGTGAGGCCAAGAAGAAACTCAGCTTTAGCAGCCGAAAGTAGGAAGCGAGTGATACTAAAGGATAATTGCGCGGCGGTTGACATAAGCACTAATGTGCTAGACATGGATGCTCAGGCAAGGACGAAAGTGGTTGCCATTGTCGATGATGATGAGTCGGTTCGGGCCGCCCTGCTCGGCCTGATGAAAGAGGTCGGATTGCCTGCCAAGGCCTTTGCCTCGGCGGAGGAGTTCCTGGATTCAGGCCAACAGCACCATGTCTCTTGCTTGATTACCGACATCCGCATGCCAGGAATATCAGGTCTGGAGTTACAGGCGAAACTCAATGCCGAGAATTGCCGGATTCCGACCATTTTTATTACGGCACACGGAGATGCACGCATGCGAATGCAGGCGCTTCGCTCCGGCGCTGTCGAGTTCCTGGCGAAACCCTTCAACGATGATGCTCTGCTCGAAAGTGTCCGGGTGGCTCTGGAGATGTGATTTGAGGGAAGAGCGCTGGCCAACCGGCCGGGAGGTTTTCTGTGGCGACTTCGGCAATTCCCAAATCCGGTGAACGGGATTTTGGTGAACCCAGATTTCAACAAATCATTGGGAAGAGCCCTGCGTTAGAGGCGGTGCTGGAACAAGTGGAACGAGTCGCCCCCACGGGCTCGACCGTCCTGATTGAAGGAGAAACCGGCACCGGCAAGGAATTGTTCGCGCGCGCCATTCACAACCTGAGCGAACGCTGCGGCCGCCCATTCATCAAACTGAACTGCGCCGCCATCCCGCTCGATCTGCTGGAAAGCGAACTGTTTGGTCACGAGAAAGGGGCCTTCACCGGAGCCATCGCGCAGAAGATTGGGCGCTTCGAAATGGCGGACAAGGGCACGCTGTTTCTTGACGAAGTGGGCGATATTCCGCCGACGTTGCAGCCCAAGCTGCTGCGCGTGCTGCAGGAACAGGAGTTCGAACGCCTGGGCAGCGGGCGTACGCATCAGGTGGATGTAAGGCTGGTCGCGGCCACCAATCGAAATCTGGCGGAGATGGTAGCGCGCAACGAGTTCCGCAGTGACTTGTACTACCGTTTGAATGTCTTCCCGATTGTTCTGCCCCCGCTGCGGGCACGGACAGAGGACATCCCGGAACTGGTGAGCCATTTCGTGGACCGCTTTAGTCACCGCATGGGCAAGCACATCGCATACGTTCCGCCGGAAACCATGGCAGCGTTCCAGTCCTTCGCCTGGCCCGGGAATATCCGGGAGTTACAGAACCTGATTGAACGCGCGGTGATTCTGGCCAATGATGAAGTGCTGCCAAACCCGCTGCCCGCGACCGCGGCCGTCTTCGTTTCTGCCTCTCCTGCGTTGCGAGATCCCGATCCGGCTGTCCCCAGAACCCTGCGCGATTCCGAACGCGCGCTTATCCTCAAAACGCTGGACGCTACCGGATGGGTCATTGGCGGATCCCATGGCGCAGCCGCACGGCTCGGCCTGAAGCGCACCACGCTGATTCACCGGATGAAAAAGCTGGGCATCGGTCGCGCGCGCCACCACCACACCGATTCGCCTCACTCAATATTCACAACTCCCCCAGAGCCTCCCGCAGGGCTGTGAATATTGCCACAATTGCTTCGTTCTGCTTCTAGATTTCTCTCTTGGACGAACGGAGTCACATCTCTCCCGTGTTTTACTAACGCCTTGGCGTGGTTTTGAATCTAGGGATTCCCAGGAACTCTCTCCCGCGAAAAAGTGTCGAAGAATTGACCCCGGGCAGTCCGGAAAAGGTCATGGCGGGTCATTTCGCAGCGACATCACTTCAGCGCTGTTCCCGCGAAAGCGCTTGCTACGCACAAGATACCGGCGATGCGGTTGTTTGGCTTGAATCGTGCTTCTTAAGTGTTGTGAGCGATCCCTTCTCAGACTGGGGCCGCGGAGCCGTTATGGAAATGCCAAACAACTCTTCGCGCGTGCGGTATGCGGTAATACAGCTCCGCCAGAGCGACGGTCGCCTGGAGCGCTTCGTGATCAGGTACGACGACGAGCGGACCTTACGGCAATTCCTGGCTAAGCCCTCCATAGTAGCCACGGGCTTCTTATCTCGCGATGAAGCAACCAGCAAGTCGTATACGGCAGGCATTGGGTACCGCCAGCCACTCCGCGGTTGCTACCACCTCTGGATGTCGAACGTGCGGATCCTCTCTCGACTGCAGCGTCGAATTGGCGCCCTCAAGGTAATGAACTCTGTCGTCCACATTGCAGCTGCCACTCTCCAAGAAATTCGATACCGATTGACACACACTCGGCGACGACTGGAACCAGTCGTGCAATAGCAGCGAGCGGCACCAACTCAGGACCTTACTATGTCAGTGACAGGAACAGCCCTCCAAGCACTTGAACATCACAATCCGCACGTGTACACCGAGCAACTCGAGCAGCTCGTCTCGCACGAACTGCCGAGATTTTACCGGCAGGCCTATCGCCTGCTAGACAACGCGCACGATGCGGAAGACGCAGTACAAGACGCGCTTGTTTCCGCCTACAAGAACCTTTCTCAGTTTCAAGGTAAGGCACAGCTGTCGACCTGGTTCATGGCGATAGTCATCAATGCGGCTCGTATGCAACGACGCCGCCGGCGGCCGGTTGTATCGTTCGAAGAGCAGCTCAGTTCCAGTGAAGAAGGCATGACGCTGCTCGACACCTGCGAGGACCACCATCCTGACCCGGAAGAAATCTGCGCTGACTCAGAGCTGCGCAAGCTGCTTGCTCAAGCTATAAACCGGCTCTCACCTGCGTCTCGTAGAGCGATGAGGTTGCACTATACCGATGGCATGAGTGCCGCTGAGGCATCGGCGGCGCTCGGAGTTCCAGAGGGCACGATCAAAGCTCAGCTCTCGCGCGCTCGTGCCAAGCTCGCCAAGTTGCTCCGCCGGGAACTCGGCCCGCGAGTAGCCGCCCCAAGAGTCAACAAAACTCGCGCAGCCCAGTAGCTTGCGGCATTGCAAGTAATGGCCGAATGCATTTCGAAAGTACTGTCAGGCGCGCTTCGCAGTTTGGAACAGGAAATGCACTACACCGTCACGATTCGGCCTCTTAGCAACTCGGAAAGCGTCCGGATCCGGCAGCGCTTTCTAGCCTGGACGGGAACAGCATGCGGATTGTGCAAATGACTTAGGGGGTGATACATGGCATATCTCAGATTGAATGCTTTCAAGGCGGCTTCAGAAGTGATCTCCAGCATTATGAATTGCATCTGTCCCGAATGTGGCGGAAGCATGGGCGGAAGAGGGCAAGAGTTCAAGTGCCAAGGGAAATGCGAGAAGAACTGGCGCCAGGTTTGGGACGAACATGCCGGCGGTCGTGAGGCCGGACGGGGACTCTCGCCCACCAAGAGCTTGTTGAAGCAGTAGCACCAAGTCTCGAATCCAAGTCTCGAATTTAATGACAAGCGATTGACGTGTCCGCAGTTGACAGCGTGTCCAAATCGCGTCGGTTGCTTGTCACAGTTCATTCCTTCAGTGGCAAACCTCCAGCCGAGAAGACCCGCAAGCGGAACAAGCGGCAGCTTGCACTTTTCAATCACCTGGAATGGAATCCGCGGCCCGATGGTACGGTACGTGCTTCTGCTCCGTTGGATAGCGATGCAGAGAGCGAGACTGCGAAGAGCATTTTGCATTCTGCCCGTGGCGAAAGTATCACCAGGCTGCAAGGCAAGTCGACCGAATCGCCCACGGCTTGGCATCGCGAGCACAATGCATATAAGGAGAAACACAAAGAGATGAAATTCATGAAATCAACTAACTTCCTCGTTCTTACGACACTCTGCCTCTTGGCGACTCTGATTGTTCCTAACGTCCGAGCCGATGAGTGGAACAAAAAGACAACCCTTACCTTCAATGAGCCTGTTCAGGTTCCCGGAGTTGCGCTTCCGGCTGGGACTTATGTTTTCAAGCTTGCCGACACCGTGAGCGATCGCAACATAGTGCAGATATGGAATGCCGACGAGACGAAGTTGATCACCACCATTCTTGCGATCGCAGACTATCGCACGCAGACGGCGGATAAAACGATCATCAGTTTCGATGAACGCCCCACAGGCCAGCCTGAAGCGCTCAAGGCATGGTTCTATCCCGGCGACAACTTTGGAATCGCATTTGTCTACCCGAAGCAAAAGGCGGTGGAGCTAGCACAGGTAAATCGGCAGCCTGTGCTTTCGACGCGCGAAGAAGTGACAGACGTTGCCTCTATGAAGAGTGCACCCGTGGAGCCGGTGGCACCGCCGCCGGAGGCTGCGGCGCCGCCACCGACGAGCACGACGCAAGTGGAGGTTGCGGAAGTTGAAGCTGTTGAGTTGCCGAAGACCGCCAGCCCCATGCCCGCGATTGCGTTTGGAGGCGTCCTTCTTTTGGCCGGGGCTTTCGGAGTTCGCCGTTTTTCTTTGGCCCGCAGATAGGGCCGCAACATTACCCCTGGCGCATGAACCGATGCGCCAGGGTAAATCCTTTTTTTTTCGATGACCCCGGGAAGGATTCATTTTCGCAGCGGATTGCGTTGGCTGGAGGGCGCGCTCTGGATCGCCGGATGCTGCGCCCTAGGGTATTGGGCCTTCACAGCCATCGACGCCTCACTCACCCAGGCGAAATTGGCCCGAGCACTTAAGCGTTCACAGATACGGGTCAATGCCACGACCCCAGTCGCCGCGAACCCTCCCACCGCAACCCCTCGAAGCGAGCACGCCGATAAGGTTCCGGCGCAGGGTGGAACGAGTCTCGCCCGTCTCAAGATTCCCAGGGTTGGTCTTTCGGTCATTGTTCAGGAAGGTGTGGAATCGCAAGCCCTGCGTGTTGGCCTTGGTCACGTTCCAGGTACGTCCTGGCCAGGCCAGCCAGGAAATGTAGTCATCGCGGGCCATCGTGACACGTTCTTCAGGCCGCTTCGTAAGATCGAGAAGTGCGATGAAATCGCGCTCGACACAGCCGCCCATACCTACTATTACCGCGTGAGTTCGTTCGAAGTCGTCGATCCTCATGATGTGAACGAAATGAGATTTCACGGCAAGAACGAACTCACCCTGATCACTTGCTATCCGTTTTCTTATGTTGGTTCGGCACCGCAACGGTTCATCGTGCATGCCGAGCCTGTGATCGGGCCGGAGAAGTGCCCATTGTCATGAAGACTGCGGAACCCGGCGTTTGAGACTTAACAGGCGCGTAATCCAGCAGGCTCCTACTTTACTGCATCCGCCGTTTTCTTCGCGGCCTTGTCCACGCCCTTGCCCGTCTCCTTTACGCCTTTTTCCACACCCTTGCCTGTGTCTTTGGCGCCCTTGTCAATCCCTTTGCCAGTATCTTTGCCAGCATCCTCGCCAACATGTGCCGTCTTGACGGCTACCTTTTTTGTGCCCCGAGCCGTACCCCCGGCTACTTTGCCAGTAACGTGAGCGGTACCTTTGGCAACGTCTTTCACGCCGCGACCGGTATCTTTGCCGACTGTCTCTGCACCCTTGCCTACATCCTTCGCGCCTTTGCCAACATCAGTGGCGACGTCCTGTGCAACTCCGATTGAGCCTAGCGCCAGGACGAGAGGGAAAAGCATTGCTTGCGTGTGCTTCATATGGACATTCTCCTGTGTGGGAATTACTAGTCACACTTGCTAGCAATCCACCCGCCACCCCTTCTTCAGTGGAACTTATTGAAATTGAACCATTTCGAGATCGGAACGTGGAGAAAGTGTCAACCCATCGACATCGATGGACGCTTATCAAGAAGTCGACAATAGGCAGATTCAGACACTCAACAAATTTCCTTTGCCACACACTCAGCCAAATCTGCGATTCTGCGCGAGAGAACCAGAAACGACCGTATTTGTGGCGTGAGCTGGTTTTGTGGTTTCTGGAAGGCCTTCTCTGCCGCTTGTTCGAGTTGGGTATACGCGCTTGTCAAATCGTCAATTTGCGTCGATTTATTACCGTCCATCTGATCGGCCATTGCCTCCAGCGCCATGGCCAAGTGGTTGTCGAACTCCTCCCGGGCCGACTGGATGGCTTCCGCCAACTCGAAGCCGGGCAACCGGACACCGTATTTCCAAGTGGCGATTTGCAGGATGAAGAGCATACGCATGTGTGGCTGCCAGCGCCGTATGCGGTCACGCAAGGCAAGATCCTGCTCACGGGAAGGCCCGAATTCGAGGAGGACACCATCCCCGAGAGCTCTTACCTCGTCGAGATTCGTGCTGATTGTCTCGCCGAGAGCAATGCCCCGCGCGATTGCAGTTTTCCGATCTATGGAAAGCGGTTCTCTGGCAAACTGCGCTAACAATCGGAGATTGGAAATGAACTTCCTCCTCATCTCAACCGCGGCGGGCACGCCCCATAACTGATCAAACGCCAGCCACATCATGAAGAGACCCAGTAAGATTCCGACCACACGGTCTCGAGCTACCGCGACCGAGGTCTGCATTTTGAATTCGCTTAGGTTGATGAAATAGAAAGCCAGGGCGACCTGAATTCCGAAGTATGACAGCCGTGGACTGGAGGTCATGAACCAGGAAGATAGGGCGGTGACGGCCACGAAAAGAACGGTAAATCCAGCGATGGAATCGATGTAGGGCAAAATAAAAATCTGCGATCCCATCCCGAGCAGAAAACCACCAACGATGGCTCCAGTGATGCGAAGAACCTGCTTCTGACGGGATGAACCAACTGTGGAGAGCGCGGTCAGCAGGCATGTAGTCACGGCCGTGCTAATGCCGGGCCACGCGACGGCGTTGTAGATGACGTAACAAACGCTCGCGGCCAGGCAACCTCGGAGCGCGAACTGAAGGTGCTCGGGATCGGCGAGCGCCCCAAGGTCCAGGAGTTTTCGTTGCCGCATATCCTCTGCGGAAGGAAGGTATTCTTGGATTGATCGAGAATCCGCAAACGCCTCGGGGATGAGACTAACTGTATGCTCCGTCTCGGCAAGTAATGGAATTAGGCTCGCTGGTTGCCCGTCGTTATTAAACTTGATCGGAACCGGAATTCGTCTGTTCATCAAGTCGTTACGAATCATTGCGACGGTCGACGCTAAGTTCCGGAATCGAGTTTGATCGCTGACTGAAGGCTTAAAGCTGAGCTGCATCAGAGTTGCCGCCAGGTCGATGAGCCGGCCAACCAGGGCTGCAACACCGCCCATCTCGACCGAATACTGGGCCGAATAGTCCGAGCGCCGCAATGTGCGCCGCAATAATGACGTTCCCAGCGTCCCCAGGCGAAGGATCTGTTTTTCCGTGGCGGCGTCTACAGCGCGGCCGTCTGCGTAGCAAGTCAACAAAGTCTCGACTGCAGCCAGTCGATCCGTAATCGGCACGACGACTTCATCTCCTGGCCGCATTTTTACAAACGCCAGTTCTACCGCTCCAGTGATCAATATCCCTACCCACACCGACAAACCCAGCCAAAGTGTATCTTCCACATTGGTTTCAGCCGGCAGGTGCCGATCCCACAGTGGAATTCCGAGCGACATCATGATGGCGAAGATCACCGCAGCCCTGTAGTCGGTCATAGCACTGATCGCATAGAACGCGAGGAAGAAAGAGGCGATGACCCAAAAAAAATGAAGCGCCGGAATACTGATAACGAACCGCGCCGAGACCAGAAGGTATGCCTCCCCGATATCGGTAACAATCGCTATGATGGCCGCTGATTGCAGCGTGGCTCGCGGGCTTTCACGAGAAATCAGGAATGCATAAATTGCACCCTGGAATGCAAACGGGATGCGAAACGTCATGCAGACGATCATGACGAGGGTCGCGGCGAGAGTCATCCGAGCTACCAGGGCGGACCTGCCTGGGTAGGGGGCGAGTTCTTCTTTGAGAAATCCCCATAACCAAGTCAGGGGATTCGAGAATTGCGGCAGGCTTTGCGTTACAGTTGCCATTCTCATTTGCCCCGGATCGTGACTACGGCGGACTCACCGATTCGAAACAGATCCGGCGTGGGATTCTCGACTCGTATCCGGACCGGGTAGCGTGACGCCAGATGTACCCAATTCAGCGTACGCTGCGTATCTGGAAGTTGGGATTGGAAGCTGCCAATCAGATCGGGATCTGGAGTAACTCCAAACCCAATGCTGTCGACCACTCCGGAGAAGCGCAGGTCCGGTTTCGAAAGCACATAGACATCAGCCTTCATTCCAGGAGCTATGTGCCCGAGCTGACCCTCTCGGAAGTTTCCAATTGCCCACCAGATGCGCGCATCAATGAGGGTGAACATTTGCTGCCCCGTGTGGGCATAGGCGCCTTCTGAAATCGTGAGATTCGTTACTCGGGCATCAAACGGCGCATAGACGCGGCAGTTGTCCAGGTTGTACCGGGCATTCTTGACTGCTGCTGCCTTTGCTCCGCGCTGATTGATCAGCGGTTCGAGGGTTGTGACCGCATGCCCGGCTTGTTCGTGTTGCGCCAACGCTGAGTTCAACTCCGCCTTTGCCAACTGCAGTCGAGACTCAGCTTGCTTCAGAGCTTCTGCTTGTGCCGTTTCTAAAGTTCGGGCTTTATCTACCTCGTCGACGGTGACAAACTGCTTCGCCAGCAAGGGTTCGATGCGATGCAAATTGTTGTTCGCATAAGCCCACTCGGCGCGCGCCCGGTTAACGCCCCGCTCCGCGTTGGCCACCTCAGCTTCCGCGCTGTGAACATTGGCTTGCGCGACAGAGACTGCGCTCACCAATGCGGCTATTCTTCGTTGTTCGTCTGAGATTTGCCCCTCCAGGGCGGCCTGCTCAGAGGCCGCGGTTTCGAGAGCATATTGATAAGGGCGCTCATCGATCTCATACAGCAATTCGCCTTTTTCAACGAACTGATTGTCTTTCACATTCAGCCGGATCAGCGGCCCATCGACTTGTGGCGCGATCCCGATGAAATTGGCAAATACTTCCGCATCTTCGGTGCGTGGATGGCGGTTCGTGTGGTAAAGCACGACGAGTGCAAGAACCCCGGCGGCTGCCAGGATTCCAATACTGATCCAGCGCCCCAGAAGCGGGCGCAGTTGCATATTGTTACTTGTCTCCATGCTCATTGCTCCTGGTTCAACGCTCCTGTTTCAGCGGTACAGAACGAGCCACAACACGAAGGCAAAAATGGCCGTGAGACTTGGGTAGATGAGAACTGGCCAGACGATCGCAACGTAGCGGCTCAACAGCGCTCGCGAAACGACCGTCAGCACGATCGCTACCGCAAGACACACCAGCCATGCGGGGAAGAACGAGCCCATGATGTCGAATGAAGGAGCCTGTCCGCAACCCATCATCAGTAGCAGAGCGGGCACGAACACACCGCGCAAATATCGCCGAATTGGATTCATGGCCGGGGCATCCCATTGGCGCGAATCGAATCTCCAGTTCTGAAGGCCAGCTCTGCGAATGCCGTTAGCACCTGGGTCCGCGCCAACACATCGGCTGACCGGGCTTGTGCCAAAGTACGCTGAGCCGCAGTCACATCCAGTAAGTTTCGAACTCCGTAGTTGTACGACTCCAGGGCGGCATTGTAGGACTCGGTGGAGGCCTGGAGCAGTGCGAGTGCGGCCTTCCGCTGCCGAAAAGCAGTATTCAAATTCGAGTAGGCCGTCCAAACTTCGTCTGCGACCTGATTGCGTTTGACGTCGGCTTCCGCTTCTGCCGCGTGAACATCGGCGTGTGCCTGGGCCAGCCGGTTTTTTCGCGCGCCTCCATCAAAGACGGTCCATTGAAGATTGAATCGTAGTTCGCCCGCTAGATCAGCAGTGTGCGACCAGGCATATGGCGATTGCATGCCATAGGAGTATGGGACAGAGGGGCTGACGTTGAGGTTCAAGACAGGGTAATACGCCGCCCTTGCTTCCTTGACCCTTGCCGTTGCGGACCTTATTTCGGCGACTTGCTGCATCAGATCGGGGCGCTGCCCGAGTGCCTGGTCAATCGCTTGATCGACCGTATCGGCGATCGACTCGGGAGTTGGCAGCTGATCGAGCGGTTGGACTCTGATGTCGGCGGTCGCCCAGGCTCCCACCGCGGTTGCCAGATCTCCCCGAGCAATCTGCTCCGCCCCGAGGATCGCTTGCAGATCATATTCCGCCTGAGCAGTGGCGCTCCGGGCTTCGAGCACGTCCGGCAGAGTGGCCAGGCCGTGGGCCAACCGGTCTTCAGCAGCCTGTTGTACAGCCTGCGCGTTCGACAGACTTGCCTTGGCGGAATCCTCTTGCCCCATCGAACTCAATAACCGGTAGTAGGCCTGCTGCACCTGGTAAATGACCTTGCGATGAGTGTCGTTAAACGCGAAATTAGCCGCCAAAAGCTTTGCTTTCGCCGCGTCAATTCGGCCGGCGCGGGCACCGAAGTCAAAGACGGTGTAATTCAGATCCAACTCCACCTGAAAGTCCTGAACAACCTGGCCGTAGAAGCGGTTCCCAAAAAACGTCTCCGAGCGATTGGTCTGCGAAAGTGCGGCAGCTGCCAGCGTGGGATATAGCTCGCTGCTCGCGACACCCAAGCCCGCTGCCTGAGCACGGGCGCGCTCCCATGAAACGCGAGTGGCGGGATTGTGTGCTTCCGCCAAATCAATGAGCTGCGGCAACGAATACATTTTGGCCGCATCGATTGCGATTCGCGTGTCGGGAACGTTTCTGGCATCTGCCTGGATCTTGAGCTCGGCAGACGTGTGCCACGGATGATCAGGCGAAGCCGGTGCACTCTGCGCCAGAACAATCCCCGTGCACAGCAACACTACGAAGAAGCTCCCCCCAGCAACACGCAATAGAGTCTTTCCCCTTTAGCGCTCACGAGGTAGAGCGGGAACTCGTTTTCGGGTCGACTACGCCCTACTCTTTTCTTCACCGAGCGCACTCCACTCGCTCCTGTAAGGCAAACCGCGCTGAGAGGTGCAATTTCCGTTCCATGAACCCAGGAGGAAAGCGCGGTTCCTCCACCCTACCAATGGCTGGCCAGGGTCTTCAGCGAGTAGGTGTGAGAACTCGGTAGCGCAGGCCGACTTTCACGATTCCCGCGGCAAACCGGCATAGCTATCCACAACAACGAGTCGTCAATGCCCACATTGAGGCACTGCCCTAGGGCAGTGCCTGCCGAATACAGGGCGAGTGCTGGGAAATAAGCGCAAATAAGGGTTTTGGGCCGACATCCAGATTGGCAAGCCTCCTGCTGTTTCTCAATGTCCAGGTAGGTAAATCGACTGGAAATGGGGAGAGCTCCATGGGCGCCGGTAACTCAGTGATTGAATGTGCGCTGATGGAGATTCAGCAGACGCACGAACCGAAGAAGGGGAGCAGATGGAGAAGGATCTTCAATCAGACGCGCAAGCCAGACTGACGGTGTCAATGTATATCTGACCGTGACAACGAGTCAGCAGACTGACAGTGTCAACGTGATGCCAGAAACTCTGCCGTTTCCGGAATAGCATCAGCGTCCACGGCTAACTTCACTGTTCAGCCACGTTTGCGGTGAGACTGCAAAGGACCGGGATGTGGAACATGAGGTGCATAAGGATGCTCAGAATAGGAGTCGCACTTTGTTCGAACACTTTTCGCTCGTCGACCGGCTTGTTGTGCTGCAGGGTGCAAGCCTGTATCGAGTCGCTTTGGGAAGCAGGAAATGAAGACTCTACCTTTTCTATATCTCTTGCAGAAGAAGGAGCGTAATTAATGTCCGCCTCCGCCGTTCCCGCACCGGCATCGAAGCCGGAAACGCCTAGCAAACAGGAGAACGCGGCAGCACAACCCGGGTCTAGTTGGCAGAGAATTGTCACCCCTGTGTTGGTTGTGCTGCTCGGTCTCGGTGTGTTGATTACGATTACCCGGAACTGGAATTCCTGGGAAGGCAGCAAAAAAGAACAGGTTACCGACGACGCGTACGTTCGCGGCGACCTCACTCCGCTTAGCACCAAGGTTGCCGGCATTGTTCGCGCTGTACACGTCTCTGACTATCAGCAGGTGCACAAAGGGGATCTGCTGGCCGAACTGCAAGACAACGATTACCAGGCGCAGGTGGACCAGGCGAGCGCGGCGGTGGCAGCGGCAAAGGCGGCAATCGAAAATAATCGGCGCCAGAAACAATTGCAGCAAGCGAAAATCGACCGGGCGCTCGCCGGGGTAGCGGAGGCGCAAGCCGAGATTGTTGCGGCGCAGGCGGGAATTGCGGTCGCGCAGGCCGACCTTGATCGTACCGTTCCCGAACGCCACCGGCAGGAGGCTCTCCTGGAGACCAACTCCACGACCCGCCAGAAAGTTGAGCAGGTGGTGGCCGACGAAGAACGTTCACGCGCCCAACTGAACAGCCGTGAGGCTTCCCTTGATCAGGCCAAGGCCATGCTCTCCAGCAATCAATCAGCAGTCGAGGCCGAACGTCATGCCCTCGACGTTTTGAATTCCCAGGAAGTCCTGCTCATTGCCGACCTTCGAGGCAAGGAGGCTGCGCTTGAGGTCGCACAGGTGAACCTGGGCTACACGAGGATTGAAGCCCCCGGAGACGGAACCGTCGGCGAACGGCAGGTTCGCCCCGGACAGCTGGTCTCCCCCGGAACGCAAGTGATTCCCTTCGTAGATGTCACAAAGTGGGTAGAGGCGAACTATCGCGAGACGCAGCTGACCAACGTAAAAGTTGGCGATCCCGCTGAACTTCGTATCGACGAATATCCGGGACAGATTATTCATGGCAAGGTCATCGAGATCGCTCCCGCCAGCGGATCACAGTTCAGTCTACTGCCGCCCGACAACGCTACCGGAAACTTCACCAAGGTGGTCCAGAGAATCCCGGTCAAGATTGCGCTCGACGATGCCGGCTTGGCCGCAAAACTGCGACCGGGTCTGTCTGTAATAGCCACCGTCCGCACGAGACGATAGCCCGGATCACCATGGCTGCCACAGCGATTACAACTCGCCCGCTCACTCCGGTGGAGTTTGCGCGTGCTACGGCTACCGCAATCCCCTCGGAAATCACGACCCGATCTCTGCTAGGGATTATCGGGGTGATCATCGGCGCCGGGCTAGTCACGCTCACCGCTCGCATGCTTACGATGGGGCTTGCAGATCTGAGGGGCCACGTCGGCATCAGTTATGACCAGGGTGCATGGCTCGATAGCGCCTATAACGCGTCCCTCATGTTTATCGGGCCCTTTAGCGTCTACCTGGGAGGCTTGCTTGGACCACGACGCGTCCTCCTATTTGCGGCTGGAGTGTTTACCGTGACCTGCGGCTTCCTGCCGCTTATACATAATTACAGTCTGCTGGTTGCGGCATTGATTGTCGCCGGACTGACATCAGGCACGTTTTATCCGCTCACTCTTACTACTGCACTTCGCACCAGCCCATTGCGATATCTACCTATCACGATGGGGTTCTATGCAACGTTTATCGATGGGTCAGTCAATATAGCGCCCTCACTCTATGGCTGGTACCGCGACCATCTTTCGTGGCATTGGATGTTCTGGAATTCGGCGATGATTGCGCCGGTGATGATGATCTGTATCTATTTCGGCATACCGCCAGCTCCTGCGCGGAAGAAGGACGGTCCAGCCCCCAGCTTCGTCGGATTTCTGTATCTGAGTGCCGGATTGGCCCTGATGTTTGCCGCCCTCCAGCAAGGTGAGAGGCTCGACTGGTGGCGCTCCGGCGTATTCAACGGTTTGTTTTGGTCGGGCGCGTTCTTCACGCTTTGTGCGCTCATACGACGGCTACGCGGTCCCAACCCTCTGGTGGCGCTCCCTTATCTCTGGAAACGGAACACGATCCTGCTGGGAACCCTGCTTTTCTGGTTTCGGTTTACGCTGACTGGAACAATTATTCTGATTCCGCAGTCGCTGGCCATTCACGGCTTCGAGGCCGACCAGATCGGCCCCGCGGTGATCTGGAGCGCAGTTCCCCTCTTGCTGATTACGTTTACCGCGGCGCTCCTGATGCTTCGCAAACTAGACCCTCGTCTGTTGCTGGCTGCCGGCTTGACCTGCACAGCTTACGCCGTTTACTTGAACGCTGAGTACACGACTGCCTGGTCGGCCGCAAACTACTATCGCACTGAGCTGCTCACCGGCGTCGGACAGTCGGTTTCTCTCGTTGGACTTGTGGGATGCATCATTCTTCAGGGAGTCTTTTCGGGGGGGTTGACGAAACCTCAGTGGATCCTGACATTTTCCGCGATGTTTCACACCATTCGGTTATTCGGCGGGCAAGCGGGGGCCATCTACATGGGCCACTTTCTCGCCAAACGCGAGAAGCTGCACTCGAACCTTTTGGGTCTGCATGTGGCCCGGGGAAACTGGGTTACAGACGGAAATCTTCACGCCTTGGCCGCGGGCGTTTACGCCAAATCATCCGGCGCGGCTGCGGCGGCCGCCCGTGCTGCCGTTCTTATCGGGGCGCGGATGCGTCTTCAGGCGTACGCCTTGAGCCTGATCGACGGGTTTCTGCTAGTGGCGTGGGCCTGCTTTCTGGGCCTTCTTTTGACCGCATTGCTGCGCAAGTCGCCGATGATGTACGGCGACCTCGCCACGTATCAGCCGGTTAAGGAGGAGCACTCATGAAATGGAAATTACAACTGTTGCTGATCACTGTGGTGCTCGCCCAAGCCGGCGCCTTTGCTGGAGAGCCAAGCGGTACCGCTTCCGCCCGCCACATCAACTTGCACGAGGCCGTGCAGTTGGCGCTGCAGCACAATCATTACGTCCGCATCGCCGAATACACGGTCGAGGAGAAGCAGCACGCCAAAGAAGTTACGAAAAGCACCTATTTTCCCACCATTCGCAATGAAAGCAACTTCATGCATCTGACCGACACGCAGTTGATACAAATCTCTGCGGGTAGTCTCGGCGGGATCGCCGGCAGCCCCATCCCTCCTGTAAATTCGGTCATCAACCAGGGTGGAATTAACATAGCCAGCAGCGGAACCCAGCTCACACAACCTTTGACCACACTGCTGAAAATCCGGTCCCTGAACGAGATGGCGCAAGCGGACCTGAAGGCCTCACGGCAGGAAGGGCAACAAACGGAGAACAATGTTGCTCTGAAAGTTCACCAACTCTATTACAAGGTTCTGATCGCTCAGGTGCACCGGGCCGCCACCGAAGCCAGAATCAAAGCATCGGAAGACCTTCAAAGTGAACGCGTCCAGCAGGTGAAGTACGGCAGCACTTTGGAGCAGGACCTCATTGAAAGCCGCGCGCAACTCCTGCAGGCAAAACAGGAGCTGCTGACTACCGACTTGCAGCTCGACGACCTTAGGCTGCAGCTTAATGATGCCATGGGGCTGCCACTCAGAACGGCGCTGGATTTCGATCCCGACACCGCGGAAGTGGATCCGGCGTGCGCGCCCGAAACGTGCGTGGCGGAGGCACTCGCTTCCCATCCCGAGATCACAAAAGCGCGCGCCGAAGTGGAGAAAGCGAGTGCCGGGGTTCGCCTGGCAAAAACCGACCTTTATGTACCGGATGTGGACGCATTTGCGCGTTACAGCTACCAGAATAACGTTCCATTTCTGGCCCGTAATTTCGGCACCTTCGGGGTTCACTTCAGCTATGACCTCTTCGACTCGGGGCGCAAGCGTGCGCTCGTGCGCGAGCGTGAATCTCAACTCTCGCAAGCAAAAGAAAACCTCGCCCGGATTACCGATGAAGTCGAACTGGCGGTGCAGACGGCCTACAACAAGCTGGAAAGAACCCAGCAAATGCGGAAGGTGTCTGAAGAACTGCTGGCCTTGCGCACCGAATCCAATCGAGTTCTGCATCAGGAGTTGGTACGAGGAGAGGCTCTCGGCTCTCAGGCTGATCTGGGACTAGTCCAGGAACTCGACGCCCGGACATCGCTTCTTCAGTCCCAACTGGATTACACCCAGGCGAATGACGAGATCATCCACGCCATGGGGCGGACGCCCCAATAGATCAGCACTGGTAAGAACAAATCGCCGATGAGATCGTCACAAGTCCGGGCTTCTACTCTTTGGAACGAACTACCGACGTCAGCATATCGTCGCACACTCGACGTTCCGACGGGCCAAGGTCACGCGCTGGATTCTTAAAAAGATGTCCGCCAGCCTTGACTCACTCGAACCGCTTGGTATTGCCCACTTTGCTCCGCACATAAGTGTTTGGCCACCGAGGTGCCTCATACGTATGGCAAAGAGAGAGCATTCTGCTCAGCGGGCAACGAGAGTGCAATCTGGCGTCAAGCAGTTCATAAATACGGGAGGGCGCGCGGCGCCCGGCAGATCTACTTTCATCTTCATAAATCATTGTCTGCCTGGCTGTTAGGCCAAACGCCCGTAAAGTCGGCGTTCGGCGGCGCGCCGTCCCTCCCGTAGCCAGGATTCCCCGAAATGATAGGTACACATATGCCGGAAGCGACTTGGAAACCTCACGAGACACACGGGCAACTGACGATGCAAAGCGATCTGCCCGACACGGTCTTTGCCTTTCCGAAGCAGCGTAAAGGACCGCTGACCGACGCACAGCATGTGCGAAATGCGGTCGCACGGTTCGATCAGGTCATCGACGTTTCCGACGCCGATCGCGCTCTGGCGTTCGCGAACATCGAGAAGGCTGCGAAGCATTACAACGTCAACCTTTCGGAGACCTCGTGGCACGATCTTGGGGTTCATCCGCAACGCCACCGGGAAGAAAGAATCCATCGATGACGGGTACAAACATAGTGGTTGCAGTTTATCGCACCCATTCGGCAGCCGAAGATGCCGCAAAGGCGCTTCAGGGGTCTCGGAGGACAACATGAACGGCAATTACGTATTCCTATGCGGGTTAATGTGGTGCAAATACGGACAACAAGAAGCCGGCAGTGAGCTCATGCGAGCCGCTCAGTCTGAAGATCCGGACCTGAGTGCTCTCGCGCTGGCCATGCTGCAAGAAGGCTGCAGATCCCTTCCGCAGTTCAAACGCGTCAACTAGGCCGGGCTTCAAAGCAGCGCTTTTCGTTAAACACACAGGTTTGCATCTTTGATGAGTATCAGGTTCCGGGAACGTGAGTCGATATTCCGCCACAAATGCCAAAGTACTGCCAGACATTCACGCTCATTGCCTCTCCGCACTCGAATAACATGCTGGAGTTTGCGGGGTTCGGGGTAATTTCGTGAAAAGAACAGACTCCTTTGTTTGGTAGTGCGCTTGCATTCAATCTTCGCAGAGAGTATCCGCTTGCGGTTCCGTGGGGGAACAGCATTAGGGGACAACCCAGAAATGAATCGTAATCAGTGGCGCCCGAGTTTTGAACTCGAGTGGGAAATCAGGCCGCTGTCAATTGCTGTCGTCGCGCACTGCTGTCGTTGAACACGAAACATGAACCTACTTCGTAATCTGACGGCGTGCAAAGCCTTCGCAACCGAGAGGACTTAGCGCACATGAGCTGGCCCCTGCTGGTCTATTTCGTCTTCGTCATTGTTCTGGTCGCGGCAGTGCTCGTCGTCTCTTACCTCTTAGGGCAACGGCACTCCGAACCTGCCACCGGCGAGACGTACGAAGGTGGCATCGTTTCCGAGGGATCCGCCCACGTGCGTTTTTCCATGCGCTACTACCTGGTGGCGATGTTCTTCGTTGTCTTCGACCTGGAAGCGGTCTTTTTATACGCCTGGGCCGGAGCGGTTCGCGAAGTTGGCTGGGCCGGGTATGTGGCGGTTGTGCTCTTCGTCGCAACGTTGGTCGCGGCGCTGCTGTATGTCTGGAGAGTTGGGGCGCTGGACTGGTCGAGGAAATCGGATCGTTCGAGGTAAGAATCGTCGAGGTAAGAATCGCATGCGGTGGACACTAACCAAGCCGGACATTACGGGACTGACCACAATTCAGGACCCGGAGCCTCTGGAACAGACCGTGCGGCGGAGCATCGTTCTGTCTCGCCTCGAGGATCTGGTGCAGTGGGGCCGCAAGAATTCCGTCTGGCCGTTCAACTTCGGACTCTCCTGCTGCTATGTGGAGATGGCAACCAGCATTACCAGCAAGTTTGACGTCTCACGCTTCGGCGCCGAAGTGATCCGCGGCACGCCTCGGGAAGCCGATCTGATGGTAGTTGCTGGCACCGTCTTTCTAAAGATGGCTCCCATCGTTCAGCGGCTTTATGAACAGATGATGGAGCCGCGCTGGGTGATCTCGATGGGGTCGTGCGCAAATTCGGGAGGCATGTACGACATCTACAGCGTCGTGCAGGGTGTCGATAAGTTCCTGCCCGTCGACGTCTATGTTCCGGGTTGCCCGCCGCGGCCGGAAGCATTTCTGGAAGGGCTGCTGTTGTTGCGGCAAGCGGTGGGCACGGAGCGGCGCCCGCTGAGTTGGGTCGTAGGCCCTCAGGAAACCACGCGCGCGCCTATGCCCTCGATGCGAGATCTGATGCAGCCGTCGCGGAAAACGATGACTGTGTTGCGGGAGCCCGACGAAGTATGATCGCCGTTCCGACCATCACCGAGGAAATCAGGGACAAGTTTGGCCCCGCTGCGACAGCTCAAGACTCGCAGGACCGTATACCCACGTTTTGGGTGCCGAAGAATCTTCTGCCCGCGGTTCTGCGCTTTCTCAAGGAAGAGGTCGATCAGCCCTACAAGATGCTGTATGACCTCTCTGCGATTGACGAGCGAATGAGGGTGCATCGTGATGGGCAGCCGCCGAGCGATTTCACCGTCGTTTATCACCTCCTCTCATTCCAGAGAAACGAATACGTGCGCATCAAGGTAGCGTTGGTAGAATGCCGGCTCTCGCTGCCGACGATCACTCACCTCTGGCCGGCGGCGAATTGGTACGAGCGCGAAGTGTGGGACATGTTCGGGATCGCGTTCGACGGTCACCCGCACCTCGAGCGACTCCTGATGCCCAAGAGTTGGAAGGGTCACCCGCTGCGCAAAGAGCACCCAGCCCGCGCGACCGAGATTGGCCCGTATCAGTTATCGCTCGAAAAAGAGAATGCCGAGCAGGATGCGCTTCGGTTCCGTCCGGAAGACTGGGGCATGCGCCGGGAGCGCGACGGCTCGGATTTTCTTTTTCTCAACGTCGGCCCGCAGCACCCCGGTACACACGGCGTGTTGCGGATCGCCCTGCAGCTTGACGGCGAGGAAATCGTCGATGCGATTCCCCAGATCGGGTTCCACCATCGCGGCGCCGAGAAGATGGGCGAGCGGCAGTCCTGGCACAGCTACATTCCGTATACCGATCGCATCGACTACCTCGGCGGGGTGATGAACAATCTGGCCTATCTGATGGCCGTGGAGAAGCTGGCCGGGATCGAGGTGCCTCCGCGCGCGCAAGTCATCCGCGTCATGCTTTCGGAGCTGTTTCGCATCATCAGCCACCTCGTCTGGTACGGGACGTTCGCGCAGGATCTCGGACAGATGTCGCCGGTGTTTTTCACGTTCAACGATCGCGAGCGCGCTTTCGGAATGGTCGAGGCGATCACCGGCGCGCGCATGCATCCCGCCTGGTTTCGCATTGGCGGAGTAGCTGCGGATCTGCCCAAGGGCTGGCAGAACATGTTCCTCGATTTCATCCGCTACCTTCCTCCGCGCCTGATCGAGTACGACCGCACGATTATGCGCAACGCAATCTTCAAAGCGCGCACTCAGGGTATCGGCGCATTCACCGTGGACGAAGCCATCGAGTGGGGCGTGACCGGCGCGAATCTGCGCGCCTGCGGGCTGGAATGGGATTTCCGCAAAAAGCAGCCCTACAGCGGCTACGAGCAGTTTACCTTCGATATCCCCACGGCCAGCAAGGGCGATTGCTATGCGCGCGCGTCGGTGCGCATCGAGGAGATGCGGCAAAGCCTCCGGATCATCGAGCAATGCGTGAAAAATATGCCCGAAGGCCCGTACAAATCGGATCACCACCTGGCCACTCCGCCAATGAAGGAGCGCACGATGCACGACATCGAGACGCTCATCACGCACTTTCTGGGCGTGAGCTGGGGACCGGTGATCCCGCCGGGCGAGGCGCTCGGGGCCATTGAAGCCACCAAGGGCAACAACGGTTATTACCTGGTGAGCGACGGGAGCACGGTTTCGTACCGCACGCGTATCCGTACGCCATCGTTTGCACACATTCAGACCCTGCCTTTTTTGGCGCGGGGATTGACGATTTCGGATTTGGTTGTGATTTTGGGCAGCCTTGATTTTGTGTTGGCAGATGTCGACCGGTGAGGATTTAAAGCGATGCTGACGGCGGAAGAAATTCAGGAGATTGAGCGCGAGGCGGCGCACTATCCGAAGCGCGAAGCGGTTTCCATCGACGCGCTGAAGATCGTTCAGAAACACCGCGGCTGGGTGTCCGACGAGAGCCTCCGCGACATCGCAGAACACATCGGCATGTCTCGGACCGACCTGGACAGCATCGCCACGTTCTACAACCTGATCTATCGCAGGCCTGTCGGGCGCCACGTCATCTCGGTTTGCGACAGCGTGAGCTGTTGGATCATGGGCTGCGAACAGATGCGGAAACATCTGCAGCAGCGGCTGGGCATCGGGCTGGGCGAGACGACGCCCGACAACCGCTTTACGCTGCTGCCGACTGTCTGTCTCGGATGTTGCGATCATGCCCCCGCGCTGATGGTGGACGGCAATCTGCACGCCGATCTGGACCCTCGGAAAATCGACACCGAACTCGAGAATTACAAATGACCAGCTCCACCGAAAAACCGCTGACTGGAAATGTTCGCCCGGATGGGTCTGTTCTGGATTTGCCGGCCTACGAGCAGACTGGCGGCTACCGGGCGATCCGCAAGGTGTTGAACGGCGGCATGCCCCCGAAAACGGTCATTGCAGAAGTGAAGGACGCTAATCTGCGCGGCCGCGGCGGAGCAGGATTTCCAACCGGCATGAAATGGTCTTTCGTCCCAGTAGGCAAGGACACGCCGAATCCTACTTACCTGGTGATCAACGGCGACGAGATGGAGCCGGGCACGTTCAAAGACAGGTTCCTGCTGGAGCGGAATCCGCACCAACTCATCGAGGGCGCAATCCTGGCGGGCTTCGCGATCGAAGCGGACATCGCGTACATCTTTCTGCGGGGAGAATACACGCTGGCTGCGAAACGGCTGGAACGCGCCATCGCGGAAGCCTACGAACGTCACTATCTGGGAAAAGATATCCTCGGTTCCGGTTACAGCCTGGAGTTACATCTGCATCTCAGCGGCGGCCGCTACATATGCGGCGATGAGACCGGACTACTGAATGCGCTGGAAGGTAAGCGCGCAAATCCGCGAGCGAAACCGCCCTTCCCCGTTGTGGTGGGTCTCTTCGGCAAACCAACCGTCGTCAACAACGTGGAGACCATCAGCAACGTGCCCCACATTATTAATAACGGCGCGGAGTGGTTCCACGGCTTGAGCCGGACGAAAGATGGCGGCACGAAGCTCTATGGTGTCAGCGGAAAAGTGAAGCGTCCCGGCCTTTGGGAACTGCCCATGGGGACGACCGTCCGCGAACTTCTTGAAGAGCACGCCGGCGGCATGCGGGACGGACTGAAGTTTCGCGGATTGCTGCCGGGCGGCAGCTCGACGCCTTTTATCGTGGAAGAGCACCTGGACACTCACATGGACTTCACCGAGATGCCCAAAGCGGGCAGCCGCCTGGGGACAGGCACGATGATCGTTCTCGATGACCACACCTGTCCAGTGGGTATGGCGTGGAACATGACGAAGTTTTTCGCGCGTGAATCCTGCGGATTCTGCACACCCTGCTGGAGCGGGCTGGGATGGGCGGAACGGATTCTGCGTTCGATCGAAGACGGCCACGGAAAACCGGATGACCTCGACAAGCTTGCGTCTCAAACCAGGATGTGGAGTCCCGGGAATACGTTTTGCGCGCTCGCGCCCGGGGCCGCCGATCCGCTCGAAACCGCAATGAAATATTTTCGCGCCGATTTTGAGCGCCACATTGATGAGCACCGTTGCCCGTGGAGATAAGTATGGCTACCGTCTACATCGACAACAAACCTTACGAGATGGACCCCGAGCAGAACCTGCTGCACGGCTGCGTGTCGCAAGGTTTGAACTTGCCGTACTTCTGCTGGCATCCGGCTCTGGGGTCGGTGGGAGCGTGCCGCCAGTGCGCGGTGAAACAGTTCAAGGATGAGCACGATACGCACGGCAAAATCGTGATGTCCTGCATGACACCGGCTGCAGAAGGCACGCGCATCTCCATTGCCGATCCGGAGGTGACCGCCTTCCGCGCGGGCATCACTGAAGGGCTCATGCTGAATCACCCGCATGATTGCCCGGTGTGCGATGAAGGAGGCGAGTGCCATCTGCAGGACATGACCGTCATGACCGGTCATGACTACCGGCGCTACGAATTCGACAAACGCACGTTTCGCAACCAGGATCTCGGCCCACTGGTGAATCACGAGGCGAACCGATGCATCCAATGTTACCGCTGTGTACGCTATTACCGCGACTATGCGGGCGGCAGAGATCTGAACGCGTTCGCCTCACGCAACACCGTATTTTTTGGCCGGAACGAAGACGGTGTCCTGGAGAATGAGTTCAGCGGGAACCTCGTCGAAATCTGTCCGACGGGCGTATTCACGGACAAGACCCTCAAGCACCATTACTCCCGCAAATGGGATCAGCAGTTCGCTCCGTCGGTATGCGTGCATTGCGCTCTGGGCTGCAACATCGATGCCGGGGAGCGCTATGGCACTCTGCGGCGCGTTGTCAATCGCTATAACCACGAAGTCAACGGCTACTTCCTGTGTGACCGCGGCCGGTTTGGCTATGAGTTCGTCAATAGCGAACGACGGCTCCGGCAACCGCTTCTCAACGGCAAACCTACCTCTAGTGCGGAAGCTCGGCGTCATCTCGATGAACGGGCCGCAGGCGGCAGAGTGATCGGGATCGGCTCGCCGCGCGCGTCGCTGGAATCGAATTTTGCTCTGCGGACCCTTGTTGGGCCGGAGCATTTCTATTCGGGAATGGCAGATGACCAGGCGAAGCTATCTACCCGCATGATCGAGATTCTGCGGCGCGGTCCCATGCGGACGCCCACCTTGCGCGAAATCGAGGAGTGTGACGCGGTCTTCATTCTGGGCGAGGATCTCACCAGTGTCGCCCCCAGAATGGCGCTGTCTCTCCGGCAGTCGGTGCGCCAACCGATGGAGATTGCCCGGCGGGCGAACATCCCGTTGTGGATGGATCACGGGGTGCGGGATGCACTGCAGGACTCGAAAGGCCCGCTGTATGTTGCGACCCCTTATGCCACTCGCCTCGACGAAGTCGCTACCGCTACGTTCCGCGGCGCGCCCGATGATCTGGCCCGACTGGGCTTCGCCGTGGCCCACGCTCTCGATCCGGAGGCGCCCACAGCCCAAGATTTCCCGCTGGCCGCTGAAATTGCGAACGCCCTGAAAACTGCGAAGAGGCCCCTCCTCATTTCCGGCATGAGCTGCGGCAGCGAAGCCGTCATGGAAGCGGCCGCCAATGTGGCGATGGCGGCGCACGCGGCTCTCAGCTTAACAGCTCCTGAATGCAACACGGTGGGCGCGGCCCTGATCGGCGGATCTCCGCTCACGGCGGCTTTTGAAGCCGTCAAGAACGGACGCGCGGACACCGCGATTATCCTGGAGAATGATCTCTATCGCCGTGCGCCCGCCGCCGAAGTGGACGCCTTCCTCGGTGCCGCCAAACACGTGATCGTCCTCGACCACTTGGCCAATGCAACTACCCAAAAAGCGGAGTTGGAATTGCCGGCCGGGACTTTCGCCGAATCCGATGGCACGTTCATCAGTAGCGAAGGACGCGCCCAGAGATTTTTCCAGGTCTTTGCACCGCAGAACGAAGTTCTCTCCAGCTGGCGCTGGCTGAAGCCGGATACCTGGCAGAACTTGGACGATGTACTTGCGGCGTTGTCCAAGGCATTGCCCGATCTCGCACCGGCGTCCTATGCCGCACCCTCAGCAGCGTTTCGAATTGCCGGAGCCAAAATCCCGCGCTCGCCGCACCGCGAGAGCGGCCGGACCGCAGTGCTCGTCAACATCAATATTTCCGAACAAAAGACACCCGAGGATCCCGATTCGGCGCTGTCTTTTTCGATGGAAGGAACGCCGGACAAACCTCCGGCAGCTCTCATCCCATTTTTCTGGTCGCCCGGCTGGAATTCCATTCAGGCGGTTAACACATATCAAAAGGAACCAGGCGGACCGGTGCGTGGCGGCGATGCAGGGGTTCGCATGTTTGAACCCGCAGCGCCGAACGGCCACTCTTCGGACCGACAAGCGTGGTTCAGCGCTATCCCACCCGCGTTCGAGCCGCGTGAAGGGGAGTGGCTGCTGTTGCCCATGTATGACTTCATCGGCTCCGAGGAATTAAGTCAGGCGGCGCGAGGACTCGCAGAACTGGCGGCGAAGCCGTACGTGGCCGTCAATTGCTCTGATCTGGCGGAGGGTGCGGAAGTCGAAGTGAGTTGTGCGAGTGGCACCTTCCGCCTTCCGATACGTCTCCGACCTGATCTTCCGCGGGGCGTTGCATGCCTGTCTGCCGGAATCGCACCGCTGAGCGGAGTCACCATGCCCGCGTGGGGCAAGATCGAGAGGGCGAAATGACAAGTCCGTATCCGCTTCTTTCGATCCTCGGAATCGTGATCGGGGCTCTGACCATCGCGGCTTCTCTCATCTATGTAGAGCGCCGGTTGCTTGCCCTCTGGCAGGATCGCTACGGTCCGAACCGAACCGGGCCCTTCGGACTCCTGCAGGTCGTCGCGGACGCTATCAAGATTTTCATGAAGGAGGACTGGGTCGCTCCGTTCGCGGACAAGCCTGTTTTCATCCTGGCCCCGGCCGTCATCTTCGTCACCGTGCTCATGTCTTTCGCGGTGCTTCCAGTGGCCCCGGGGATCATCGTCTCGGACCTGAACATCGGTCTGCTGTTCTTTCTCGCTATGTCCTCGCTTGGAGTTTATAGCGTCGTGCTCGCGGGCTGGTCCTCCGACAACAAATACGCCCTGCTCGGCGGAATGCGGGCCGCGGCCCAGATGCTGAGCTACGAAGTGTTCATGGGCCTTTCGCTGATGGGGGTTGTGATCCTGGCTGGGTCGTTCAGTCTGCCGGCCATTGTCGAAGCGCAGAGGCACATGTGGTTCGTAATCCCGCAATTTCCCGGCTTCGTTCTGTTTCTGATCGCCGGTCTAGCCGAGACGCGCCGCATCCCTTTCGATCTGCCGGAAGCCGAAAGCGAACTCGTGGCCGGCTATCACTCCGAATACTCCGGGATGAAGTTCGGCATGTTCTTTGTCGGAGAGTACATGGGAATCACCCTGATTTCAGGGATGATCTCGGTTCTCTTCTTCGGCGGTTGGCTGGGCCCGGTTCTGCCCGGACTGGTCTGGTTTCTGATCAAGACCTTTTTCTTTATTTCGCTGTTCATTCTGCTACGGGCGGCTTTGCCGCGCCCGCGATTCGATCAACTCATGTCCTGGGGCTGGAAAGTGATGTTGCCCCTGGCTCTAGTCAACGTGCTGCTGGCAGGCGCGGCGGTCCTATTGTGGAGATAGTCAATGTTTAGCATTCTTCGAACGATCTGGTACGTGTTCCTCCACGCCTTCCAGAAGAGGATTACGGTTCAATATCCGGAGCAGAAGCCGTATCTCGCGCCGCGCTACCGCGGCAGGATCGTCTTATCCCGTGATCCGGATGGCGGCGAGCGCTGTGTGGCTTGCAACCTCTGCGCGGTTGCCTGTCCGGTCGGTTGTATCGCGTTACAGGCGACCGAGGACGAAAACGGGCGCCGGTATCCGGAGTTCTTCCGCATCAACTTCTCGCGTTGCATCTTTTGCGGCTATTGCGAAGAGGCCTGTCCGACGTACGCGATCCAATTAACGCCGGACTTTGAGATGGGAGAGTTTCACCGGAAGAACCTGGTTTACGAGAAGAAAGATCTGCTGATCGATGGGCCGGGGAAACATCCGGGCTACAACTTCTGGCGCATAGCCGGAGTTCAGATCGGCGGAAAGAGAAAGGGCGAGGCAGCACACGAAGCGCCGCCCGTGGACGTACGTTCGCTGTTGCCGTGAGGTCGATTTATGGAACCAACTTTTTACATCGCGGGCGGGGTTGCCGTTATTTCGACTGTCCTCATGCTAACGCGTTTGAACCTCGTTCACGCGCTGCTGTACCTGATCGTGTCGCTGCTTGCCGTCTCGGTGGTGTTCTTCGTGCTCGGAGCGCCCTTTGTCGCGGCGCTCGAAGCCATTGTTTATGCGGGCGCCATTATGGTGCTCTTCCTCTTCGCGGTGATGATGCTCAACATCGGAAGGGACACTGAGACGGAGCGACTGTGGCTTACACCGGGAATCTGGACGGGCCCCGTGATTCTCGCAGGCATCCTGATTCTCGAAGTCGTCTACTTGGCGCGCGGTGCATCCGCAGGTCTGGGCGCGGGCGTTACTGAACCGAAAGAAGTCGGGATCGCGTTGTTTGGTCCTTACATCATCGGTGTGGAGCTGGCTTCCATGCTGTTGCTGGCGGGGCTGGTGGGTGCATATCACCTTGGCGTTCGTAAAACCGAAAAGCCGGAGATTCAACATGACACAGCTACCCATGAGGGACGGGCTGATTCTGGCGGGGATCTTGTTCTCGCTGGGGCTGACCGGTCTGCTCGTACGACGTAATTTGATTTTTGTTTTGATGTCCCTCGAGGTCATGCTCAATGCCGCAGGGCTGGCATTCGTGGTTGCCGGGTCGCGATGGCATCAGGCGGATGGGCAGGTAATGTTTGTGTTCATTTTGGCCATGGCGGCTGCAGAAGTAGCGGTAGGACTGGCGCTGGTGCTTCAGATCTATCACCGGTTCAAGTCCCTTGATGTAGATGCCATCAGTGAAATGAGGGGATGACGTGATCAGCTGGTTGTGGCTCATTCCGACTCTGCCTGTCGTCAGCGCGACCTTGCTGATCTTGTTTGGCTCAAGGTTGCCGCGGCGAGCCGTTGCCGCGCTCGGCATAGGGTCGATTGGACTCTCGGCGCTGGTTACAGCTCTGATCGCGGCCAGCTTCGCAACCAACCCTCCGGTCGGCAACGCATATACACAGGTTCTCTGGACCTGGATCAGCGTCGCGGGCTTCCAGCCGCAGGTCGGATTCTATCTGGATGCGCTCTCGCTGGTGATGATCCTGGTGGTTACGTGTGTCGGCTTCCTCATCCATATTTATTCGGCCGAGTTCATGAGCGAAGACGAGAGTTACGGCCGCTACTTCGCTTACATGAACCTGTTCGTCGCGTCGATGCTGACGCTGCTGCTGGGAAACAATCTTCTCCTTCTTCTGCTCGGATGGGAAGGTGTGGGCTTGTGCAGTTATCTGCTGATCGGCTTCTGGTACCGCGATCCGGCAAACGGGCACGCCGCCCGCAAGGCGTTCATCGTAACGCGAGTAGGCGATTGCTCTTTGATGGTCGGGTTGTTCTTGTTGTTCACGCAGCTGGGCACGCTACAGATTCAGGATCTGATGCAGCGCATTTCCGTAGTGTGGCCCTCGGGATCCGGCTTGGCACTTGCGGCGGCTCTTTTGCTGTTAGGCGGTGCCGTGGGCAAATCAGCGCAACTGCCGCTACAAGTATGGTTGCCGGATGCAATGGCCGGCCCGACGCCAACCAGCGCGCTCATCCATGCGGCGACGATGGTGACGGCAGGCGTCTATTTGATCGCGCGCACGCACGTTCTCTTCGCGCTCGCTCCAGCCGCGCAGTCGGCTGTGGCAGTTGTAGGTGCACTCACTCTGCTGCTTGCCGGGTTTAGCGCCCTCACGCAGCACGATATCAAGCGCATCCTGGCATATTCCACGATCAGCCAAATCGGGTACATGTTCCTGGCGCTCGGCGTTGGTGCATGGCAAGCCGCCATGTTCCACTTCTTCACCCACGCGTTCTTCAAGGCTCTTTTGTTCCTCGGCGCCGGCGTCATCATCAATGCGGTACACGACGAGCACAGCATCTTCAAGATGGGCGGCCTCAGAAAAGAATTGCCGGTCGCGTTCTGGACATTTCTGGCAGGAGGTTGCGCTTTAGCGGGATTACCGTTCGTCACAGCCGGTTTTTTCAGCAAGGACCTGATCATCTGGCAGGCGTGGTCGGCGCAAGGCGGGCACCCGGCGCTCTGGATGACTGGAATGCTCGGCGCGGGCTTGACGTCGCTGTACACCTTCCGGCTGATCTTCCGCGTCTTCTTCGGCCCGCTGGGCATACCCGTCACGAAGCGGCCGGGATACGCAATGAAGGTTCCTCTTGTCATCCTTGCTGCTCTCGCAATTACAGCCGGATATCTCAAAAAAACATTGTTTGCTTTCCTGCATTCCGCATTACCGGCGACGATCGAAGCGAGCCGCGGCGGTTTGACCGAGACGGGCTCCGAGGCAATTGCCGGAATCTTGTTTCTCCTCGGACTTTATCTTGCGTATGTGTTCCACCTCAAAAAACGGAGCCTCTCGGACTCGCTGGTCGCGAACCCGATTGGCCATGCTCTCGACCAATGGTGGTTTGCCGGTTGGGGCTTCGACTGGATTTACGACAAGGTGTTCGTGCAGCCGTTTATCTGGGTGGCCAATGTCAACAAGAGCGATTTTATCGACGCATTCTATACCGGAGTGGGGCGCATCGCTGAGGTGTCCTACCGCTTGCTGAGCGGCACTGAAACTGGCCGCGTGCGCTGGTACGCCACGGCAATGGCTGCCGGATCAGTGTTGTTTGTAGCAATGGTGCTGTTTAGATAGCGAGTGTTGACCGTATGATCTTGATCTTCTTAATTGTCGTTCTCCTGCTCGGCGGTATTCTCGCCGCAATATCAGCTCGCTGGAGCCGGCAGCTGCCGCGATGGATCTCTCTGGCCGCAATCGCCGTGGATCTCGTTCTGGCGGCGCGTATCTGGACCGGCCGGTCGTTCAGCGCTTCGCAGGCCTGGTACGACGAAGTGAACTGGAACTGGATCCCGAGCTTCGGCATTCATTTTCATCTTGCCGTCGATGGTCTCAGCTTTCTGATGCTGATACTCACATTCTTCATCGGCATCATCGCAGTGCTGTGTTCCTGGACCGAGATCCGCGAGAAGATCGGCTTTTTCCATTTCAATCTCATGTGGGTCCTGGCCGGAATCGTGAGCGTGTTCCTGGCGATGGATGTTTTCCTCTTCTATTTTGCCTGGGAACTGATGCTCATCCCGATGTATTTCCTGATCGTCATCTGGGGCCACGAACAGCGCGTGTACGCGGCGACGAAGTTCTTCCTGTTCACGCAGTGCAGCGGCCTGCTGATGCTGATCGCGATTCTGGCGCTGTACTTCATGCACCATCAGTCCACTGGCGTTTACACATTCGAATACTCGGAACTGCTGGGCACGACACTCAGCGGCGGCGCGGAACTTGCGATCATGCTCGGCTTTTTTGTCGCGTTTGCCGTAAAGCTGCCCGTGGTACCCCTGCACACCTGGCTGCCGGACGCTCACACCGAGGCGCCCACCGCGGGAAGCGTCATCCTGGCGGGGTTGCTGTTGAAAACCGGCGGATACGGTCTGCTGCGCTTTGTGATCCCGCTGTTTCCGCGCGCTGCTCATGAATTCACTCCTGTGGCGTTGGCGCTCGGCGTGATCGGGATCATTTATGGCGCCGTGATGGCCTTTTCGCAGACGGACCTCAAGCGCCTGGTGGCCTACACCAGCGTCAGCCACCTGGGCTTTGTGTTGCTCGGCATCTTCTCATGGAACCCGCTGGCGCTCCAGGGCGCGATCATGACGATGATCTGTCATGGGCTGAGCACGGGCGCCCTGTTCGTGCTGGTCGGCGGTTTGCAGGAACGGATCCACACCCGTGATCTAAACCGCATGGGCGGGCTCTGGACGGTCGTGCCGCACCTGAGCGCCTCGGCGCTATTTTTCAGCCTAGCCTCGCTCGGGCTGCCGGGCCTCGGCGATTTCGTCGGCGAGTTTCTCGTGTTGCTCGGATCTTACAAAGTCAGCGTGGCTCTCACGGTGGTTGCGACTCTGGGGATTCTCGCCTCCACTTTCTATGCGTTGCGGATGATGCAGCGAGCCTTTTTCGGCCCGAACACGAATTCGTGGCAACTGCCCGACCTCACACCTCGCGAGGTGCTCATTATGGCAGTGATGATCATAGGCCTGCTCTGGCTGGGATTCTTCCCGCAACCGGTCCTCAATACTTTTGCGCCAGCTATGGACAACTTACAGCGTGAAGTTCAAATGCCGGCCGCGGCGCTCAGGAGTGAGCCATGAACACCACCATGAATGCCAGCGATACGCTCGCCCTCCTACCGCTGCTCATACTCGCGGGGACTGCGATCGTAGTCATGCTGGGCATTGCGGTGAAGCGGAGTCACGAGCTAACGGCTGGGCTGACGCTCACGGGCCTCGCCGCTTCTTTCCTCTCGGCCTGTGCGGTTGCTCCGCTGGTTCCGCGGCAAGTAACCTCGCTCTTGCTGATCGACGGTTATGCTTTGTTCTACCTGGGGCTGATCATTGCTTCGGCTGCCGTCGTGGCAGTGCTGTCGTTCCAGTACTTCGCGAAACACGACGGCCAACGCGAGGAACTTTATCTGCTGCTGCTTCTGGCGACCCTGGGTTGCGGGGTCCTGGTGACGAGCGTCCATTTCGCATCGTTTCTTCTCGGCCTCGAAATCCTTAGCGTTTCGTTATATGGCATGGTTGCGTATTTCACGGGCCGTGGTCAGGCACTCGAAGCTGGTATCAAGTATCTGATCCTCGCCTCGGCGTCGGCGGCATTTCTTCTCTTCGGCATGGCGCTGATCTACGCCGCTACCGGCATAATGGCGTTCTCGAGCATCCGGAATCTATCTCTCGGCGGGTCTGACCTCGCGCTCCTGCTGCCGGGTATCGCACTCAGCGTCACCGGCATTGGATTCAAACTCGGCGTAGTTCCCTTCCATCTGTGGACACCGGATGTATATCAGGGCGCCCCCGCGCCGGTAGCGGCCTTCGTCGCAACCACGTCTAAGACCGCAGTAGTGGCGCTGCTGCTGCGATTTCTCGGCGCTGGGACTCACCAGTCTCCGGCGGTGTTCTTCCTGTTCTCGGTCATTGCAGTCGCCTCGATGTGTGCGGGCAATCTCCTAGCGTTGCGGCAAAACAACGTAAAGCGCATTCTGGCCTACTCTTCGATCGCGCACTTTGGATACATCCTGGTGGCGTTTCTGGCCGGCACAACCATGGGCGCTGGCGCCGTCGCCTTCTATCTGGTGGCGTATACGGTGACCATACTCGCGGCTTTCGGCATCATCACGGTCCTCTCGACCTCGGAGGCCGATGCCGACGATCTCGAAGATTACCGCGGTCTTTTCTGGCGGAGGCCGGTGCTGGCGAGCGTCTTCACCGCGGTGCTGCTCTCGCTCGCCGGCATCCCCGCCACCATGGGTTTCGTCGGCAAGTTTTATATTCTCGCCTCCGGCGCGAATGCTGCGGCGTGGCCGCTGATGGTTGTCCTCGTTCTCACCAGCGTCATCGGCCTGTTCTATTACTTGCGCATCGTGGTCACGCTGTTTTCAGACGTGCCGGAGCAACAGTTTTCGATGCAGGAACTCGAGCGGGGCGGCGCCTTCGTCCTCGGCGGACTCGCAGTTCTGCTCATAGGGTTTGGGGTGTACCCCGCGCCATTGCTCAATCTCATCCGAGCAACGATAGGTGCGCTCAACTAATGGGGGGCCGGGAAATTGCCGGACAACGGGGGTAACCGATAAAAGGCTGCGATGGTCCATTAAGGGCCGGACTTACAACTGGTTCCGCTCGCTCGCAGGGGGCGGACTACATTCAAACTATGAGAGGTGCCATTTGCTGCAGTATCAAACGATCAATCCTTACACAGAAGAATTAATCAAAACATTTCCACAACACACGGATGCGCAATTGCAGGAGATTATTACAAAAGCCGAAGCCGTGTACGAGAGCGACTGGAGGCTGAGGACGATCCATGAGCGGAAAGCAGTGGTCAAGAAGGCTGCGGCGATCCTCCGGGAGAATCTTGATGCATTCGCAAAGCCCGTCACGCTCGAGATGGGAAAGCTGTTCCGCGAGGCGCAGGCAGAGGTCACGTTGAGCGCGGACATACTCGACTACTATGCCGATAACGCCGCGACCTTTCTGGCGCCCCGTAAGCTCAAGGTAGCTGAAGGGGAGGCCGTCGTGGAGAGCGAACCGATGGGCGTGCTCTTCTGCGTGGAACCGTGGAATTTTCCGTATTATCAGCTGGCACGCGTCGCCGGACCGGACCTGATGTCGGGCAATGTTCTGATCATCAAGCATGCGCCCAATGTACCGCAGTGCGCGCTGGCGTTCGAAAAGCTGTTTCTCGATGCCGGCGCTCCGGTGGGCGTTTACACCAACGTCTTCCTTTCGAACGAGCAGGCTGCGAAAGCAGTTGCAGATCCTCGGATCAAAGGCGTCGCATTAACGGGCAGCGAGAGGGCGGGCTCGGCGGTTGCCGCTGAAGCTGGGCAGGCTCTGAAGAAAACAACCATGGAACTCGGGGGCAGCGACGCGTTCATCGTCCTTGACGATGCCGACATGGATACCGCCGTCGAGTGGGGTCTCTGGGGTCGAATGAACAACACCGGCGAATGCTGCGTGGCGGCAAAAAGGTTCATCCTCCACGAAACCATCGCCGACACGTTCCTGGAACGGTTTAAAAAGAAACTGGCGGCTCTGGTCCCCGGTGATCCGATGGACCCCAAGACCTCCCTCGGCCCCCTATGCACTCAGGGTGCGCTGGAGTTAGTGGAGAAGCAGATCAAGATGGCGGTCGATGGTGGCGCAAAGGTGCTTCTGGGTGGCAAGCGGCTGAACCGCCCAGGCTGGTTTCTGGAGCCTACAATCCTGACTGACATTACTCCGGACAACCCGGCTTTTCATGTGGAGTTCTTCGCCCCCGTGGCATTGATCTTCCGCGTGAAGAATGAACAAGAAGCCGTCGCCCTTGCGAACGACTCTCCGTACGGGCTGGGCGGATCGGTGATCACCAAAGACGTCGAGCGCGGAAAACGCATTGCCCGCCAGATCGAGACCGGGATGGTCTTCATCAACCGGGCAACCTGGACCGCACCCGACCTTCCGTTCGGTGGCGTGAAGAATTCCGGCTACGGCCGTGAACTCTCCGATCTGGGCATTAGTGAGTTTTTGAACAAGAAACTGATCCGCGTGGCCTAATCGCCAGGTACCCTGGTCGGAAAGGCGAGACGGGCGTGACCAACACGCCCGTCACTTAAATTCTTATGAGCGACGATTCAAAACGTCCCATACTCGTACTGCTCACCAGTCACTGGGTGAGTCTGCTTGGCGTCGCGCTGGTAACCACTGCTGGCTTCTCATGGCTGTTCGTTCTACCAACTGAGCTTCGCGGGCACACCAGCAATCCCTACATCGGCATCGTCGTCTTTCTTCTGATCCCGATTATCTTTGTCCTCGGACTCGTCTTGATGGCGCTCGGGATGCTCCTCGCCCGGCGGCGCATCAGTAGCGCCGAACATGAGCTGTGGGCAGCCGGGGACCGGCGAGCTTACATTCGGAAGCTCGCCATCTTCTTCGCAGTGACTACCGCCGCTAACATCGTCATCGGAACACAAGGTACATATCGTGCGGTTGATTACATGGAAACGCCACAGTTCTGCGGGCAGAGCTGCCACGTCATGAAACCGGAATTCACCGCCCATCAGAACTCGCCCCATGCGAGGGTTGACTGCGTGGAATGCCACGTTGCTCCGGGTGCAACCGGTTGGGTGAAAAGTAAGGAGGCCGGCACCCGCCAGTTGATTGACACGGTTTTCAAACGCGTTCATTACCCGATTGAATCGGCCATGGAAAGCAACCGCCTGATCCCAGCTCGCGAGACTTGCGAAACGTGCCACTGGCCCCAGGTGTTCGACGCCGTAAAGCTGCGTGTAATTTTTCATTTTAAGGACGATGCGGCGAATACCCAGACGCAGACGGTCTTAATGATGCTCACGGGGGGCGGCACTCTTGGCGGCATTCACGGCAAACATATGGGCCCTGGAGTCGAGATCCATTACGCAGCGGCCGATGCCAAACGTCAGACCATTCCCTGGGTGGAGTACCGAAATCGAAATACCGGCGAGACCACAACCTTCCTGGCCGATGGCTCCAATGCTCAATCCATCGCCAGTCTGCCGCGTCATCAGATGGAATGTGTGGACTGTCACAACCGTCCGACTCACACCTTCGAACTTCCAGAACGCGCCGTGGACGAGGCCATGGGCCTGGGTCAGATTTCCACGACACTACCCTTCATCAAGAAAAAAGCGGTGGAGCTACTGAAAGCGAATTATTCGAGCAGCGAAGAAGCCTCGCGCGCCATTCCGGATGGATTAGCTCGTTACTATCAGCAAAACTACGCCGCCGTCGCATCCCAACGCTCCCAGGACATCGCAAATGCCGGCACCCAGATCGCGGCAATCTACAACCGGAATGTATTTCCAGAGTTGAAGGTCACCTGGGGCACTTATCCCAACAACCTGGGCCATATGGATTTTCCCGGATGCTTCCGCTGCCACGATGGGTCACATACAACTGGCGATGGAAAAAATACAATTACGCAAGACTGTACTACCTGCCATACGCCGTTGGCGATGGATGAGGCTTCCCCGCAAATCTTGAAGACGCTCAATCTCTCTGACCAAATCTCGGAGATCCAGAAGAAGTGATGGCGCTTGCCGATTCCAAGGGGGAAACGGGAACAAAAAGTGAAGATATCGACCTCCCTGCTCGCACCGTTACCCTCGAGTCCACAGGGTCGTCGAAGAATTCGGTCTGCTCTAACGAACGCGAACCAAAGGCGCGCTCATCCATCTGGTCGCGCCCGCGTGAGCACCGGAAACTGGCTGATTTGGACCAAGCCATGGTTCTTCAAAATGTGAGTGACATCACTCTCAATAGTGATCACCATCCCGGAAAGAACTTCTAAAACCGTCGTTCGTGACTAGCCGATATTGGAGCAGGGCCAGAGGTCATCAATGTCTCGAACTCATGCCTAGGGGGCAGGCCGGAAGGCTCTCCCGCGCCTCCTAATTCCCTGCTAAATCTTTTCGTTGCTGACTTCTATCTCCTGACTCCGTGGAGCTTCGGCGTTCCGCTCGCCGCGTGAGGCAGATCCAAAGACCCAGACAAGAACCGCCGACTCCGGGAGTGAACCGGCTCCGCGGCAGCATTCCGATTTGTGATTGAAATCACATTTAAGTGTGATTCAACATCCGGCAGACCTGCGACCACCGCCGCTAGTATCAGGCCCATCTTGAAACAAGGCTAGAGGCGAACCATCCTCTCGAAATTTATGGTTCCGAGGCGATTCAACTGGATGCCGGTTGAACTGGCCGAATGATGGGGATTCTCGATATTCCGGCCCCGAAGAGCGCAGCGGCAGATCGACAAGGAGAATTGAGATGAAGAAGATGGCGGTTGTCTTGCTTGTGGCAGTTCCGATCACGGTCTTGCTGTTCTTTGCCGCTATGAATCCGCCTGAAGTGGCAGCGGTCCCAAGCTACGCGCGGCAGACGGGATTGGCCTGCAGCGGTTGCCACTACGCTCCTCCCGAACTCAACCCCGCCGGACGCAGATTCAAGCTGCTCGGCTACGTGGATAAAGCGGACGAAACCAAAGTCATAAAGACCGATGGCGGTAAGAAGCGCGCCGCCCTCGACCTGCTGGCTTCGCTGCCTCTTTCTGTCATGCTGGAGACTTCATTTACCAACACCAAGTCTCCGCTACCGACCAGCCAGAACGGCAATTTTGAGTTTCCGCAAGACATTTCCCTATTCCTTTCCGGGGCATGGACCAGCAACATCGGCAGCTTTCTGCAGGTGACGTACGACACCCAGGACGACCACTTCACCAGCGACAACACCGATATCCGCTACGCGAATAAAACGAAACTGGGCGGCAAGGAACTGGTTTACGGACTGGACCTCAACAACAACCCAACCGTCGAAGACTTGTGGAACAGTACGCCGGCATGGGGTTACCCCTGGATTCAGAGCGATTTTGCACCGACTCCCACGGCTCATCCCCTCATCAATGGCGGTCTCGCCCAGGATGTTGCCGGCTTCGGCGGCTTTGCCATGTGGGATGACCATATTTATCTGGACGCAGCCCTCTATCGCTCGGAACACGTGGGAGGGCCTCAACCGAATCCGGGCGACGGCTCTACCAACAACATTCGCGGGGTTGCGCCCTACTGGCGCCTCGCTTTTCAGGAATTGACCGGGAAAACACAGTATGAGATCGGGACTTATGGCATGCACGTCCGCAACACCGCTTTCACCGGACCCGGCCTCCGGGATGAGTACACCGACTTTGCCTTCGACACTCAGATCGATCGGACCCTATTCCGGACGGATGTGCTCTCGTTCCGGGGCACGTTTATCCATGAAAACTCTGATTTATTGGCCAGCGGATTTGGCTCGAACCATCTGAACACGGTGATGGCCAACGCCGAATACCACATCGGCAACCACTACACCGGCACATTCGGCGTGTTCAATACCGGCGGCAGAGTCAATCCGGGGCTTTATCCGGCAGGCTCATTGACTGGCAGCGCCAATGGAGACCCGAGAGGCGCAGGCTACATCGCCAACGTCTCCTACTGGCCGTGGCAAAACCTGCAACTGGGCGCGCAGTACACTGCTTACACGCGCTTCAATGGTGGCTCGACCAACTATGATGGTTCGGGTCGCAATGCCAGTGCAAACAACACAGTCTATTTGGACGCGAAGATCATTTTCTGATACGCGCCCGGGATCACCAATTTCACATTCGAGAGGAGAAAACACAATGAAGTGCAAGGCATTCGTACTCGTACTACTGACCGCAGCGTTGTGCAGCGCGGCCTGGGCTGGCGACATCGAGGGCAAAGTAACCGGAATGAAGGGCCACTCGGTGGTCTACGTCGACGTCATCGCCGGCAAAACCTTCCCCGCTCCCAAAGAGCACCCGGTCATGGACCAAAAAGGATTGATGTTTGCTCCGCACATTATGGTCGTACTACAAGGCACGGCCGTTGATTTCCTCAATAGCGATACCGTGCAGCACAACGTCTTCTGGACGGCCATCGGCGGCGACAAGAAGGCCGGACACAATCTCGGTACCTGGCCCAAGGGTGAAAAACGATCTTTCACCTTCGACAAGCCGGGCGTCGTGCCCGTGCTCTGCAATGTGCATCCGGAAATGGCGGGATACATTGTCGTCAGCCCCACTCCCTATTTTGCCGAGACGGACGACAGCGGCAATTACAAGATCAAAGACGTTCCCGACGGCAGCTACAACCTGGCGGTATGGCATGAGGGAGCGAAGAATCAGTCCAAGCCCGTGACCGTAGCCGGTGGGGGCAAAGCGGATTTCACCCTGACCAAATAAGAGCAGGTAAGCCGGGCGACAGGAGCGGTTCCGCTTGGGGCACCGCTCCCCCGCCCGATCTCTCAACTCGAACGAAGCCGAGTTTCAGCCGCTGTTCAGACCTGGGAATACCGGAATGCTGAAGCGATTCAAACACAAGAAGGTCGATGGGGACTGGCTGCACACCAACTTCCCCTGCATGATGGCCTGTCCGGCCCACACCAATGCCGGACGCTATGTAGGTCTGATTGCCGAGGGTCGCTTCGAAGAGGCGTATCGCCTGGCGCGCGAGCCCAATCCTCTAGCCAGCATCTGCGGCCGAGTCTGCGCGCATCCTTGCGAGACCGCCTGCCGCCGCGGCGAGATCGACCGGCCGATTTCCATCCGCGCCCTGAAGCGATTTCTGACCGAGCAGTACGGGCCCGAATCGAAGCGCCCCATCAACGTGAATGAAGGGCGCGCCCAGAAAAAACTTCCTTACAAGGTCGCCGTGGTCGGCGGAGGTCCGGTTGGACTCTCGGCCGCGCATGACCTCGCGCTGATGGGCTATGCGGTCACGATTTTCGAGGCCGCCCCGGTTGCCGGCGGAATGCTTTATCTCGGGATTCCGGAATACCGCCTGCCGCGCGATGTAGTCGAAGCGCAAGTCCGCGAGATTCTCGAGACCGGTGACATCACTCTCAAACTGAATCAGGCCGCGGGACGGGACTTCACCATCTCCGACCTGCGACGTCAGGGATTCGATGCGGTTCTCGTCGCCGTGGGCGCGCACCGCAGTCGCGATCTCAGCATTCCGGGGGTCGATCTCGACGGCGTGTATAAGGGCATTGACTTCCTGCTGAATGTGAACTTGGGCTACAAATTCACCATCGGCAAGAAAGTCATCGTGATTGGCGGCGGCAACGTCGCCATGGACGTGGCTCGTTCCGCAGCGCGCGAAGTGGTCAAGCAGCATGCCGGAGGCGTGGAAGATCTTGAGCCTTCCGACGAAAACGTGTCGGCGGTCGCCACGAAGGAAATGGTTGATATCTCCCTTTCGGCGTTGCGCATGGGCGCGCGCGAGGTGAACCTGGTCTGCCTGGAACGCCGCGAGGAAATGCCCGCCGCTCTCGAAGAAATCGTCGAAGCCGAAGAGGAAGGAATCAAGATGCATCCCGGGCTTGGTCCCAAGCGCATCCTCGGCAAGGACGGCAAGGTCACGGCGCTCGAGACTCTCAAGACCAAGTGGGTTTTCGATCAGAACAAGCGTTTCAATCCCGCGTTCTACGACAACAGCGAAACCCAGATCGAGTGCGACACCATCATCATGGCGATCGGGCAGGCGCCGCGGCTGGACTTCTTCACGCCGGAAGACAAGGTTGAACTCTCTCCGCGCGGACTGATCGCGGTGAATCCGCAGACTCTCATGACGTCTTCACCCGGAATCTTCGCGGGCGGCGACTGCGTGTTTGGTCCGCGTCTGATTATCGACAGCGTCGGCGACGGCAAACGCGCAGCCGTCGGCATTGACGAGTATCTGCGCGGCGGAAAGCATCCGGAACCGGTCATCGAAGTCGAACTACTCAAACGGCATTCCATGCCACTCGGGTACCTCGATCTCAACCGGCAACCGGTTCCGATGCTGCCGCTCGAACGCCGCACCGGTGTGACAGAAGTTGAAATCGGTTATGACGCGCCAGCCGCCATGGCCGAAGCCCAGCGCTGCCTGCACTGCTGGGTCAATACCATTTTCGAGGGTGTTCCAGAAGACGGCAGCATGTGCATCCTGTGCGGCGGATGCGTGGATGTTTGCCCGGAGAAGTGTCTGGAGCTGGTTTCGCTCGACCGCATCGCGTTCGAGCCAGAAGCCGTGCAGCACATTCGAGACAACCAGGAATTGTTCGGCGTTGAGTTCGACGAAGTCGCGGCCGACGAGTTGGGCGTAGTCACTGGAGCCGCTATGTTGAAGGACGAAACGCGGTGCATCCGCTGCGGGCTGTGCGCCATGCGCTGTCCCGTGGGAACAATCACGATGGAGTCATATAACCTGATTCCCGCCGAGCCGACCGGATTGATCTCCGTCGCATCAATCGGCGCGGGATTGCAGAAGTAGGCACGAGGCAGTCGTGGCAGAGGAAAAGATGGCAGACGAAACTAAAACAATCGGTGACCTTAATAACGACGTGAACCGGCGTCAATTTTTCTTGACGCTGGGGCTGGGATCGCTGGGCATCGCCACTGCGGGCACGGCGGCTTTCGCGTATCAATATCTCGATCCTAATGTGCTCTACGAACCTTCGCCGGTGGTGAACGAGGGCAAGCCCGATCGCTATCCGCTGGGCAGCGTCACCATCGACGTAAATTCGGGCATCTACATCATTCACTCCGACGAGGGCTACTTCTCGCTGAGCGCCGTCTGCACGCACCTGGGCTGCATGACTGCCTGGAAGCCGGAGTTGAATTTGATCGCTTGCCCCTGCCACGGCAGCAAGTTCGAACAGAACGGCAAGAAGATCGAGGGTCCGGCGCCCAAGCCCCTGCCATGGAAACGCATTTGGCTGAACGACGACGGCGACCTGCTGGTCGATCGCTCGACCGACGTTCCGGCACTGGCGCGGGATTCCTTTGTGAGAGTCTGAACCATGGCCAAAACCATAGACCAGCATTTCGACGACCTGCGCGGCACGCGAGTGTGGCGTTCGATCTTCCGCAGCGGCACTGGTTCGAGCACGCTGAAGCGCGCGCTCGCGATTCAGCAGAACGTGTTTCTGCACCTGTTCTCCACCAAGGTGCGCTCGCGCATGCTGAGTTTCAGTGCGACCTGGTATCTGGGAACCCTGACGCTGGGCACGTTTCTAATCCTGGTCGCAACCGGCATTCCGCTGATGTTCTACTACCACCCCTCGGTGCCGCAGGCCTACGCCGACACTAAAGACTTGCAGTTCGTGGTGTCGTCGGGATTATTCCTGCGCAACCTGCATCGCTGGTCAGCGCATGCCATGGTGTTTCTGGTGTTCGCGCACATGTTCAAAGTCTTTTATCGCGGAGCCTACCGCGCGCCGCGCGAGTTCAACTGGGTCATCGGCGTCATCCTTCTGCTAATGACGCTTCTACTCAGCTACACCGGCTACCTGCTGCCCTGGGATCAATTGGCCTACTGGGCGATCACCGTGGGGTCGAACATTGCATCGGCCGTCCCGGTGATCGGCGAGAAGATTCACTTCCTGCTGCTCGGCGGCAATGCTGTTAATGCCAACGCGCTGCTGCGTTTCTACGTGCTGCACTGCATGATTCTTCCGCTGGCGGCGATGTTCTTCGTGGCCATCCATTTCTGGCGAATCCGTAAAGATGGGGGCCTCTACTCGCACGACAGCGAACCGGCGACAGTACGAGCCAAGGCCAAGACCAGCGTCGCTACCAACGCCGTCACCGCGAAGGAGGCCCAATAGCTATGGCCGATTCCAAAGACTTCATCGCCGGCATCGACTCCAACGCGAAAAAATCTCCGCGCCGCATCGTCTTCATCACGCGCCGCACTTCGGCGCAGGTAAAGGTCGAAACGGAAGATCAGATCCAGACCTTTCCCGAAGTGTTGTTCCGCGCGGCCGTCGCGGTTATGACGCTGGCCGTCGTGCTGGTCTGGATTGCCCTGATGTTCAACGCTCCGCTCGAAGGTCTCGCCGATCCCTCGCACACGCCGAATCCCGCCAAAGCACCGTGGTACTTCCTCGGTCTGCAAGAGATGCTGCACTACTTCCCGCCCGTGGTTGCGGGCGTGCTTGTGCCGGGCTTGGTGGTGATGGCGCTCATCGTCATCCCATATTTCAAGGTCAACATTGAAGCGGACGGACTATTCCTGAAGGACCGCCAGCGGCGCCTGCGCATCTTTTATGCCGTCGCCACCCTTCTCTCGCTTTTTCTGCTTTTGTTCAAGGTTTATGCGGCTCTGGTGCCGACGCTGATCATGGCCGGAGTAATGCTGGTGGCGGCGCAAAGTTCTCCGCAGTCGACCTCGGCATTTCGCCGATATCTGGCGGGAAGGCCGCTTTCTTACTGGGTGATGACCTGGTTCTTATTCGAACTTGTGGTGCTCACCGCCATCGGCACATTTTTCCGTGGACCGGGCTGGGCTTTCGTCTGGCCGTGGCAGGGTTCATAGCGATGTCTATAAAGACGCTCATAAGGATG
>Ga0209040_10000006_pt1 | contig 178662 bp, 145 predicted proteins | sample BogFormECP12_OM3_FD_188240 | JGI IMG/M metagenome (GOLD analysis project Ga0209040, IMG submission 188240) | Bog forest soil microbial communities from Calvert Island, British Columbia, Canada - ECP12_OM3 (SPAdes) (version 2) | ecosystem: Environmental > Aquatic > Freshwater > Wetlands > Bog ... | reverse complement strand
GCTGGAGTGTGTTCTTCAGGGGGTGATTCGAGGAGGTTACCGTTACTGCGCTCCCCGCCCCAGCAGAACGGTCTTTATGGTCTGGAACAAGATTACGACATCGAGCCCGATCGAGGCGTTCTTGATGTAGAAAAGGTCATACTTTAGTTTCTCTTTTGCGTCTTCTACCGTGTTGCCATACTTGTAGCGGACCTGCGCCCAGCCGGTTATTCCGGGGTGCACGAGGTGCCGCATACCGTAGTATGGAATTTCCTTCATAAGCCACTCGACAAATTCCGGACGTTCGGGCCGAGGTCCGACGAAGGCCATATCACCCTTGAGTACACACCACAACTGTGGAATCTCATCCAGCCGCGATGTCCGAAGGAACTTACCAACCAGGGTAATGCGAGGATCGTCGTCGCCGGCCCACGTTGCTCCGCTATCGGCCTCCGCATCTTGACGCATGCTGCGAAACTTGTAGCAATAGAAAATCTTCTCACCCCTGCCGACACGCTTTTGACGGTAGAACACGGGACCAGGGGAGTCCAAGCGGATAGCGAGAGCGATAAAAGGAATCAAGGGTGCGGCTACGACCAGACAGATCAACGCTGCCACAAAATGTACGCACCGCCGCAGCCATAGGAAAGTATCGGTGAAGCGAAAACCCTCTTCGAAAATGATCCAGCTGGGATAAAGGTGTTCCACTTCAATCTTGCCGGAAATCTTCTCCAGCCACGAAGTCGCGTCTTCAATGTGTACGCCACCCTGCAGACGCAGGTGCAGGAGTTCCAGCATCGGCATGGCGTCGCGACGGTCCCGCATGGCCACGATTACGCGGTGGACAGATTTGTCGCGCGCTATTTGTTGCAAGTGCGTGGCCCTGCTCTCGCGGGTCAGGTCATCGGTCACTTCACCGGTCCACCCAACCACGTCAATTCCTAACTCAGGCCGACTCTTCAGCCCTTGAACGACTCGCTGGGCGCGCTCCCCGGAACCCAACACGTAAACCCGCTCTCGCAGGAAGGGCTGGGAAATCAACCACGAATATGCGCTGCGCCAAGCGAGCAGCCCTAAAGTCAGGATGATCAACCCCGACACGAAAGAAAAATTCCCCAACATGAGACCGGGGAATATCGCGCCCGTTAAGGCTAGCCCAAAGGCCAGTACGCTTGGAACCAGCAGCAGCCGGAAATAAAGTTCTCCTTTGGCCTCGAAGTGAACCGGATCGTAGAGATCAAATCCATGGGAGAGCAGCAGGCAGAACAGTGTCAGTATCAGGATCGTGTAGTAGCCATGCTCGAAATTCAGAACTAAGAAGCTGTCTTCCCGGAATTGCAGAATTACGCCGAGCAGGAGAGAGGCAAAAATCATCAGCGCCTCGCCTGTGAGGAGTATCACCGCACGGCTAGAGTAATAAACATTGAAAAGGCGAATCACTTTGGGTTCCAGTCTCTCCCTATGGCGGTTACTTTGTGCCCGAGCTGATACTAGGGCTGGTCTCCATCAATACGCTGCCGTGGCGCCCCATTCAGATCATTCCAAACGAACCGGGCGAATGGACCAATCAAGACCAATCAAAACAGTATTGGGGTGTGCCGCGGGACTGCAGCTTTGGGCAAGGCTGCAACCGCCAGAAGCGTAAGTATAGAATTGGTAATTCGCAATCGCGCTCAGCGAGCGTCCCAAGCGCCGTTGAACGGTAGCGCCCGCCGACCAATACTCGGATTGTGGTACCTGCGTCCCGGTTGTGCTCAATCCAACCACGCTCACTCTAAAGTAGCCGCCGTTCAGTGTGGCTTGCAAACGCCGGGAAAACTTCCAGTTGGCTGACGCGCCGGCGCCATCTTGAATACCTCCAGCGTAGAGACCAGCGCCTGAAGTGACGACTCGATCGTACGAGAGGTTGAAATCCGATCTCTTGCCAACATACGTCAACGATGCCTGGACGGTAGGAGTCAATTGAGTCCTCGCACCGATTCCACTGGTCACTATCCTCTCCGGGCCCGCCCCGAGTACCAGATTCATGCGCTCTGAGATGCGGCGTTGGAAGACAAACTGTGCTGAATTTGCCACCAGGACTTCAACCGTCGGGACGAATTGGATATCCTGATATCCATACGATACGCCGATGTTGTTTCTTCGGCTGATCTGGTAACTGTATTCCGTTTGCGCCGAAACCTGGCGGCTGTTGAATAGGCCTTGGCTGTTGCTAAGGTAGTTCGTTATGGAATAGCCGCCAGAAAACTTTGCCGAAGAGCGCTTTGTCAGCTCTTCGGTAATGCTGGTTCCCGAAACATTGTTCATATAAGCCTGGCCGAACTGAGTGGCGCCGTAAGAATCGAATCCTGCCAGGACTTGGGGGACGCTGGTGCCGACCGGCGATCCGAACCCCCGGTTGCTCGAGTAGGAAAATGAATCGTCGAAGCTGATTTGTCCGCCCCTCCATCGGATAGTTTCGTCAGCACCTAGCCTCTGAGATTGCAGGTTGTAGAGCCCCACAATGCCATAGCTGCTGTATAGTGAGTCTCCACCACGGTAATCGATTGATGTCTGGGAGCGGCGCCGGGATTTCAGCACACTAAAGTTCGCCAACAGTCTGGTGACGGAAGAGATTTGGGATGAATTTCCCGGAACCGGTGCCGGATTGTTACCCGCACCGGTGCTTACCTCGATGTCGCCAAGCAATCGGCTCTGTGGCACCGATGGCGCGGCAGAGAGTTGGTCTAGGTCAGGACCCGGAGGCTCGAGAAATTGTCCCGGGTCCGTACGGTTTACCGGATCCTGCATATTAGTAGTGTCAGTGTCGGAAGGCGGAGGCGCGTCCGTAGCCTGTGCCCAGCCCGTCCCTAAGGCGAACAGCAGGAACGTCAACATCCATGCGCATTTTCTTAGACAGCATCTCATTGGACATGGGCTGCGGCAACGCGATGCCGTACCACCATCTGTCACACCTCCTGACGATCTCTGAATCTGGTGTGCTCCTTGATTCTCGCCCTTGATCGACCTTTTGGAACGCGGGATTCCCAAAATTCACAGAAAATTAATGTGACGATCTTGGCTGATGATCCGTTTGCATTCAGTGTGCAAGACACAACTCAATGCAGCGACTGTTATTCCCGGAATTGATTCTCGCCTAAGGGCGATTTGCGGAATGGGGACCTTTTGTCTCCTCTAATCAGACGACAAAGCGAACAGGCGAAGCGTGAGAGAATCAAAGTGAGCCTTGCGGACGAACAGAGTTCCGGGCCTCGCAATTCGTACGGTCGAGCAATCTTTGTCCATGTATAAAATTGATCGCTACAAGTTCATTTTTCTTTGCGGGCTGCACAGGAGCGGCACTTCTCCGTTATTCCGGATTCTCAGGGACCACCCGGAGATCAGCGGCTTCCGCAATACGGGTGTGCCAGAAGATGAAGGGCAACACCTTCAAACCATTTTTCCAGCGGCCAAGACTTACGGGGGGCCGGGGCGATTTGGTTTCGCTCAAGAGGCTCATCTCACTGAGAAATCCCGCTTAGTGACTTCAGAAAATCGGGGAAAGCTGTTCGCCGATTGGGCGAAATATTGGGACCTCACCAAGTCCAATCTTTTGGAGAAATCCCCACCCGACCTCATCCAGACCCGTTTTCTCCAAGCGCTATTTCCGAATAGCTATTTCGTTGTGATCTCTCGACATCCAATAGCCGTTTCCCTTTCGACCTCGAAGTGGGCAAACTGCAGCCTGGATTCCCTGGTCAAGCACTGGGTGCATTGCCACGATTTGTTTGAACTTGACCGCCCGCATTTGAACAGAGTCCTGGTTATCAGATACGAAGACCTCATCCAATCAACCACCATGTCGGTGAGGCAGATTTGCGAGTTTCTCGATCTGGCACCCCACGTTCCGACCCCGTTAAACCCGGCCGGCAACGACCCGTATTTCACCATCTGGCGCAACCTTTCTCTCGCCAAGGGGCGCACAGAGGAGTTTCGTCAGATTGTTAGAAAACACGAACCGAAGGTACGCTCGCATGGCTATAGCTTAATGGACTTTAACGTCACCACGCCCCCGGTGTCGTCCGTTGGATGAGCCATGCACCGTAAGTCTGAAATTCACTAAACATTAATTTCGGTGTATTCCCCTCGTCACGCTGGCAAGCTATTGTGGAGAAGTCCGGTAATGCTGGTTCTCCTGCTGAATTCAGGAGTTCCGTGCAGTCTTTGCCCGCGCCGATAAAGCAGGGCGCTTTCGGTCCAACCTTCGACATTATTGAACCTTTCCAATGGTGGGTACTCGAATGTTGACGTTTCCCCCGACGAGGCGACAAGTGTCTGTGGATGTTATCCTTCTCAGAAGAGCTGGCTCCCAGGGCAATATCAGGCCGTTCCTCCCGAATAAACCTGCTCGCGAAGACCTCGATTCGGTAAGGTCCGGCGCATCGGACCGTATGATCGGGATATTGGGTATTCTCGGCGTCGGGGCGATCATCGGATTGAGTGTTTATTCGGTAGTGAGATACCTTTTGTAGGTTGTCTCGCGGTCTCAAAGATTATTATGGCCCATGCCTCTCAGTCCCGACACTTCAAGGGAAGTTTGCGATATTCACGAGCATTTCATCTTGCTGTCATGTTTTTGTAACAAAACGTGCCTAATGTTCCATGTTTCAGGAAGCTGGGACGAGCGAGGAAGGCGACTTTCGCCTGCAAGCTATGACTGTTGGCCCTCCAAGACAGAATGCTGTCCCTTCCGAGGTGGATTTGTTGGTCAGGTCTAGGAGCATGGATCGTCTGATGGTCGGTGTAGTTCTTCGCCAGAACATTCTTTTCTTGGAGAAAGCCGTGAAACTTCTGGCTGTGAGCTTGATGCTGGTACTCTTGATTGGGAGCACAGCTTGTGGCGGGGGCCAAAAGAGCGCAAGTGCAAGCGGGGACCTCTCCGGCAACTGGCAGATCAGCCTGGTGCCGCAGGCGCCGCCGCCAACTCCTTCCTTGGTTCTCACTGGTTTCATGCTGCAGACGAGCTCAGTTACCGGGGCCTTGATTATGGGTACCGGTGCTTCGGGTGTGAATAAACCGCTGGCGTTGTGTCCGGGGGTTGGCCCCGTCACCGGAGCGGTGGATAACAGCAATGTTTCGCTGAGCGTCAACGGACTTGGACAAGAAGTCAGCCTCAAAGGAACTTCATCCCCCTTGGCGGGGCAATTTTCTTATCCGTCTGGAGGTTGCGCTTCATCTCCAGATACGGGAACCTGGTCGGCTGTTCCTGTGCAACCGCTGACCGGAAGTTTCCAGGGCACGTTCACATCGGTTGCGTATACATCACCGAACGCGGTCTTAGGTGTAACCGGGACACTTACGCAAGGACCGAATACCGGCGACAGCACAGCCTTGATCACCGGGACCATTCAGGCAACGGGCGCTCACAACTTTTGCCCTTACCTTTCACAGGCGACAGTTTCCGGGTTTATTTCCGGTACCACGGTGGTGCTGAATTTTTATGGCCCGAACGGTGATCTGATTACTCAGCTCGGCCAGCTCGGTCAGCTTAACAATACCAACGTCGTTCCCTCACCTGGAGTCTGCAACCAGTACACTAATCCTAATTCTCCGCCAAGCCAAACCTCCGCCTGCTTGTTGGTGACTCCGGATGCCAAATCGGTGAGCGGCAACTACAGCTTCCCGCAGATTTCGAGTGCCTGCACAGGAGACTGGGGTTCGGTCCAGTTCACGTTTTCTAGCGGACAAAACCTCAAGATAGAGCCCTAACCCTCTTCTGCTGCGGTTTCTCAGCTTGTCCCCCAGCAAGAGCGAAGCTGGGTTCGCCTTTTCCAGAGAAGCGCCCGATGCCAGCAGCCGGTTCATCGCCGCAGGAACCAGCAGCTGTACAGGTCTGGGCTACAGCTCAGGAAGAAGTTCTCTTATCGAGGTCCCAGTCATCACGGCTGGCGAGTGGTCTTGCCTTGGCTCACAGGATTATTTGCCTCGCGGACGTCGCCCGAAATTCCAAGCTGCTGCCTGATCCAATCGAATCTCTTGCCGGCAGAGTCAACCTTCTCAGCAAACTCCTGGACGTTCTGGTAGTGAACGACCTCCGCATTGGGGGGGGCTGCTGCCTCCATACGCTCTCTGACTTCCGGTGGCGTCACTGTGATCCCGTCCAAGACCAACTCCAGCCGCACCTCCCGGTCTTTCAGCTGGGGCAGCCATTGCACCGGCTCGAGGTCCTTCACTCTCCAGAGGAATCCGGGCTCAAGATACGCATGTCGTTCCTCCTCGGGTACAAGAGAGGATTTCGCCAGCCAATCCGGCCAGTCTCCCCACGGATTCAGCAGATCGAGCGCCTTGATGCGTGGATCCACCGCAGCGGCTATGATCGCAATGCTGGCCCCGGATCCAACACCCCACACTCCGACCCTGCCCATATCAAGGTCTTGTCGCGACGCAAGGTAATTCAGGATCAGTTGCACATCGTGAACCGAAGCTCCCAGAGACTCCTGCAGTTCGCTGACGAACCACTCTCGTCCCGGCCGGTCATGAAGGCGCTGCCCCGTCAAAGCGGACGCAAACCCGATGGCTGCGAAGCCGCCTTTTACTAGCGCCTCGCAGAAGGCGTCGTCCTTGTAACGCTGGTTATTAACAGTGGGAAAACCATAAATGTACAGGATCACCGGCGGCTTTTTGACTCCCGTCGGCCGGATCACCCACAGGTCGATCGGATCCATCTCCCGCCACTGCACAGCTACCAGTTCCCGCGTAAAGTTGCCTTGCTCGGCCTTCGCAAGCAGGTGGACATCGCCTTTCATGGTCTTGGGCAGATAAGGCGTGCCCCAGTCCTCGTACTCTGGATGTTTGCGCTCCGGAGGCTTCTCGCCCGGTTTAAGTACGATTACCTTGCTTGTGGAACCGATGACCGTCCCTTCCTCCTCAGTCGGCGACTTCGCGCTGGCTTCCTTCGCTGGGGGGGGCGTGGCAGGCCCAGCGGCTACCGTGTCCAGCGACGTGGGTGCGCTCGCGGTGCTGGTTCCGGCTTCCGCCGTCGCGGGTTTGGAGGACTCGGGACCTGCGGGCGTTGAGGATTCGGTATTGGTGGGTTTGCTCTTGCAGGGAAAAACATGGCAGTACGCGTGGACAAAGAAGCGCTTGATCGGGGAGCCGGCCGGCTGGCTCGACTCGCCCGTATCGGCGTAAACCGGAACAAGCAGAAGCGAAAAAAGGGCAACGAGGATGAATGTAATTCTTCCACGGTATGACATGAAACAACGACCCCCAATCCAGGAATGTACAGGCACAATTCGTGCCTCTCCACACTAACATAGGCAGGCCCTGTACGAGCGGCCTGCCTATCGGTTTACTGCGGTTTGTGCTTACGGTTAGACCTGAAGCGATAACGCTACTGGAGGTCGCCGATGAAGCCCGTCGTCGAGCAACCATTCGCGTATGCGCCAGTGGTTCCATAGAACGGGGTGAAGTTGCTGGGAACTGCCTGTCTGACATAACCGCCGGCATCGCCACCGCACTCCGCGGTGGGAGGACCGTTGACGGGCTGGTTTAGGTTGGGGCACTGTGCGGTGCCACCGTAAGTGACCAGCACATTGGACTGATGCGTGGTTGAGTTGGCGCAATTGGGGAACGGACCCGTGAAGTTAAACGTGTCAACATCCGAGGCTTGTGCGTACGTATAGTGGTCGCGGATGTAGTACGCGTCACCATACGGAGCGTTGTTGTTGGCGAAGTCGAAGGGAAGCAGGTCAGGTACGCCGTAACCGTAGGTGTTACCGCCAATGACCACTGTTCTGCTGAAGTGAATGTCCTGCTGCAGGTTGGTCACCAAGGCCTCGGCGCCTAGAGGATCCGTAGCGGCCGTGCAGCCAGCCACTGCGGTATCGCACAGCAAGCGCAGTTCCGACCACGCCGGGTAAGAACCGTCACGCAAGTGCGGGTAAGTGCAAGGTTGGCCGTCTGGGCAGTTGACACTGTCGTCAACTCCAAACACTGTACTGTGCCAAATTGCCTTTGCCGTGCAGATTGGCTGATTAGCTCCGAGGTTGTTGCACGCCGGCAGCACGCCCCAGCCAGTTGGGCCTACAAAAGCACCCCCATAGTTGGCGGCATTGTTGGCCGGCTGTCCAGGCTCCTGAGTTGCCGGATAGGACAAGCTGAATGGGCAGCCAGCGGTTGGCCAGACGCCCGTGCCTTCGCAAGCCGGTTCGCCCTCTACGTTGAACACCCCGGAGCCATTACCCCACGGCGCGACAAAGCCGCCGTTGGCAGTTGTGACCACAGGATGGCCCGCACCACCCGGTGTGGCGTTTTCGTAGTTGTCGAAGAGCGGGTCGATCGCGTCAACCATCAGGTAGCCGAACTGCAGTTTGGTGGCAATCTTGCTGATGTTGCCGAAGCTGAAGAAGGTGTACGTGAGAGAGTCAAGGGTGTTCAACACACCGTTGTTGGCCACATTGGCAGCGCCGTTTACGACTTGGCCGGTTCCGATGCCACGGATACGGAAGCCTTCCTGAGTGTTGCCGCTTGCACCTGCCTTCGTCGGGCATTGCAGGTTCAAGGCTTGCTGGTTTCCGCCCAACTGCGGGTCAATGTTGAGTTCCTGCGAAATGTAGGGCGGCCGCTCGAAGGTAGTGCCGGCCGGATAGGGGTTCTCCCCAGCGCCAGGAATCGGGTTACCACTGCCGCTTCCAAAGCTCCCGCCCGGTGTGCCCATGCGACGCATTTCGGTGTATTCGGTGGTGTTGTAGGTGCCGGATAGCGGTTCGCGCAGGAAAAGGGTGAGGGGAAAAATCGTCTTGTTCGGGATGGTCGCCCTCAAACCCTGCGTTCCGCCCGGATCCAGCGGCCAGGTGAAGACTGAGCTGTCGCCCTCGCAGTCGCCGCCGGAGAACAGGTTACCCAGCGGGCGGCGGGTCACGTGGCATTCCGGAGTTGAGAAGCCGACGCTCGCGCAGCCGCCCGGGACGTTTTCTCCGTTCGGATCACTTGCGATGACTTGGCCACCCAGAGCCGGGAAGGTGTTGGCAACCAGCGGCCACGGGTGCTGGTCCCACACGTTGCGCACGTAGTAGCTGTTGTCGGAAACGTAGGTAGCCGGCGTGCCGGTGTTGTCAGGAGTAGCAACGCCGCCGTTGGTGTCTGGATCGCTATTCCCACCGGGGGTATAGGTGGCAATGATTTGACCCAGACCGGCCGGGTGTCCACCCAAGCCTGTGTTCGTGCGATTGGCCACGAAGATGATCGGCGACTCGCCGATCGCAACTGTCCGGATCGTTCCCGGAACCGCATTCCCCGAGAGGGGGTCATTAAAGCCCGGCAGACCGAACGCCACTGGCTGAGAAAACGACCCGCTGCCCGGTTCGCCGCTCTGGATGCTGAGGCCGATGCCCGGAGTGGCCGCGTTGTTGTAGCCCAGAGCAAAGTTGTAGTAGCAAGGAGAGTTGGCGAAGACAGTGTCCGTGTCGAACGGTCCGTACCCGGTGCACTGATTTCCGCTGCCGAGAATGCGCTGCGTGGCGAGAAGACCGTCCTCAGCACGAATGTCAGTCATGCCAGCGGTGAAGGCGATGCCGGCGGGCTGGTTGAGCAGGTTGAGGACAGCCGTGGTAATGGCGACATCACACTGGCCGCCCGCAAAAAGCGGACATACGCCGCCGACCGGCGCGGAGACAGCATTCGCGCCGCCTGTTCCGTTCGGGGCGGTAATGACCAGACTTGCTTGGGGCCTGGCGAGAAAGCAGCGGGTGCCGACGACGGAGTCCACATTCAGGTAGACCCATGCATCCAAGGCAACACCTGCAGTAGTGTCTTCGACCCAACTGATGGAGAGGCTTCCGGTCTGATTCACAGGGGATGAACCGCCGGAGACCCGGGTGTCCTTGCAGTAAGCGTTCGGAGCAGCAGCGTTATTCCCGATCGACCAGTGATTGCCCGTGCACACGTGGCCCGCGGGACAGTGGGGGGCAGCCGTGAGGTTTTTGCCTATAATCAGGTCGTTGTAGGAGGCAATGCTGAATCCGTTGAACATGGCTGAAGAACCGACTCCAATGTAGTGCGCCTGGGCACTAGCGACAGGAGTCAGGCCCACAGCCGCGGCCAGAAGTACAACCGCTAGAAGGCAAATCTTTTTACTCATCTGAGAATCTCCTTGAAAGATTTTGTCTCGATCAGTTTGAGGAGTGCTCCCTTTATGACCGGTCCCGCGTGAAGCGAACACAGAAAAGGGCGCAGTGACAACAAGCAAGATGGGGTTGGGTGGCCGATTGACGCTAGACATTTCGGGTGACTGGATGCCAGACTTCGTGGCTCAGTATCAACAGAATTCGTGATAGTAGGATGACGGGAGCATTAAACTCTCGTGAATTTTCCAGGAGGCGGATCAATAGCTTGCGGGTACACCGGGTCCGTTCTGTGGAAATCGAAGCCGAAATCAGGCGGGGTTTACTGCGGGCGGTGGAAAGCTTGGATTCTCAGATTTGCGCACGCCGGCAGGCGCCCGGTGATCAAGTTCGAAAACCAGGCCCGCACCTTGCCTCTTCGAAAGTTGTAATGTCATTTTCATTATTTAGTCATCGCATTGTAACAATTGCGGAGTATGGTCGGTTTTCCCTGTTTTGGTTCTCGCACCTCAAAGTTGTGGCTTCGAGCCGCAGGACCTACCGAACCGTAAGGAGCAAATTTTGTGAAATCGTTGCTAGCGACCTTGGGTGTCTATGCCTGTCTTGTGGCGATACCCGTAATTCTGTGTGCGCAGCAGAGCACGAAGGCAGCGGTCACTGGCACGGTGACGGACCAGAGCGGAGCGGGCGTGCCTGGCGCCACGGTGACGATAGAGGGCGGGGGCATACTCGCGCGCAGCGTTACCACGGATGCTCAAGGCTTGTATGCCATTACCGATCTGGCAGCTGGGGAGTACACACTGTCGGTAGTGGTCAACGGAGCTAAGGCTTACCAGGACAAAGCCGTCGTCGGTGCGGGCCAGCTTGTGACCGTGAATGTTTCCGCAGCGAATCAGGCCCCGGCAGCGGCTGCTTCTTCGCCGGCGGGGGAAGGTCAGAGCGCCAACGCGCCATCGAAACAGCCGGGAGGGGCGGCGGCCCAACCGGGAATCCAGACTTTGCCGCCCATGCCCGAGCCGCAGATGCCGGTGCTGGCGGGTGCGGATACCCAACAAACCGCGACTGCAGCTCCACAAACTGTGGCCGCTGGAGGCTCCTGCACTGGACCCGGCTCGATCGGGGGTGCGGTCTCGGACAAAACCGGGGCGGTCTTGCCCGGGGCCGATGTCCAGATAACTAGCGACAGCGGTAAGGTGCAGAAGACGGTATCAGACACCAAGGGAGACTACTGCTTCAAGGGGCTTCCACCCGGCACCTACAAGCTCAACGTGGCCGCGAAAGGATTTAAAGTCTACGAGGCAGCCGGTATTGCCCTTGCTGCCGGGGCAGAAATACCGCTCGACGCACCGCTGGAAGCCGCTGGCGCGGTGGAGGAAGTCCACGTAGAAGCGAATCAGGCTGCGCAGGTGGAAAGAGAAAATGCAGACGTCTCGGGAACGATCACGGAAAAGGAAGTTACGGATCTGGGCTTGAATGGGCGCAATTTTACCCAGCTGATAGCGCTAGCGCCCGGTGTGAGTAACCAGACCGGGCAAGACGAAGCCAAGGTCGGCGTTGTCGGAAGTGTGAAGTACAGCGTGAACGGCGGGCGCGTCGAGTACAACACGTTCGAGGTGGATGGCAGTGATGTATTGAACGCGGGACTGAACGGAGCGGAGAGTACACTCGTCGTTTATCCAAGTCTCGACGCGATCCAGGAAGTCAAAGTTTTGACCTCTAACTATGGCGCCATGTACGGGCGCACGGCATCCGGTACAGTTCTGGTCACCACCAAAAGCGGCACCGACAAGTGGCACGGTTCCGGCTACGAATTCTTTCGGAACGAGGCCTTCAACGCACGCAACTATTTTGACCAGACATCGAAGGCCCCGCTATATCGCAGGAATGATTTTGGACTGTCGATTGGCGGCCCCATAAAGAAAGGCAAGACGTTTATTTTTGCCTCGGAAGAGTTTCGCATCGAAAAGTCTCCCACCGACCAGCAACCCGATTTCAATCGTGCTGTGCCGTCGCTTGCCGAGCGCGACGGGAACTTCAGTGACGTTTGCCCGTTCTTCGCAACCAGCAGCAACTTCTATCGCAGCGACTTCCCAGACTGCCCGTCTCAGGGCGCCTCTGGCGCCCATGTTGGCCAACTGCAGGAATTCACTAACAACAGCCTCAACAACGGTGGAGCCTTTGGAATCTTGGATCCCAATTCCCTTGCCTTGCTGAGTTCGAATCTGATTCCTCTGCCCAACTCTTCGACGGGCTGCAATTCGACGACGGGCTCTTGTTACGATGTAGTCATCTCCGAACCGACGCACTGGCACGAGGATTTGTTCCGTCTTGACCATGCCTTCACCAGCAAGATACAGGGGACGTTGCGCTTCATCCACGATTCCTGGAACACAACGGTGCCGGTCCCCGAATGGCAGCACTTGCCGGGCAATGTCGTGAACAGTTTCCCAACGGTGCAGAACAAGTTCGATGGTCCCGGAATCAGCGCGGTGGCCCGGTTCACGCAGACCATCAGTACGTCGTTGTTGAATGAAGCAACCATCAGCTTTGTAAACTCCAATATCACCCTCCAAGACGTTAACGGGCCCGGCGCAAACTTAGCGAGACCTGCCGGATTAGGACAGCCGGGAGGTACATGCTCCAGCCTGGGAACGCAGTACAGTGCGATTACGAGCTGTCCGTTGGGGACGATCTTCAACAACGGCGTCGGAGGAAAGACGCCCAGCATTATCATTAGCGGCAACAATCAGGAATATGGTGGTGCCGGTTTTACTGCGGATACCTCTTTTACGCCCTGGCAGCATACCAACCCGACCTACAGCTTCCGTGACGATCTCACCAAGGTGGTCAAAGGAATGGGAGAGCACCAGTTACATTTTGGGGCGCTGTTGATTTTTTCCCAAAAGAATGAGACGAACTCTGCCACCGGGGCGGCAACCGGATTGACTCAGGGGCTGCTGATTTACAGCAATGAGAGCGGTGGAGCACTGAACACGGGGAATGCCTTCGCGAACTTCCTTTGGCTCTCTGGTTCCGCGATAGGCGGCGGGCCGCCCGCTCCCAATTATAAACCGATTCAAAGCTTCACCCAAGACAGCGCACAACATCGATATTTCACCCGCTACACGATCGCAGAGCCTTATGTGCAGGATGACTGGAAAGTTAACACTCGACTGACACTGAATATGGGTGTTCGCTTTAGTCTTTTCGGCCTTTTCCACGAGAAATATAATTCTGTTTATAACTGGAATCCGGCAGCTTTTAGTACAAATCTGGCTTCGCAGGTCACGGTAAACCCGGTGACGGGCCAACTGCTTGACGCAACCACCCAGCTACCAATCCCGATCGACCTCAGTAATCCGGATCCCCGCATCACCAACGGACTGGTGCGATGTGGCGACAAAGGAGTTCCGGCAGGATGCATGACGGGCCATCTTTTCAATCCGGCACCCCGAATCGGTTTCGCTCTGGACCCTTTTGGGAATGGCAAGACCTCCATCCGAGCCGGCTACGGGATATTCTTCGAGCACGGAACAGGGGAAGAATCGAACACCGGCTCACTGGAAGGCAGCGCTCCCCCCGTTTTGAGTATGACTCAATCGCTCCCTGAGAGTGATGGATGTGTTGGGAGTTCAAGCGGAGGTTGCCCCGGCGGACCAGGCGCTTATCCTCTCAATGTCACATCAATCCCGACCAAAGCAGTGTGGTCTTACGCACAACAGTGGAGTCTGAGCATTCAGCAGGAACTCCCCCGATCCATGGTCGCCACCATTGCCTATGTGGGAAGCAAAGGAACCCACCTCAGTGTCGAGCGTCAACTAAACCAACTGCCGCCGGTGTCAGCCGCCTTCAATCCGTTTGGGATCAATCAACCGCTGATTCCGCAACCTTCGCAGTCGGGGGTCGGCGACTGCCTCCGTTTTCGGTCCTCCAACCCATCTCTGCCGGGTCAATTTGTATTGAACAACGGTATCACGGTCGGTTCGCAGAGTCCCGCCTTCGTCAATCTGGAAGCCGCGTGCTTCGGACAGTATGTGCCCCAAGTGTCAAACGGCGCACAGACGCCGGATGTGAACACGCTTCGTCCGTATTATGGGATCGGCCAGATTTACGCCCTTCAGAACGTGGCGAATTCTGATTATCATGCGCTTCAAGCCACACTGCGCCGCACCAGGGGACCGCTGACCATTGGCGGTTCGTATTCTTACAGCCACTCATTCGACAATGCTTCCGACAGATCCGATACGACGCTGGTGAACTCTTACGATTTGCAGTCCAACCGGGCGAGTTCTAATTTCGATCAGCGACATCTGCTGAGTATCAGTTACATCTACGCGGTGCCGAATCTAGCCGCGGCGTTGCAAAACTGGACGAGCGGTCGTTCCGGCGAACCAACCGGGGATAGCCAGGATACTCCGCTGCCCGAAACCTCATCTCGCCTTCTGCGCGCGTTGGGCGATGGTTGGGAGTTCTCTGGAATCACTGTATTCCAGTCAGGCACTCCGTTCAGCGTGATAAACGGAGGCGGGAACGGCATTTCCGATCCCGACAACGCTGGCGTCGCAAACGGCGTTAGCGCCGGCTCGTACCCCGACTTGGCGAGGAATCCCGCCCCGCTGCCAGATGAACGTTTCAACTCGCGTAGTTTTGGTCCTTTGCTCCTCAACCCGAACATGTTCGTGGCGCCACGAGGGCTGACGTTCGGAGATGCGGGACGCAACTTTTTGAACAACCCGCATCGTATCAATTTCGACATGAGCCTGCTGAAGCACTTCAAAGTCAGCGAGCGGAGCCTTTTTGAGTTCCGCGCGGAAGCGTTCAATATCTTCAACCATACTCAGTTCCGCATCTACGATCCGAACCTCGGCAATACCGGAAGTAATGTCACTAGTTGCTTCGGCGGCCCGAACTACAGCACCGGGTATGCCGCTCCGTTGAACCCAGCTACTGGTGTGAGTACTGGTACTGATTGCCTCACGGGCAGCGCTTTCCTGCACCCTGTAGACGCTCATCGTCCAAGAACAGTGCAGTTAGGCCTTAAATTTATATTCTGAGTACGAGCTGGAAAGGTTGGTATGAACAGTCGAATACTGGATGACAAATACCAGAGGGTAAGACGGCTATTCTCCAGAATGATCTTGATCTCATTGCTGGGACTGCCGTTGCCGGCCTTTGCTGCCCTCGGCGCTTCGGTGGATTCAGTTCGAGAGGATCAGGTGCGCCTGCAAGCCAGAATAACTGTCGACGCCCGAGGACTCTACACGGTGCACGAACTGATTTCAGCGTTCGGCACCGTAGTCAGAGAGTACGTTTCTCCGAAGGGGAAGGTTTTTGCAGTCTCGTGGCAAGGACCGTTTATGCCAGACATCAAACAGCTCTTAGGAAGTTACTTCGATCAGTACTTGTCGGCCGCAAGGCAACAGCGGGAGCGACAGGGCAGTCGGTCGCCTCTGAGCATTCAGACACCATCGTTGGTTATGCAAAACTTCGGACACCTGCGAGCATATTCAGGCCGAGCCTATGATCCCGCTCTGCTGCCTACGGGAGTAAGCGCGGATGACTTGCGGTAGGGGAGATAGCGTGCGAAAACTATTCGTTCTGGTCATGATAGCGGCCTTCCTGCCTCTGGGCGCTTGCTTTAAGGCTGGTCCGGAAGTCCTCCAAGCCCCTGTTTCGGTCTCGATCCCCAGCATTAATCTGGTTCTTTCCGCGGGGCAGAGCCAAGTAATTGCAGCGCAGGTCTACGACCAAAGCGGCAACGGAGTCACTTGGTCAGCTGCCCCGCTTAACATTGGCACGCTGAGCAATCCGACGTTTGACTCAACGACTCAAACCGCCTCCGTGACTTACACTGCTCCCGCTACCTTGACCAACCCAGCAAGCGTGGCAGTCACTGCAACTTCGATAACGAACCCGAATATTTCATCTTCGGTGACTCTTCACCTCACGACAGTTGCCGTCGCGGCGTACTCTGGCTCCCTGTCTGGAAACGTTTCCCCCTATGCGGCTCAGACAGTAGGTTCAGCGGGGACCTTGTTCATAGAAGCAGTTGTTAACAACGATCCGGCAAATCTCGGCCTGACCTGGAGCCTCTCGCCGTCTACAGGTGCGGGTTCTATTAGCACTAGCGATCAAAATGCCTTTGTAACTTACACTGCGCCTAGCGTCTCAGCGCCGATTACTGCTCTGGTGACGGCGACTTCTGTGGCGGACCCGGCGGTTGCGGCAACCGTCCAAATCACCGTTCTACCTTCCGGCGGTGGTCCCAACGTTGCGGCCCTGAACGTCAACGGGGGGCCGGTCCCCGGCCAGGTTCATCCCAACAGTGCGTTCACGAGCGTCACCATCTGCAATGTGGGCAGCTCGAATAGTCAAGTCCCAACGTGCCAGACAGTCGATGGAATACTGGTTGACACCGGATCCTACGGCTTGAGAATCCTGCAGTCTCAGATACCAGATCTGAAGCTTAAGACCAATACAGATCCGTTGGGCAATATTCTGGAGAACTGCGCTTCGTGGCCAGATGGCACAGTGCTGTGGGGCCCTGTAGAACTGGCAGACCTGTACATAGCGGAAGAGGCCGCCCCAAGCCTGCCGATTCAGGTGATCCCCAGCACGCCTAGCACCGTGCCCGACGGATGTTCGAGCGCAGGAGTGTCAAACTCCAACACGCCGCAACTCCTCGGTGCGAATGGGATCTTGGGAATCGGACCTGAGCCCACCGACTGCACCGTATCGGGCATTAATTCCTGCGACGGCAGCCATCAGGCAACTCCGCCAAATGTCTACTACGCATGCCCCAGCCAGGGCTGCGGCGCAAATGACTCGCCGGTCGTGGTCCCGCTATCGTTGCAGGTGTCTAATCCGGTGCCCTATTTTTCCTCGCCTCCCTTTTACTCCGGGGACGTTAATGGAGTTGTCATCCAATTGCCGTCTGTCTCCGATCCCCAGCAGTCGGTGGTTGGGACATTGACATTTGGCATTGGAACCGAAACGAATAACACCTTAGGAAGCGCAACGGTTCTCACGCTCGACGCCAATGACAACTTCTCGACCATGTTCAACGGTCAAACCCTGACCAGCAGTTTTATCGACAGCGGAGCCAGCGCGATCTTCTTTCCCGACTCCCTGCCGGCATGTACCTCAAACCCGGCGTTCTACTGCCCGACTTCTCCGGATATGTTATCCGCCACAAACATGGGGGCCACGCAGGGTCAGTCCGCGGTGGATTTCACTGTCGAAGATGCGGACAGCCTTCTGTTCGCTTTCCCTCAAGATTCCGTGTTCCCCACGATTGGTGGACCGAAAGGGAACCATGGATTTTGTCCTCAGGGGGGTGCCGCTTGCGGCTTCGATTGGGGGCTGCCCTTTTTCTACGGACGCAGCGTCTACTCGGCAATTGATGGACAAACCGTGCAAGGTGCGCCAGCAACACCGTGGTGGGCGTATTAGCATGGCGCACCGACTTCATTGTGCCGGCGGCTTCACGCAGGGGCCCCTCAGCGACCTAGCCTGAGGAGCAGGGGTCCGTACGTGAGCCGTTTTGAGACAACTCGCGCGAACACCAAACGTGACTGCGCAAAACTGGCTCGTTCAAAGAACTTCGGCGAACACTGCTCAATTACCCAGTGTGAGGTCTCTGACATGGTCCCCACCTCACACAGCCGACTCGGACAGCCTCGACTAGAGATTGAGTTACATGCGGCGTCGAGAGTGGGAGATCATCAGTGCGGATCAACGGCATGATCGGTTTATGTACATCATCCTCATCCTCCTGCTCGATAGGTGGCTGTAACCTTGTTGGCACGAGTCTAGGGAGGGGCAACTAGAATGGAAGAGCATGTAAAGCAGGGCATCCAAAGGACTTTTGAGCACTTCGGCTACAAGATTAGCAAAATTGACGGCGGGGTCAATCCACTAGATCCAATCTGGCCTCTTCCGCGCCGCAATGGATCCATGTCCGATGACCAGATTCGCGCCGAATTCGCCAAGTATGACGCCTGGCACTATGGCTTCGAGTTCGAGGGAGGACTTGCGTTCCCGGTGCGTGGGGGTAGTCCTGGCGGAGTCAATAGGCCATTGCAGCGGTTTCGGCATTTCATGCCATATCTGCTCCAAGCCCAAGGCGGCTCGCTTCGGGGAAAGCGAATCCTCGACATTGCGTGCAACTCGGGGTTCTGGAGTATCCAGTGTGCACTTCTCGGAGCCGATGTCCTGGGCTTTGACGCACGACCCGTGCTAATCGAGCAGGCTAACCTGGTCAAATCCATTGTCGGTTTGAAGAATGTTGAGTTCCGCCTTCTGGACTTCTGGGACATAAAATCTCTGTCCGAGAAGTTCGACGTGGTTCTTAATCTCGGCATACTTTACCATTTGCCCGAGCCTCTTGAAGTGCTCAGCCTGACTAGGGAGATGAGCCGGAGGCACATTCTGCTCGATACTGAGGTATACCTTTCGGCTGACGCGGCGATTCGGCTGCGATGGGAGGAACCCATCGAGGTTCGCAGCGCCGTCGATTCTGGGATTGTGGCAGTGCCCAGCAGGAGCAGTATCGACTTGATGTTGCGCGATATCGGTGCCGTCGAGTGGTTTGAGATCCCAATTCGCAGTTCCGACATGCCGCCCGATTATCTCGACCATTGGCGTGCATCCTGGCTAATCACGGTCTAATGGCCGTTCTGCAAAGGGACTGACGAATTCAAGCGTTACCTTTCGCCGCTTCCATCTAGGCGGTGTTTTGTGATTTGCACATTGATCTCTCAGGAAACCTGGTCTCGATACCCTTTCTTTACCTGGTACCTGATCTTGAGGAAGCAATGCTGCTATCGCTCCAGATCATCGTGATCAAACTGCTCTTCGGAATTTACCGAGAATTCATCTGCGGATTCTGAAATCAGAGGAGTCTGGATGCTATGATCCGGGTTTGGCGGTAGATCTAACGTTACTTTCTTTCAATCGCTCGGCACTTGACGCCGCTGCGGCTGTCGCCGAATTCCACAAGAAACAGAATAACTAGCAGGGAGCGAATGTGGCGAGACTTTACGTCCTCGGGGGAAGACAACGGAAGACCGGATTGAGGGCACCAACCTACCAAGATGAGTGGTATCGGTACGAGGCCGCTCTCATTTTGGAAGTTGATACCGAGACCGGCACGGCGAGCACTCGAGTCGAATATGAAACACAGCCAGAAAGACGACCCGGCAGACAACGCTCGGGAAACTTCCACAGCGGCGCCCTGATTGGCAACAGCCTCTATACCTGCACAATGACTGAGGTCTTAATTTATCGTGTACCCGAGTTCGAGCAGATAGGATACGTCTCTCTTCCCTGTTTCAACGACCTGCACCACGTGACTCCTACGTCCGACGGAAACCTCCTCGTAGTCAGCACCGGGCTCGATATGGTTTTCAAAATCACGCCCAGTGGCGAAACCGTCGCCGAATGGTGCGTTATCGATGAGATTCCCTGGTCGCGATTCTCTCGCAGCGTTGACTATCGGCTTCAGACCACGACCAAACCTCACCGGTCGCATCCCAATTTTGCCTTTGAGCTGGATGGACAAGTTTGGGTTACGCGATTTGAACAGGGAGATGCCTTTTGCTTAACTGAACATGGAAAGCGGATTGCGCTCAGTGTCTGGAGACCGCATGACGGCCTTCTATGCGGCGAAAAACTGCTATTCACCGGCGTCGAGGGGATGGTGGTGATTGTGGACAGCCGGACCTTACGTGTCGATCAGACGATTGATCTCAAGGAATTTCAGAAAAGCGACCGAGAGATTTTGCCAGCGTGGTGCCGCGGACTGCTCCCGGTCGATGCAAAGACAATGTGGGTGGGATTCACCCGGATGCGTCAGACGCGGCTTCGCGAGAACGTTCGCTGGGTGAAGACCATTCTCCGCGAGGGCACGATCGCCAAACCCACGCACATCGCGCTCTATGACATCGTGGACAAGCGATGTCTGAAGGAGATTGACCTGGAGCCCCACGGGATGCACACGGTGTTTGGCATTTTCCCGGCATGAAATTGGCAGCGAATACTGAGGCCGTGACGCCCTGCGTAAGATGAGATGAAACTCTGAAGCGCCAGACTCTGCTGAACCAATGAATCCAGAGGAACCAAATGAAAACTGGTCAAACCCCAATTCGCGTAAGACATGCACTCATCCTGCTCCTTCTCGGGGCTTCTGTGTCATCAACCCAGGCGCAGAGCTCAGGAAATCCTGTTGCACTCCCTCCCGGCCTAGACACCCGCCTGGTCGATAGCACTGCCGACCCCTGCGTCGATTTCTTCCAATACGCCTGTGGCAACTTGAGCAAGCTGCATCTCCTCCCTGAGGGTCGTGCCTCTTACAGCAGCAGAGCAATGATCGCTGACTATACCGAGAACGTCGTGCACACGATGCTCGAGTCCGCTGCCTCCGGCGGTGACCAGCGCACTGCGAACCAACAGAAAGTCGGCGACTTCTACGCTGCTTGTTCCGCTGTCGACGCGATCAATCAAAACGGCTTGAAACCTCTGGAATCTGAACTCTCGCACATCGCAGCTTTGACCAGCAGAGACCAACTACCTGAGCTGCTCGCCCACTATCAGCTTATTAACGATCAGGCATTCTTCAGCTTCGGCGAGCAGCGGGATTTCAAGGACGCTCGCAAACAGAATGCCGCGGTTGATCAAGGCGGGCTCGGACTGCCGGACCGCGATTTCTACGTCCGTCTGGGTGCCGGAGCCGATAAGTCGCGCACCGAATATGTTCAGCACATTACCAACATCCTGAAGCTCATGGGTGAGCCTGATGCCAAGTCCGCCGCCGACGCCCAAGAGGTTATGAAGTTGGAAACTGCTCTGGCCAGGATTTCCATGGACAGAGTTTCGCGGCGCGATCCCCAATACATCTATCACCTTATGCCAGTGTCGCAGGTAGCCGCGCTGGCCCCTGCGATCGATTGGGACCGCTTCTTCAAAGCGACGAACGCTCCGCCCATTTCGGAGGTGAACGTCACCAACCCGGATTTTTTCAAAGGCCTGAGCGCTCTGATCGCCTCCACCGATCTGGACACAATAAAGACATACTTGCGCTGGCAATTGATTCGCTCTGCCCCAGGGCTTGTCTTGCCCCAGCCATTCGATGAGGAGATCTTCGACTTCTACGGCAAAAAGTTGGCGGGTCAACCCGAACAGCAACCCCGATGGACGCGTTGTGTGCAAGCTACAGATCAGGCTCTGGGGGAAGTTCTCGGCCAGCTCTATGTTGCCCAGGAGTTTCCAGACTCCAGCAAACAAGCCACAGTTCAGATCGTGCGTGACATCGAAACCGCAATGGATCAGGACCTTGACACTATCGATTGGATGAGCCCGGCGACGAAAATCCGCGCGAAAGAAAAGTTGCACGCCGTCGCCGATAAGATCGGTTTCCCCGATCGCTGGCGCGATTATTCCAAGCTCATCGTCGTCCGCGGTGACGCGTTCGGCAACTTTCAGCGCGCCACTGAGTTTGGAAATCGCCGTCAGCTAGCCGAGATTGGACAGCCGCTCGATCGAAGCGAGTGGGATGTGAGCCCACTCACTGTCAATGACTATTACAATCGTGGAGCGAACGACATCAATTTCCCGGCCGGCATTTTGCAGCCTCCGTTGTACGATGCCAAGGCCACTGATGCCGAGAACTACGGTCACATCGGCGCCATCGTGGGGCATGAACTCACGCACGGCTTTGACGATCAGGGGCATCAGTTTGACGCCAACGGCAACCTTGACGATTGGTGGAGTCTGCAGGACGCGGCGAAGTTCAGCGACAAGGCCGACTGCGAAGTGCAAGAATACGGCAACTTTGTTGCGGTGGAAGATGTCAAGGTTAATGGCAAGCTCACTCTGGGAGAAAACATTGCCGACAACGGCGGCGCGCGACTCGCTTACATCGCCTTTCTGGCTGACGCCAAACGCAAAACCATCGACCTCTCCCTAAAGCAGGATGGCTATACTCCGCTGCAGCAGTTCTTCCTCGGATACGCGCAGAACTGGTGCGGCAGCTCTCTCCCAGAACAGGTGCGGTGGCAGGTGAAGGCAGATCCGCATTCTCCGCGGCAATTTAGGGTTAATGGCGTTGTGCAGAACATGCACGAGTTTGGCGAAGCCTTTGGCTGCAAGACTGGCCAGCCCATGATGCCATCCAACTCCTGTCGGGTCTGGTGAGGGCAGTTCAAGAGGCGACGGGTGCCGAAGGGTGGGAGAACGCTACTTCGTAGCTCCCGCAGGGAGCTGCCCGCTACGCCTACAGACCGCGTTCCTAACACCCTGCCCGCGGAACTAATCGGCGCGGGGATTCTTGTGTCGGGTGCCTTATCGCCCTGCCGGATTTCACAATGTTTTAACCGAATCGTAACAATCCATTTGCTGATCTCGACTACACTAGACCGTCTCCAACCCATATGTTCTGATGCGCTGCGATCATGAATGCAATCGATTCGTGCTCGGGACGGGGGCGCTAGCTCAAGTGGGTCGTGAACTGGCAAGGCGCTCTTGAGAATCCTTGGTATTGCTCGGGCAACAAGCCCGGCGCACAGTGGCCAGCGTGGCCTTGCCGATGCCTTTGTGGAGGAAAAAAAATGCGGGTGCGTACCATCCTGCTGGCAGCCTTACCGGTCCTCATGGTGGCGTGCAGTGGAAGCAATAAGTTGACCAACCCGACCGTGTCTGGCTCCTATGAGTTCGTTGTGACCTCCAATGTCACGGGCGGGGTGACCTTGGTCGAGGCTAATCTTGCGGCCAATGGGGGGCAGAGCAGCGCGAGTGGACCAGGTCAGGTGCAAATTCTCACTCTGGAGAATAAGGTTTGGTACGTTAATGGCGTCTGTCCCGGTGCGACCCCGGGACAAAATAGTGTCGCTGCCACCGTTTCCGGCAACAACATTGGGCTTAGCTTCAATGAAGGCGGAAACGTATTGCCGGGTCAGGGAACTGTTGCGGGTGCGACCATCGCAGGAAACTATTCCATCACCGGCAGCACTTGCCCAGACTTGCAAGGCCAGCAAAGCGTGACAGGTTTTCCTCCCGGCTTCGATTCGGGTGGTGTTGCGGGTAATCCAGTGCCGAAGCTCGCCGGTACGTTCGCTGGGACGCTAAATCTGCCTGACGGCACCCACAACGCGGCCCTGACGCTAACGCAAGGCCCCGGCCAAACTCTCACCGTCAGCGCGCAGTTGACGGGACCAGTAGACAATGGGACCTTTACCTTCACAGGATCGGCAGTTGGAAATGTGATGTTTGTCTCGGGCTCGGTGAATGGAAACACCTTAAACCTGTTAGGGTATTTCGATCGTGTCGGCGCGTTCACCAAAATGCCCAATTCTCTCTTAGTCTTCGATTACGATACCCAGGTCAACGCGGGACTGCTGATTGGGCAATAGCCGGTTCGTGCACTGTACGTACGTGCTTCCGTGCTTCGAAAGGGCGACGCTCAGATCTTCACTCCGGCTGCATTGTCCGAAGGCACGTTGGCGGTTCATCAGAGATTCACTGAGCTGATCGGGCCAAGATCGCAAAAGGCGTGAAACGGCACTGACCGTGTCCAATTTCATTTCAATATTCACATTCGCCCCGGATCGACGAGGCAAAAGGAGAGAAGATGAAGCAGATTCTCAGTTCGTGGGTGGTTCTGTTCTTGATAGTAAGCGCCGTGGCGCAGACCGCCACTACTGCAACTCCCAGGAGGAAAGCCGCTTCGCAGTCGGTGGCCGCTGAGCTGCAGGAATTCAGAGAGGCCTTGGCGGCGCAGCAGAAGCAGATCGAGGCCCTGCAGCGGGACAATCAAATGCTCAAGGACGGGATGCGAAAGCGAGATGCGGCCCTGGACCAGGCGCTAGCCGCAGTTTCGGCCGCGCAAACCAAGGCGGATCAAGCAGTGGCGCAGGCCAGCCAGCAACAACAGCAGCAACAGACGGTAGCTCAACTGAGCACCGACGTTGCCGACCTGAAGCAAAATGCGACCAGCGCGGCGGTGAGTCTACAAGATACGCAGAAGAACATGATGGCGGCGGTGGAAAGCCCGGTGGCATTGCATTTCAAAGGAATCACCATTACCCCCGGCGGGTTCATGGCGGCGGAAACGGTGACCAGGACGCATGCTCTCGGCGCCGACATCAATACGCCGTTCAACTCGATTCCGTATAGCGGCGCGACCGCGAGCCGATTGACGGAAACTTTCGGATCCGGCCGGCAGTCGCGCGTCTCGATGCTCTCGGAAGGCAAGCTGGGCGGCGCCAAACTCGCCGGTTATATTGAAGCAGACTTCTTATCGGCCGGCGTCACATCCAATAACAACCAGAGCAACAGCTACACCCTCCGCCAACGGCAAGCCTGGGCGCAGGCTGCATTGAGCAGCGGCTGGACCTTCACCGGCGGCCAGATGTGGAGCCTGGTCACCGAAACCAAGCAGGGGGTCGAGAACCGGAGCGAAGCCCTCCCGATGACAATTGACCCGCAGTACACCGTCGGCTTCAGTTGGGCGAGGCAGTACGGCTTCCGCGTGGCCAAGAATTTCGGCAACGAGATATCATGGGCCTTTTCGATTGAGGATTCTCAGGCCACGCTCGGTGGCCATCTTGCCGCGGGCCAAAACAACTTTGTCCTCGGTTCGCAAGGCAGTAGCGGCGGTCTCTACAATTCGACGACCAACTATTCCTTCAACCCGTCGCCAGATTTCATCACCAAGTTCGTTTACCAGCCAAAGGGTTTTGGGCATTACGAAGTTTTTGCACTGTTTAGCGACTTCCGCGACCGCATCTTCCCCTGCGGTGGGACCATTACCGCGACGAATGGAGTGTTGCCTGCGCCCGTCCCATGCGGCACCGGCAACATTCCCAATTCGAGCGGCGCCTATAACAGCAACAAAAAAGGGGGTGGCTTTGGTCTGAATGCCCGTGGAACGCTGGCTGGAAAGTTCGACCTCGGGCTCCATCTCCTTGGGGGCGACGGCGTTGGTCGATACGGCACGGCTGGCCTGCCCGACGTTGTGGCGCGTTACGACGGCGTGCTGGTTCCGGTAAGGAGTTATCAGGGTCTCGGCACTGTGGAGTATCACTCCAAGCGCTTGGATATCTATGCCAACGTCGGCATGGAATACGCGGGGCGAACGGCGTATACATTTGGCGGTAAGGGCATGGGCTACGGCTCGCCTCTGTTCAATAACTCGGGTTGCTACATCGAAGCGCCCCCGAGTTCCACTACGATTAACGTGAACACTCCGGGTTCCGCTCCTGGCAGTACCGGTAGCGGCACGGTGCCCGTCACTGGTTCCGGAGGGGCTCCCCTCACTCCTGGCTATAACACGGCGAATCCGCCCAACTGCACGGGTGATACTCGCAACATTATGGAGGGGACAGTCGGCTTCTGGTACCGCTTCTATAACGGTCCCAAGGGCCGAATTCAGTGGGGACCGCAGTATTCCTACATCAACCGCAACAGCTGGTCGGGGGTTGGAAACAGCCCGAACGCCGTCGAGAACATGTTCTTTACGTCGTTCCGCTACTACCTGCCGTAAGATCGCAACTCGGTTAGTGCTTTCCCGGCGCCAGCCCGTGGGCTGGCGCCGGCTCTTCTTCTTCGCCGAGGCGTTTGTGGCGAAGGCCGTGCTGCTGCAGTCGCTCTGCTAAGAAACCCCGTCCTGCCTCAGGGCTCGGCACGGTCTATGCGATCATAAATCCATGATTTGGCCGCCTGCCCCCCAGTCCGGACTTCGCCATGCCGCGTAGAGGATGGTCAAAGATTGCCTCCCGGCTGGCGCACATGGACCGGCACGAATTCCTCGACCGCAGCCGTCAGGAACTGTCCAAGCGTGCCGACGCGGTTCTCTCCCGCATCGGATTTGATTTTTCGCGAGGCCTGGTTTCGCGAGGCATGCTTCGCGGTGCGAACCTGCGGCCGGCCCGGTTTTTCTTTACGACTGCGTCCGTTGAGCCGATTCTCGATCTGCTTCGTCACCGGCTTCCGCGGCAGGTTGAGCGGATTGTTCGGCAGGCCGACCACATTTGCCGTCACCAGTTTGATCTTCTCGGATACGAAGGTCTCGACTATGGCGATCCAATCCAATGGCACCTGGACCCGGTGCACGGCAAACGGGCTCCCAAAAAGTCATTTCACAAGATCCGGTATCTCGATTTCGCCGAGGTTGGGGATAGCAAAGTTACGTGGGAATTGAATCGCCATCAGCACTTGGTCACTTTGGCCAAGGCCTACCGGCTCACGCAAGAGCGGCGCTATGCGGAACAGATCTTTCAACAATGGCGTCACTGGCACACAGAAAATCCTTACGCCGTTGGCATCAATTGGGCGAGCACTCTCGAGGTGGCGTTTCGCAGTCTCTCCTGGATATGGATGTATCAACTGCTGGAGGGCACGCCGGCCATGCCGCCAGAGTTTCGAAACGAGTGGCTCCGGGCTCAGGCTGTGAACGGCCGGTATATCGAGCGTTACCTTTCGACCTATTTTTCCCCCAACACGCACTTGCTGGGAGAGGCCGTTACGCTGCTCTTTCTGGGGACGATGTGCCCAGAAATCTCTCGGGCGGAACACTGGAAGTCCCGCGGCTGGGAAATCGTTTTGCAGGAGGCTCGACGTCAGGTACTGGCCGATGGTTTTCACTTCGAGCAGTCGACCTACTATCACGTCTACGCGATCGACTTCTTCTTGCACGCGGCTCTGTTGGCTAGTCTCAACGGACTCACCATCCCGAACGAATTCGCGAAAACTCTGGAAAAAATGCTGAATGCTCTGATGCTCATTGCCCGTGCCGGTGTTCCGCCGCGGTTGGGCGACGACGACGGAGGTCGACTGTTCGATCCCAGGCGCAACCGAAGCGAACACCTGTTAGATCCGCTGGCTACTGGAGCCGTGTTTTTCCATCGTGAAGATTTCAAGGCACTGGCAGGAGAACTGCGCGAGGAGACGATCTGGTTGTTGGGAGAGCAGGGCGTTGCCGAATGGGATCGCCTTCGGACGCAGCCGACAGGGATGGCCTCGGCCAGTTTGTCGTCCGCGGGACTCTACGTGCTCACTGCTCCAAGTCTCCCAAGTCAACTCGTGATCGATGCCGGTCCCCACGGCGACCGCAATGCTGGACATGGCCACGCCGATGCATTGAGCATCTGCCTGCAATCTCAAGGGCACTCACTGCTCATCGATCCGGGCACATTCGAGTACGTCGGGGATGGTTCAAAGCGCGACTTGTTCCGCGCCACGCCCATGCACAACACCCTAACGGTAGATGGCATGAGTCAATCCGAGCCGGCGGGTCCGTTTGCCTGGAAGCGGCTCACTCACACGAAAGTCGAACAATGGATCGTGGGAAGAGATTTCAATCTCTTCGTCGGAAGTCACGATGCCTATAGTCAACTTGCCTCCCCGGTCCAGCACCGCCGATGGGTCGTTTCATTGAATTCCGGCCTTTACCTGGTCCGCGATATTGCTCTGGGCGAAGGCCAACACCGCCTCGATATTGCCTGGCATTTAGGCCCTGAAATGAGCATGCGCGCTGAGCATTTATTTGAGGTGAAGGGAACTTCCTGTGGACTGGCAGTTTTGGGCGCGGACAAACATGGATGGTCCGAAAAAATTCGAGACGAGACTTGGTCGCCTGCGTATGGCAAAAAAGATCCTATGATCGTCCTCAATTTCGGAACCGTCACCGACTTGCCGGCTGAATTTGTGACCTTGTTGATCCCATGGGAAGAAGCCAGTGAAATTCCGGGAACCCTGACGCAAATCAAGGCAGCTCCGGCCATGCCCGTCAAGGCATATCTCTACAGCACGCCTTCAGAAGAATGCTCTTTCTTCTTCGCTGAGGCGGGACAGCCATGGCACCAGGGGCGGGTCGCCAGCGATGCCGAATTCGTTTGCTGGCAAAAAAAGCGAGAGGGTGAAGACGAAGTGTTGATCTTTAGCAACGGCAGCTACGTGGAAATCGATGGAAGACGAGTTTTAGGATTCAAGCGAGTCGTCTCGGATTACGAGATGCGCAATCGTCGCGGCGGACAGGAAATTCGCTCGTCGGAACCGGATGCGCTCCTATAGAACTGGACTGCCCTTACATTCTGTTGGCCACAGAAAATGGAAGTCGGGCACCGGAATGCTGAAGCTCTGTGCCGCGACTAATCTCGCAGATCGAAACTGGCGTTTTACTTTTCGATTTTCGATGTAACCAGTTTCAGGTGCGGCTCCACGAGGGAGAGCAGTTGGTCTTTCATCAAAGGCCCGCAGGCCAGCAGGCCCGACAAACGCGGATCGCGGCGGTTGACAGTCAAGCTGGTCCCTTCCAAAGTGCTGACAAAACCACCCGCACTTTCCACCAGGGCCGCGCCCGCGGCCACGTCCCATTCATTCTTAGGAGTCAGAGTAAATGTAATGTCCGCGAGGCCCGCCGAAACCAGCGCAAGCTTGTAGGCGACCGAACCCATCGCTTGAACTTTGAAGGGACCATTTTCGAACTGCTTCCAGTCACCACGCTTCACTTCACTGCGGCTGGCGAGGATGAGCGCCTTATCGAGAGTCGTGCGCTGGCTCGGACGGGCGGGCTGCCCGTTGTAGAGCACGCCCGCGTCAATCGCTCCGAGGAACGTTTCTTTTGTAGCGGGGTTGTAGATTCCTCCGGCCACGGGCTTGCCGTTCTCGGCGAAGCCGATCGAGACACAGAACTCGGGGACGCCCTGAACGAATTCCCGCGTGCCATCGAGAGGATCGACGATCCAGACCCGTTCTTTGTCGAGACGCGCGGGATTGTCGGCGGTCTCTTCTGACAGCCAGCCTTCGCCCTCGCGCAGCAGGTTCTGACGCAGCACGGCATCGAGGGCGCGGTCGGCTTCGGTCACGGGATCGTGCCCGATCTTGTATTCGGTCTCAATCGCGCCCGGTGTGAACTTTGCGAAGACGGCGCGGGCAGCGTCTAAAGCGGCTTTGATGCGCTCCAGGATGTCGGCGTAGGAAGATGTCATGCGATCCCTTGGAACTGATTGGTCAAGCAGGCCACAACATGCGAGCGCCGGTGATCAACAGCAAAACGCACAGCATACGGCGCAGCCAGAGCATGGGGACCCGCGTGGCCAGATGCGAACCAATCAGGCCTCCAGGAATGGAGCCGATTAATAGCGCAACGACCAGTCTGGAATCTACGTTGCCCGCCCTGAATTGAAGCCACCCGGTCACGCCGAAGAGTACAACCGCGTGCGCCACGTCAGTCCCGACATTGATCTTGGGCGGGAAACTGTAGAACAAAAGAAGCAGCATCATGATGATGCTGCCCGAACCAACCGAGGTCATGCCCACGACGAAACCTACGGTGAGGCCAATGATCGCCATCCCCGCGAAACCCTTCATGGACGGCGCGCGATTCGCGATTCGCTCTTCGATACTCTTCTGAAGCAGCAGCATCGTGGGAATCACGATGAGCAGCAGACCTACTGCCGTCTTGATAAAGGTATTTACCCCGTTTCCGTAGAGGAGTCGGATGTAGATCAGCAGCTTGACTCCGGCGAAGGAGCCGGGAATGCTTCCCAGCGCCAACGCGAGGACAACCTTCCGGCGGACTGTTCCATTTTTCATGTGGAGCAGTCCTGCCGGAATCTTGGTAAAGAATTGAAACAGCGCGTCGGAACCGACTGCCACGATAGGCGAATAACCCAAACCGAAGATCAGAACAGGGAGCATGAGCACACCGCCCCCCACCCCGGTCATGCCGATGAGGATGCCCACGACAAAGCCAACCACAATTTTGGCCGCTAGTATCGCCACAGTCGATCCCTCTTCTTGCTTTACTCTCCTGCTTTATTCACGCCGATAAAGCCTTCGCGCTCCAGGTGAAGAATGATTTCCTGAGCCGCTTCCTCGGCCGACAGTTCGCCGGTGTCGATGGTCACGTCGGCATCGGCCGGAACTTCGTAGGGATCGGAGATCCCGGTGAATTCCTTGAGAATGCCGGCGCGCGCCTTGGCGTAGAGGCCCTTGCGGTCGCGTTGCTCGCAAACCTCGACCGTGGTGGCGATGTGCACCAGGATGAAGCCTCCGTAGGGTTCGATGATCTGACGCACATGTTTGCGGGTCGCGTCATAAGGAGCGATGGGCGCGCAAATCGCGATGCCACCGTTCTTGGTGATTTCCGAGGCAACGTATCCGATGCGGCGAATGTTAATGTCGCGATGTTCTTTCGAGAATCCAAGCTCGGACGAGAGATGCTTGCGCACCAGGTCGCCGTCGAGCAAAGTCACCGGGCGCCCGCCGACTTCCAGAAATTTTGTCATCAGAACGTTGGCGATGGTGGACTTGCCCGATCCCGAAAGTCCGGTAAAGAAGATGGTCACGCCCTGCTTGGCGCGGGGCGGAAAGCTGCGCCGCAGTTCCTGAACCACTTCCGGATAGGTGAACCAGGCGGGAATGTCGCGGCCTTCGTTCAGCCGGTCGCGCAGTTCGGTGCCGGAAATATTCAGCACTTTGTCTTCCTTTTTGACTTCGTCGTCGGGAATGTAGCGGTCCTCGGCCTCCAGGTACACCATCATGCTGAAAGGCACCATGGTGACGCCGATGTCGGCCTCGTGCTTCTTGAAGACTTCCTGGGCTTCATAGGGGCCGTAGAACGGCTTGCCGTCGCCGGCAGTGTCTTTGCCCGGTCCGGCATGATCGCGGCCCACGATCAGGTGGGTGCAGCCGTGGTTCTTGCGAATCAGGGCGTGCCAGATGGCCTCGCGCGGTCCGCCCATGCGCATGGCAAGGGGCAGCAGCGACAGTTTCTGAGTGCCCTGCGGATACTTCGAACTCAGCAACTGGTAGCAGCGCACGCGGGTGTAGTAGTCGACGTCGCCCGGCTTGGTCATGCCGACCACGGGATGAATCAGCAGATTGGCTTCGACCTGCTTGGCCGCGCGGAACGTGAGTTCCACGTGGGCGCGGTGCATGGGGTTGCGGGTCTGGAAGGCAACCACGCGGCGCCATCCGAGACGGGCGAACTCTGCGCGCAATTCCGCGGGAGTGAAACGCAGCGTGCGGAAGTCATAATGCGATGGACCCTGAAGCCCCTCAACGCGCCCGCCAACGTACCACGGATTCGCTTTGTTCATCGCATAATCGGCGCCGGGATGAGCCTTGCTGGTGCTGTTGAATACGGCTTTGGCTTCGGCGGCCCGGTCGGGCTGCCAGACTTCCTCGACGTGCAACACGGCGAGCATGACGCCCTCGGCGTCGCGCAGCGCAACTTTACTGCTGCCGGGCGTGAGCTTCTTGGCAAATTCCTCGGTGACATCGAGGGTGATCGGCATGGGCCAGAGAACTCCGCTCGCCAGGCGCATATTGTGGCAAACGCCTTCGTAGTCGGCTTTGGTCATAAAGCCGTGCAGCGGGGAAAAGCCTCCGCTCATAAGCAACTCAAGATCACAAATTTGACGCGCGGTCAGGTCCCAGGATGGCCACTCGCGGGAGTGGGCTTTCAGTTCTGCGGCTTTTTCCGAGGATGTAAGAAGATTGATGAGTTCGCCGCCGTGCGGAGCGATCAAATGACTGGTCGAAGCAGACAAGTGCGTATACCTCCCAGGTTCGTCGATTTTGGATTTCCTGCAATTAAGTTCCGCGTTTGGCGGAAGGAATCAATGCTGACTTCCGGACAATCTAACCGGGGAACATGCTAACGAGACGGCAAATTTGCTGCGGGGCGTGACCTTAGATTAGCTCTAGTGTACACCAAACAAATTACAACCCCGTGTTGAACTCAAGTGCAATGCCAGGGGCAATTTAGCAATTGTACTGTAAATTGATAGGGATAAAGGTCAACGTTTAGAAATTATCGCCCGGACTCGCCTCGGTGTTTTCTCATGTGCAAGCTCTTGCGCAAAACGAGGAATCATTTTTTCCCGGCTCATAAATGAGCAGTCTCCTGCGCGGAGACGGTCGGGATCAAAGGTAGTCTGGAGTTCGAGGCACAGTTGCTCAAGAACTCATCCTGAAGAACAGCGCCTCTTACCGGCGCTTCTGACCTTCGCGAGGAGCGGGATACGAGAAGTTGATGGCCGATCCACGCTCGGGTGCTTGATTGCGAACGATGTCCATGCGGCCAGTGGCCTCGGTCTGGACGAAACACGCTAGTCGGCTCGCAGCCGTCTTTTCCAGTCAGTAAACGACCCAAGAATTGAAGATAACCCCAGAATCTGATTAAGGTCGCACGGCCCGATCTCAGCCGGATAATCACGAACCACCTCCGGGTGGTTTCTTTTTATCCTTGATTCGAACCCAAAGTGTGGAAAATTCAAACAATTGGGTCGATCGTGTAATTTGTGCCAATGGTTTCCCTACGGAGGGAAGTTTCGTCTAAGGCGTTCACCTGAGTCCAACGCAAAGGAACGCCCCTACTTGCAACATTCAAAAGAAACTGCGGTCCTCGTTCCAAAATGGTAAGAGTCGCCGTAGGGCTTCATCGCGCTCCCTATCGGCAATTTAGACCCTGGGTCTACGCGTTTTCCTGCGCAAATAGGACTGGAAAACATGCCAAACCGCCTCGCCTACAGAATTCGGGAGATCCCCTACAGCTCTTTCGAGGGCAATGTTGTTGCCGCAAGCCCCTGTGGAAAATGATGTTCGGGCGTCACAGTCAATCACCGTCTCAAAATGGCAATATGGATGCTACGGGAATTGGAAAGGTTGAAGCGCGCACGAATTTGGCGAAGGCGATGCAAGAAATGAGGGGGCGTCGGATGAAGGAGCAGACTGTTCGGCTAGGTCCGCGCGAACAGCAGATTGTCGAACTGCTTTTGCAAGGTTGCGACAACGCGGAAATTGCCGCTCAATTGAAAATGGCGCGGCGAACCGTGAAGGCTCATTTCAACCGGCTGTTTCTCCGTTTCGGAATCACCAGCGGTATCAAGCGAGTGAAACTCGCGACCCTGTTATACCGGAGGCAATCATGTCTGCAGTTGGGCGGTATGGAAGCCGTGTCCCCAGTCAACGTGAGCATCGAGTCATCGAGCTCGTTGCCGAAGGCCTGAAAAACAAGGAAGTGGCGGAGGCGATCGGCACGACCGAGCATGTCGTGAAGAATTACCTGCGAGTCATCTACGACAAACTTGGACTTTGGAACCGCGTCGAACTCGCGCTTTGGTATGAGTCGCGGCGCACTCCGCCCGAGCTGGCAACTCAGTAGATGTCCCGCGGAAGTCCTCCTACGGCGCCAGGGTGCTGGATTCGTCGGTAGGATCGTCCTGGCGCGGCAAACAGCGTCCTCTTAGCAGAGGCCGCTCGCCGGGCATTTTCAGTCGCAGGCTTTGCGGGAGGCGGGCTCGAACTGATCCAATTGCGCATCCCGCTGCGAGGCGAATTTCCCCTTCGGCGTTTTTCCGTACAGATCGGCTCCGGGGCAATAGTAGAGAGCGGTATGCAGATCGACCCAAACCTGGGTTGCGGGATTGCCCTTATATTCGGGGACCTCGGGCGGTTCCGCCAAGCCCAGGCTAACCAGCATCCGGTCAAAAAGCGAGAGCCCGGCGTCGGGAGCGGGTTTGTGGTGGTTCGCCGCCGCTGCCGCGTTGCCGGTGGCGCCGACCGTGTGAGTGGACCAGACTCCCCAACAAATCACGCCCGCTACCAGGATCACCGCGATGGCCAGGTAGATGTCACCGCGATGGGTATTCCACAACCGGGCCATGGCCCCGGGACCCCTGGGCGAAGCCAGTTGCTCCAGGAACTCACGAGCTGTCGCGGCCGAACTCCAGGCAGTGGCGCGCGCCGGTGGCGCGAGAGCGGTCGATTCCGGCGACTTGGCCTCATCATTTTCAGCGGGGCTGGAGGCGAGAGGAATTTCAAAATCTGAAAAGACTGAGTCCTCGAAATCTGCGCTTACGCGGGGCTCACCCACCGGAGTAGATTCGATCTTCTGATCATGCGGCAGGCCGGCCGCTGCCAAAAACTCGGGCTCATCCTTTTCGAGAGAAGGGGCGAGCGACTTCTCGAAGCTGACGAGATCGGGATGCGCTCCCGGCTCCACGTGAGCGGATTCGTCCATCACCGGAGGGGCGGGGGGCAGAGGGGTGGGAGCGGACTTTTTCATTGCCTCCTGCATATGCCACAGTGACGCCAGTGACGCCACCTTACTCTGCATGCTGGGGGCTTCATAGTCGCCGCTGCGGGGCGTTCCGCAGTTTCCGCAGAACTGCTCTTCGCCTACCAGCTGGTGACTGCACTTGCGGCAGGCAAAACCGGGAGTGGACGCAGCATTAGGCGGTGGTGCGGCGGCGGGTTTTAGTGCCGCGTCTTTGGCTGCGGAGCCATCGACCAGCGCGGCCAGATTCGGTTTCAACTTTTCTAAAGCTTCCAGCATGACCGCGCGTTCGCTGGCGAGCGATTTTTTCAACGTGACTTCTTGGTCGCGCGCCAGCGCTTCAGCCACCAATCCGGCCATGAGCTGGCAGGTGTGAACGTCATGCTCAGTGAACGCGCGGGGGTTTGGGTAATAGAGTTCCAGGCCACCCGCGACTTCGCCATCCTGAAAAATGGGAACTGCGATCAGCGACTGGATGCCGCGCCAGCGGCACTCTTCAGTATCGAGTCGTTCCTCGTGATGGACGTCGGCGCAACGGAACACTTGGCTGGTTTGAAGGCACGCGAAGCACAGCGCCTTTTCCATGGGAACCTCGGTTCCCGCAGGCAGCGTCAGCCCAAACATTGCTCTGTACCGGACTCTCTTGCCGTGGAGAAGTCCAACCACCGCGCCGCTGGCCCGTGCGATCTGGGTCAGGCGCTCGGCCACAAGAGACATCGCGTCATCCAGTTCCAGATGACGAACCTGAATCTGGTGTTGCGTGCTGACGATTTCTGCCAGGGTCGAGGCGTAATCGGCGTTGGCCCCCGGCGTTTGCGGAGTGACCGGAGGCGAGGTGGGGATGGAGCTTTTTCCAGCTTCCAGTCGATCGTTTCCCGGTAGATATTGTTCCAGCTGATCGGGCTTCAGATCGAGGCGCAGTTCCATCTCCAGCATTTCGCGGTTGTGTTCCTGCAGCACATAGGCAGCTTCCAGCAACTGGGCGAGCGTCTGCTCGTCGCGAACTGGTTTGACTTTTTCCGCGGACACGATTTCTTTTTCCACCAGTGGAAAACCGTCCCATCGCGCAGCCGGAGATCGGAGTGCGCCTATTCTAGTGCAAGTCCTGTACCAATAAAGAGCGGAAAGTTCATCCAGCGGGGGATGGGGTTTCAGAAGGCGAATACCTTGACGGGTTCCATGGGGCGGTTCGCCCTCAAATCTCCCCATAGTTTACCGCCGTAGAGGAGGACAGACGAGTTCTCAATGAGGATAGCCGGACGAGAGCAGGCGCCTGGTAACCACACTCCAGTAACTACCCGCATTTCCGCAGTTGCAGGAGTTTACACTCCCGCTCCGGCATTTTCCCTACTCCTCTGCGGGCGAAAGATTCCCCTCGGGGGATGCAGCCTTGCCGCTGAGGTAGAAATGCACCGCCGGAGTGATGATAAGCGAGAGCACCATGGAAATGAGAACGCCGCCAATGACCGCGATGGCGAGCGGTTGCAGCATCTGCGATCCGGCGCCGATGGCGAAGGCCAGGGGCAGCATGCCCGCGACGGTGGCCAGCGCGGTCATGACGATGGGACGCAACCGCCGTCGTCCGGCTTGCAGCATGGCGTCTTCCGTGGGCAGGCCCAGGGTGCGCATCTTCTGATCGGCGTCGAGCAGCAGGATGCCGTTCTTGGCCACGATGCCGATCACCATGATCATCCCCATGAAAGATGAGATGTTGAATGTCGTGCGCGTGATCAGCAGGGCGATGAAGACGCCAGACGTTGAGAGCAATGCCGACGAAAGAATAGCGACCGGCGCCGCGAATGTCCCAAACTCAAACAGCAGCACAATAAACAGCAGCAGGACAGCCAGGATCAGTACGATCATCAGGTCATGGAAGGAGCGCTGCTGTTCCTGATAGGTCCCCCCGTATTCCACGCGGATGCTGGACGGGATGTTCAACCCGGCCACGACTTTCTGCACGTCGGCCATGCCGCTGCCCAGGCTGCGGCCCTCCAGGCGAGCCGTCACGGCCACGTCGCGTTGCAAATTTTCGCGGCGAATCTCGGTTTGCCCCGGATTCTCCACTACGGATGAGAGCGCGCCCAGCGTGGCCGTGTGCCCAGTGCTGCTGATCAACAACGTGTCGCGCATGGCTTCGAGCGATGCCCGGCTGGCGGCGGGAAAACGAACGCGCAGAGTATAGGCGCGATCATTGGTCACCACGGGCGTGGAGGCGGGTTCGCCCTCCAGAATCGCGGATGCGTCGACAGCGATTTCCTCGGCCGTGAATCCGGCACGGGCCGCGACGCTGGGGTCGACCTGGAAAGTGATGGCGGGACCGCTGATGGTGTTTTCGATTCCGTTGCGCAGATCGACCACGCCGTCAATCTTGTGAATGGCTTCGGCCACGCGGGGCGCCCATTCTTCCAATTGCTTCGCATCTTGCGAAAACAACTTGATCTGGATGGGCTCCGGCGCGGATGTGAGGTCGCCGATCATATCCTGCAGAACCTGCGTAAATTCAACCTCCACCGCGGGTTCTTGCTGGGCGATCTGCGCCCGCAGGTCCGCCATGATTTCGTCGATATCGCGGTCGCGTTTGGCCTTGAGTTTGACCAGAACGTCGCCGTAGTTGGCTTCGGTGACGGCCGCCAGCCCGAGCTGCAATCCCGTGCGGCGGGAAGTGCTTTCCACTTCGGGAGTCTCGCGCAGCATCTCCTCGATGTGGCTGACCACGCGGTTGGTTTCCGCTAAAGAACTGCCCGCGGGCATGAGGTAGTCAAGGACGAATCCGCCTTCGTCCATTTCCGGCAGAAGGTCGGAACCAGAATAGTTGTAGCAGACATAGGAAACCACGATCAGGCCAGCGCTGAACAGGGCCAACATCCGCGGCCGTTCGAGGGCCCGGCGCAGCCAGTGTTCATAGAAATTGACTACGCGCAGGAAGAAGCCGCTCAGATGGCTTTCTTCTGCCGCGAGCAACTCAACAGCGTTCGCAGCTTCTTCGGGAACTTCGGTTGGAGTAGGTGTCGGCGAGGCCGCAGTCGCCGGAGTCGCACCTTTTTTCTCGTGCCGTCCCTTGATGAAGTACTGGCTTAGTGTTGGCGTCCAGGTCAGCGCCAGAGCCAGAGACGTCAACAGCGAGACGGTCATCGTTACGGCCAGCGCGCGGAAGAAAACTCCGGTGACGCCGGTGATCGCAATCAGGGGAAGGAAGACGACGATCGGAGTGATGGTCGATCCGATCAGCGGCACCGTGATTTCTTTCAGCGCACTTTGGATGGCCTCGATCCGCCCTTGCCCGGCGTCGCGATGCAGCACGATATTCTCGACTACCACAATGGCGTCATCGATGACCAGCCCGACGGCGGCAGCAAGACCGCCCAGCGTCATCAGGTTGAACGTCTGCCCCATCACTTTCAGGGCAATAAATGTGATCAACACGGTCACCGGAATGACCAGGCCGGCGACCAGCGAGGTTCCCCAATCGCGCAGGAATACCACCAAGATGATCGAAGCGAGAATTACTCCGAGCAAAATCGCGTCGCGCACGCTGCGGATCGAGTCGCCCACGATGATCGACTGATCGTAGAAGGGCTCGATGTGCACCCCCGGCGGCAGTGTCTGGCGGATGCGCTCGATTTCGTCATGAACTTCCTGCGCCACCTGCATGGTGTTGCCGTCAGGCTGGCGATTGATGTTCAGCAGCACGGCCGGTTTGCCGTTCGCGGTAACGACGGTATAGACGGGCTTCACTCCGGGCGCCACCGTGGAAACATCCCCAATGCGCACCGGAATCCCCGCTGGAGTATTCTTGATCACTGCATTCGCGATTTCTGCGGGCGTCTTGATCTGGCCGTTGACCAGGCCGAGATAGAGTTGGTGATTGCGTTCCAGCAATCCCGGGGAATCGACCAGATTGGTGCGGCGCACAGCCTCCAGGATGTCGGTGATGGTGATGCCCGCCGTCAGCAATTTGGCGGGATCGGGGGTGATGTGAAACTCCGGCTCTTGCCCTCCCTGCACGATCACCGTCGAAACGCCTTCCAGCCGGTTCAGGCGCGGCTTCATTTCGTAAGTGGCCATTTCCCAAAGCTTGGTCTGCGGCATGGTGGCGGAGGTCAGGCTGTAGCCAATGATGGGAAAGGCCGCGAACGTCAGGCGGTGGGCTTCGATCTTCGCGGTGGAGGGAAGCTCCGGCTGCACTCGCGAGATGGCGGCGTTCACGTATTGCAGCGTCTGGAACATGTCAACGTCCCAGCGGAAAAACAGGTCAATCTCGGCGGAGCCGCGGCTGGTCGTGGACCGCACGGTGAGCAGTCCGGGAACGCTGTTCACGGCCTCCTCGATGGGCCGGGTCACGGTGACCGTCATCTGATCGATAGGCATGACGCCGTTATCGACCCCGATCAGCACGCGGGGAAAATCCGTCGAGGGGAACACCGACACCGGAATGGTGAAGGCCAGGTAGGCGCCCAGCAGCGCCAGCGTCAGAATTAGGAAAATGACAGGCCGGGAATGCTGGGCAATCCAGTGCTGGCCTGAGTTCCCTACAGTCGCGCCTTGGGGAATTGAGGGACCCGTCTTCGGTGAGTTCACGCAGAAGCTCCGCAGCGGTTATTTTTCACTGGAGCCCTCACCGCTAGTTTTGGAGCCATTCTTGGATCCCGCGGCCGCCCCTTCCGCCGGAGCTTCCGGGGCTTCAATCTTGATTTTGGTTTTGTCGGGCAGTCCGTAGGCGCCAGTGGTCACCACTTTGTCGCTGGCCGTGACCCCTTCAAGAATCTGCACGTCGTCGGCGTTGCGGATGCCGAGTTTGACCGCCTGCTGGTGCGCGCGGCCATCGGAACCTGCCAGCATGACTGTGGTGGCCCCGTCTGGCGAAGTGATCACGGATCTTGCGGGGACGACTAGAGCGTCTTTTACGGTCTGGGCCGCCAAAGAGAGTTGCACGCTCGTCCCGGGTCTTAATGCGTGTTTGGGATTCTTGGCTTCGAGCCAGACTTCGACCGTGGTGCTGTTGGGGTCGAGCGCGGGACTCACCACCGTGATCTTACCCGTGATCGGCTCGTCGATGCCGGGCACAGTCATGGTGCCTTGGTCTCCGACCTTCAACAGGGCAGCATCGCTCTGCGGAATGTGCGCCTTGGCGATTACCGAGGAAATATCCATTACAGTGACCAAAGGAGTGCCCGCCGCGGCCATTTCGCCCGGGTAGAGAGGACGGTCGGTGACCACACCGTCAATCGGACTGCGAATCTCCGAGTAGCTGAGCTGCGCCTGCGCTCCCAGATACTTGCCCTTGGCCGATTCCAGTTGTCCGGCGGCCGACTTGAGCGCCTGTTCCTTGCCTTTGGCAACCAGGTAGTCGAGATGCTTCTTTGCAATGGCGTATTGATTGCGCGCCTGCGTGATCTCCACCCGTGATTGATCGAGCTCTTTTCGGGGCAGGGCGCCCTGATCGAACAGCTGCTGGCGGCTCTGAAAGACTTTTTCCTGGGCCTCGAGCGCCTGTTTGGCTTGCTGCTCGTCGGCTTCCGCTTTTTGGATCTCTTCCGGCAGGCCGGCCGCGGTCGTTGTTTCGTAGGTGGCCTCTGCCTGCTTGTAGGCGCCACTCGTGTCCTGCGCCGCGGCACTGAGATCGCGATTCTCAAGCACGGCCAGCAGCTGTCCCTCGCGAACCGGGCTGCCGCGCTTTACCAGAAACTTCTGCACTGGAGCGCTGATCTTGGGCACAATCGCGGCCTGCTGCCGGGGGAACAGGATGGCTTCCGTGGTGATGGTGCGCTGAATTGTAGTTTTTTCGACCGCGGCCACCTGCACCGCGACCGTCGGTTCCTTGTCGCCCTTGTCGGATGAACAGCCCACCGTGATCACCATTCCGGCTACAGCCAGACTGGCCAGTGCGAGGATGCGGCGGCAGCGCAAAATGCCGGGCTTGCGATCCGGGTGCCGTACGAGTTCGATCTCGATGCGCGTCGTTCTCATTCTCATGCGCCTAGAAGTTTCCTGTCAGAGTCTGCAAGTTTGCCACCGCGACCCGAAAGCGCGCCTGGCCGTCATCGTGCGCGTTGCGGGCCAGGGTCAGAGTATTCTGGGCATCGACCACTTCCAGCACCGTCGATTCTCCCGCCTCGTAGCGCAAGGTGGTGAGCCGCATGCTGTCGGCGGCCAGTTCCGCGGAACTGGCGAGCGATTCCATTTCCGAGCGCGCCGTCTCGGCTTCCTCGTAGAACTGGCGCAGCCGGCTGAGGAGTTGCTTCTGCGCGTAGGTCAGTTCGACGTGCGCCTGGTCTCGCCGCAATTCGGCCTGCTTCAGCTTGCTGCGATCCGCGCCCCAGCTGAAAACTGGAATCTGCAGGCTCGCGACCGCGGAATAACCAATATTACGCACTCCGTCCTTATAGATGGCAAATTGGTTGGAATCGAGGCCGTAGAAATAGTCGATGGTCAGCGCGGGCAACAACCCGCCCCAGGCCGCCGCCACTTCGTGATTCGCCACCTCGAAAGCCGCCAGAGCCGCGCGCAAATCGGGATTGTTTTTCTTGCCGGCCGTTTCTACTTCGGCGAATGAGGGCAGGGGCTCCGGAGTCTGCAAGTCATCGACGACGGCGAAATCCTGATTGAAATCCGCAAACAGCAGCACGGCCAGGTCCAGGCGGCTGCGCTCCATGGCGAGTTGGGCTTCCTGCAGGTCGCGCTGCTGCTGCTGGGATTGAATCCGCGCCTTGATGACGTCGGCGTGGGCGACTTCGCCGCCGTTCTCCAGTTTCTGGCTGATGTCGAGGAAGCGTGCCGCCTCGGTGGCCGCCCGCTGTGCGGTCGCGTACTTGCGCTCGGCGGTGACCAGTCCATAGTACGACTGGGTCACGGTGACGACGAGTCCTCTGGTAGCGACTTCGGCCTTGGCGCGCGCCTGGGCCAGAGCCGCGGAGGAGCGGCGATAATCCGCATAATTCGTGAGCGAGACGGCCTGATGCACGTCCGCCTGGCTGATGTACTCATGCACCCCATTGTTGGCGATGAATTTGGAGGCCGCGACCAACGGCCTGCCTGTGCCTTGGGTGTAGATGAACGAGTTGTTGTAGTTCAGGTTGGGCAGCAGCCCGGCGCGGGTCTGCACTCGATCTTCGCGGGCCAGGCCGAGGTCGGTGATCGCTGACCGGTAGTGAGGATCGTTGAGACGAGCCCGCTGTAGGGCGTCCTGTAGCGTGATGGTGATCGGAGCTCCCGAAGTGGGGGCCGCGCCCGGGTCCTGCGCCGCGTTCAGAGTCACCTGTGCAAAACTCGAACTCACCAAGGCGAGGAACACCAAAATGAACACCCAGGAATGCAGGGTGTGTCCTATTTGGGAGAGCGGCTTTTGGACCGCCGCAAGCGTGTTCTGGCCTGTCTTCATAGGGGACCTCGTGGAAAGTGGGCGACCTCCGTATTGATGGAAGTCCTTGAGCGTCAAGCAGATCGCGAAATGCGGCGCAGCCGGGGCGGAAGCCGATCCTGCGCCAGGGGCGACCGACTGCCGGACTATGCCGACCTGGAAAGCCGGCTTTGAATGCTCGTAATCGGTCATGCGGTTGGACCAATTCGGAACTCGCTAGCCTACCACGGACTTCCTGAAAGCCGCATGAAAGCTGCAGGTCCCGACCCCAAGTACTACGCCCTAAAGTACTTAGCTGGCGAGCCCGAACTACCGCGAAGAATTGGCGAAAGCCGTGCTACGTGGGAAGGCGAGTGTGATCGCCAAGCAACTTAGGAGGAACCCATCGTGATCGATCTTGACCGAGTCAAAGTTACCCCGCGCGACCAGCAGGTGTTGAACCTGCTGGTGCAGGGTTGCAGCAACAAAGAGATTGCGGGCCAGCTCAACATCAGCCCGCGCACCGTAAAACAGCACCTGCGCACGCTGTTCCTGCGTGCCGGAATTCGCGAAGGCCGCAAGCGCGTGAAGCTGGCCATCGCCATGTTTACCAGGGAGGAAGCGCAGTCATGACACCGAGTGAGCGGCTCACCGCGAAAGAAATTCAGATTGCGATTCTGGTCTGGGAGGGCATGACCAATCGCGAAATCGGCAAGATCATCGGTACCAGCGAACAAGTCATCAAGAATCACTTGCGGAGCACCTTCGACAAACTTGGTGTCTGGAGCCGCCTGGAACTGGCCATGTACGTGGCCAGCCACGGCGGAAAGAGCTGGCCCCCTCCGGTCGGGCATCCCGGCATGCCCTACAGCCGGGCGGTCGGCGCCGACTAGGCCGGATGGGCACGCTCCCGGAACTGTTTGCGGACAGGGCTTCATCATTATCCGTTTCCTTGCATTGGGTACTTTCCGTGAGCGTGCGCTTTCGGGCAGAGGCGCGATCACGCCTCTGCGCTGGGGCAACCCTGAATCGCGCGCATCCAAACTCTGCAAAACCTTTCACGGCTGCGACCGCGGCAGTTGTTTCCGCGATGTGCTAACCCTATGTCTGGCAACAATTATGGGCATCTGTGAGCGTTCGGGCAACGGCATCGAAATTGCGCTAGGGGAGCTGATGTGCAAGAGCGGGCTCAACAGCTGCCACGAGCCGGCTTCGCGACCTAGATTTTCGAAACCCCAGGGCGAAACCTGCGATGGCCTACAAAGAGACCTTCTGGATGGCGTGTGACTCCACCGAACAACTGCGGGCGGAATACGGCCCTTTCCACACCCGCGCAGAGGCCGAACGCGAAGCCAAGAAGCTCGGTTTCGGATACCTGCTGCGCTACGAACACATTCTCGGCGAAAGTGAAGAGATTCAGGAAGTCCGCTGCATCTTCGTGGAACTCCCCGGCGCCGCGCCGGTTGGCGTTGAAGCCGTCCCCGTAACCCTGCACACGCGTTGCGCGACCTGCGGCGAGTCGGCTGCCCACGAAAAGGGATGGCAAGCGGAAGTCTGGGCCGACATCCACGAGTTCGAACACTCCCGCCATCGCGTCCGGCTTTTCGAGCATGCCCGCGGCAAGGGGTTGAAGGAAATCGGCGACTGGCGGGGGTAGATTTTCCCGAAATCAGTTCTTGCTCGTAAGCTCACTGGCCGCGGCTCCACCAACCGGCGGCGAAAGCCGTTCCGACTTACGCCACTCACGGCGCGGCTGGAAGCCGCGCCCTTTCAAACCAAGGCGCCTTTTCAAAACCGCGCTCAGCTCTGCCTGCCGCGGACGGCGGCGCATCGCGCCGCTCCGAGCAAGCCAGCTTTCTCGTTGGTGACAACATGCACGGGCATGGCCTCCACCAGCGGCCGCAGGCGGCCCTTATCCACGAAATGCTGCATGAACAGCGGGCCGGTCAGCTTGGGAAGAACTTTGGGCGAGATGCCGCCGGCCAGGAACAGTCCTCCGGTGGCCATGGCTTTGAGGGCCAGATTGCCGGCTTCGGCGCCATACACTGAAATCCACAGGTCCAGCGCTTTCTCCGCCAGAGGATGAGTTCCATCCAGCGCCGCTCGAGAAATTGCCGCCGCCGGATCGCCTTTCTTGAGAGCTGCGGCCAACTCGGCCGATTCCGTCCCGCCCCCACTGTCGCGCAGAAATTCGTAAACGTTCACTAGGCCGGGCCCGGAAAGGATGCGCTCATAGCTCACATGTCCAAAGCGCGCTTGGAGGAAACGCAGCAGTTCAATCTGCAAATCTCCCTGCGGACCGAAATCGGTATGCCCGCCTTCGCAGGCGAAAACGTGGTGTCGGCTTCCGTCCCAGAAAAGCCCGGCTTCTCCCAGTCCAGTTCCGGGCGCGATGACAGCCTGATTGCCCACGGCGGGTCCGCTTACCCGGTTCAACGGAACCAGGTCTCCGGCGGCCAGCGCGCCGATGCCCCAAGCGCTGGCTTCGAGATCGTTGATCAGCAGCGTGGCGGGAAGATGAATCTGTTTTGCAAGCCGCGATTGCTCGATGACCCAGGGCAGGTTCGAAGTCTCGACGCGCCCGTTGCGCACCGGACCCGCGATCCCGAAACATGCCGCGTCGGGCTGGGCGCCGGAGTCATCCAGAAACTGGACTACAATTTCGCCGAGTTCGCTGTGCTCGCGGCTGGGGAAGGTGCGCTCCGACACCAGGTGCAGGTGTCCATTCTGGGGTTGAAAATAAGCCAGCCTAGCGTTGGTGCCACCAATGTCGCCGGCCAGAATCATTTCTCGAAGTTCCTCCAGCGGCGGCCGTCGCGTTCCAGCAAGTCGTCGGCCTCCTTCGGTCCCCAGGTGCCAGAGGCATAGTTGGGGAAATTACGCGGCGGCAGCGCCTTCCACAGATCGAGCACCGGATTCACGACGGACCAGCCCGCTTCCACCATGTCGGCGCGCTGAAACAGCGTCTGATCGCCAATCATGCAGTCATGCAGCAGACGCTCGTACCCGGTCGAGGGCTGCTTGCCAAAATATTCCTGATATTCGAAATTCATGTCGACCGTGCCTAGTCGCATGACCGGGCCGGGAACCTTGGCCGCGAACTGCAACGAGATTCCTTCTTCGGGTTGAATGTGCAGCACCAGTTGGTTCGGCATCAGGTGTTCGACCTGCGTGTCGCGGAACAGCACGAAGGGCGCCCGTCGAAACTGTATCACGATATGGGTGTTGCGCACCGGCATCCGCTTGCCCGTGCGCAGGTAGAACGGGACATCCGCCCAGCGCCAGTTGTCGATCAGCAGCTTCATGGCGACGAAAGTCTCGGTGCGCGAATCGGCAGGTACATCGGGTTCGGTGCGATAGGCTGCGACCCGCTTGCCGTCTTCCGTTCCTTCGCCGTACTGTCCGCGCACGCTGCGGCTGAGCACTTCTTCGTCGCTCATGGGCTGGATGGCGTGCAGAATCTTGGCCTGCTCATCGCGCACCGCGTTGGCGTCGAAGGAAATCGGCGGCTCCATGGCGGTGAGGCTGATGAGTTGCATGATGTGGTTGGGAACCATGTCGCGCAGCGAGCCTGCGTGATCGAAATAACTTCCGCGGCCCTCCACGCCAACGGTTTCAGCCACCGAGATCTGCACGTGGTCGATGTAGCGGCGGTTCCAGACGGGCTCAAAAATCCCGTTGGCGAAACGGAACGCCATGATGTTCTGCACCGTCTCTTTGCCGAGATAGTGGTCGATGCGGTAAATCTGTTTTTCGTCCGCTTCTTTGAGCAATTGCTGGTTCAGCGTCTTGGCCGACTCGAGATCGTGACCGAACGGCTTCTCGATGACCACGCGGCGCCAGTGGCTGTTGTTCTGCTCCATCAATCCGGCGGCAGAAAGCTTTTGCACGATCGGACCGAAAAAGCTGGGTGCGGTGGCGAGGTAGTAGAAAAAATTCTGGTGGGCCGAGTGTTCCTGGTCCACTGTGTTCAGAAAATCCTTGAGTTGCGGGTACAGCTTGTCGTCGCCAAAATCTCCAGAAAAGTAGTAAAAGCGGCGCACGAACCATTCCCAGAGTTCGTCGTCCACGCATTCATTGCAGTACGCTTTGACGTCTTCGTGGACTTTCTTGCGGAATTCATCGTTGGAGAACTGAGAGCGCGCCACACCCACCACGGCAAACTCGCGGGAGAGCAGTCCGGCCCGGGCCAGGTTGTAGAGCGCGGGGATCAGCATGCGCCCGGTCAGATCGCCGGCCGCGCCGAAGATCACCATTACGCAGGGATCGCCCTGCTTGCCGATGCGCGGCGGTGGCGCCGTTGGGTGTTCCGCTAGTTCAGCCATGAATGAGTCCTCTGAGCCGTAAGTGAAATCTGAGTCTTCCTGGAAAATGGAGCCGCAACTACGCGGTCTTCTTTTCCTTACTGGCGCTTAATTCCACGTGTCCGCCAAACTTCTGCCGCATGGCGGAAAGCATCTTCTCGGCAAACGTGTGCTGCTGCCGAGAACGGAAACGTACGTACAACGCCGCGGTTAGTACATCGGCGGGTACTGCCTCTTCGAGCGCGGCCTGAATCGTCCAACGGCCTTCGCCGGAATCCTGCACGAATCCTTCGTACTCCGACAGCGTGGGGTTTTCCGTCAGCGCCATGGCCGTCAAGTCGAGCAGCCACGAACTGACCACGCTTCCGCGCCGCCACACTTCCGCAATGTCGGGCAGGTTCAGGTCGTAACGAATATCCTCGGGCAAATCTTTGCTGGTCGCATTCTTGAAGATGTCAAAGCCTTCCGCGTAGGCCTGCATGATGCCGTATTCAATGCCGTTGTGCACCATCTTTACGAAGTGCCCGGAGCCGGACGGACCGCAGTGAATGTAGCCGTCTTCGGCTGTGCCAGCGAGTTTTTCTCGTCCTGGAGTTCGCGGAATGTCGCCTCGACCCGGAGCCAGGGTTTTGAAAATCGGGTCGAGGCGCCGCACGGCTTCGTCCGGGCCGCCAATCATCATGCAGTAGCCGCGCTCCAGGCCCCACACGCCGCCGCTGGTACCGACGTCGATGTAGTGAATGCCCTTGTTCTTCAGTTCGTGGGCGCGGCGCACGTCATCTTTGAAATAGGAATTGCCGCCGTCGATGATGGCGTCGCCGGCCTGCATGTGCTGCGCCAGTTTCTGCACCGTTGCCTCGGTCGGACCGCCGGCTGGAACCATAATCCAGATGGCTCGCGGAGGCGTCAGCTTGGTGATCAGGTCTTCGAGCGAGGTCGATCCACCCGCGCCCTCGCCCGCCAGTTGCTTCACGGCGTCCGCGCTGAGATCGGAAACTACGAGCTGATGTCCGCCGCGCATCAGCCGCCGCGTCATATTCGCGCCCATGCGCCCCAGACCTACCATTCCTAATTGCATGCTTTTCGCTCCTAAAGTAGCGCCGGCGTCCCGCCGGCTGTCGCGAGAGCCTGCCCTGAGCTTGCCGAAGGGGCGTCTCGCCCTCGCATCGGTAATCGCAACGATCCTAAAGGGCCTTCTGCACCGCGGCCTGCAGCGTTGCCAGCCCCGCCTTCAAGTTGCTCCCCAGATGAACTCGTAGGGCCCTGCGTCCTCGGTCCGCCAGTACCTGAAAATCTCCGCGAGCCTGCGCAGCCTTCACGATTCCAAACGTGTACTTCTGCCCCGGAACCGGCAACTCCACGGAATCATCGCAAGTGATTTGCAGAAACACTCCCGAATTCGAGCCGCCTTTGTACGCCTGACCCGTCGAGTGCAGGAATCGCGGACCGAAGCCAAGACAAGTTGCCACGTGCTTTTTGTCGCGCACCGCGTGCCGTAGTGCCTGCAGGCTCAGCTCATGCTCGGCATTCATCTGGATGTAGCCCAGCACCGCGAAGTAATCGCCAGCTTTGATGCGAGCCAGATGTGCTTTCAGATATCCGACGAGCGAGTGCTCGCCGGCCGCAGCCTTCGCCAGTTCCGCAGCATTGATCTCGTCAGTGAATAATCGGACGCCGTTATCTTCGACCACCGGCTTCTCCGCAGGCAGCGACCCCGTCTTCTCGTACGCCGACGTTAGCTCGCGCGTGGCGATCTTGCTGGCTTCGACATCGGGCTGGTTGAAAGCGTTAATGCCGATGATAGAGCCGGCGACGGCCGTCGCAATTTCCCAGCGGAAGAATTCCGCGCCCAAGTCGTAGATATCTGCCATCGCGATGCGCACGACCGGGTGCCCGGCCTTCTCGATCGCAGCCACTTTCGCATCCTGCTCCGGGTCCGCGCCCGAATCCAGCCGCACGTAAACGAACACGCGGTCGTTGCCGTAGACGTCTGGAGTCGTTAGATGCTCGCGGTCAACTGGGATGATGCCCTTGCCGATCTTGCCGGTCGACTCGGCAAGCAGTTGCTCCAGCCACGCTCCCAGATCGGAAATGCCGGGGGAGGTGATGATCGTGACTTTGTCGCGCCCCGCATTCGCGGCCGTTCCGAGGATGACGCCCAGCGCGGCGCCCGGATTTTCCTCGACGCTTACGGCCGCTCCGCAGGCCTGCACCATATTTGCGGCCCGGTCGAGAAATTTCTTCGTGTCGAGACCCATGACTGCAGCGGGCACCATGCCGAAGTTCGATAGCGCGGAATATCGTCCGCCGATCGAAGGACGCCCGAAGAAAACGTGCAGGAAGCGATCGGCTTCGGCCACCTGCTGCATCTTCGACCCGGGGTCGGTAACGGCGATGAACTGGCTCCCGACCTTCACGGCGCCGACCGCCTGCTTCGTCCGCTCGAAAAAGTATTGCTTAAAGATATTGGGCTCGAGCGTGCTGCCCGATTTGCTCGAAACAATAAACAGAGTTTTTGGAATGTCAATCAGATGCTCGAAGGCTTTCACCTGGCCGGGATCGGTGGAGTCGAGCACGTGCAAAGTGGGGAAGTGCGTGATTCGGCCGAAAGTCATGCGCAGGACTTCCGGACAGAGGCTCGATCCGCCCATGCCGAGCAGCAGCACGTGCTGGAAGCCGCGGGCCTGGACTTCCTTCGCCAGTTTCGCCAACTGGTCGTGCTGCGCAATTTGCTCGTCGACCACGTCGAGCCATCCCAGCCAGTTGGCTTCGTCGCTGCCTGACCAGAGCTTGGCATCGCGCTGCCACAGGCGCTGCATTTTGCCGCCCGATTGCCAGTCGGCGATCGTCGCTTTCACCGACGTGGCCAGCGATTCCGGCAGGGAAGTCTTCAGTTGGCTCACAATCGATCCTTGGTGCTATGCGTTTTTTTGCGTGCTCTTGGCGACCGCGGCCAGCAGTTTGTCGAACGCGTCGGCGAACAACTTGACGCCATCATCGGTCAGTTTGTCGGTGACTTGCTTGATGGAAATGCCCGTGCGTGCCAGATCGTTCATCACCTCGGCCGCGCCGGCCACGTCTTCGGTGAGCGCGGTGCGCAGCAGTCCGTGATCGCGGAACGCGTCCACGGTGGCGGGCGGCATGGTGTTGACCGTATCCGGGCCGATCAGTTCCTCGACGTAAATCACGTCACGATAATTGGGATTTTTCGTGCTCGTGCTGGCCCACAACACACGCTGGGTCTGCGCTCCCTTGGCCGCGAGCGCCTGCCAGCGCGGTCCGCTGAAAATGCTCTGATAGCGTTGATAGGTGAGCTTGCCGTTGGCGATCGCGACTTTGCCCAGCACGCTCTTGAACAATGCCTGCTGGTTCGGGTCGGTGGTTGCTTTGATTTTCTCGTTCAGCAGGGAATCGATCAGGGTGTCGATGCGGCTGATGAAGAAACTGGCCACGCTCGCCATCTTTTTGAGATTGCCCCCGTTCAAATTGCCGCCGCGCGCCGCCAGATCTTCGAGTCCGGCGATATAGGCTTCGGCCACTTGTACGTACACTTCCTGCGCAAATAGCAGAGTGACGTTGATGTTGATGCCTTCGCCGATCAACTGCCGGATCGCAGGCAGTCCTTCCGCCGTACCCGGCACTTTGATCATCACGTTCTCGCGCTGCACGGCCTTCCACAGGCGGCGCGCTTCGTCGATAGTCTCCTGCGTTTTGCGCGCCAGATACGGCGAGACCTCCAGGCTGACATAGCCATCGCGGAAGTTGGACTCGTCGTACACCGGACGCAGCGCATCGGCTGCATCCCGGATGTCGCGAATGGCGATCTGCTCATAGCGGCCGGTGGTGTCGAGATCGCTGCGTGAGGCGAGCGTCTTCAGGAAATCGTCATACAGCGAGCTGTCGGCGATTGCCTTCTCGAAGATAGCGGGGTTCGAAGTCATGCCGCGCAGTCCGTCCTCGGCAATCAGTTGCTTCAGCTTTCCCGTGGTAAACAGGTCGCGGCGGATGTAATCGAGCCACATCGACTGCCCGTAGTTGAGCAATTCCTTCAGCGGATTCTTGGTCAACTTCGAGGTTTCTAGAACTCCAGTTGGCTGCATGATGACCTCCTAAGATTCCTCAAATGTTCCCCGTTTCGTAGAGATGTAGCTCGCTACGTCTCTACGATTATTTTGCCGACATCGCCGCGTGCGCTTCCGCCACGACGGTGTCCACGGTGAACCCAAAAAACTTCAACAAATCTTTCAGGGGCGCCGAGGCGCCAAAGCGGTGCATCCCCACGTTGCGTCCTTTGAGCCCGGTGTAGCGCCCCCACCCGAAAGTCGCCGCCATTTCCACGGAAACCCGCGCAGTTACGCTCGATGGCAGAACACTCTCTTTGTATGCCGCATCCTGCTGTTCGAAGATTTCCTGCGAAGGCATGCTGACCACGCGCGCCTTGACGCCCTCAGCTTTCAGTTTTTCGTAAGCATCGACGCACAACGACAATTCGCTGCCGGTGGCGATCAAAATCAAATCAGGCTTTCCGCCTGGAGCGTCGGCCAGTACGTAGGCGCCCTTGACCACACCGGAGGCAGAGGCATATTTCGAGCGATCCAGTGTCGGAATATTCTGGCGAGTCAACACAAGAGCCGCGGGCGAATGCTGCAACTGCGCGATGATCTTCCAGGCCTCTACCACTTCGTTTGCATCGCCGGGACGAAGCACAATCAGATTGGGCATGGCCCGCAGCGACGCCAGTTGCTCGATCGGCTGGTGCGTCGGTCCATCTTCACCCACTCCGATGGAATCGTGGGTGAAAATGAAGATCGAAGGGATCTCCATCAGCGCCGACAACCGGATGCTAGCCCGCATGTAATCGCTGAAGTTGAAGAAGGTTGCGCCGAAGGCGCGAAGGCCCGACACGACCATCCCGTTCACGCTCGCCCCCATCACGTGCTCTCGCACACCGAAGTGCAGGTTGCGCCCGGCGTAGCTCCCTGCCTCAAAGTCTCCCGCGCCGTCGAACTTCAACGTAGTCTTGTTCGAAGTCGCCAGGTCGGCCGAGCCGCCAATCATCCACGGAATGTTTTGCGCCAGTGCGTTCAGCACTTTGCCTGAACTCTCGCGCGTCGCAATGCCTTTGGCATCGGTGGGGAACGTGGGAAAATTCTTGTCCCAACCCGCGGGCAGTTCGTGGTGCTGCATGCAGCGCAGCCGCTCCGCCAGGTCGGGGAACTTCTGTGAGTATTCCGCAAACAGTTGAGACCACGATGCGTGCAGATCATGACCGCGCTTCCCAATCCCTTCGCGGAAATGTTCGCGCACGCCGTCGGGCACCAGGAACTTTGCGTCTTCCGGCCAGCCGTAGAACCTCTTGGTCAGCTTAACTTCCTCTTCGCCGAGAGGCTCGCCGTGAGCCGCATTGCTGTCATGTTTATGCGGGGAACCGTAGCCAATGTGGCTGTCGACAATGATGAGAGTTGGCCGGTCGGTGGTTGCGTGGAAGGTCTGAAACGCCCGCGCCAGCATTTCCAGGTCGTTGGCATCGGCCACGCGGGTTACGTTCCAGCCGTATCCTACAAACCGTGTCGCCACATCTTCGCTGAACGACCAACTCGCCGGGCCGTCGAGCGTGATGTGATTGTGGTCGTACATCCAGCAAAGATTCGAGAGCTTCAGATGTCCGGCGAGCGAGGCGGCTTCGCCGCCAATACCCTCCATCAGATCGCCGTCTGAACACATCGCGTAGATGTTGTAGTCGAAAATCTCCAGACCGGGACGGTTGAAGTTCGCCGCTAGCCATTTTCCGGCGATGGCCATGCCCACGCTGTTGCCCACGCCTTGGCCGAGCGGCCCAGTCGTGGTTTCCACTCCGGTAGTCAGATGCGACTCGGGATGCCCCGGCGTCCGGCTGCCTAACTGGCGGAAGCGCTTGATCTCTTCCATCGGGACCGAGAGCTCCTGCAAAATCTTGCCGTCTTTATCCACGCGCCGCACCTCGGCGAGATGCAGCATGGCGTAAAGCAGCATGGAGGCGTGGCCGTTGGAAAGCACAAAACGGTCGCGATTCAGCCAGGTCGGATCGGCCGGATCGTAGCGGAGGAATTGCTGCCAGAGGGAGTAGGTGACGGGCGCCAGTCCCATGGGCGCGCCCGGATGGCCCGAGTTCGCCTGTTGCACCCCGTCAATTGCCAGAGTTCGAATCGTGTTGATGCACAGCGTATCCAGTTGCTGACCTGTGACTGCTAGCGGTTCACTGGCTACCATGCGACTCTGCCTCCCAGCCGGGAATTTCTACCCGCGCGATCAACTGTCAAACGATTAGAGCGCTCTCTTGCAGAAAGGGTTCAGTACGCAGAAAGTGTATCAATTTCCGCGCAGGCGTGGATTGAGTTGCGGTGAAAAATAGGCGGGAATTGCCTTACTTCAGAAGTTGCAGGTACCCGTTCTCGTTCTGGTTTGCCCGGGTTGTGTCCTGCACGAACTTGAGGAACTGGCGCAGATTGTCGCGCTCGGACGGAGCCATGCCTTCGAAATGAACACGAACTCCGCTGGAGGATCCGCCGCGTTTGACGATTCCATTCAGCACAAACCCCTTGACCCAGATCTTTCCGTTGGGCACCCAAAGGCCGATCTCGACTTTTGACCCGGGCTTGACCGGGTTGGCCGTCTCCACCAGACATCCACCCACGCCGGTGTTCGACAGATTGCCCCAGATGGGAGCTGGAATGTCGTCGACGCGCATTTCAACCGCAACGAAGCACTTGATTCGTGGATGCCGCCGCCGGTCGCTCCCCCAATTAGGGCTGAACAAGTCGGGTTTAAAAGGAGGCGTGTCTTCGGTAGCGGTTGGAACGGGCTGTGGCGTCGGAGCAGCCGGGGGAGCAGACTTCCCAGCCGTGGACGAGCCAGCCTTGATCTCACGCATAGCGGCCAGCAGCGCCTCTTCGCGTTTTTCAGCGGGGGCTTCGCGGTAGGCTTGCAGCAGCTTTCCGACATGCCGGACGAGATCCGGATCGGACAATATTCGGGTCCAGTCAGTTCCTGTTACCGCGCTCATGAAATGAACTTCTTCCCGTTCTGAAATCAGCCGTTCTGGAATCTGTGTTGCTTCAATAGCTTGAACCGAAGGTTACCGCGATTCAAGATGACCTTGGTCACCTATGACAGGTTCCTGGGTTCGTTTTTCGACCCGAGGGAGCTACTGACTTTCAAACGTGAGTTGGACTACTTCGGTGGTCTCGCTGGGCCCGGGCTCGAACTTCCATTTGCCGATCGCATCGACCGCTGCGTCCACCAGCACAGGATTTCCACCCAGAACGTGAGTCGACTTGACGCTACCATTGGCTCGCACCTGGGTTTCGACTCGGACTACACCGTGAATGTGCATTTTTCGCGCCAGTTCAGGGTAGTTCGGCGCCACGCGCGAGGCGACCTTCCGCTCTGAATGAGCCGGTCCGCTCTGGGCGGTCGCCAGTCCTGTCGTCAATGCGACAAGTGCAAGCGCCATTACTCTGACACTTCTCCACACGGCATTGGTCCCTTCACTCCCTAGCGTACTAAGGCCTCCGCTTCAGGGCAAAGCACTGAGGGTACTGGCCTTTGGGTGCATAGGGCAGGCGATTGGAGGACTCTCATTCTTGGCACTCAGCCTTGGTACTCAACCCGGAGGCACTCGATTAGCAGCCAAAACGCGATTCCGGCGCTGCAGAATCGTTTGCATCTCAAAGGCCTGCAAACGAATCAAACCTTGCGAGTTATGCTAGGGGTGAGGTAAAGACGTCTCGGCTCCGCTTGTGAAGGGTTTTCCGAACGATCCTACGATCAAGAATGCATTGCTTATTGGTAGTTCTCAGAACGAAGATCGTCTCCCGAACGGCATTTTTCAGTCTCATTCTTTCGCTTTTCGCGACCCCCAGCCTGCTGGCTCAAACTGCAGGCGGAACCCCTCCGCCGCCGAATGTAACCCTGCCCGGTCCTCCGAACCCGTTTCTCGGGAGTCAGCCTGAAGGGAAAGCGACCGGGGACGTCCTGCAAATCGATTTCAAAGACGCCATTGATCGCGGCCTGCGCAACAATCTCGGCCTTTTGTTGGCCGGGGACCAGGCCCAATTCGCCCGCGGCGAGCGCTGGAAGGAGCTCAGTGAACTCTTGCCGAACCTTAGCGCTCGCGTGCAGGAAGACGCGCAGACGCAAAGCCTGGCGGCGCTGGGGTTCAACAAACTTTTTCCCCTGTTGAGTGCTCCCGGCTCAAAGATGAGCGCTCTTCCTCGAATAGTGCCTGCCTTTAACTATTTTGACGCGCGCGCTACGCTGAACCAGTCGGTCTTCAATTTCAAGAACCTGGAGAAAGAACGAGCCGCTGCCGAGGGCGTAAAGGCGGCGCAATTCAGTTACAAAGACGCGCGCGAACTGGTCGTGTTCGCGGTCGGCAACGCCTATCTGGAGGCCATTGCCGGCGCGGCGCGCGTGGAAACCGCGGAAGCGCAGCTCAAGAACGCACAGGCCCTGTACGACAAGGCGGACGACCAGCAGAAAGCCGGGCTGAGCCCGGCCATCGATACGCTGCGCTCGCAGGTCGAACTGCAAGCCCGCCGGCAGCAACTCATCGTGGCCGGCAACGATCTCGCCAAATTGAAATTGAATCTGGCGCGGATCATCGGGCTGCCGCCGGGACAGGAGTTTGTGCTCACCGAGAAAGTTCCCTACCAGGCCCTGACTGCTCTCACGGTGAACGAGTATTTGCAACGCGCTTACGAAGGGCGCTCCGACTATCAGGTGGCCTTGGCGCAGGTGCGGCAGGCCGAACTCTCACGGCGGGCAGCCGTGGCTGGGCACTATCCGAGTGTCGACATCGCCGCGAATCTGGGCGACATTGGGGTCAACCCGGCTCAGTCGAACGGTACCTGGCAGGTGAATGGAGGCATTAACATACCCATCTTCGCCGGCAATCGCGTTCATAGCGATGTGCTCGAAGCCGATGCGCAGCTGAAACAGGCGCGTTCTCAGCTGGGAGATATCAGGGGCCGCATCGACTATGAGGTTCGCACCGCACTGCTTGATTTGAACGCGGCCGCTGAGCAAGTCGAAGTGGCCCGCAGTGCCGTGGACCTGGCGGAACAGACGCTCGCCCAATCGCAGGATCGCTTTACTGCCGGAGTCGCCGACAACCTGGAAGTGGTGCAGGCGCAGGAAGCGGTTGCCGGCGCTCACGAGAGTTATATTGAGAGTCTTTATGCGCACAATCTGTCGAAGGTCGAACTGGCGCATGCCATCGGCGACGCGGAAGAGGGCGTCAAACGATTCTTGAAAGGCAAGCAATAAACGTATGGAGCAAAGTACACAGAGTCCGCCCGCCAACGTAGAAAAATCGGTAGTCGAGAAGGCTCCGAACAGCACCAAGCCGTTATCCGCCACTGAGGAAGACTTTCGTACGCGGCCTTCGCGCACGCAGAGTTCCGGGTTCCGGATCGGCGTGGTGATTGGCGTGATTGTTCTTCTGGTCGGGGGATTCTTCGCCTATCGATATTTCACGAGCTATGAATCGACGGACGATGCTCAGATCGACGGCCACGTTAATTCCGTCAGCGCTCGTATTTCCGGGCACGTGATCAAGCTCAACGTCCAGGACAATCAATATGTGCAGGCGGGGACAGTGCTGGTGGAGATCGATCCGGCTGACTATCAGGTCGCTTACGATCACGCCAAGGCGGACTTTGAAGATGCGCAGGCCGCGGCCATCGCAGCGGGAGTGAATGTTCCGATTACCTCGGTCAACACCACCAGTCAGGTATCGGCGACCGAAGCCGACGTGAACAGTGCGCGGGCGGGCATTCAAGTTGCCAAGCAACAGTTCGAAGCGGCCAAGGCCCAGTTGCAGGAGGCCGAAGCCAACAACGTGAAGGCGCAGAACGATCTGGTCCGCTACAAGCAACTGGTCGACAAGCAGGAGATTTCCCAGCAGCAGTACGACCAGGCTACCGCCGCCGCCAAGGCCAGTGCGGCCGCCGTGGAAGCGGCTCGCGCCAGCGCCGACGCAGCTCAACAGCAGGTCACCCAAGCCCAGGGAAAACTCGTTCAGGCCGAGGCGAACCGGAACTACGCCAATACCGCGCCCAAGCAGATGCAGGTCACACGGGCCAAGGCCGCATCCGCGTTAGCGGAGGCGCAGCGTAAGAAGGCTGATCTCGACCAGGCCGCGCTTAACCTGCAGTACACCAAGATCATTGCCCCGGTGAATGGCGCGGTCAGCGATCGCACCGTGGAAGTTGGTCAGAATGTCGCGCCCGGCCAGGAACTCATGAAGATCATCAATCTCGATGACATCTGGGTTACAGCGAACTACAAAGAGACGCAGCTGCGCGATATGAAAGTTGGCCAGCGCGTCACGGTTGAAGTTGATGCTAATGGCAGAAGTTATAATGGCAAGGTCGACAGCTTCGCCGCCGGCAGCGGAGCCCGCTTCAGCCTGCTGCCTCCTGAAAACGCCACCGGAAACTACGTGAAGGTTGTGCAGCGTATCCCGATCAAAATCGTTCTCGATCCGGGTGCGAACCATGACCACCAGTTGCGTCCCGGCATGTCGGTGACGCCGAAGGTCTGGATTCACGGGGCTCACGAATACGGAGCTCACGAGTAATGAGCGCGGCCTCTGCCACGCTGGATCATGCCGACGCCTGGCGTCCCGCGGTGAATCCGTGGATCATCGCGATGGCGGTTACACTGGCGACGTTCATGGAGGTGCTCGACACCTCCATTGCCAACGTCGCGCTGCCGCACATTGCCGGCAGTCTCTCGGCTGGCCAGGACGAAAGCACCTGGGTCCTGACTTCCTATCTCGTCTCCAATGCAATCGTGCTTCCGCTGAGCGGCTGGCTGTCGTCTATCATCGGCCGCAAGAATTTCTACATGGGCTGCGTGGCCCTGTTTACCGTGAGCTCGTTCTTGTGTGGACTGGCGCCGAATCTGGCGACGCTGATCATTTGCCGCATCCTGCAGGGCGCGGGTGGCGGAGGATTGCAGCCCAGCGAGCAGGCTATTCTGGCCGATACGTTTCCGCCCGCCAAGCGTGGCATGGCTTTCGCCGTCTACGGCATCGCCGTGGTCACTGCGCCCGCGATCGGGCCGACTCTGGGCGGATGGATCACCGACAATTTCAGCTGGCGCTGGATTTTCTTCATCAACATCCCGGTCGGGATTCTGTCGATCCTTCTCACCTCGAGACTGATTCAGGACCCGCCGTACTTCAAGCGCCGTAAGCTGAAAGAAACCACGATTGACTACGTCGGCCTCGGCTTTGTCGCGCTCGGCCTGGGGGCGCTGCAGATCGTGCTCGACAAAGGCCAGCGCGACGACTGGTTCGAATCGCACTTCATTGTGATTCTCTCGTTAATCGCCGCGGCCTCGCTGATCTTCGTCGTCATCTGGGAGTGGAGGCATAAGGATCCCATCATCGATCTGCACTTGTTTCGCGACCGCACCTTCGCGGTCTCGAATCTGCTGATGTTCATGCTGGGATTCGCGCTGCTGGGCAGCACCCTGCTTCTGCCGCTGTTCATGCAGACCATGCTGGGTTACACCGCGCAACAATCAGGGCTGGCGCTGATGCCCGGCGGGTTCGCCATCATGCTGCTGTTGCCGCTGGTCGGATTTTTGTTATCGCGCTACACCCCGCGCTGGCTGCTGCTCTACGGCCTGGTTGTGCTGTCGCTGTCGCTGTTTAACATGACCCGGTTTGACCTGGATATTGACTTCCACACCGTGGTCATGGCCCGCGTGTTTCAAGCCGCAGGGATGGCCTTCCTGTTTGTGCCGATCAACACGGCTGCGTACGCGTTTCTGCCCCGCGACAAGAACAATGCTGCATCCGGCCTGATGAACCTGGCGCGCAACATCGGCGGCAGCGTGGGGATTTCCGTGGTTACCACTCTGCTCGACCGGCGCAGCCAGGTGCACTTAACTTATTTATCGAGCCACCTGAGTTCGTCCAATCCCGCATTGCAATCGATGATCAAGGGCACCTCGCGTACGCTGCAGGCCCATGGCGCCAGCGCGGCTGAAGCTACCCAGAAGGCGTACGCACTGATTCAGGCAACAGTGGAGCGCCAGGCGTCGATGCTGTCTTACATCGATTGCTTCTGGTTCCTCGGAGCCGCCATTATGGCCATGGTCCCGATGGTCTTTCTGATGAAAAAATCCAAGCCGGGTGGAGGAATGGCAGTACACTAAACGCCATGTTTCGCCTGATTACCATCGAGCGTGAGTACGGCTGCGGAGCCGCCAACATCGCGGTGCAACTGGCCGAGCGGCTGGGCTGGAAGCTTTGGGACCAGTTGCTCACGGAAGAAATCGCCCGCCTGGCCAACGTCGATCGATCAGCAGTACGGCGTTGCGACGAGCGCATGGATAGCCGTCTGCATCGCCTCGCGCGGTCGTTCTGGCGCGGCAGTTACGAGCGCAATTCCGCGGCTCTGGGCAATCAGATGTTCGACGCCGACTGCATGATGGAGATGATGCAGAAGACCATGAACACAATTGGGCAGGAAGGGAATGCGGTTGTGGTCGGCCGCGGCGCGCCGTACTTGCTGCGGGAGCATCCCGACGCTTTCCATGTGTTTCTCTACGCCCCGCGCTCGGAGAAAATCCGGCGCATCATGGCAGAAGGGTTCGGCGAAGAAGATGCCGCGGAACAGGTTGATTCTGTCGATCGCGAGCGCATCGCGTACGTGAAGCATTACTTCAATGCCGATTGGCCGACGCGTTCGCTCTACCACGTCATGCTCAACACGGCCGTGGGGAACGAACTGGTTGTCCAGACCATCCTCGACACCATGCATCTGGTCGAAGGCCGCCCCAAAGCGACGGACTACGAGCATCCCAAAGTGCCCGCGACCCCGCGATAATCAGGGGATGATGCGCCCGCTCCGCGAGCAAAGATGTGCTCCGCTTGGTGTTGGTTTGAAAGGGAGCGGCTTCAGCCGCGCCGTGAGTCGCTCGGAGCGATTGCCGGCTTTAGCCGCTGAGGTGCTGGACAGCAGGTCTCCTCGCAGACATCCTGCCGGGCTCCGAGTGATCCCAGCGCGCGCCGTTCTGCTTCTGGAGTCATGCGCTCAAGAATCAGCTCGCGAATCATGGCGATGAACTTGGGATGCACGCCCACCGTCTTGGCTCGCACCATCGGCAAGGCCAGCGAATCGCAAAGCTGCTGCGCTTCGATGTCCAGGTCATACAGCACTTCCATGTGGTCGGAGATGAAGCTGATGGGGGCCAGCACGACTGCGCTGGCCAAATTGCGCGCCTTCACGTCGCGCAGGTAATCCAGAATGTCGGGCTCGAGCCACGGCTGGCCTGGCGTGCCACTGCGGCTCTGATATACCAGCGCGTCGTTGGCTGTACCCAACCTGCCCGAGACCAGCTTTCTTACTTCTTCCAGTTGGCGGACGTAGTCGCAAGTGTCCGCCATCGAGAGCGGGATGCTGTGGGCGATGTAGACAATCTGAACGTTTTGTTTCGCCTCCGTCGGAATCTGAGACAGCGCATCGCGCAGCCGCTCTTCCGTCGCTTCCACAAATCCCGGATGGTTGAAGAACACGCGCAGCTTGTCGATCTCCGGCGCGCCTGGGCCAACTGCGCTCTGGGCTCGAACAATGTCTTCGCGATACTGCCGGCATCCAGAATACGAACTGTACGCTGAGGTCACAAATGCCAGAGCCCGGCGAACATCGTCCTGCTTCATCTGCTGCAAGGTCTCCGCCAGCATGGGATGCCAGTTGCGATTGCCCCAGTACACAGGCAACTTCGGCCCGTGCTGCACCAGTTCGCTTTCGAGAGCGGCGATCAACTCGCGCGTCTGCTGGTTGATCGGGCTCTTGCCGCCGAAATGGTAGTAGTGCTCGGCAACGGCCAACATGCGCTCGCGCGGCACATTTCTTCCGCGCAGAACATTTTCCAGGAAGGGGATCACATCGTCCGTGGACTCAGGACCGCCGAAGGAGACGACAAGGATTGCGTCGTAATTCATGCGTTTGATTTCAATCGCCTGTGGACATGTCGCGAAAAAAGTTGTCGGACCTCATTTCGGTTACTAGCAACCTTCGTGAGTTCGGCCAACTCGTCAGCCGGGAACAATGCTGAATTGCAGCTCTTTCTGCTTCAAAAGGAAATCGGAGCCCTTCATAGGCTCGCCTTTATCGTTATCAAAGAATTTGATCATCGACCTCTCGAAGTAATCGATCATGCCCGCAGGAATTCTAATCACGGGTACGACGATTGCCGCTGCCACCACATAGAAGCCAGAGGCCTGAGCCGCACTCTTGCAGAAGGCGTTGTCGGATCCCGCTTCGCATCCGGAAATCCATACGACCCCCTGAACGGCAGGGGCACCTGGCTGCGTCACCTTCGATTTCAGTTTGGCGAATACGGCGGAACAGTTGGCTCGCGTGATGCCGCCGGCAATCGACATACTGATCCCGTCAGTGCTCATCTGGCCGTGGGTACTGAGTACCACGTGCCTCGTTCCGCTGGGAATCGGGTCAAAGAGATTTTCGGGCGGCCCTCCGGTCACCGTCCACATGGAACTGAATTGATATTGGCGGGGCAGCCCGGGTCCGATGAAAACGGCGGTGGGCGCCGAGGGCTTCACGAAGGATGGCCGGTCGCCGGGAAGCTCCGTGACTTCCACCTGCATGTAAACCACGACGGTGGGGGAGCCTGGCGCTCGAAACTCCACAAAGCAGATGCCTTTGGTCAGGCCGTATATTTCAATGGGCCTTCTGGCTTGAGTTCCTGTCTTGCCGATGAATCCGGCATCGGAGTTCGGGACTATGAAGACCGCATTCGAAGAACCAACCAGACCTGCCCCGTCGACCAGAAAAAACTTGCCAAACGTACCTCGTACGATGTCAATCTTCCAAAACCATCCAGTGTCAGTACGGTAGCACTTGCTCGCGGGATAACTCGGATCCAGCTCAAATCTCGTGGCCATCAGCTCACCTCGCGGTGTCGCAAATATCCGTCCGCCATGCTAGCACTAGAAATGTGAAGGCGGGAAGTTCGTGAGGAAGGATCTGGTGCGCCCGGAGAGATTCGAACTCCCGACCTGTTGCTCCGGAGGCAACCGCTCTATCCAGCTGAGCTACGGGCGCGCACGGATGACTACAGTCTACATGGGCAAGGGAAAGAGGTTCAACATCGATGGTTGCCGAAAGCTGACAAGGGCACATCGCACAAACCACGGATTCGGCAGCGTCGTCGCGCAGGATGAACCGCGCCTTTAAGGCTTCAGCCCGAGGGGCGCGGTTCAGCGCAAATTTCCAGGAGGAGGTTTTCTCTAGTAGCGATCGCGCCGGCCGCCACCGCCGCCGCCCCGGCTGCCGCGATCTCCGCGGTCGCGTCCGCCGCCGCCTCCACCGCCGCCGCCGCTGCGTTCGGTCTTGGGACGGGCTTCGTTGACGTTGATGGTGCGTCCGCCGACTGACGAACCGTTCAACGCCGTGATCGCCTTCTCGCCGTCTTCGTTGCTGGCCATCTCCACGAAGCCGAAACCACGGGAGCGCCCGGTATCGCGGTCGGTCATAATGCTCACTCGGTCCACTTGCCCGAAAGGTTCAAACAGCTGCCGGAGTTCGTCCTCGTTGGTGTTGAAGCTCAAGTTCCCCACAAAGATATTCTTCACGCGTCTGCCTCTGCATTGAGCTGTCGGAAGTGCAAGCAATTCGGCGGACTTGGCAGGTCGGGAGGACCGTTCCTGAAAATCAAAACCGGAGCTGGCGAACAGATCGAATGCGGCGAGCAGTATAGCAGGTTTTCCGAAATCGGCTTGTTAAATGAATCTCAAAATGAGAGCGCCCAGTCGCGCTGTGGCCGAGCTAGCACTGGTCGACTGTCCAATAGCCTTCGGGGTGGAATCCCATCTGCAGCAGGCGGTTCTTGGGATCGTGCCGCTTGCCGCAGCCGGGACAGACGAGATAGCGGCTCCACGCCGTGCCTTGATGATCGTAGTTCTCTGCCACGGCGAAGGTTGTTCCACAGCTGCAGGGAACGAGAAACATGCGCAGCGCCGGGCTGGCTTTCGTGTTCTTCTCGGACTTGCTTCGCGACTTCACGACTCTTCTTTTATGACTCTTCAACCGTGGCAAACGATTTTTTCTTACGCTGATTCGACTGCAAGGTTTTTTTGCGCAGCCGCAGCGACTTTGGAGTGATCTCGACAAACTCATCGTCGGCGATGAATTCGATGGCCTGTTCCAGATTCAGCGGCTTGAACGGCACCAGGCGAATTGCTTCGTCAGCGGTTGAGGCCCGCATGTTGGTCAGCTTCTTTTCGCGGACCGCGTTGACGTCGAGATCGGTGTCCTTGGCGTTTTCGCCGATGATCATTCCCTCATACAAATCGACCCCTGGACCGACGAAGAGTTCTCCTCGCTCCTGCAGGCCCCACAGCGCATATGCGGTCGAGACCCCACCGCGATCGGCGATCAGCGCGCCCGTGAGGCGGTGCGGAATCTCGCCCTGCCATTCGGTGTATCCGTCAAACAGCGCATTCATCACGATGGTTCCACGCGTGTCGGTGAGCAGCTGGCTGCGCAGGCCGATCAATCCGCGGCTGGGCACGCGGAATTCGATGCGCACGCGTCCATAGCCGTGATTGTGCATGTTGGTAACTTCGCCCTTGCGCGACCCGAGTTGCTCCATCACCACGCCGACGAAATCCTCCGGCACGTCCACCGTGAGATGTTCGACCGGCTCCATCAGCTTGCCAGTTTCTTTGTCGCGCTTGGTGACAATTTCCGGCTTGCCCACCATAAGTTCGTAGCCTTCGCGCCGCATCATTTCAATCAGGATGGAAAGCTGCAGTTCGCCACGGCCCAGCACCTTGAACGAATCCGTGGTGCCCGTGTCCTCGACGCGCAGAGAAACGTTGGTGAGAAGTTCTTTTTCCAGGCGCTCGCGCAAGTTGCGCGATGTGACGTACTGGCCGTCCTTGCCCGCGAACGGGGAAGTGTTCACTGTAAAGAGCATGGCGATCGTAGGCTCGTCGATCGCGATGTGCGGCAGGGGAGCCGGGTTCTCGGCCTCGGTAATGGTCTCGCCGATCGTGATGCCTTCGACGCCCGCGACCGCGATGATGTCGCCCAGTTCCGTTTCGGTGATGTCGGTCCGCTTCAGGCCGGAGAATGAAAACAGTTTCGTGATCCTGGTTTTGTGCAGCGTGCCGTCGAGCTTGGCGATGGCGACTTCTTCGCCCGTATACATTTTGCCGTTGAACACACGCGCAATCGCAAGCCGTCCAAGGTAGTCACTGTAGTCGAGGTTCGCCACCAGGATTTGCAGCGGGCCCGATTCGTCGCCCTTGGGATGAGGAGTCGTCTTGATGATCGCGTCGAACAGCGGGCGCAGGTCGGTGCCGCCGCCGCTGATGTCGGTGGTTGCCGTGCCGATCTTGGCATTGGTGTAGAGCACCGGGAAATCGATCTGGTCTTCCTTCGCGTCGAGATCGATGAACAGGTCGTAAATCTCGTTGAGCACTTCCTGCGGACGCGCGTCGGCGCGGTCAATCTTGTTGATGACCACGATCGGTGGCAGGTGTGCTTCCAGGGCCTTGCTCAGCACGTAGCGCGTCTGGGGCAGCGGACCTTCGCTGGCATCCACCAGCAGCATGACGCCGTCGACCATCTTGAGCGCGCGTTCGACCTCGCCGCCGAAGTCGCTGTGGCCGGGGGTGTCGACGATGTTGATTTTTACGTCGTGATAAAAAATCGCGGTGTTCTTGGCGAGGATGGTGATGCCGCGCTCGCGCTCCAGTTCGTTCGAGTCCATGACTCGTTCGACGTGGTGTTCGTTGGAGCGAAACGTGCCGCTCTGTTGCAGCATGGCGTCCACCAGCGTGGTCTTACCGTGGTCGACGTGCGCGATGATAGCGATATTGCGAATGCCTGAACTCAAAAAGGATCCTTCCCAGAAATATGGTCTACTACCACTTTACTATGAGGGGAGTGAAACGACTATGAATACTGGCCGGTGTCAGTTGTGGAAACTCTCATGTGGGGACAGCCGCCCTCGGCTGTCCGTCGAGCGAAGCTCGACAGTTCTAGCTCTTCAACGGAGCACGACTTTCGATCAGTTCGGCGTCTACGTCCCCGCTGCCATCCGCCCGCAGGCGCAGCCGGTACCAGACCACAATCGTCACCAGCGAAAACACGAAGATGATGGTCGAGACCGCGTTGATCTCCGGGGTGATGCCGCGGCGCAGGCGGCCCCAGATTTCGAGCGGCAGCGTGTTGTCGCGGCCGATCAGGAAAAAGCTGACTGCGATTTCGTCCATGGAGAGCGTGAAAATCAGCAGCGCCGCGCCGATGATTGGCAGCTTAAGGTTGGGCACGGTCACGCGCCAGAAGGTTTGCCAGTAATTCGCTCCCAGGTCGAGGGACGCCTCTTCCTGCGCGCGGTCGAGCTTTTGCAGGCCGGCGAAAACTTCGGTGGTCGCTACCGAGATCAGAGCCGTGCCGTGGCCGAGGACTATCGTCATCAGGCTGAGTTTCGCGCCCATCACGTTGAACAGCATGAGCAGCGAAAGGCCGGTAATGATCCCGGGCAAAATTAGCGGCAGCAGAACCAGGCGCCGGAACAGCGCCTTACCGGGAAAGTCTGCGCGGTCGAGTGCCAGCGCTGCAGGAATCCCGAACGTCAGCGAGATCGCCATCGCCGCGAACGCCACCTGCAGGCTGTTGAACACGGAATCCCAGATCGGCCCGTCCGCGAACAGAATGCGATACCAGTTGAGCGTGAGGTGATGCGGAGGAAATCCGCCGACCCCCTGACCGTTGAACGAATAAAGAATGAGGACTGCGATGGGCAGATAAAGGAACGCAAACACCGCCGCAGCATGCGCCAGCAGCCAGCGCGACTTTGGAAGGTTGGAATCGCCAGCGCTCACGAGAAACTCCATTTCTTTTCGAGGCGTTCCGACACGAACAGCAGGCTGACCACGATCACGAGCATGCCGAGCGAGATCGCCGCGCCCAGCGGCCAGTTGTAAGCCGCGCCAAACAGGCTCACGACGATATTCGAAATCATGATGCCGCTCGGCCCGCCCAGCAGCAGCGGAGCCAGGAAATCGCCGAGGCTCAAGACGAAGGCGAATGTTGCTCCGGCCACGACGCCGGGAATCGACAGCGGGAAAATCACCTTCCAGAATGTCTGCCCCGGGGTTGCGCCCAGATCGTGCGAGGCCTCGACCAGGTTGCGGGGAATGTGCTCCAGCGCCGCATAAATCGGCAAGATCGTGAACGGCGTGTAGATGTGGGTGAGCGTTAGAACGACGGCGAATGGACTGTAGAGCAGAAAATCGAGCGGATGTTTGGTCAGATGTACATACTGCAGCAGCGTATTGAGCACGCCATCAGAACCGAGGATCGTCTTCCACGCATACGCCCGCACCAGATAACTAACCCACAGCGGAATGATGACCAATTGATACAGCAGATCTTTACGCTTGCCCGCGTAGAACGAAAGGAAGTACGCCAGGGGATATCCCAGCAGCAAAGAAAACCACATCACGCGCGCCGCAATCCACATGGAGCGCAGCAGCGTCTGCCAGTAGACGGTCTTCTGGAACAGCTCTTTATAGTTGTCGAGATTCCACGAGTGCACGATGACCTGTGACGGCGAGACCGACCAGAAGCTGTAACAGAACATCAGCAGGTAGGGGACCAGCAGGAACATCGTCACCCAAAGCAGAGGGGGCAGCGTCACCACGGCTTTGTAAGCGCGGGAAAACATCAGTTCCTTTCCGGGGAATCGCGCACTAGAACAGCATCGGCGGAGGAGAACTCAAGCTCAGCTTCGTTGGGCACCACGGCGTTGTGCACCACGGCGGCGGCCGCCGTCCGAGCGACCAGCACGAGACCGCCGGCGCATTCCACGCGAATCAATTCTGTCGCTCCGTGAAAGGCCTGATGAACAACTCGGCCGCGAACGCGGACTACGGCATCGCCCGAAATTCCGCTTCCGGACAGCCGAACATGCTCCGGCCGCAGAGAAAAGAGCGCGGGGCCATCGGGAAGGGAAGCCGGCCACGACAACGACCCACACTGTACTACGCCTCCTCGTACTTCGCCCTTGAGCAGATTCGTGTGTCCAATAAACGAAGCGACATATGCCGTTGCCGGCCGGCCGTAAATTTCGCGCGGTGTTGCCACCTGCTCCAGTTCGCCGGAGCGCAGTAATGCAATCCGGTCCGACATGACCATCGCCTCTTCCTGATCGTGGGTCACGAATACGAACGCAATCCCGACCTCGCGCTGCAGCGATTTCAACTCCACCTGCATCTGCCGGCGTAAGTTGGCGTCCAGGGCCGAAAGCGGTTCGTCGAGCAGCAGCAGCCGCGGACGGTTCACCAGCGCGCGGGCCAGCGCCACGCGCTGCTGCTGGCCTCCGCTGATCTTCGACGGCTTCGATTTCGCATGCACGGTCATCTTTACTTTGCCCAGCGCTTCGGCGACTCGTTGAGCAATCTCGGCCGCAGGCCGCTTGGCCACGCGCAAACCGTATCCCACGTTTTGTTCGACCGTGAGATGCGGGAACAAAGCATAGGATTGAAACACGGTGTTGACGCGCCTCCGGTACGGAGGCTGGTGATCCAGTCGTTCGCTCCCCATCCAAAGTTCTCCGGAACTCGCGCTTTCGAAGCCAGCGATAATTCGCAGCAACGTGGTTTTCCCAGAGCCGCTCTCGCCGAGGATGGTCAGAAATTCTCCCTCCGCAATCTCCAGCGAAACATTCCGCAACACGGGATTGCGGCCGAATGCCTTGGCTACGTTCCGGATGCTGAGCAGGGTTGGCTTGGTGGAGGACTGCGCATTGTCAGGTATAGCGACGGCGGGTGTGATCGGGGATGCCATGAGTGGTTTCTTGCGGTATTTATTGCGCCGCTTTCACGTCGTTCCAGATCTCGGTATATTTCGCGCGCCGCGGGACGTTCTGCCAGAAGTTCAGGCGCTTCTGATAGCTCTCCACGTCGTCCAGATGCAGTGTCTTTACCTCGTCCGGCGTCATGAACTGGCCCGCTTGCGGGTTGGCCGGAACATAGTGCGTCTTGTCGGTCACCAGCTTTTGTGTCTTAGCCTCGACCATATACTCTAAGAACTTGTGCGCCAGTTCCTTATTCTCGCTGCCGGCAGTGATCATCAGGTGATCGATCCAGCCGGTGGTGTTCTCCTTGGGAATGGTTTCGCCCACAGGAAAATTCGCTTGCTTCAGATCAGCCGTATTGAGGGGCCAGCCCATCGCGATCACGATTTCGTGGCTCTCAAACAGATTCGTCAACTCCCCTCCGGTGGCCCACATTTTGCGGATGTTCGGTTTCAACTCCAGTAGTTTTTTCTTGACTGCCTCGAGTTGCTCGTCGCTCAAGTTGTAAAGCCGTGACGGATCGGGCTTGTCGTAGCCGAGAACCTGCGCTGCCATGTAGACAGTCGACAGATCGTCCCACACCGAAACTCTTCCTTTGTATTTCGGGTCCCACATTACGTTCCAGGAATCCGGCGGCTTCGCGAAGGCCGTGGTGTCGTAAATGATCGGATCCGGGCCCCACATGAACGGAACGCCGTACACCTGGCCGTTGGCGCGCACCAGCGGCAGGGAAGTGAGCTGCGGAGAAAGCTGGTTGTAGCTGGGAATTGTCGATAGATCGAGCGGGGCCGCCAATCCTGAAGTCGCAATCGATGTCGCTACATCGCTCGACGGTGAAATTACGTCGTAGTTGCCGGCGCTGCCGCCACGTAACTTCGCCACCAGTTCATCGCTCGATCCCATATACGACGCGGAGACCTTGCAGTGGTTCTGCTCTTCGAAGGCCTGGATGAACGAGGGATCGGCATAACCTTCCCACACCAGGAGGTTGAGCGTGGGAGTTTTTTTCGAGCAAGATCCCGCACACAGGAGCGCTGCCAGCAAAGGCAGCAGACGAAGCGATCCCCTCATGCGTAGCCAGTTCATGGTTCCTCCTAAAAAGTTGGCGGAGTGTTGACCCACAAAACCAAGGTTTCCTTGCGCCCCGGATTCTTCCAGCGATGCGGGGTCGCACTTTCAAAATAGAAGCTGTCGCCGGGTTTCAGCCGGTATTGCTCGCCATCCAGCGCAATCTCGAGATCTCCGCGCAACACGTAAATGAACTCCTCGCCCTCGTGGGTATAAGGATCACCGCTGCCCGCTTCGGGCGCGATGCGAAACAGATGCGGTTCCATGACGGTGTTGCCCCAGGCCAGCAGCTCCATGCGGACGCCCACACCGGCTTCGAGTACCTTCCGTTCCGCCGGACGCACCTGCCGGCTGCTGGTCCCGCTGGCGTCGTAGAAATCCAGAATGTTCGTTTTGTAGAAGCGCGCCAGTTTGCGCAGCGTTCCCACCGACCCGCTCATTTGAGAACGTTCCAGCGCGCTGAGAAATCCCACCGAGACGCCCACCGCTTGTGCCACTTGCGCCAGCGGCAGCCGCCGCCGCGCCCGCAACTGGCGAAGATGTCCGCCGATCGCTCCGGCATTGCCGTCGGCCACGGGATGGACCTTGCCCTCGCGCTTCAGCAACTGCACAATGGCAGCGGCGTTCAGACCGCGCACCTTGCGCAGGAACCGCGCCCGTTTCAGCAGCTTCACGTCTTCAGCGGTGTAGAGTCTGTAGCGGCTCTCGGTGCGCCGGGGACGCGCCAGCCCCAGGCTTTCCCACGAGCGGATCACCGACGGCGACATGCCCACCTTCCGCGCCACGTCTCCGATCTTCAAGTAAGGTTCAGGCATGCTCGTGGACAGTATCCGCAGGACCGGCGAGAAATCTCGATAGAAAATTTCTATGGGATGGACGCAATTTTTTGTCCTTGACAGCCCCCATCCCCGTTCTCTAACCTTGCGGGATTATAGCAAGGTTGTGGCAGGACACAAGCAGTTCGTGATCGTCATTATCAAAAGAAGAAAAATCCCCTCAGATGCTGGAGGTTCCATGCCGTTACTGCGAGCCCGCTGGACCGCCGTTTGCCTTTTCGTTGCGATCTGTCTGTGGATTCCCGCTTCGCTTTCCGCCCAGGGTGCAAGCGGCCGTATTCTGGGCCGCGTATCCGACCCTACCGGCGCCGTGCTCTCGGGCGCGAAGGTGACCCTCATCAATGAAGCCACAAATGTCAGCCGCAACGGACTCACCAACGACAGCGGAGATTTTTCGTTCGTCGAGGTGGTCCCCGGCACCTACACCATTCAGTATGAGCTGACCGGCTTCAAGAAGAACGTGCAGAAGGGCGTGATCGTGGACGTCAACCAGGTGGTGACGCTGAACTCCACGCTACAGATAGGCGGATCGCAGGAGACGGTGGAAGTCACGTCGGAAGCGCCGCAGGTGGATACCACCAGCACGCAACTGGGCGCCGTCATTAATGACCGCTCGGTGAACGAATTGCCCCTCAACACGCGCGACACCTATCAGTTCCTCCAGCTTCAGCCAGGCGTGCAGGCGCAGCTGGGATCGAGCGGCAGCCTGTTCTTCGGCTCCGACGACGCTGGTTCAGTATCGGTGAACGGTGGCCGTGCTCGCTCTAATAACTTTAGCGTTAACGGCGGCGATGCTAACGACCAATTCGTAAACAGCCCCACCATTCAGCCTGCGCCCGATGCCGTGGAAGAATTCCGCATGATTACCAATACCTTTGACGCCGAATACGGCCGCAACTCGGGGTCGGTGATCAACGTGATCACCAAGTCCGGCACCAACCAGTTTCATGGCAATATTTACGAGTACTTCCGCAATACGAAGCTCGATGCGAGGGGATACCGTGATCCCTTCACGCCGCAGCTTAATCAGAACCAGTTTGGCGGCACGTTCGGGGGGCCGATCAAGAAAGACCGGACGTTCTTCTTTCTGTCGTATGAAGGGCGGCGCATCCGCGCCGGTGACCCGGGAAACCTGGTGAATGTCCCCACGGGACAGGAATTCGGGGGAGACTTTTCTGACCAGGGAGCCTTCAGCGGGAGCATCGCAAGCCCCTTCGTGGCTCAGGTACTTGATGGCCGCCCAGGTTGCGATGCAGCGTTGGGCTACACCGTGGCTAGTCGAGGGTCGGGCGCTTCGTGGGGGCCGCAGCCGGGGGTCCCAAGCAGCAACGTGGTCTTTCCAAACAATGTAATCCCGGCGGCGTGCCAGGATCCAGTCGCAGCCAACTTGCTCCAGCGATTCGTTCCCCAGGCGAACGTGGGCGCCAGTCAATACGAGGCGGTTCCTGTAGGAACGAAGAACGGAAACCAATTTACCGGTCGCTTCGACCACCGAATCAACGATCACCAGAGCCTTACTGCCTATTATTATTTTGATGATGCGGTTGAGTTCGATCCCTATAACACCTTCGAGGAATCTGGAGCCAACCTTCCGGGTTTTGGCGCGTACAACAACAAACGTAACCAGCAGTGGAACTTCACCCACACCTGGACCATCAGCAACTCGCTGGTCAACGAAGCGCATTTCACCTACATGCGGGAAGGCCAGCTCGGCTTTCTGAAATCGCAGACCACCAACGGGGTGACGTCCTCCTGCACCGGCGCGGCTGCGCAATTCTGCTTCACTGGAACGTCCGACTCGTCCGCCATCACCAGCCAGTTTGGAACCCTGCCGAGTCTCGGCATCACGCCGGGATTGCCGTCGACGCTGACCGGCGTTCCCTACATCAACATCCAGGGCGGCGCGGAAATCGGGAATAACTGGGAGGGCACTCTTCCCCAGGTGGGCAACAGCTTTCAATGGTCCGACGGGCTGACATGGGTCCAAGGCAACCACACCTTGAAGTTCGGCGTGGATGCCCGCCGCGCCCGCTTCGACCAATACTATTATTTCGACATCAACGGGCAGATGACCATTAACAACAGCGGGCCGAACGCGATTCTGCCGGGCGACGGCGACAATTATGCCGCCTTCCTGTTGGGCCTGGTCGACACCTACATCCAGGGTTCCGGCCAGCGTGAGGATATTCGCAGCACCGCTGTCTATCCGTTTGTTCAGGACAGTTGGAAGATTAAGCCCAACTTTACGCTGAACTACGGCCTGCGCTGGGAGTTCAATCCGCCCATGAAGGATATAGCCCAACACGTCGAGGCGTTCCGTCCCGGTGAAAATTCCACCGTGTACCCCTGCGGAATCACGACCAGCGCTTCTTATTGGCAAGGCTTGGGTGTAGCAAATCCAACCTGTGCCAACACGGGCACGACACCGACGGGTTTGGTGGTCCCCGGCGATCCAGGCGTGCCTGCCGGCTTGACCTCGACTTATTACAACGCGTTTGCGCCGCGCATTGGCGTGGCCTACAGTCCCGACTTCAAGAGCGGACCTCTGGAGAAACTGTTCGGCAGCAATGGCAAGACGAGCATTCGCGCCGGCTTCGGCCTTTTCTACAATCCGATTGAAGAACTGGTTGCGGCGCAGTTCGGTGCGGAGCCGCCGTTTGGCGGAAGCACCGCGGTGTACGACGAGTTTTTCAATACTCCTTTCGTTGCCCAGGCCGATTATGCAAATCCCAATCCCTTCGGCGGAATCATCACTCCTACGAAGCACCAGCCGACCGACCTGTCGCTCTACCGCCCCATTCTTCTGTACGGCGACTTCCAACCTCACCTGCGTACCCAGTACACCAGTCAATACAATCTGACCATCCAGCGCGAACTAAGCAACAGCATGATGTTGCAGGTCGGGTATGTTGGTTCGCAGGGGCATCGCTTGCTGGCTTCGCACGACATTAATCCCTCGAACCCGCAGAGTTGCCTCGACATAGCCACACTTGCTCAAGGCAACACATCTACTTCAACTGTGGTCTCCTCTTATGGGGTGCCAGCCACTTGTTCTCCCACCTTCGAAGACTCGCAGTGGAGCGTGACGGTTCCGCAGAATTTTGTATTTCATCTTCCCAATGGATCTACCGTTACTGGTGCTCCCGGCGGAACGCCGGTCAGCCTGGTTGGCTTGCGGCCTTACTCCTCGCCGAATTGCGTGACGAACGGTGCCAATATCGGCACTGGTTGTCCGCTCGACGGCATTCCCATTTTCACCGACGTCTTCGCCGAAGACACCATCGCCAGCTCGGCCTACAACGCGTTGGAGATGATGCTGCAGAAACGCTTCTCCCACGGCCTGCAATTCCAGGCGGCCTACACTTACAGCAAGTCGATCGATGACGGTTCTACATTCGAAGAAACGCTCGATCCGTTTAATTACCGCGCCAGCCGCGCTCTTTCGATCTACAACTCGAAGCAGCGCTTCGTGGTCAGCTACGATTGGGAGATTCCTACTCGCAAGTACTCAGGGTTTGCGGGCAAGGTGTTGACCAACTGGGAAGTCTCGGGCATCACGCAGTTCCAGAGTGGATTTCCCATCCGCCTGGATACGGCGGACGATACCGAGCTCATCAACAGTTTTTTCTTCCTGGGCACCGAGGCGCCGAGTCTGGTCGCGCCGTTCAAGAAGTTGAATCCCCGCAACACCCTCACAGATCCCGCCCTGGGCATCTCGTCGCCGGGTTACTGGTTCTATCCCGGCGATTTCGCCACGGCCGCAAGCAATCCTCTGGGTGCTGCAGTTCCGCCGCTCGGCTCGTTCAACAATGGCACGCAGCGCACCATCTGCTGCGGGCCGGGTCTTGAGGACTGGGACTTTTCGGTGCACAAGAAGATTTCTTTTACTGAAACCAAGTACGTGCAGTTCCGTGCGGAAATCTTTAACGTTTTCAACCGTACTAACTATTCGAATCCCGACGGCCACTTTTCGGACGGCCCGACCGAGTTCGGAAAGATCACGTCGGCGGGCGATCCGCGCCTGTTTCAATTCGCTTTGAAGTTCTTTTACTAAGCAGTGAGTGTAGACTGAACAGTAATACCTCCCGGGACCGCCTCGTCGGTCCCGGCAATCTAATGGCCCGCGGCTTATCAAGAAGCGCCGGCCTGAGCATCCCCGGAGCAATTCGATGTATCCCGATCTGCAGAAGGAACTCGCCACTTTCGAGCGGCGCACGCCCAAATCCGCCGAAGCCCACAAAAAGAATCTCAAACGCATTCCGCTGGGCGTAGCCAGCAACTACCGCGCTTACGACCCCTGGCCGATTTTCGTGAAGGAGGCCAGCGGCAGCAAGTTCCGCGACCTCGATGGCAACGAATATATCGACCACAACCTGACCTTCGGTGCGCTCATGGCCGGGCACTGCCATCCCGCGGTCATGAAGGCGGTCGAGAAGCGGCTCTCCACCGGCACGATGTTCGGCATGCCCCACGACATGGAGTGGGAACTCGCAGAAGAAATCTGCACCCGCTTCCCAGTCGAGATGTGCCGCTTTGGCAACAGCGGCACCGAAGTCACGATGCACGCCATTCGGCTCGCGCGCGCCGCCACCGGACGCGACAAGATCGTCAAATTCGAAGGGGCCTACCACGGATTGCACGACAGCGCGCTGGTCAGCGTGAAGCCGCATGCTCCGGACTATGGCGACATCCACGCGCCGACCTCGGTGACTGGCGGCCTTGGCGTGCCGAAGTCGGCGATCGCCAACGTGCTCATTGCGACGTTTAACGATCTCGCCACCGTGGAGCGCCGCTTCAAAGAGAATCCCGGTGAGATTGCCGCGATCATTCTGGAACCGATTCTCATGAATGTCGGCCTCTGCATGCCGCAACCCGGATTCTTGAAAGGCTTGCGCGAGATATGCGATAAGCACGGCGCGCTGCTGATTTTCGACGAAGTTAAGACCGGCGCGAAACTCGGCTGGGGCGGTGCCAGCGAATATTTCGGCGTTCATCCCGACATGATCTGCCTGGCCAAGTCGATCGGCGGAGGCTTGCCTCTGGCCGCATTCGGTACCAGCAAGTTGGTGATGGACCTGATCTCGCAGCACAAAGTCTTCCACGGCGGCACCTACAACACCAACCCGGTCTCGATGGCGGCGGGCCTGGCGACGTTCCGCGAGGTTCTCACCCGCGAGAACTATGCGAATGTCGACAAACTCGGCAAGAAGCTCGCCGACGGCTACCGCAAGACCATCGCGAAGGTTGGTCTGCAGGCCTACATCGCGCACGCAGGAGCCAACGGTGCCCTGATGCTTTACCCAAAGGAAATTCGCAACTATCGTGACTGGGAAGCGATCGACATCGACCTGTGGCGCCACTACTGGTTCGGCATGGTGAACCGCGGAGTCATGGCGCAACCTTACTGGTGGGATGAGCAGTGGACCATCTCCGTCCAGCACACCGAGGCTGATATCGATAAACACCTGGCGGCGTTCGACGACATCGCGGCCTCCCTGGCGAAGGCGCAGCAGGAGCGAGAGGCACCGGTCGCCGTCGCGCACTAGAATCACGTAGGGGCGGACGCATTCGTCCGCCCCTGCATGCAACATCGATGCTCATGTAGAGACGGATGCCTCGCCCGTCTGCCAGGCGAAACGACTCGTAGAGGAATCTTGTCCACTACGCCACAATCCGCCGCCAAGCCTCACCTGATCCGCGCCCTCGGGCGCCGCGATCTTGTGCTGCTCTTCGTCGTTGCCGTATTCAATCTCAATGTCGTTCCCTCGATCGCAGCCAACGGCGGCGTCACCATCTGGCTGTGGATCATTTCGCTTCTGCTTTTTTTCTTCCCGCAAGGCATCGCGGTCATCGAACTCGCGCACCGTTATCCCGGCGAAGGCGGCGTTTATCTTTGGGCCAAGGAAGTTTTCGGCGACTTCCACGGATTCCTCTCCGGCTGGTGTTACTGGACCAATAACATGCTCTACGTGCCTACGATCATGCTCTATTTCGTCGGCGCGTCGGTGTATGTGCTCGGCCCGCGCTACCAGAGCCTTCCCGAGAACAAGATATTTGCCGCTGCCGTTTCGCTGGCGCTGCTGGCACTGCTTACTTTTCTCAACATCCTGGGGCTGGGCGTGGGCAAGTGGATCAACAACCTGGGTGCAATCGGGACCTTCGTCGCCGCTAGCGTGCTGGTCGGCCTGGGCATTGTCATCTGGTGGCGCTTCGGAACCACACTCACTGCGGCAGACTTCAAGATTCCTGCGGACCCGCGCTTCGTTCTCAATTCGTTCGGTGTGGTTTGCTTCGGCCTGATCGGACTCGAACTGGCTTCCGTCATGGGCGACGAAATCCAGGACCCTGCCCGCACGCTGCCCGGAGCAGTTGCCTGGGGCGGCCTGATCGCTGGCACTCTGTATGTCGCAGCGACTCTCACGCTGCTGGTCTCGGTCGGCAAGAGCGTCAACGTGCTGCAAGGAGTGGTGCAGGCGGTGACCGGAATGGCGGCGCGCGTGGGCGTTTACTGGATCGCCGTGCCTTTCGCCATCATGCTGAGCGTGGCCATCGCCGGCATCGGTTCAGCCTGGATCGGCGGCTGCGCCCGCATCCCTTTCGTCGCCGGACTCGATTCTTACATGCCGTCGTGGCTGGGCAAGGTGCATCCGCGATACGGTACACCGTACGCGGCCTTGATCGTGCAGAGCGTGGTCTCGGGAGTGCTGGTGCTATTGAATTTCGCGGGCGCCGGGGTTCAGGAAACGTTCCAAAAACTTCTCTCGCTGGCCGTCGTGCTGAATCTGGTGCCGTTCGTCTACATGTTCGGAGCGCTGGTAAAGTTTGCAATCACTGAGCCGGTCCCGAAAGGTCAGTACGGCCGCTCTACCATGTTTTTGGCTGGGTCCAGCGGATTGCTGACTGCGATCCTTGGCATTACCCTGGTATTTTTCCCGGCCCAGCAGATCACGTCGCTCTGGAAGTACGAACTGTGGATGTTCGGGGGCACGCTGTTCTTCATCGGTCTCGCCGCGTTCTTCTTTTTTGTCTACGGCCGCCGAAAAGCATTGCAACGTGTTCGAGTCGCCGCAATTGGCGCGCCGGTTCCGGCGAGCGAAGCGCGTTGAGTTTTCGTATCAGGGCGCGGCTTGAGACGCGCCGTCGAAGCCGGAGCAAGATCGGGGCTTTAGCCCCTGGAGGCCACGATGCCTAGTGGAGTTCAGACCGAAGTGAAGACCTATCAGATGTTCATCAACGGGGAATGGGTCGCGAGCAAGTCCGCGAAGACCTTTCCTGTTTACGATCCCTCGACCGAAGAAGTAATCGCGCAGGTGCCCGATGCCTCGGCCGACGACGTGAACCGCGCCGTCGCCGCGGCCAAGGCCGCATTTGAAGAAGGCCCGTGGGCGACTACTACTGCACAGGAACGCGGCCGCGTGCTGTTCCGCCTCGCCGACAAAGTCCGCCAGAACCTGCCTGCGCTGGCGGAACTCGAGTGCCGCAACACCGGCAAACCCATTGTCGAAGCCGAGTACGATCTCAACGACGTCGCTACATGCTTTGAATATTATGGCGGGCTAGCTACAAAGGTTGTCGGCTACGTCAATCCCGTTCCCGACAACGCGATGAGCCTGACGCTCAAAGAGCCCGTCGGGGTTGCCGGGCAAATTATCCCGTGGAATTATCCTCTGCTGATGGCCGCGTGGAAACTGGCACCTGCCTTAGCCGCCGGTTGTACTTGCGTGCTCAAACCCGCCGAGCAGACTCCGCTCACCGCTCTCGAACTGGCGAAACATTTTGCCGATTGCGGACTGCCTCCGGGAGTCGTCAACGTCATTACCGGCTTCGGCGAATCTTGCGGCGCTCCGCTGGTGCAGCACGCCGACGTCAACAAGATCGCTTTCACAGGCAGTGCTGCCGTTGGCAAGATCATTGTGAAACAGGCTGCCGATACGGTGAAGCGCGTTACTCTTGAACTCGGGGGAAAGTCGCCTAACATCTTTTTTGCGGACGCTGATTTTGAAGCCGCGATCGACGGCGCTCTGTTCGGCGTCTTCATCAATCAAGGTGAAGTTTGCTCCGCGGGAAGCCGTATCCTGGTGCAGAAATCCATCTACAAGAGGTTTGTCGAAGCGATGACGGAGAAGGCCAAGAAGATCAAGCTTGGTCCTCCGCTTGAACGCGAGACCAAGATGGGGCCACTGGTCAGCAAAGAGCAATACGACCGCGTGAACTCCTATCTCGAAATCGGCAAGAAAGAGGCCAAACTCGCGTCGGGCGGTGGGCGCCCCGAGAAATTCGCCAAGGGCTATTACGTGCAGCCCACGATTTTCTACGATGTGGACAACAGCGCGCGCATTGCGCGCGAGGAAATCTTTGGCCCGGTCGCTGCGGTGATTCCGTTCGAAGACGAAAAGGATGCCCTCAAGATCGCCAACGATTCTCCCTATGGCCTGGCCGCCGCCGTTTGGACACGTGACATTTTCAAAGCCATGCGTTCCGTCAAGGCCCTGCGGGCGGGAATCGTCTGGGTTAACCACATGCAGCCCACCTACGTCGAAGCGCCGTGGGGAGGCTATAAGCAATCCGGCTTCGGCCGCGAACTTGGCCCCTGGGGTATCGAAGAATACCTCGAGACCAAGCAGGTGTACATCAACCTAAACGAAGCACCGATCGGCTGGTACTGAGCGAGTCCCGAGCTGCGAGTCCCGAGTACCGAGACAAGAGCCGAGGACGAAGGGGAAGGGCACGACTTCAGTCGTGCCGTAAGAGCCCGAGAAAGAATCCGGCTTCAGCCGCTGAGGGCGACGCCGTTCAACTGAGACTGAGACTTACGATGTCTACCATTCAACTTCGCACACCAATTCCCGGACCAAAATCCAAGGCGCTCTCTGAGCGCCGCGCCAAAGCCGTGCCCCGCGGGCTTTCTCACGGCACGCCCATCTACGTTGCCAAGGCCGAAGACGCCTGGCTGGAAGACGTTGACGGCAACCGCTATCTTGACTTTGCAGGCGGCATTGGATGCCTCAACGTTGGGCATCGTCAGGAAGCTGTCGTCGAGGCCGTGAAAGATCAACTCGACCGCTTCCTGCACACCTGCGTACAGGTCACTCCGTACGAGAGCTACGTTCGCCTGGCCGAGCGTATGAATGAAGTTACGCCGGGCAAGTTCGCGAAGAAGACTATCTTCGTCAACAGTGGCGCCGAGGCGGTTGAGAATGCGGTCAAGATCGCACGCGCCTATACCAAGCGACCCGGCATCATCGCGTTTGAAGACGCCTTCCACGGCCGCACCATGATGACGCTGGCCCTCACCAGCAAGACGCATCCGTATAAAGCCGGATTTGCACCGTTTCCGGGCGAGGTGTATCGCGTCCCGTTTGCCTACTGCTATCGCTGCTCCTACAACATGAAGTATCCCTCGTGCGATCTTTACTGCGCGCGTCATCTCGAAGACACGTTCAAGCGCGTAGTGGCGAATGAGGAAGTCGCTGCGGTGATCGCCGAACCGGTTTTGGGTGAAGGCGGATTCGTCGCGCCTCCGCCGGATTACTTCCAGGTGCTGATTGAGTTGTGCCACAAGCACGACATACTCTTTATCGCTGACGAAGTGCAGTCTGGTTTCGGCCGCACGGGCTCGCTGTTTGCCAGCGAGCGTTACGGCATTGAACCGGATCTTTTGGTCACGGCAAAATCGCTGGGCGGCGGATTGCCGCTGGCCGCCGTTACCGGCCGCGCCGAAATCATGGATGCTCCCGGCCCCGGCGGACTCGGCGGCACGTTCGCCGGCAATCCGCTGTCGTGCGCGGCGGCGCTGGCGGTTCTCGATTTGTTTGAACGCGAGAATCTGCTGGAACGCGCCAACGAACTCGGCGACCGGTTCCAGAGTCGCGCCCGCGAGTGGCAATGCCGATGGCCTATTATTGGCGATGTGCGCGGCCTCGGCGGCATGCAGGCCATTGAATTGGTGCGGTCGCAGGATACAAAGGTCCCTGCTGCCGATGAGACGAAAAGAATTACGCAATACTGCTACGAGCACGGCCTGATCACGATCACGGCTGGCTCGTACTCCAATGTGATCCGCGTGCTCGTGCCGCTTGTGATTACGAATGAACAAATGGACGAAGCGCTGGCGGTGCTCGAATCGGCGATTGCCACGGTGTGCGACCAGAAAGGCGCAGTCGCGCAGCTAGTTTAAATGTCATCTTGAGCGAGGATTGGACTTCGCGCCCAAGCGCGAAATCCAACCGCAGTCGAAGGATCCATGTAGCGGTATCATTAGTTGCAGTCCAAGGGAATTCGCGCGATGCACGGGCGAGTTCCGCGCAAGACATTCTTCGCGATAGCCGAGGCATGATTATGAGCGTAGCGGCACCTCCCGCCATCAAACTGACGAACTACAGCAACGGCCAATGGATCGAGTCGCCCGCGTCCGAGTGGCGCGGTGTGGTCAACCCGGCCACCGGCGAAGTGCTGGCCAGCGTGCCGCTCGCCGACGCCCCGGAAGTGAACGCCGTTGTCGAAGCCGCAGCCGCGGCGTTCCCCGAATGGCGCCGCACTCCGCCGGAAGACCGCATCCAGCCGCTGTTCAAGCTGAAGATGCTGCTCGAGGAACACATTGACGACATCGCACGCATCATCACCATGGAAAACGGCAAGACCTTCACTGAAGCCAAGGCCGAGATGCGACGGGCCATCGAGAACGTGGAGGTCGCCTGCGGCATTCCGATGATGATGCAGGGCTACAACCTGGAAGATGTCGCCCACGGCATCGACGAGATGATGATCCGCCAGCCGCTGGGTGTTACTGCCGCGATTGTGCCTTTCAATTTTCCCGGCATGATTGCGTTCTGGTATTTGCCCTACGCCATCGCTACGGGAAACACATTCATTCTCAAACCGAGCGAGCGCGTGCCGCTGACAATGCGCTACGTGTATGAGCTTCTGGAAAAGACCGGGCTGCCAAAAGGTGTGGTCAATCTTGTGAATGGCGGCAAGGCCGTAGTCGACGCGTTGATCGATCATCCGAAGGTCCGCGCGATCAGCTTCGTCGGATCGACTCCGGTGGCGCGCTACATCTACGCGCGCTCGGGCGAGCAGGGCAAGCGCTGCCAGTGCCAGGGCGGAGCGAAGAACCACGTCGTCGTTCTTCCCGACGCCGACATGCCGATGGCGACGCAGATCATCAGTGACAGCGCCTTCGGCTGTGCCGGACAGCGTTGTCTCGCGGTGTCGGTCGCGGTCACGATCGGTGAAGCGCAGAAAACTTTTCGTGACTCGATCGCCGACGCAGCCTCGAGACTGCGCGTCGGCAACGGCCTAGAAGACGGTGTGCAGATGGGGCCCGTCATAACGCCGGCGAGCAAGGAGCGCGTCGAATCGCTGATTGGCCTGGGCGAGAAGCAGGGTGCGAAGGTTCTGCTCGATGGACGCAACTCGAAGATTCCGAAATATGAATCGGGCAACTTCGTGAAGCCTACGATTCTGGATAACGTTCCCGCGACCAGCGATCTCGCCGATACCGAAATATTCGGGCCGGTACTCAGCCTGGTTCACGCTGACAGCATGGACGCAGCGCTGGCCTTTCTCGAACGCAGCGCTTACGGCAACCAGGCGTCTCTGTTCACGTCGAGCGGATCGGCCGCGCGCCGCTTCCGCTACGAAGCGCCTGCGGGCAACATCGGCATCAACATTGGAGTCGCCGCGCCCATGGCCTACTTTCCGTTCAGCGGATGGAAGAACAGCTTTTTCGGCGATCTCCACGGCCAGGGCCGCGATGCCATCGAGTTCTACACCGATAAGAAAGTCGTGGTTGAACGCTGGGCCAAGGAGCACTCGAGGAAGTTCTAGGGAAGCTCTGGTTAAGGCCCCGACACAAAGCGTAAACCACAGAGGACACAGAGGCGACGCAGAGGAAACCCGGAGGCTTAGTCAGAGCTTTGCTAGGGCGCGACCCCAGCGGCTAAAGCCCGGATTCTTAAATCGCCGTTGCGGCACGACTGGAAGTCGTGCCCTTCCCGATTCGTGATCGCACTTCAATTTGAGGGAGTTTTGGAAAATGACTACTACCGTTGCCACTCCATCCATGACTGGCCAGGAAATCGTCGATCTTACCAAGAAGCACACGCTGTTCGAATGGTCGGCGCAATCGAAGGTCGATCCCATCCCGGTCGCTCGCGCGAAAGGAATTTATTTCTGGACGCCGGAAGGCAAGCGCTTCATCGACTTTAACAGCCAGCTGATGTCGGTCAACATTGGGCACAGTGACGAGCGCGTGGTGAAGGCGATTGCCGAGCAGGCCGCAACGCTCTGCTACGCGAATCCGTTCATGGCGACCGAGCCGCGTGCGCGGCTAGGAGCGAAGCTGGCGGAGATCACTCCGGGCGACATCGACACATTCTTTTTCACCAATGGCGGCGCTGAAGCCAACGAGAACGCGATCAAGATTTCCCGCTTCTTCACGGGACGGCACAAGATCATGGCGCGCTACCGGTCGTATCACGGCGCGACCGCGGGCAGCATCACGTTGACCGGCGATCCGCGGCGCTGGGCGGCCGAACCGGGAATCCCGGGCGTGGTGCATGTGCTCGATCCTTATCACGGCATCGAGCGCGGCTGGGAGTCGGCGGAAACTTCGTTGGCCATGATCGATGAGACCATACAGCTCGAAGGCCCGCAGACGATCGCCGCTTTCATTCTCGAAACCGTCGTCGGGACCAACGGAATTCTGATTCCGCCCGATGGATACCTTGAGGGCGTGCGCAAACTTTGCGACAAGTACGGCATTCTGATGATCGCCGATGAAGTCATGGCTGGATTCGGGCGCACGGGCGAGTGGTTCGCCATCGACAACTGGAAGGTTGTGCCCGATCTGATCTGCATGGCCAAGGGCCTGACAGCCAGCTACCTGCCGCTGGGTGCGGTGGGAATGCGGCACCACATCGCGCAGCACTTCCAGGATAAAGTGTTTTACGGCGGGCTGACTTACAACTCGCATCCCATGGGATGCGCCGCGGCACTGGCTACGATCCGCGTGTACGAAGAGGACCATCTCATCGAAAACGCGAAGAAGATGGGCGCGATCATGAAAGAGCTTGGCGCCGAGTTGCAGGCCAAACATCCGTCGGTCGGGGCGGTGCGGTCGATTGGGCTCTTCGGCATCGTCGAGCTGGTGCGCAGCCGGAAGACGCGGCAGCCGATGGCTCCATTTAACGGGACTTCGGAGGAGATGGGCGCGCTCGGCCGCTTCTTCCGCGAGCAAGGGCTATATACGATCGTGCGCTGGAACTCGTTCTACACCAACCCTCCGCTCTGCATCAACGAGCAGCAGCTGCGCGAGGCGTTTGCCATCATCGACAAGGGGCTCGAGATTACGGATAAGGCGGTGAAGGACTAGAGTCCGCTTGGCGGGGCTCCGCGATCAGATGCAAGAATCTGGGGTAGAATCGTTCTAAAGACTGCAATTCTCCGAGCCCTTATGAAACGACTTGCCGCCATCATCCTGTTGGGCATCTTAAGTGTTGGTTGGTCCGTTCAGGCCGGTGCGCAGACGCGACACCGAGCTTCCTCGCAGAACCGCGCTTCCCGTAAAGCGGACAGGAAGCTGCAGAAGGCAAGGAAGAAATACGCGAAGGCACAGCTGAAAGCCCAACGGAGAATGATCAAGAAGGATCGAAAGAACACGAGACTTCCCTCCAGAAGATTCTGATCCGTCAGGTCCCGCGACTTGCTTCACAAACCCCGATTATGCGGCTTTGAGTCCGGAGTTTGCCATGTTAACGATGGGCAGCGGGATGCGGACTAGCCTGGTCTGGCGCGAGCGCTTTTCGCGGGCATCTACAAAGACCGCCCCGTCGGCTACGACGATGGGATCACTAAGGAATTCGAATTCCTCGCCGTAGAGTCGCATCTTGTTTTCCTGGGCGAAGCCTAATTGCTTTAATTTGGCGCAGAGAATGGCATGGCTGGCTGACATTATTAGGATACCTGTATGTTCGTTTGGCTGGATTCGTACGGTTGAAGGATGAAGTAAGATCACAACCGGTTATTATACACCGGCCAGAACCGTTGTGGGGCAAGGGATTTGGCGGGTTAGACGCGGGCATAGTTTCGGGCAGGATTCACTTGCGCGTTTAGCGCTCTCGGGGGACAATCTACGTGTCACAAAAGACGCCACTGGAGTGGATTCCCGATGGGCCACTCGGAAGAGGTCAAAAATGAACAAAAACCAGATATGCATCACGTTGTTCTTGTCCGTTATATTAGCGCTTCCGGGATTCGCGCAGCAATCCAACTCTAACTCGAGCACGCAGCCGGCGAATGCATCCGCGACTCAGAGCGCGAGCGCCAGCGACCTGGCGCCACTGCCGGACACGAAGCCCAGGGATTTCTGGGACGGCGACGATCCTAACCTGGTGAATCTGGTGACGCATCCGTTTGCCAACAAGAAGTATGTGCAGCGGCAGGTGGGGCCCATCCGTGACCGGCTCAACGAACTGGATGAGTTGACTTCGGAAAACGGCAAGAGAATCAAGGACGTGGACTCTCGCGCGCAGCAGGGTATTCAGATGGCGTCGGAGAAAAGCAGCCTGGCCGACCAGCACGCGACCGACGCTGCCAACAAGGCGCAGCTGGCGCAGGCGGCCGCGAACCAGGCCTCGACCCGCGTTGCGACTGCGGAAAAGATCGTGGGCAACCTCGATCAATACAAAGGAAGCGCGCAATTTGAGATTCGCTTCCGGCCCGGCCAAAGCATTCTGAGCAAGGCTTCGAAAGATGCGCTCGACGGGATGGCGGCGCCGCTGAAGGATCAGCGCAGCTACATCATCGAGGTGCGCGGGTTCTCGGCTGGGCATGGCCAGGCCGCGATTGCGAGTTCGCAGAAAATGGCGGACTCGGTGGTGCGTTATCTGGTGCTCAACCATCAGATTCCGGTCTACCGGATCTACGTACTAAGCGTGGGCAACGCGCACGTGCCGGGCGCCGATGGAACGACGGCGAAGCCGACCAGCGGAGGCCGAGTGGAAGTCAGCGTGATGAAAAACGATCTGGCGGCTTCCATGCAAAACTGACGTTCCTGAAGAGAAAGCAGGGCGAGTCGAGGTCGGACTCGCCCTTTTTCATGGCTGACGCGAATTCCAACGATCGGCGGCGGAAATCGAAAAAGAGCAGCTCCCCTCCGATGCGCCTTGCGTTGATAAGCCAATTGCAAACGTTGGGCCCGGGATGACCCACGTGAGTGTATGATCTGAATCACCGACCGGGAGGATGCTCTCCGGTCTTGATGGCAAGCAATGGTTTGCGGCGTCCCCGCGAGCCATCGAAAAGCGGAACACTCCCATGCGGATGGAGAGTTGCCGCTGGCGGTTTGCGTCTCGGAGAAAGTTGTCCGAGATAGCGCCGAGTTTGAACCGAGGATGTTGTCATGAGTATCTCGGATATCCGCGTCCCCTCACACAAGTCGTGGGGCAGAATTCTCATCTTCGCTATTGTTTTCCTCATACCGCTGACTATCGTTCGGCGTTTTTTGCTGCCACAGAGCTATGAGCCTGCATTCACCGACATTTTCGAAGCCGTAGTGGTTCTTCCGGGGGCACTGGCGTGCGGCTTCGCGGCGACGCGCTCCTCCAGGATGACCCGCGGCTTGTGGGCGATGACCGCGGCCTACCTGGCACTGCTTTTCGCGGCCGATGCTCATGATTTCCTCGTAGATGTCCACTTCGGCGGGATAACGATTCTCTCTTCGCTGGAATTTCTTGGCTGGTGTACTTATCTGCCTCTCGCATTACTGATTTTCTTTCCAGCTTCGGAAGAGGATCGGGAGAGATTTGGCTGGCTTCCCGCGGTTGATTTCACCCAAGTTACTATCGTGATCGTGTTGGCCTATTTTCGACTCATTTACCTGCATCACGTGGATTTAGGCCGGGGATGGCAAGAGTTCGGAAGGCCCGAACTGTTGCGCAATGCCTTGATCTCGTCCGGGTTGCTGCTTCGCGCTTTGGTTGAGCCCTCGGCGCGAGCGCGCACCGTCTACCGGATCGTGGGTGGAGCGTTCACTACGATTGTGTTGCTGAACATCACTGCGGACTTGACAGGTTCGGTCGTTCTTCTGCCTGGGGGACGCCCTGCCGCGCTGATGACGATCGGTATCTTTGCGGCCTATTGGAGCGATCGCTCGCAAGATAACCCCAGGACGGCACGTCCGCCCACCAGATTGCGGCTGGCGCTCAGCGTATTCGCAGCCACGCCTCCGATCGTTGCGCTGTGGCTTGCACACGATGCACCCGACCGTTACCGGCCGGCGATGTACGTCGTGGCGGTCACGTCCGCCGCGCTTTTCATTGTCCGCAGTGCTGTGGCGGACCACGCGCGCCATGTGACCGAAAATGAACTGCGGAAGTCCGAGCTGGAGTATCGCGTGTTATTCGAAAGTGCGATTATTCCCGTCGTGATTTTCGATCCCGATAGTGAGCGCATTCTGCAGGCGAACGCCGCCGCCTGCGAATTGTACGAGCTCGCCAGAGAAGATTTGGTCGGCGCCTGTCTTAAAGACTTCACTAAAGACGTGGATCGCGGCCATGAGCAGATTGCGGATCTGCTGCGAACCGGCGCGTGTCAGCAATTTGAAACCGTGCACCGGACGAGCAGCGGTAGAGAGATCGACGTTTCGGTCACTTCTTCCGTGATTCAATATCGCGGACATACGGCAATCCTGAGCTTCAACCGCGACATCAGCGACCGGAAACGCGCAGACGCGGCGCTGCGAGCGAGTGAAGACAAGTACCGCGACCTGGTTGAGAACAGTGAAGACCTGGTGTGTACGCACAACCTGGAAGGGAGGCTGTTGTCGGTAAATCCATCGGCGGCACGTTCCTTGGGATATGAGGTTGATGAGTTTCTGAAGATTCCAATGCGAGACCTGATCGTGCCCGAGTATCGCGTACTCTTCGACGAATATGTGGTCAGAATCAAGGCCAACGGAGCCGACAAGGGCTTGATGTGCGTGGTAGCTCGCAGCGGAGAGGTCAGGACCTGGGAGTACAACAACACGCTGCGTACGGAAGGAGTGGACAAGCCGATCGTGCGCGGGATGGCGCATGACGTCACGGAAAAACGGCGGGCGGAACTAGCGCGCCAAGCCTCGGAACAACGATATCGCCTGCTGTTTGAGAAAAATGTCGCGGGAGTGGCGACCGCCAGCTTGGATGGGCAGGTGCAAGATTGTAATGATGCGTGGGCGCACATACTCGGATATGACAGGGCCGAGGAAGTGCGCGGGAGGCGGACGAGCGAGTTCTATTACCGCACCGCCGACCGGGAACCGCTGCTGGAAGTACTTAGGCGGGAGCCTACGTTCGTAGGCCGGGAGATCCAGTTGCGCCGAAAGGACGGCGGTCCTGTTTGGGTGCTGTTCAACGCGGCGGTCCTGGGTGACGGCGAGGACGGCCGCTGCGTGGTGCAAGCGACCGCGGTCGACATCGGCGAGCGCCGGCACGCGGAGGAGGCGCTACGGCACAGCGAAGAGCGTTTCCGGGTGGCGCTCAAGGATTCTCCCATTACAGTTTTCAATCAGGACTGCGAACTGCGTTACACCTGGATCTACAACCCTCAGCTTTATTGGCAGCACGAGGCCCTCGGCAAGACCGACGCTGAAATCATTGGTTCGAAAAATGCCGCGCGCCTGCTTGAACTTAAGCGAAAGGTGCTAGAAGGAGGAGTAGGGGTGAGGGAGGACATCGTCATCCCCGACGGCGGCAAGAATTACGCTTTCGATATCTGGATTGAACCTCTGCTGGATGCTGACGGGAACGTGATTGGGATTACGGGCGCTGCCATGGACATTGCGCGGCTCCGCGAAATGTCCGATCGTCTGCAGGACGCCCGGGACAAGCTGGCGCAGGAAAAATTCTATCTGGAAAGCGAGATTCAGACGGAGCTGGGGTTTGAAGAAATCATTGGGCAAAGTCCGGCGCTCCGCGATGTATTGAAGTACGTGCGGGTGGTGGCGCCGACTGACTCCACGGTTTTGCTATTGGGGGAGACCGGCACGGGGAAGGAATTGGTGGCGCGCTCGGTGCATGCCCTAAGTTCGCGGCATGACAAGACGTTTATCAAGCTCAACTGTGCCGCCGTGTCTTCGGGTTTGCTGGAGAGCGAACTGTTCGGGCATGAGAGAGGTGCATTTACCGGGGCGGTCAGCCAGAAAGTAGGGCGCATCGAACTAGCGGACAAAGGGACACTGTTCCTGGACGAGATTGGAGAATTTCCGCTTGAACTGCAGCCAAAACTTTTGCGGGTGCTGCAGGATCGCGAGTTCGAACGACTGGGCGGAGTGCAGACGCTGCACGTCGATGTAAGGATCATCTCCGCTACTAACCGCGATTTGCGGCAGGACGTCGCCGACAGAAACTTTCGCGAGGATCTGTTCTACCGTCTCAATGTTTTTCCGATTGAACTGCCGGCGTTACGGGCGCGGCGAGGCGACGTTCCAATCCTGGCACATCACTTTGTGCGCAAATATTCGGCGCGTATGGGCAAGCACATCGACGTTGTGCCGGAAGAGACGATGACCGTGCTGCAGAACTGGAACTGGCCCGGCAACGTCCGCGAGCTGGAGAACATGATCGAACGCATGGTCATCCTGAGCAAAGGCCGGGTGCTGGCTGCGCCGCCGGTGGAATTAACGGCGCCGCAGGAGATCGGCGAGGACAATCTCTCGGAAATGGAACGGGAGCACATCATGCGAGTCTTGCAGGAGACCAACGGCGTGTTGTCGGGAACGGACGGGGCTGCCAGCCGGCTGGGGATCAAACGCACGACGCTGCAGTCGATGCTCAAACGCTTCGGAATTGAGTTGCAGGATTTTAAGCGCGGGACCGGAACGTTCGGTCCCAGTTAGAGTGCCCGGATCTGCGGCGGTCATTTTACGAGGCGGTTGTATTTCTTCAGGATTTCGCGGAGCCGGTCGTGGGGCAGGGCGATGACTTCGTGGTCGTTGATGCCTTTCATGGTTTCGGCGGCAACCATGGCGTTGACCACGGCTTCTTCCGTGGTCTGCACGGTCGCCAGAAAAATCGGATCGAGAGAATCGTTGGGCAGCATGGCGAGCTGGTGCAGTCCTTTGGTGCCAACGGCGCCTGGGTTCGCGGTGGAGAAGGCGATGAAGATGTCGCCTGAGCCGTCGCCGGAATAACTGCCGTCGCGGCCCAGGCCGAGTGAGATCTTCCGCGCGATGCGCTTGAGTTGAGTGGGGATCAGGGGGGCGTCGGTCGCGAGGACTACGATGATCGACCCGACGTCGTTCTTCCAGACCGTGTGTTCGGGGATTTCGCGGCCCACGTTAACGCCCGCGATGCGAAGTTGCTCGCGCGATCCGTAGTTGCACTGGACGAGCACGCCGACCGTGTAACCGCCCAGTTTTGCGTCAAGCACGCGCGAGCTCGTTCCGATTCCGCCTTTGAATTCATTGCAGATCATGCCCGTTCCGCCGCCGACGTTGCCTTCTTCGACGGGGCCGGTGTGGGCGACGTCGAGGGCGTGCCAGGCGTCTTCGGGTTTCACGTGGAATCCGTTGATGTCGTTGAGATAGCCATCCCAGGTTTCGGCGACGACCGGGAGCGACCACCAGTAGCCTTCCATATCGGGCGAGCCGTGCTTGACCTTCCAGGCAATGACGGCGTCGCGGACCACGCCAACGCTGTGCGTGTTGGTGATCATGACGGGACCATTGAGGAATCCGGAGTCGTCGACCCAGGTTGTGCCGGTCATCTCGCCGTTGCCGTTGAGAGTAAACCAGGCGGCAAAAACGGCGTCATCGCTGGCCTTTCCGCGAGGATGAATTGCGGTCACGCCAGTGCGCACCGGGCCCTTGCCGACTTCGAGTTTGCCTTGGCCGGAGATCAGCGTGGTGTGGCCTACCTCGACTCCCTTCACGTCGGTAATCGCGTTGTTGGGGCCGGGAGTGCCGTCGAAGGGGACGCCGAGATCACGGGCTCGCGGCTTGGTCTGAGCGGACACAGTCTGGGCAGAGATGGCGGCGGTCAGAGCGGCGATGAGAATGAATGCAGCGCGACGGACTTGCGCGGTCATGAGACCTCCCACAAACTGGGAAGTATAAAGCATGCAAACGGTGATGAGCTTTCGCAGTTGGGTGCGCGCTGGGGTGGATCGTGCTGGGGTACAATCGCAAACAGGCTGGATGATCTTTCGGGGGAAGAGTTATGGACGGCTGGAAGAAAGCGCTGATGATCGGGTCGATCGGTGCGGCGGGAATTCTGTTCATGAAAAAGAAATATCCGGCGGGCGTGCTGGCGACAGGTCTTGGTCTGGCAGTGCTGGCGGCGGAATATCCGGAGAAGTTCGAAAAAGTGCGGCGGTTGCTGCCGGATTATTTCGAGCACGGCATGCGGGTGATGGAAATGGCTGCGCAAGCCGGAAAACGAATTACCGATGCGGCGGGGCGAAGCGCGGTGGAAGCCTGGGAAGAATTCGGAGGATAGGAAAATCAAGACCTTGGACCGCAGGCCTTAACTTCCGACTTGGGACGGTAGGCAGCGATCTAGGCCTGAAGTCTGAGGTCCGACGTCCGACCCTCACTCGATGCCGAGTTGTTTTCTGGCGTCGGGACTGAGGCGCTCGGGGGTCCAGGGCGGAGTCCACACTACATTTACCGTGCAGTTGCCGACGCCCGGCAATTGCTCGATGCGTGATTTGACCTGCGCGCTGATATTGACGTGCTCGGGGCAGCCTTGCGCGGTAAGAGTCATCTCCACGGTGACATCCTGTTTCGCGTCCGCGGGATCGACGGCAGAGTCGGGAGCAAAGTCGATCTTGTAGATCAGGCCGAGATCGACGATGTTAACCGGGATTTCAGGGTCGTAGCAACTCTTCAGTGCGCTCAGAACGTCTTGTTCCGTGATGGCGGGCATGATGAAATTACCTCTCGGTTACTCGCTGTACTCTTCCAGTTTACCTTATCGCTGCGGCCTTCTAAGTTGACTCCGGCATGGGCGGAAAAGTTGGTAAAGTGTTTCGATGATGAGTCCAGAGGCGAAGCAGAAGCTTCAACTGGCGCTGTTGCTGGCCTTGGTGGTCGCGACTCTTCGCGCGGGCTACATTTTATACCAGCGCCATGAAGACAAGGTCGCGGCCGAAAGGCAGAAGCAGGCGCAGAATGTAGGGTTTTCCAATCCCGACTACTACGTCATTCCCAAGAAGCTTTATCCCTACGATCTGAAGAGCGCCCGGCAGCTTGCGCAGCAGCCGGTTTGGGTGAAGGAAGGATATCGCTATACATATTACCCGTACGACTTGGCGCGCAAGCAGGTGGATTTCGCGCATGACGCGGGTCTGCTGCTTCCGATCGAAAAGCTGGGGATCACCGATGTCGTCACCGCGATGCCTCCGGGGAAGGGAGAGAGTCGGCAGTTGATGGCGGTGTTCCAGAAGGATGGGAAAAGGTACGCGGTGCCGATTGGGTATGAGGCCGACGAGCGATTCCATTTTTATTCCGACGAAATGTTTTTCGTGGAAGATCCGCATGAGATGTACAAGCACTGGACGTCCGATGTTTGGCAGGCGGTGGAACAACATCAAGTAAAACCGGGGATGAACGAACTGCAGGCCGATTTCGCGATCGGCATGGGCGTGCCCGATGCGGGCAGCAGTTCGTACGAAAAAACCGTGCGCTATCCGAATGGAGGGAAGCCGATGGTCGTCCTCTACCGGGATGGTAAAGCAGCGGAAGTGAAGGCAGGCTCGCCCGGCTCGTAAGCGAGCGAGATTGACCCTTGCAAGATCAGGGTCAGGCTTCACGGCGGTCAGGCGCGGGTTGTGCTACCATGCCGGGCAAAGTTTTAAGTTGCCGGGAGGAGAGTCATGACGACTGCACTCAGGCCCTTGAGTACCGGAGAATTGCTGGACCGTACGTTTTCTCTGTATCGCAGCCACTTCGGGTTATTCCTCGGAATCTTCGCGCTCCCCTACATGGTCGTTCTGGCCTTCCAGTTGGTGGGACTCGTCTTTCAATCTTCTGCTCCCAAGCTTCCGAACATCTTGTTGACGCTAGCTTGGAGCGTGGGGGCTGGTATCTTGACATTGATTGTTTCTGCTATCTCTCAGGCAGCCACAGTGATTGCAGTCTCCAACTTACAATTAGGCCGGCCCGCGACCGTAACAGATTCGTTTTCGAGGGTTAAAGGACACGTACTTGGGGTTGTGGGAATCTCTCTTCTCGTTAGTATGGCTGCCGGTTTCGGTTTACTCGCGATAGTCGTGCCGGGAGTAATACTTTTGATTATTTGGTCCTTGGCTGTGCCAGTGAAGATTCTCGAGAACAAGGGCGTGTTCGACTCGATGTCGAGAAGCATGGAACTTACCAAGGGGGATTGGGGGCGGATATTCGTAATTGGACTGCTGATTCTGGCGTTAAAGTTTGGAATTAGCTCATTGCTGCAGTGGCCTGTACTCATTGCGGCGGGTTTCAACTTTAGAAGCGGAGTACGGCAGTTCACGATTGGCTGGCAAGTAGCTGTGCTATTATCCGGATTCGTTTCTACAAGCCTCGTAGGCGCCCTCGCTACCATCGCATTCTCGCTCGTCTACTACGACGAACGGGTGCGCAAGGAAGCGTTCGACCTGCAATTGATGATGACGACGCTGGACGCTTCGGCGCTCCCACCGTCCCCCGCACAAGCAGGCGCATGACGGCAAGGCGTAGCTCCATTCTGGCGTGCTTGCTGATGGTGGCAGTTTCTTGCCGCGCCGACTCGGCCGGAAACGGCGCCCTGACTACGGCCGAATATCGCGCGGAACTTGACAGTCTGTTGGCTGCGACCCAGCAGCGCGACAGCTCCGGCGGCCCAACTCCCCAACCGTTGCACGATCTGCCGCAGAGTTGGCGCGTCGCTACGGATCAGCGAGAATTTGAAATATCGACGGAAGGGTTGCAACGGGACGTCCGGCGATACGAAAAGGAAAAGAATGTTGCGAACGCCTCTGCGATCCGTACACGGCTGCAGAGCTTGCGTAGTGATCTCGACGGATTTGAAAAGCCTCCCGCCGATGTTTCGGCGAACCGGGCAGAGCTGAGCTCGATTCTGGCGCGGCGGGAATTTCGCGACGTGCAGGGTCCGAGCTGGTTCGACCGGCTCAAGCAGCGCCTGCTGGAATTCATTTTGCATTTTCTGGAGCGGCTGATCCGATCGGCGGCCATTCCCACCATCAGCAAATATTTCGTCTATGGGCTCATGGGCGTGGCCGTGCTCGCCTTGGCGTTCATCGCCTATCGCAGCCTCTGGTCCAGCGACAACTTCGAAACCGTTGTTCCCAAAGACCTGCCGGTTTCCGCGAAGGAGTGGGCGATCTGGCTCTCGGAGGCCCGCGCCGCCGCTGCAAAGGGGGAGTGGCGCGAGGCGATCCATCTGGCGTACTGGGCGGGGATTTCTTTCCTGGAGCGTCAGGGGATGTGGAAGCCGGACCGGGCGCGGACCCCGCGAGAATATTTGCGGCTGCTCTCGAGTGCGAGCGAGCATCGCGAGACGCTGACGGCCCTCACGCGAATTTTCGAACTCGCGTGGTATGCCAATCGCGGCGCCAGCGAACGAACCTTTTCGCAGACGCTCGCGGAGCTGGAGAAACTGGGATGCCGCTGAAAGTGGACCCGAAAGATCGCAAGCTGTTGCTGTGGGCATCTGGCGCCTTCGTTTTGCTGATTGCCGGCGCCGTAGTGTTTGGCGGCGAAGGGGGAGCCAAGTCGGAGATCCCGAGCAGTTATTCGACCGCTTCGGGCGGCGCCAAGGCGGCCTATCTGCTGCTGTCTCAAGCAGGATACAAAGTGGCGCGCTGGGAAAAACCGCTCGATCAACTTCCGCAAGAGCCGGGAAAGATGCTGATTCTGGCCGATCCGGAAGAGGCTCCTACCCGCGAGGAGAAAGACAGTCTGAAGGCATTCATCTCCGAGGGGGGACACGTGATCGCGACTGGAATGTTTGCAGGAACGTTTCTTCCCGAGAATGAATCTATGCCCGACGTGCTTGGCGGAGCGGCGTGGAAGAAAGCGTCGGCGCTGTCCCCTTCCGAAATCACGCGTGCAGCTCCGGAGATTGTTCTGGCGCAGAAGGCGCGCTGGCTGGCGTACTCGCCGGCGTACCCCCTGTACGGCGATGGCGACCGCACGCTGGTGGTGAAGTATCCTTACGGTCGCGGGGAAGTATTGTGGTGGGCTTCGGCCACTCCGCTGACCAACGCGGGATTGAAAGAGCAGGGCAATCTGGAATTTTTTCTTGCCTGCATGGGCGGCGCGAAAGGCGAGATTCTCTGGGACGAATATATTCACGGCTACCGGCAGACGCTGGGTTCGTCGATCGCGCATTCGCCTGTGAAATGGCTCGCGCTGCAGCTTTTGCTTCTGGGGTTGGCGGTCGTCGCCACGTTTTCACGGCGCAGCGGGCCGATCTGCAAGCCGGCGTCTGCTGTCCGCCTGTCGCCGATTGAATTCGTGCAGACGCTGGGTGGACTCTACGAGACTGCGGGCACGGCCTCAGTCGCGGTGGACATTTGCTACCAGCGGTTTCGATACTGGCTGACGCGGCGGTTGGGAGTCGCGAGCAACATCTCGGTGGCAGACCTGGAAATGGCTGTGCGGGATCGCTGGTCGTTCGTCGACGATCACTTCGTCGCCATTCTGCGGCGCTGCGAATCCGCGAAGGGCGATCCTTATTTGCATCCCCCGGCGGCGTTGCAACTGGTGCAAGAACTGGATGAATATGCGGTTCGCCTGAAGCTATTCCAAGGCGCTCGCAAGGAGAAAGCTTGATGAACGCTGTTCCGGAGTTGATACGGCACATACGCGCGGAGATGGGCAAGGTAGTGGTCGGGCAGGATGAACTGCGCAACCAGTGCGTGGTCGCGTTGCTCTGCCGGGGACACGTGCTGCTGGAGGGCGTCCCCGGAATTGCCAAGACATTGACGGTCAAGGCGCTGTCGCGGCTGATGGGACTGGGGTTTCAGCGCGTGCAGTGCACGTCGGATCTTATGCCTGCCGACATTGTCGGCACCAACATTCTGAATATGGCGACCAGCGCCTTCGTGTTGCATCAGGGTCCAGTGTTCACGGACTTGTTGCTGGTGGATGAGGTGAACCGCATGCCCCCGCGGACGCAGGCGGCGTTGCTGGAGTGCATGGAGGAGCATCAGGTAACGATCGACGGCAAGACTTATCCGCTGTCGCAGTTCTTTACCGTGTTTGCCACGCAGAACCCGATTGAGTTTGAAGGAACGTATCCGCTGCCCGAGGCGCAACTCGACCGCTTTTTACTCAAGCTTCGAGTGACGTATCCGGCGGTGAAAGAAGAAGTTCAACTGCTCGCCAACGTGCAGAACGGATTTGAATCGCGCGAGTTGGAAAAGATGAACTTGACTCCGATTGCGCCGGGTTTGCTCGAGCAGGCGCAGCAGGAGGTCAGGTCGATCACCGTGGAGGAAGCTCTGTTCAGCTACATCGTGCAGATCGTACGGCGCACGCGGGACTGGCCGTCGCTGTCGCTGGGAGCAAGTCCGCGGGCGGCGGTGAGTTTGATGGCGGTGTCGAAGGCGTTTGCCGCGATGGACGGGCGCGACTACGTAATTCCGGATGACGTGAAGGCGTCGGCGCGTCCGGTGCTGCGGCACCGCATCATGCTCCGACCAGAAGCCGACCTGGAGGGCATCACGCCCGATCAGGTGCTGGAAGATGTGCTGCGCGCGGTCGAGGTTCCCAAGTGAGCGATCTGGGCCCGCTGGTTCCACCCGAGGTTGAGGCGCCGACGAAATCCTACAAGCGCTTCGGCGTGGCATTCGGCGACCGCTTCTTCATGTTGCTCTTTGTCGGGCTGGTCTGGCTGGGGCCGGCTTTCATCGATCTGCGTTTTGTGTATGCGCTGTTGGCGTGGGACGGCCTGGTTCTGCTGGCGTGGCTGGCCGATCTGGCGCAACTGCCGAAGCCGGAACAACTCACAGTGCGGCGCTCGTGGCGCTCGCCCGCGGCTTTGTCGATCTCATCAGACGTCGATCTCACGCTGACGAATTCCTCCCGCACCAGCATCCAGGCGGCGATCATCGACACGGTCCCACTGCAGTTGAGGAATGAGCCGCCGACACTCACCATTCGGTCCAGAGCACACGGCGAGGGGATGGCGAGCTATCGCATTCGCCCGGCCGAGCGCGGAGACGCAAAGCTGGGCGACGGCTACGTGCGCTATCAGAGCCGGTTGCGCATTGCCGAGAAATGGGTGCGGGCGTCGCTGGAGCAGACGGTGCGGATTTATCCGAACCTGGACGAAGCCAAGCGCCACTCGATTTATTTGCTCCGTAGCCGCCAGATCGCACTGGAGAAGCGGCACGCGCGCGTGCGCGGGATTGGCCGCGAATTTGAGAGCCTGCGTGAGTACCAGCAGGGAGACGAATATCGCGACATCTGCTGGACGGCGGCGGCGCGGCGCGGCAAGCTGGTGACCCGCATGTACCAGATCGAACGCAGCCAGACGGTGTGGATTGTAATTGACTCGGGCCGGCTGATGCGGGCGCGCGTGGGTGGATTCAGCAAGTTGGACCTGGCAGTTAACTCGGCGTTAAGCCTGACTCAGGTCGCGTTGTACTCCGGCGACCGCGTAGGGCTCATCGCCTACGGGCGCGGGATTCGCCAGCAGCTTCCGGCCGCCAAAGGCAGCGCTCACTTGCGGCAACTGATCGAGCAACTCGCGCTGGTCCACGAAGAAGCCTCGGAGGCAGACCACTTGCAAATGGCGGGGCGACTCCTGACAAATCAGAAGCGGCGCAGCCTGATCGTCTGGCTCACCGATCTGGCTGAAACCGCGATGACGCCGGAAGTGATCGAGGCTGCATCGATGATGATGCCGCGGCATCTGGTTTTGTTCGTGGTAATCGGTCAGCCGGACTTAGGTGAACTGGCCGCAAGGACGCCGCGGAGCGAATCCGAAATGTATCAGGTGGCCGCAGCCCAGGAAATGGTTCACCGCCGTGAACTGCTGCTGGCGCGGCTGCGGGAACGCGGTGCGCTGGCGATGGAGGTGAGTTCGGGCGCGGTTTCTCCCGTGCTCGTGAACGCGTATCTGCAAATTAAAGAGCGGAATCAACTGTGAGATTGCGCCTGCGGCTAAAGCCGAATTAATTTTTCCGTACTTTACGCGGCTCTAAAGCGCCGCTCTTCCACGGTTGCGCTTGGTTTGCGCGCCATGCCGAAGAGGTAAACTCCGAGAAGCACAAACAGCGCTCCGGCCATCGAGAATTTCAGCGGGATGGGAAGGCCGGTCGGGGACACGAATGCCTCGATCAGGCCGGCGACGATGAGGATTGGAATCGTTCCCAGCAGGAGTTGAACGGCTTCGGATCCGGCTTGCGCCAGCGAATCGCGTCTGGGCAAGACTCCCGGAAACAAAAGACCCTGCGCGATCCGAAATCCCGCGCCACCTGCGATAAAGATGGCCGGCAACTCCAGCACCCCGTGCGGCGCAACGAAGCTCCACAACTGCAGGCTCATGCCGGAGAGCCAGCAGGCCATGCCGATGACGCCGATCAGCAGCCCGTTGAAGGCCATCATGTAAATCGTCCCCAGTCCCGCCGTGATGCCGAGCGCGAAGGTAGTGAATCCGACGCTCATGTTGTTGGTCATGATGGCGCTCGAGGCCAGCGGCTTGATGCCAACAATGGAATGCGTCCACATTTCGTGGCGATCGATGGTTTCGACCATTTGCGGTCCAAGGAGTTTTACTTTGAAGTCAGGATTCTGGTAGGTGAGTACCGCTCCCACTAGTCCGGACACGGCAAAAATCAGCGTTGCTAGCAGGCAGTGCTTCAGGTTCCGCCGGAAGGCCGCCGGGTAGGTATGGGAGAAGAAGGAAAAAATCGCCGTGGGACTCGCCCTGCGACCGGAATAGATGGTATTGTGGGCGCGAACCAGCAACTGGTTGATGTAGCGCGCAAAGTGCACGGAGCCGCGGTCTTCGCGGATGGCGGCAAGATCGGCAGCGGTCTGGCGATAGAGCAGACTGAGTTCCTGCAGGTCGGAACGCGAGAGCGACTTCAGGCCGCCCTTGGCGCTCTGATTGAGCAACGCCTCCAGCTTGCTCCAGTGCGGTTTGCGTTTCTCCAACCAGCGAGTGGAAATCATCGTTGTTAGTCAACCCATGGACTCGTTCGACCAACTCAAGATTGATACGCCAGAGCAGATCGCCCTGGAATTGCCGTTGGCGGGAATCGGAAGCCGGTTCCTCGCCATGGCCATTGATACTTTAATCCAGGCGGCACTGTATTTCATAACGGCCATTATTTTCATGCTCGCGCTGCCGCTGGGGCTCTCGGTATTCAACTTCCTTCCGCGTCTGATTGGCCCGGCGATGGCCATTTTCATTGGGTTTGCGATTTACTGGGGATACTTCGCAATCTTCGAGATTCTTTGGAAGGGGCAGACGCCGGGCAAACGCTTTACCGGCATTCGAGTCATTAAAGAATCGGGCAGGCCGATCAACGCGTTCGAAGCCGTTGGACGAAACCTGATGCGGGCTGTCGACGGGCTGCCCGGAATCTATGGCGTGGGTCTGGTCTGCATGATGTGCAACCGCCAGAGCCGCAGGCTGGGTGATTTTGTTGCCGGCACGGTGGTGGTGCATGAGAAGCCGACCGAGGAAGTTCGGCCGTCCTGGAGCACGGCTACGGAACCGAATTCCGCTACACTGGGTCCGAACCAAGCGACTGCGGATGAGCTTGTGCTGATCGAGACGTATCTGAGCCGGAGGTTCGAACTCGATCCGGAGGTGCGTCTGCGAACCGCAATTCAGATTGCGGACAGAATCAAAGCGAAGACCGGACTAGAATCGCAGCCCCGGCAGCACGTCGACGATTTTCTGGAGGAAGCCGCACGCAAGATCCGGGACAGCGGCAGCTTCCGCTAGCTGCTCTGAGCTGACGCTCCTGAACGCGACGGACGCTTCACGGATTCTTCCCGATTACTTGCCGGCCAGCGAAACTTTGCCGCATTCTAGGCCGGAATGCAAGAGTTGAATGGGGTGCATCCAAAAAATCGCTAACGCTAACTGTTTAAACTTATTGACCCGGCGGATTACTTGCCGTAGTCTTCTGGTGATATGTTGTCCCATCGCCATCACCGCCATCATCATCACGCGCATAGCGCGGCGGCGGAGATGTGCACCTGAGATGGCAGACTTGATCTAACCAGCACTTTTCAGGAGTTCAGCCCGCTGACGCGAAACACGCTCAGCGGGCTTTTTGTTTCTCCGAGAGAGGAATTAAGGGCATGAATGCAGAACTTGACTTCGACAAACTGAGCGGCCTGCTTCCCGCCGTGGTGCAGGACTCCGCCGACGGGGCAGTCCTGATGGTTGGCTTTATGAATCGTGAGGCCTTGGAGCGTACGTTGGAGAAAGGGTATGTGACCTTCTTCAGCCGCACGCGCCAGCAACTTTGGATGAAAGGCGAGAGCTCGGGAAACCGGCTGAAGGTGGTCACGGCTCATACCGACTGTGATCGCGACACGCTGCTGCTGCGCGTCGAGGTCGAAGGAGCGGGTCTGGTCTGCCATCGCGGCACGCGCTCGTGCTTTACAGAACCGGTTCAACTGCGAGCGCCAGAAAGCGGAGCCGAGTTGCCGAAGGAGACGCGATGAAACTACGCATCGGCATTCCGAAGGGCAGCCTGGAGGAGGCAACCTTGCAGCTATTCGCACGCGCCGGCCTTCCCGCACGCACGACTGGACGGTCGTACTTTGCCACCACGGCGGATCCGGAAATCGATTGCATGTTGATCCGCGCGCAGGAGATGGCTCGCTATGTGGAGCATGGCGCCATGGATGCGGGCCTGACCGGGTTCGATTGGGTGATCGAGAGTGGATTGGAAGTTGTCACCGTGAGTGACTTGATTTACGCCAAGCGCAGCCGCGGCAAAGTGCGATGGGTGCTCGCGGTACCGGAAGATTCCGCGGTTCAACAGGCGGAGGAACTCTCGGGAAAAATCGTCGCCACCGAACTGGTGAAGGTGACGCGCGACTACTTCCTTAAGAAAGGCGTCGAGGTGCGGGTGGAGTTTTCGTGGGGCGCCACGGAGGTCAAGCCGCCTATGCTGGCGGACGCGATTGTCGAAGTGACCGAGACGGGAAGTTCGCTGAAAGCTAACCGGCTTCGCATTCTGGAGACGGTGCTGGAATCGAACACACAATTGATTGCCAACAAGTGTTCGTATGCCGATCGCGACAAGCGAAGAAAAATCGACAATCTGGCCCTGATGCTGCAAGGGGCCATGGAAGCACAGGACCGCGTCGGACTCATGCTGAATGTCCGGAAGGAAGACCTGGCGGCTGTGCTCGCGGTGTTGCCTGCCTTGCAGAAGCCAACAATCTCTCACCTAAGTGACGAGGATTGGCTGGCCGTGAACACGGTGATCGACGAGGCGGCGGCGTGGGATGTTATTCCCCGGCTGAAGGAAGCGCGGGCGCAGGGCATCGTCGAGTATCCGCTGAACAAGGTGGTGCTGTGATGCAGATCGTCTCAGGCCGTGAAGCCAGCGCGATGGTGGAGCGTCTCGCCGCTCGAGGCGCGCGGTTCACAGGGCTGGAGCCGCGAGTGCGGCGCATCGTGAATGATGTTCGCCGAGGCGGGGAGCGATCCCTTCGCCGCTATGCGGAGCGGTGGGACGGGCTGGCAGCGAAACAGTCTCTGCGAGTATCTGAGGAGGAAATGGCCGCGGCATGGCAAACGCTGGCTCCGAAGCTGCGCAAGTCTTTGCGGCAAGCCGCGCAAAACATCCGCCGTTTCTGCGAGTGGCAGAAGCCCACCGACTGGATGCGGACTCGCGGTGGAATCGCACTCGGGCAGATTGTGCGGCCTCTCGATTCGGTTGGTTGCTATGTGCCAGGAGGGCGCTACCCGCTGGTTTCCACCGTGCTTATGACTGTGATTCCGGCGCAGGTTGCAGGTGTGAAGAACATTCGCGTGGTGTCGCCCAAGCCGTCGGCGGAAGTGTTGGCCGCGGCTGCGATGCTGCGCGTGCGCGAGTTTTACCGTGTGGGAGGAGCCCAGGCCGTCGCGGCGTTGGCGTATGGCACCAGCAGCATTCTGCGGGTGGATAAAATTGTGGGACCCGGGAACGCCTATGTGACGGCCGCGAAGAAGTTGGTCGCCTTCGACTGTGCCATTGATTTTCTCGCTGGGCCAACGGAGGCCGTCATTTTATACAACTCGCTGAGTGACTCGCTGAGCGATTCGAGTGTGCCGGAATTCCTAGCGGCGGATCTGGTGGCGCAGGCCGAGCATGATCCGGAGACGCTGGCCGTTTTTATCACAACTTCGCGCGAATTGGCGCGAGCAGTGAGGACGACTGTGGGGCAGTTCGCGAAAAACAATCCGATCGCCCGGAAATCCTTGCTGGCGCGCGGAGCAGTGCTGGTTGCGGCATCTCGCAAACAGGCACGGGATTGGGCCAATCAACTCGCGCCGGAGCACATCACGACTGCTGAGGAAGACCTGCCATTTATCCAAAATGCGGGCTCGGTTTTTATTGGGGACTATTCGGCGCAGGCCGCGGGCGATTACGCCTCCGGGCCCAACCATGTGTTGCCGACTTCGGGGCAAGCTCGATTTCGAGGAGGCCTCAGCGTGATGGATTTTGTGAAGGTCATTACCGTGCAGCAGCTATCGGCAGGTGGATTAAAACGAATTGCGCCGGCGATCGAATGTCTTGCCGAAGCTGAAGGATTGGCCGCGCACGCGTGGTCCATCCGCGTGAGGCGCGAACATGCTTAGTCCAAGGAAGGCAGTGCGAACGCTGCCGTCATACCATCCGCCCCTCGCGGGGCGGCATGGGTTGCGCTTGGATTTCAACGAGAACACGGCCGGGTGCTCCCCGCGAGTACTCGAACGATTGCGGCACTTGGAGCCGGAGCAACTCGCCAGCTATCCCGAGCGCGAGCCTGTAGAGGCGAAGGTGGCTGCCATGCTGGGGGTCGCGGCGCCGGAACTACTTTTGACCAATGGCGTGGACGAAGCGATTCACTTGCTGTGTGAAACTTACCTTGAGCCGGGCGAGGAAGGGGTGATTGTTGTACCCACGTATTCCATGTATCGCATTTATATGATGGCTGCGGGCGCGCAGGTGATCAGTGTTCCCGCGGGTCAGGACTCCATATTTCCGGGCGATAATGTGTGTGCTCACATTTCGCCGCGCACGCGACTGATTGCAATCGCGAACCCGAACAATCCCACCGGGTCGGTCGCGCCGCCGAAAGATTTGCGGCGAATCGCTCGCTCGGCGCCGGATGCGGCGGTGCTGGTGGATGAAGCGTACTTCGAGTTCTATGGGCAAAGCATGCTGGCTGAGCGAGAGCAGTTTCCCAATCTGTTTGTGGCGCGCACCTTCTCGAAGGCCTACGGGCTGGCTGGCCTGCGCATTGGCGTGTTGATTGGCGATGCGAATCAAATGCGCGCTGTGCGGCATGTCAGTTCGCCCTACAACGTGAACGCGGTGGCACTGGCTTGCCTGCCGGAAGCGCTCGGCGACCAAGCGTACATCGAGCAATATGTGAATGAGGTTCGCGAGTCCCGGGTGCGGCTGGAGCAGGTTCTCGCGGCCAATCGAATTCAATTCTGGCCCAGCGAAGCGAACTTTGTGCTGGCGCGCGTGGGCGCGGCGTCGTCCTTTGTAGAGCAAATGAGAAGGCGCGGCATTCTGGTTCGCGACCGATCGAGCGATCACGGCTGCGAAGGATGTGTGCGCATCACCCTCGGTCCGCGGGTGCACGCCGATCGATTGCTCGCCGCGCTGCAGGAAACGCTTGATGAGCTGGGCATTGCGCAAGGAGCGCCACGGCGATGAGAAAAGGAACTATCAATAGAGTCAGCAAAGAAACGCAAATCCAACTCTCGCTGACCATCGAGGGTCGCGGCCGCTACCGAGTGTCCACCGGCATTCGCTTCTTCGATCACATGCTGGAACTGTTCGCTCATCATGGAGGCTTCGATTTGAAGCTGAAAGCCCGCGGCGATCTCGACGTGGACCAGCATCACACGGTGGAAGATGTGGGCATCGTCCTCGGGCAGGCGTTTGATAAGGCGCTGGGCACTAAGCGCGGCATTCTTCGCGCGGGATATTTTTTGATGCCGATGGATGAAACCATGGGAATGGCGGCTGTGGATTTCTGCGGACGTACCGCCGCAGTCGTAGAAACCAAGGTGCGCGCGCGGCTGGTGGGCGATCTGCAGTCGGAACTGGTTCACGACTTCTTCGAGGGGTTTGCGCGTGGAGCGCGCGCCAATGTTCATGTGCGGGTGCTTTACGGGCGCTCGAGCCACCACAAGATTGAAGCGCTGTTCAAGGCCTTTGCCCGGGCGCTGCGGGCGGCTTGCTGGCGCGATCGGCGAATGGCTCGTCTCCTACCCAGCACCAAGGGAGTGCTGTGATGATTGCGATCGTGGATTACGGCGCCGGCAATCTGGTTTCGGTGAAGAAGGCGCTGGACTGGCTGGGGCAGGAGTGCGTCATTACGTCCTCTCCTGGCGACGTGATGAAGGCATCCAAAATCGTACTTCCAGGAGTGGGCCATTTTGCTTCGACCGCGGCTCTCGCCCGCTCCGGTTTGAAGGATGCGATTGCGAATGCCATTGCATGCAGAACGCCGTTTCTCGGCATCTGCGTCGGCATGCAGTGGATGTTTGAGCGGAGTCTGGAATCGCCGGAGACAAGCGGGCTCGGCCTGTTGAAAGGCGAATGCGAGCACTTTCCAGCGAGCGTAAAGTCCCCCCATGTGGGGTGGAACCAACTCGAAGTCAACTCCTCCTCACGGCTTTTGCGCGGTGTGCCGTCGGCGTCGTTTGTGTATTTCACGCATTCCTTTCGCGTGCCGGTTACTGAGACGACGGTCGCGTGTTGCGAGTATGGCGGCCGATTTTCGGCGGCGGTGGAGCGGGAACACATCTTTGGCGTGCAGTTTCATCCAGAGAAATCCGGGGAGACCGGGTTGAAGATTCTGAACAATTTTTGCGAGTTTTGATGTGCGCAATCCGACATGCTGACGAAACGTATTATCGCTTGCCTCGACGTGGACGGCGGCCGCGTCGTCAAGGGCGTGCAATTTGAAAACCTGCGGGACGCGGGTGATCCCGCCGAATTGGCTCACGCCCATAGCGAGTCGGGAGCAGATGAAATCGTGCTTCTCGATATTTCAGCGGCGCACCAAAAGCGTGCGACGCTGCTGGACACCGTGCGCCGCGCCGCGCGTCAGTTGTTTATTCCATTTACGGTTGGCGGCGGCATTCGTACCTTGGAGGATGCGGCCGCGGTGTTTTCGGCGGGTGCGGACAAAATCAGCATCAACTCGGGGGCACTTGCCGATCCCGGCGTGATCACGAGAATTGCCGAGCGCTTTGGCTCTCAGGCCGTGGTGGTTGCGATTGACGCCAAGCGTTCCGGGGATGCATCCCATTGGGAAGCGTTCACGCACGGCGGACGCGCGCCTAGCGGGCACGACGCGGTTGCGTGGGCGCAAGAGGCGGAAGACTGCGGCGCTGGTGAAGTCCTGCTGACATCGATGGACCGGGACGGCACCGGCATCGGCTTTGATTGCGAGTTGACGCGAGCGGTGGCGGACTCGGTGCGAATTCCGGTGATTGCATCCGGTGGTGCGGGCGGCGCGCAACATTTCGTGGAAGTCTTCCGTGAAGGCCATGCCGATGCCGCACTAGCGGCTTCGATTTTTCACTACGGTTTCAGCCGCCTCGCGGACCTCAAGCGACAAATCGGGTCGCAGGGAATTCCGGTGAGGTGGCCATGCTGATCCCCTCCATCGATTTGATGGGCGGCAAGATTGTCCAGCTCGTTCAGGGCCGGAAGAAAGCTCTGGAGTTCGACGACTTCGACGCGTGGGTGGCCCGATTCAAGAAGTATCCGTTGGTGCAGCTCATTGATCTCGACGCCGCCCTTGGCACGGGTGACAACGTCGCACTAGTAAGAGAAGCTGCGCGGCAACTGCCATGTCAGGTCGGTGGGGGCATCCGCTCCTTGGAGGCAGTGCAGGCTGCGCTGGCGGCGGGAGCGCAAAGGGTCATCCTGGGATCGGCGCTGTTCGCGGAGGACAAACTGGATCGCGACTCTGCTGAGCGGATAGCTAATGCGGTCGGTTCCCATCGGCTGGTCTTCGCGCTGGATGCGATCGGCGGTCGAGTAGTGATTCACGGATGGCGAAAACAAACCGCAGTCAGCCCGCTCCAGATGATTCAAGCGCTGGAGCCATTCTGCGGCGCGTTTCTCTATACGCACGTCGATACGGAGGGGCTGCTGCGGGGATTCCCGCTGGAAGTGATCCGTCCGCTGCGCGAGGCCACGGCCAGGCAGCTTATTGCCGCGGGAGGAATACGGGCACAAAGAGAGATTGATGATTTACACGCCATCGGCGTGGATGCCGTGGTCGGCATGGCGATCTACCAGGGACTTCTTCCGGCGTAGTGTCGCGAGAGTCCCATAACTCAGAACTTCAGTCCGACGGCGCTGCTGAGGAATGCCGCGACCGGCGACATGGTGCGGCAGGCCTTGACGAACGTCGACATGAAACTACTGCTGCAGACTTGTTTGTCGGTGAAGTTGACGGCGGTACCGAGGTCGCGGAGCTTAAGGTCTTCCACAAATTCGTGATCGGCAGGGAAGCCGCGCGGCGGACGCTGGAGCTTACCGGCATCCTCCCAGTTGAGGAGTTTGCGGACCGCCCGCCAATCCTCGGGGCGCGACACGATGGCGTTGCGGACCTTAAGCAGCGTTAGCGGCTCGGGATGCCACAGACCCGCGGCGGCGAAGCAGCCACCGGGCTCAAGATGGAAATAAAAGCCGGGAGAGTGGACGTCTTTGCCGCGATGGGAAAATCGCATGGCGACATTCGCTTTGTAAGGACGCTTGTCATGGGAAAATCGCGTATCGCGGTAGATACGAAACATAGAGCCGCGCGCCGGGCGCGGATCAGCTACGAGATGAGGTGTAATGTCGGATAGCGGCTCCGCGAAGTCAGCGATGAAACGCAGGACTGGCTGCCGAACGCAAGTTTCCCACTCTTCTTTGTGGGCCAGGAACCAGTCGCGATTGTTGTTGCGCTTGAGGCGGGCGAGAAAATGGAAAAGTTCGGTACTGAAATAGGCGGGCATGGAAGATACGGTAAAAAGCGACGGAGAAAAAGTAAAGTCGGTACCAAAAAACGGCATTTGACGGCGCCCGCAGACCCATGTTTCGATGAGAAGTGCCGAGCCGCAAACCTGCTCTTCCGGTGGACCCCCTTCTGCCGGAGATTCTTGATTCCCTAAAACTGCATCCTAACCTGGTGATCGTCGCCGCTCCGGGGGCGGGGAAGACGACGCGAGTGCCACCCGCGCTTCTCGAGATTGTGAGCGGCGACGTGGTCGTGCTTGAACCGCGTCGGATTGCTGCCCGGCTGGCTGCGCGCCGAGTCGCTTGGGAACTGGGCGAAGAGGTCGGCCAGACGGTCGGATACCAAATTCGGTTTGAAGAGGCGGTCGGCCCGCGCACGCGTCTGCGATTTGTCACCGAGGGCGTACTCACGCGGCGACTGCTTTCCGATCCTAACCTGGAGGGTGTAGCGGCCGTGGTGCTCGATGAATTTCACGAGCGCCACCTCGAAAGCGATCTTGCTCTGGCACTGTTGCAGCGATTGCAACGCAGTCGGCCCGATCTGCGAATTGTGGTCATGTCGGCCACTCTCGATGCCGATCCGGTGGCGCAGTATTTGGGCGGGTGTCCCATCGTGCGTTCCGCTGGAACACTGTTCGACCTCTCGATCAAACATCTGCCGTACTCGCCGGAGCCGCTGGAAGCACAAGTGAAGAATGCGGTGAAATTGCTGATTGACGCGGGACACTCCGGCGACACTCTGGTTTTTCTGCCGGGAGCTGCGGAGATTCGTCGCGGGATGAGGGCATGCGAAGCGGTGGCGCGCCGGGCCGGACTGCTCGTCCTTCCTTTGCACGGCAGTCTGCCGGCGAACGAGCAGGACCGCGCGCTTTCACCTGCATCTCAACGAAAGCTGATCCTCGCCACCAACGTGGCGGAGAGTTCAATTACGGTCGAGGGCGTAACCGCCGTCATCGACAGTGGGCTGGCGCGCTTCGCGACGTATTCCCCTTGGAGCGGGCTGCCGGCGCTTCATGTCGGCCGAGTGAGCAAGGCCTCGGCGAAGCAGAGAGCTGGGCGGGCCGGACGCACTGCACCGGGGCGCGTCCTGCGTCTGTACAGCGAGGAGGATTACTCGCGCCGTCCAGATCAGGATGCACCGGAGATTCTGCGCACTGATCTTTCTCAGGTTTGCCTCGCTCTGCGGGCGATGGGGATCGCACATGTTACCGACGTCTCGTGGCTGGATGCTCCGGCCGCGGCAGCGATTCAACAGGCTGAGGCGCTGCTGGACCGGTTGGGTGTCACAGGTGATATGGCTAAGAGGCTGGCCCGGTACCCGCTGCCACCTCGGCTGTCGCGAATTCTCATCGAGGCCGTCGAGCGTGGCGTGGGCGACGATGGCTGTGCAGCCGTGGCCATGCTCGGTTCGGGAGTGCATGTCGAAAAAAATGATCTGCTTGCCGCGCTGGATTTGGAGCAGGACCACCGCGTGCGACAGCACATCGCCCAGCTTCGCAGAATCGCGCGGATTTCCGGCCAGAAGAAACATGATGATGACGCTTTGTTGAAGTCCGTTCTCGCGGGATTTCCGGATCGGGTCGCGCGACTGCGAGCCGGGAACCAGGTGCTGCTGTCGACGGGCGCGTCGGGGGAGTTGGCGGGCGCGCCTCCGCCGTACGAGTTTATGGTTGCGGTCGATGCCGAGGACCGCAAAGAGAAACCGCTGCCGCTGATCCGCATGACGGCACGCATCGAGCCGGAGTGGCTGATTGACCTGTTTCCAGAGCGCGTGAAGGACCAATCGAGCGTGGTGTGGAATCGGGTGGCTGAGCGGGTGGATGCGGTGAGCGCGCTTCTATATGACGAATTGGTGATTCAAGAATCACGAGGCGCGGTGCCGGACGCCGAAGCCGCGGCTGAAATGCTCGCGGAGAAAGCGCTGGAGGCGGGCATCGAACGCTTCGTCGACGTGGACGCTCTCAATGAGTTTATCGGGCGCATCGAATTTGCGGGTTTCAACGTGCCGGATGTTCCGCAGAAAATGCGCGAGCTATGTTTGGGCCTGAGGAGCTTTGCTGAGTTGAGAAAGGCCGCGGCGGATTTAGTTTCCGTCCTCGAACAGCAGATCGCAGGGCGAAAGTTGCGCGAGATCGCACCGTCAACCATCCGCTTGCAGAGCGGCCAGCAGACGAAAGTTCACTATGAGCGCGGCAAACCGCCCTGGATCGCTTCGCGCCTGCAGGACTTCTTCGGCATGCGCCAAACGCCGCGGATTGGACCGGAGCGGACGCCGGTCGTGGTCCACCTGCTGGCTCCGAATCACAGGCCCGTACAGACGACCACCGATCTTGCGGGATTCTGGGAGCGGCTCTATCCCCAGGTGCGCCGCGAATTGATGCGACGCTACCCGAGGCATTCCTGGCCGGAGCGGCCCTAGGATTCTAAGTCTTCCAGCTTAAACACTCGTTCCATCATCAGCCATTTTTCGCCGGGCTTGGCTTGGGGCAGCGGTTTCTGAAACGTCCACATGAGCCTCTCCCACTCCTGGACTTTTGGATTCAGTTGGTCTGCTAATTTCTTTCCATCGAACGAGAACGACTCATTGACTTCCATGATCATGAACATGCGGGTTCCGAGCAGATAAATCTCCATGTCCACGATGCCCGAGTCTTTGATGCTGCGACTAATTTCCGGCCATATCTTCTCGTGATAGCGCTTGTATTCGGCGATCATCTTGGGATCGTCTTTTAAGTCGAGAGTCAGGCAGTAGCGTCTTGTCATTCGACCTCTGGGGCGGGAACGGTCAAGGCCGTGACCGCGTCCGCGGCCGGCCGGTATCCCCACATCGCGAAGTAGAACACGTAAGCATGACAGACCAGTGGAATCACAAAGGCGCGCTGAATATTCCAGGCATCGGAAATCCTGCCCATGACCCAAGGAAAGACGGCACCTCCGATGATGGCCATGACCAGCAGAGACGATCCTAGCTTGGTATATGGGCCCAGACTTTTCAGGCTCAACGCGAAAATCGTGGGAAACATGATGGAATGGAAGAAGCCGACCAAGACAATGGCCCACACGGGCGCAACGCCTGAGGCAAACAGGACGACTATAAGGCAGAGCAACGAACCTGCAGCGAACAAGCTGAGTAGACGCGGCGCTGCGACTTTTTGCATGATTGCGGAACCGGCGAAACGCCCGATCATGAATCCTGCCAGGTGGGCTTGCAGGTAGTGAGCCGCCGCTTTTTCGTGAGTGCCGGGAAGAGTGAACTCCGCGAACCGGATAATGAAGCTTCCCACGCCCACCTGCGCCCCTACGTAGAAAAACTGCGCTATCACCCCCTTGATCAAGTGCGGGAAGGAAAAGACGCCACTAAGCTTCGCGTCCGAAGTCTCTATTCCGTCTTTGTTGGTCTCGTGGATTTCCGGCAACTTCGTCAGGAAGATGAGTAGCGCTACGAACAGAAACACTCCGGTAATGACGAGATAAGGGGTCTTCACCATGTTGGCCTCGGACGCCTGGTAGGCCGCCAGCTGCGAAGAACTCATGGCTGCGAGTTCAGCCGGAGTGTGCTCGATGCCAGAGAGAATGAATCGCGAGCCAAGAAGTGCAATCAGCACGGCGCCCGCGGCGTTGAAAGATTGGGCCAGATTCAGTCTTCGTTCGGAGCTCTCCGCAGGGCCGAGCGTGGTGACATAGGGATTGGCGGCGACCTCCAGAACCGATTGTCCACACGCCATCACGAAAAGGGCAAAGAGGAAGAATCCGTAGACCCGCACGGAGGCCGCCGGGATAAACAGAATTGTTCCCGTAGCGCAGACCAGCAGCCCGATCATAATCCCTCGCTTATATCCCACTCGCTGCATCAACCATCCCGCGGGCAAAGCAGCCAGGCAATAGCCGCCGAAGAACGCAACCTGGATCAGCGACGATCCAGAATCCGTGAGACCGAACGCCTTCTTGAAGTGCTGGATCAGGATGTCATTCAGGTTGACGCCGATGGCCCAGAGGAAGAACAGGCTGGTCACCAGGATCAGCGGCGCAACATAGCGTCGCTCGGTGATGGGCGCGGAGACAGTCATTCAGAGACCCTCATGTTAGCGAGCGATCCAGATGCGTGTAGCCACCGTCGACGAATAAATCCTGTCCGGTGGTGTGGCTGGATTTGGCGGAGATCAGAAAAACGACCGTCGAAGCAATCTCTTCCGGCGTAGTCATGCGCTGCTCGAACGGAATCTTGGTGAGGATCATCTTCAGTTTTTCTTCGGGATTCGGAAACGTGTCGAGCCAGCTCCGGTAGAGCGGCGTCATGACCTCGGCAGGAATGACGGTGTTGACGCGAATGCCATAGGGCAACAGTTCGGCTGCCCACTCGCGGGTCAGCGCCATGATCGCGCCTTTTGAGGACGCATAGCCTGATGTGCCGCCCTGGCCGGTAACTGCAGTCTTGGAGCCGATATTGACGATCGCTCCGCGTGAGCGCTTCAAGTGCGGCAGAGCATAGTGAGCCATGCTGTAGTAGTGCACCAGGTTTCGGTTGAGCGACGCCACGTATTCGTCGACCCTGCCGGATTCCAGACCGACCTTGTCGTTACGTCCCGCGTTGTTCACGAGTGCCTCGATCCGGCCGAACGTCCGCAGAGTTTGTTCGACGGCTTGCGAACAGTTCTCCGGGATCGCCAGATCGACGGTGACGAGTCCACAGGCTACGCCCATACTTTGCATTTTTCTGCGGAGTTCCGGACCGGCCTCGGCGTCGCGGTCGACAATCACGGGAATTGCGCCTTCAACGGCGCAGGCGTGGACAATCGCGGCGCCGATTCCCTTGGCCCCGCCGGTAACGACGACTACCTTATCTCTGAGTTGCAGGTCCATGCGCTAGCCTCGCAGGTTGAAGAAGCCGCCATCGATGGGATAATCCACTCCGGTAATGAATGCAGCTTCGTCCGAGCACAAGAACAGGGCAAGGGAAGCGACTTCCGCCGGCTCCGCCATTCTTCCGATCGGTTGCGACTTTGCCAGCTTCTCGAACATTTCCTGCTCGCGTCCGGGATAGTTCTTCTGCAAATAGTCATCGACAAACGGAGTGTGAACCCGCGCCGGCGAAATGCAATTACATCGGATATTGTGCGTGAGATAATCTCTCGCCACGGAATACGTCATGGCGATCACAGCTCCTTTGCTCATCGAATAGGCGAAGCGGTCGGCGAGTCCGGACAATCCGGCAATCGAAGCCAGGTTCACAATCACGCCGCCGCCGGATGTTTTCATGTGCCCAGCCACGGCGCGCATGCAGTTGTAGAACCCCTTGATGTTCACTCGGACGACGCGGTCGAAGTCTTCCGGAGTCGTGCTCTCCACGGTGCCAATATGCGAAATACCCGCGTTGTTGACGAGGATGTGAACGCGTTCCCGGCGGAACAGTTCATTGAATCTGGCAATTACATCGGCCTGGTTGGTCACGTCGCAGAGATGGGCGGAAGCCGTTCCCCCGGCGTCAGCAATGCGCTGGCAGGTTGCAGCCGCGGCTGGTTCGTTTATATCCAGAATCCGAATCGAAGCGCCCTGCGCCGCGAATTTCAAGGCAATGGCCTGCCCAATGCCGCTTCCGCCGCCGGTGACCACGGCGACCTTGCCATCAAGGCGAAAGTTCGGCACGTTCGTCATTTGATCCGTCACAGCGAGACGCCTCGTTTCCAGGGAATGAAATCTTCCTGAGCCTTCTGCTCGGCTTTGGTTCGGACTTCGCCGTTCGCCACTTGAATCACGAGATCGAGAATGGTCTCGCCGATCTGCTCGATGGTTTGTTCTCCGGCGACAACTGCGCCGGTGTCGATGTCGATGATGTCGTGCATGCGCTGCGCCAGATCCGAATTAGTAGAAAGCTTCACTACCGGGGCGATAGGATTCCCGGTCGGCGTGCCCAGACCGGTGGTGAACAATACCACGCTTGCCCCGGCACCGACTTGGGCCGTGACGCACTCCACGTCGTTGCCCGGAGTGCATTGCAGATTCAGCCCGGGTTCGGTGGAGTACTCCGGATAATCGAGCACGGCTGTCACCGGAGAAGTGCCGCCCTTTTTGGCCGCTCCCGCGGACTTCATGGCGTCAGTCAGCAGTCCGTCCCGCATATTGCCCGGCGAAGGATTCATGTCGAAGCCGGATCGCACGGCCGCGGCCCGAGCGGCGTAGTCGCGCATCAGTTGAATAAAGCGGTTGCCGACATCTTTGCTCTTGCCGCGATTGATAAGCTCCTGTTCTACGCCGCACAACTCGGGGAATTCCGAAAGAATGGTTCGGCCACCCAGGGCAGCGAGCAGATCGGCGGTGTGTCCGATGGCCGGATTCGCCGAGATGCCGGAGAATCCGTCCGACCCCCCGCACTTCAGGCCCACGCATAAATCGGCGAGCGGAGCGGGAGTACGCTGAGCCTTGTTGGCGGCGATCAGCCCCAGAAAAGTTTGCCGGATCGCTTCCGACATCATGGCCGCCTCGCACCCGCTACGCTGTTGCTCAAGGATGAATAATGGCTTGTCAAACTCGGGATTGCGTTTGCGAATCTCTTCGCGAAGAGTTGCAATCTGTGCGTGCTGGCAGCCCAGACTCAGGACTGTCGCGCCCGCTACATTCGGGTGGTGTATGTAGCCGGCAATGAGCCCGCAAAGATTGTTTGAATCCTCGTGCGTCCCACCGCACCCGCCTTCATGAAGCAGAAACCGGATGCCATCAACATTGTCGAACAGGCGGCTGCGCGCGGGAGGCGCCGGAGCCGGGGTGCGAACGTCGATCTTGTCCATCCGCCCTTCGCGGTACAACTTTGCCAGGTCGGCAACCTGGCTGCGATAGATTTGGGGCGCCGCGAACCCCAGCTCTTCTTCAAGCGCCTGTTTCAGAACTTGAATGTTCTTGTTCTCACAAAAAACCAGAGGAACGACTAACCAGTAGTTTCGTGTGCCCACTTGACCGTCGGAACGCCGGTAGCCGAGAAAAGTTTTGTGCTGCCAGCGCGAAGCGTCAGGTGGCGTCCAGAGAAAGTCATTCGATTGCTCGTGGAACGGCGCAGCCAGGTGTTGGATGTTGCCGGTCGTCAGCAGTTCTCCGGCCGCGATGGGCTTGACGGCTCTGCCCACGAGAACGTCGTACATGATGACGTTGTCACCGATGTCGAGGTTTCGCATGGAGAACTTATGCTTGGCGGGAACATTCTTCGTGAGCGTGTAAACCCGGCCTCCGAATTCGATTTGTTCGCCGGCTTTCAAGTCGGTGAGCGCGATCAAAACGTTGTCGCGGGAATCGAGTTGCAGAACTGAGCGAGGCATCGTGGTTGCGAGGCTTCTTACACAGGATTGCTACAGCTTACTGCGGCCGCCGCTTGCGCCCGGTCATTGTAAAGCATCCTGCGTAAAGCATTGGGCGTAAATCATTCGCGGTGCGAAGTGTCCCGATGAGGCTCAGTGAGCGGTGAGCCGCCAAAACCGCTGCGCATTACCGCCGAGCACGCTATCTCGACATTCTGGCTTTTGCCCGAGCAGGTAGGTCTTCACGAGTTCGACCCAGCGCGCGTATGATGCTGCGACCATGCACACCGGCCAGTCTGAGCCAAACATAAGCCGCTCCGGTCCAAAGGCCTCAAAGGCGACGTCCAGAAACGGAACGATCTGCTCGGGTTCCCACTGCTGCCAGTCGGCTTCGGTGACCAGCCCCGAGAGTTTGCAAAATAAATTCCGGAACTCAGCCAGCCGTCTGATCCCCTGCGCCCAGAAATCGAGGTCTCCCCTCTTGATGGGCGGTTTGGCAAGATGATCGAGCACAAAGCGCTGGCGCGGGAAGCGCCGTACGAACTCGGCGGCTATCGGAAGGTGTTTGCTGTAAATCAGGATGTCGTAGGCAAGATCGAACTCTTCCAGCGCGGATATGCCGCGCAGAAAATCCGGCTGCAGCAAGAATCGATCGTCGGGCTCACTCTGCACGATGTGGCGAACGCCGACCAGCCTCGGCTTTCGAGTCAGGACCTTCAGCTGCGACCGAACGTCCGGCGACCGCAGATCAACCCAGCCGACCACCCCGAGAATCCAAGGAGAATTCTCAGCCAGCTCTAGGAGCCAGTGAGTTTCTTCCAGCGTCTGTCGGGCCTGGACCGCAACCGATCCGTGAAAGCTGCTGTTTTCCAGTTCAGGCTTCAGATCGTTCGGCAGAAAATCACGGCGCAGCGCCGCCATTGAATCGTCGATCCAGTCATATTCACCGGCGTTATAGATCCAAAAGTGCTGGTGCGCGTCAATGTGCATGGGTTCGCAAGGATATCTTATCGCAGCCGCACCAATGCGGCGCCACAGCTATTTGCGAAATGCTTTCGTTAGCGCTGGCGCACCTCCAACTGCACCGGACGCGCAATCGAGCTGACGTCAGGGTCGTAGTACTCATAAACGCGCGAGCGGAAGGTCCTCGCGCGGATGGGATACTTGGCGCGCAGCCGAAAATGCAGCGTGACCGTGTCTCCCGGAGCAATCGAGTTGAAATAGAGAATCGCCTGGGTTGCGGTGAGGCTGAATTTTTCCAGACGCCCGGCCTTCTGGCCGGCAGTCTTTTCGACAAAAGTCTGCAGATCCTCGCTGAGCAGGTCGAAGCCGGGAGGAATGCCGAGATCGACCATCACCATGTTCGCCGACTTCGGCAGATTGTTTTTGACGGTCGCGGTCGCCGTGGCCATGTCGTCCTGTGCGAGGTGAGTGCGGTCGTAAGCTACATCAATGGAAAGAGCCTCGTTCGCCGGCTTCTGGTCCCAAGGAACGTAGTAACTCCCGACAACCTGGTATGCCAGGCCGCCTTTGCCGTCGAACCGGATTTCCACCGCGTTGGACCCCTCCGAGTCAGTGCCTTTCGGACACACCTCTCTCGACCCCACATTCTTGAACACGAACTGATGGAGCAAATCGTTGTTCTCTGGGGTCAGCGTGAGCTTCTCGACGGGTTTGCCGTTGAGCAGAACTTCGAGAGTGCCTTGCACATCGGCCGCCCCCTTTTCGGTTGCGAGCAGCAAAGCGCGCAGTGCCATGATGGTTGCTTGCGTGGTGCCCCACGCGCCGGTCGCATCTTTTTTGGACGCGATGTAGTTCATGGCCTTGCGGGCGGTGCCAGACGCTTCGCCCCATTTCAGCAATGCCTGCACGGCGAGTCCCGTAGTCTCTACGCTCGCGCTGGCGCCAGTGGCGTAGACGCCGGTTTCGTCGGCGCTCCACCAGGTCTGCTCATCTTTTTCGGTGCGCGCGTCGAGCAGAAGTTGCATGGCTTGGCGAGTGAAGCTGCGATCTTTTCCTTGATCAGCAGACCCATGATCACTAGACCCATGATCGCCGCCTCCAAAGTCGACCGCGAAATTGGCGATGACGGCCAGAGTGTAGGTGTCGATCTTCCCGTTCAGGTGGCCTTCCACAAACTGTCTGGCCTTTTCGACAGCCGGCCCCTGGTACCCGGTGTTCTCCAGAGACCACGCGATATACGCGGTAATCCGCAGCACGTCGGAGTTGTAACGGTTCGTGGCGCCCTCGTTGATGAACTGCGTGTCCGGCTTCCAGCTTCCGTCGGCCTGCTGCTGGCTGGCCAGCCACTGCTGCGTCCGTGAGATCAGCCTTGGGTCCACGTCGTAGACCTTCGACATGTCGCTGAACTCCATCAGCCCGTACGCGGTCAGGATTTTGTTGGCGGGCGCTTGTCCGAACCAGGAGAAGCCGCCGCCGGGAACTTCAAAAGTGAGCAGACGCTGGTAGCCATTGGCGATGTATCCCTCGGCCTTGGCGTGCACTTCAGGAGTCAACTTTTTGGTGCGCTTCATGTAATCGAGCGCCAGCACGTTGGGATAGGTGCTGGAGGAAGTCTGCTCGAAGCACCCGCCAGGCATGCGCAGAATGCTGTCCATGCCTTCAATCACCTGGCTCAGCGGGCCGGGATAAAGCCGGACGAAAATCTTGCTCGCGTCGGGAATGGAGTTCGCCGGAAAGTTGACTTCGTGTCGAACGGAGTTTTCCAGGCGTCCATTGAAAACCAGATTCTGCTCGCGTCCGTTGGGAATGACTTCAATCTCCCGCACGACAATGTCGGCGCGGTCCGCTCCGCCCTTCATGCGGGCGGAAAGCGTCAGCTTGAATTTGCCGATCCGCCGCGCTTCCAGCGTGAACTACGATCCGCCTACGCGGGCGGAATCAACCGTGACGGACTTGTCAGATACATCATCAACCAAAGAGAACCAGTCGTCCGGCTGCAGCTTCAGGCTGACGTCTCCGCGCGCTCCTGAATAGTTGTAGACAGCGACGGGAATCGAAACCCGGTCGCCCTGGGTGAGCGTGACCGGCAGGTCGAGGTCCACGAAGAAATCCTGAAAAACTTTCAGACTCGAGGTTGCGCTGCCCAGCACCCCGTGCGTCGTAGACGCCATCATTGCCATGCGCCACGTGGTGATGGAGTCTGCCAGCGGAATCGTAATGCTCGCCACGCCGTTCGAGTCGGTGATGATTTCGGGATTGATGTAGAGAGCCTCGGGGAAGTAGGATCGCACGTGCGCCGATGGAGCTGATTCGTCTTTCTTGTCTGTGGCGAGAACTGCCATATTCTTGGGGGCCATCGGAATCGCCGCCGGGACGGGAGCCATCTCTGCCATATCCATGCGTCCGTTGATCACTCCGCCCATAACACCGCCAGCCACACCACCGCCAGCCACACCACCGGGGACGCCACCTATCACGCCGGCGCGGGCCATTCGGAGAACCATTGGATTTGCCCCCGTAACCGTAACAACCTCCGAAGCGCCGCCAATCGCGAGATTGACGGAAAGCACGGCACGGTCTCGCGCCTGAACTGTCAGTTCCCGTGAAGCAATCTTGAATCCAGCCAAAGACACTTGAACTTCGTATTTACCCGCAGCGAGGCCCGCCAGATTAAACTGCCCGGCGGCATTTGCATTGACCGTACGCGTCTTTCCCGTGGAAACTTCGCGCACGTTGACGTTGGCTTCCTTCACCACGGCGCCCGAAGGATCGGTAACGGTTCCCACAATCTCCGCCAGGCCGTTGAAAGCGCCGCGATCATGTTCGATATTGACGTCGATAGTTCCCGGGTTCGGACGTCCGACAATGTTGCCGGTGCGAACCTCGATATAGGCGGCCACGTCATCCCCGCTGTCGAAGCGATGGTCCGCTCCTGCGCTGCGCACCATGTAGTGAGTCTTATCCCGATACCACGTGACGCGCTCAACGCGAAGTTCGGTGCCCCATGCATCCAGAAAGTCAGGGTTGTCGGCGCTCGAAATTCGCGCGAAGACCTTGGTCAGATCACCTTTCTCCGAGTTCTCGCGATAGGCGCGGCTCAGATCCTCTGCTAAGCGCCGCACCTGCGCCAGGAAATGTGCCTGATAGCGTCCGTTATATTTCTGGTATTTCGTCATCGGCACGGCGCGGCCGAATTCCGTCTCGAATTTGTTGGTGCTCACCATTTCCGTGGCCGAGAACAAAGCCCGCGCGGCGCGGTTACGTTGTTCGACTTTCGATTCCTCCACAGGTTCGACGATCTCCGGCATGCCAATCGAGTGGATCTCATAACGCGGCTTCATGACTTCCTGCTCAAGGTAGAAGAAAACTTTGGCAAATCCAGGCTGCTTCTCGGCCAGCGCGAAGACGGCCTCATCCACTACTTGCAAGCCCAGGGCAGCGCTCACGCCCTCACCCCGCGAATTGGTCACGCGAAAGCGAACCCGGGCTTCGCCGCCGGGCTTGTAGACCGGGGCATCTGCCACTGCATCGATCTTGAGTTCGTCTGCCGGTTGCACGAAGACCAGGCGATGATCCGCGACGGGCCGCGCGTTGCGGCTGAAAAGGTAAGCGTTGAAGTCCACGGTTCCCGCCAACTCCGGCGTCGCGGTCAATGACAGTTCGGCCTGCCCGTTCTCGATGTCGAGATCGCGCGTGAGCACAGTCTGTCCGTCTTTGACGATGTCGAGGTAGGCAGTCCCTCGCTTCTTCGTGGAGAAGACTCTCAGTTCCATACGGTCGCCGGCTTTGTAGACTGCGCGTTCGGTGCGCAGAAGTATTTGATCGTCGCCCTCGCGGGATTGCACTTGAACCGTGCTCGAGGCGTGGTTTCCTTCCTGGTCCTTCCCTTCGATCTCCAGAGTCTGCGCTCCTGAGGCGGGGCTGATGCGGATCACGGCAACACCGCCTTCATCCGTCGTCGTGCTCTGCTCGACCTGACCCTCTGCGTTAACCTTCAGGCTGGCGCGGGCTGGTGTTCCGTCAGGATAAGAAGTGAGAATGAAAACCTGGTTCTCCAGATTCGGGATGAGTGTGCCTCCTTCCGGGACGGCGGTGATGAGCAGCGGCGATTCGCTAACCGTGATGGGCTCGCCGCGAGTTTCGGAGTGGTCCGCAGAATCTTTCACTGTTGCCTCAATGAGGACGCGTGCCGCGCCCTGACTGAGCGGGCGTCCGGCGAAGTAAGTGGGCAGCGTGAGATCGAAGTGATAGCTTCCATCGCGATCTGTTCTGCCCTGAGTCGAGCCCACGGCAAAGAGCGAAACGTCCATGCTGGAGGCCTTGACCGTTACTTCACTGTCGTCGACCGGCTTGCCAAAAAAGTAATTCGCCCGCACGGTCCCCGTGACGTGATCGCCGGGGCGATACCCGCGCTTTGTTTGTTTGTCGCTGCCCGCGAAATCAATCGCGACTTTGAATTTCGGCAGAACGTAGCGTTCGACGTTGAGAGCACTCTCCGCCGTGTTCGTAGGGGACTCGCTCTCGCCCAGCAGCGCACGAAGATGGTAGGTGCCCAGGTTGACTTCATCGGCCAGTCCAAACTCCGCGGATGCAATGCCAAACTTGTCCGTCTGAGTCGCCTTCTTAAAGACCTTGTTGCCGCGGGAGTCCTCCACTTCAAAGGTCAGTTTGCGGCCGGCGGCGGCCCCGTGGTTGGCGCGATCCAGCGCCAGCGCGCGTACGTGAATCGTCTGTCCAGGTTGGTAAATTGGCTTTTCGGTGGTCAGGAGAATCGAAACCTTGTCTTCGAGCCGGACGGGTTGGACGAATTCCGTCGAGCCGATCGCAGTGTCCACCAGGTAGCGCAGTTGATAACCGCCAACTGCGCCGGCTGGAAACCGAAATTGCGCTTCGGTGGTTCCGCGCCGATTGAGTTGCCCGCTGAAAAGCAGTTGCGATTTCTGCTCGGGGATCAGTAATTCGATCCGCACAGAGCCGCGGCCGGCAACAATCTCGTCGTGCGAATCGGTCACAATCACGCGCACCGCGGCTTCACCGCCTGTCAAGTACGATTGCTGCCCCAATATGTGCACAACCGGCGTGCGCAGGATCTCCGAGATCGATTCCGTGCCCTCGATCTTTGCGTTCTTGCCATCGCTGTATTCGAAACGATAACGCACGCGATGCCACACCAGTTCGTCGATGGCCAACGGCTTCGCCAGCGCGATCCGTTCATGCCAATACCCCTTGCCCTCGACGGCGTCCACGGTCTTCTCCGCGCTGCCCAAGACGTGGTCCTCTGGATCCAACACCTCCACGCTGAGCTTCCCCGCGCCGGCTTGGGCGGCGTGGTACGGGATGGTCAAATCAAGCATTCCGTGCGCGTACGTAGCGCCAGCGGCCAGTTCGCCGTTCGCGGCCTGAAAGTTTTGCACCGTGACAATGGCAGTGATCACCAACAAGACGGGGACAGAAAGCAACCAGTATCTCGACGGCGTGGTGGGACCAGAGGAACTTTCCATGGTGTCTCCGTGATTACCTTTGGTGCTGCTACAGCGTTCTTGCCTTCAGCATGAGAACGAGCCAGCTCGCCATTCTTGCGCGCAACCCGCGGGCCTCAGCGCCAGCTGTCGGCCCTGGATTCCATAGACACCGGAGACATTACTTATGGATTCGAGAAGAGGCTCAACCCACCGGCGCGCTCCAAACAGCATGATCATAAGGTGGTGTATCATCTTGCAACGCTCCCCAGCTTCATCGGACTCTGTCTGCCGGGAGCGGGCTCCATTCCCATGAACCTTGATAAAGCATTATTGCAACGCCTCCCCAAAGTCCTCCTGCACGAGCACTTAGACGGCGTGCTGCGGCCCCAAACGATCATCGAATTGGCGCGAGACGCAAAATACACGGACCTTCCAACCGACGACCCAAAGGCACTTGCCGAGTGGTTCTATCGGGGCGCCAATCAAGGGAGTCTGGCCAAATACTTGGAGGGGTTCAGGCACACCATCGCCGTCATGCAGACCGAGGAGGCGCTGCAGCGTGTTGCCTACGAACAGGCTGAAGATCTGAGCCGGGACGGGATCGTTTATTTTGAGACTCGATTTGCGCCGGTCTTTCACACCCAGCAAGGATTAACCCACCAGCGGATTGTCTCGGCGGTTCTGAAGGGATTGGAACAGGGCAGAAAAGATTTCGGAGTTTCCTCTGGCTTGATCATCTGCGCGATGCGCAACATGCATACCTCGCTTGAAATGGCGGAACTGGCCGTTGACTTTCGCGCGCGCGGAGTAGTCGGATTCGATCTGGCGGGCGAAGAGGGCGGTTATCCCCCCAAGAAGCACGTGGATGCTTTTCATTACATTCAGCGCGAGAACTTCAACATTACCGTGCATGCCGGCGAGGGCTACGGAAAAGAATCGATCTGGCAGGCGATTCAGTACTGCGGCGCCCACCGCATCGGGCACGGAACGCGCCTGATCGACGACATTGCCGTGGTCGACGGCAAAGCCGTGAAGTTGGGCGATCTGGCTCAATATGTTCTCGACAAACGCATCCCGCTCGAAATTTGCCTGCTGAGCAATGTGCACACCGGCGCTACGCCGAGCCTCGCCGAACATCCCTTCAAAATCCTTTATCAGGAGAAGTTCCGCGTCACCCTGAATACCGACAACCGCTTGATGAGTCGCACATCGATGACGCAGGAGTTTGAAGCGGCCGCGGATACGTTCGGCTTATCCCTGGACGATTTTGAGAAAATCACGATCAATGCAATGAAGAGCGCTTTCTTGCCCTACAAAGAGCGCTGCGATTTCATCTATTCCACCATCAAGCCCGGTTACGCCAAGATCCGCGAATCGATGAAGGAAAATCGATGACTCGCGACGGGCGTCTTACCTGGATAGCTCGGCGAGCGTCTCGGCAAGTACCAACGTTCCTCGAACAATATCTTCCGGAGCCGCATATTCGTCAGGACGGTGGCTGTATCCATTGCGGCAGGGGATGAACAGCATGGCAACCGGAGCGATGCGCGCAATGAAGAGCGAATCGTGATAAGCGCGGCTGACCATGGGAATGAAGTTCAACTCGTGCTTCCGGCAAGATTGAGAAAGCGCTTCGATGATCGCGGGAGCGCAGTCCGCCGGCGCGTCGGCATTCAGCAGCGTGCTCTGGATCGACGAGCGCCGCTTGGCTGCAATCGACCGGCTCGCAGTCTCGATTGAGCGCATCAACATGTCTCGCCGCGCAAGGTCAGTGTCGCGGATATCGACGCTAAGGCGAACCTGGAGTGGAATGCTATTAACCGCGCCGGGAAACACCTCGCAGATGCCAACGGTCGCGACCGTGTCGATGGCTCCGCTGCTGCGAGCCGCATTCTCGATCGTCAGAATCAGCTCAGCCGCCGCGCAGAGAGCGTCGATGCGGTCGGGCATCAGAACAGCGCCGGCGTGTCCGCCGGAGCCTTCAATCAGCACGCCGAGACTCGCCGGCGCGGCGATTTTCGTAACAATGCCGAGAGGAATGTGCTGGCGCTCCAGCAGCGGGCCCTGTTCAATGTGCAATTCGACGAACGCTTCGTAGTAGCCGCTCGGCAACTTTACCTGTTCGAGTTCGCCGCCGAAACCAGCCTCATGGCGAACTTCATCGAGCGTGGCGCCATCCCTGTCGGTCAGCCTTTGCGCCGCTTCGGCAGAAAGAGCGCCCGATAGCAGCCTGCTTCCCAAACACCCAATGCCGAACCGCGTCGGCTCTTCAGCAGTGAAAATCAGCAGCTCGATCGAATGCCTTGGACGAAATCCGCTCTTCTGCAATGCCCGTATGGCTTCCAACCCTCCGAGCACACCTACGACTCCATCGTATTTCCCTGCGTTCGGAATGGCGTCGATGTGCGAGCCGGTGCCGACCACCGGCGCAGATGGATCCGATCCGTTCCAGCGCGCGAAAGTATTCCCAACCGCATCCTCGCGGACGCTAAGTCCGGCTTCGGCGCAGCGCGCTTTCATCCATGCCCGCGCCTTGAGATCCGAAGCTGTGAAAACAATTCGAGTCACGACTGGGGACTGGGCTTGGGAAATCGCCGCCAGCGCCTCGATTTCGGAAAGCAGTCGATCGCCGTCGATAATAAGACTCATGGTCGATAGCCTGCCAGGGGATGGCGGTTCCAGTCCTTGTAAATGAGATATTTTGCCGGCACCTTGCCGATCGCCCCGAACCACTGCGGACACCACGGTCCCATCCAAATAAAATCTCCCGCCGTCACCGGATACCACGAATCGCCCAGGCGGTAAATTCCGCCGCCTTCGAGCATGATGAGTCCGTGCTCCATCACATGCATTTCGACCATGCTCAGCGCGGCTCCCGGCTGGTACATCATCGTGTTCACCGCAAAATCGTAACTCATCTCGTCGGGAAGCAAGCACTTCACCTGCAGGCTCGGATGGTCACCCAGCGGATGGGAGACGACCGCATCTTCACTCGAAATGATCAAACGCGGAGGCTTGACCGAATCGAGAGCCTGATAGTGTTTCTCAAAAACTGCCGCACGGGTCACTTTCGCAGCCACTACCCGATGATGCAATCCTTCGGGAAGATACGCGTAGCCGCGCGGACCAAGTGCGCTCGAGTTCCCGTCGACTTCCACCTGCACTTCACCCTCGATCACAAAAATGAAGCGCTGCGCCGGCGTGCTTCCCAACTCCCCGCCCACTTCGAACTCAGCCGTGTACTGCGTGAACCTGGCGCCCAAAGCCGGGCTTACATGCACGATGGCGGAGCATGCGTTCATCCCCGGCAGGGCCGTGCGCACAAAAGTGTCGGGAGTCAACAGCAAATGGTTCGGTTGTTGCGAGCTTCGTGTGCGGCCAAGATTATGCACGGATTGTCCTTTTGTAGAATTCAGGAGAAGAAGCCAGCTGGTCGAGAAGATGCAAGCCGCATGCGATCGCCTTCTCGACGTCATCCGGTGAAACCGATTCTGCCGGATCGTGGCTGATCCCGCCCGGAGTCCGCAGAAAAATCATTGCGCTCGGAACTTTCTCCGCCAGGATCATGGCATCGTGACCTGCGCCACTCACCATCCGATGCGGCTTGCAGCCGGTCTTGACGATTGCCCGTTCGATCTCCCCGATAAGAAACGGATCCATCGCGACTGCGCGCTGGCTTAGTACAACATTCTCCCGCACTGATAATCCCCGGCGCGCCGCGATTCCTTGGGCCTGACGAATAAGATTGTCTACAGCGAGCGAGCGAGTTTCATCAGAACTGTGCCGAACGTCAAGAGTCAGCTTCGCCTCTCCGGCGATCACATTGGGAGCTCCAGGCTTCGCCTCGATCCTTCCGACCGTCGCTACCAATCCAGGAACTTCCTGCGCCACGCGTTCAACCGTGCCGATCCACTCTGCTGCTCCCGCAATTGCATCGTAGCGAAGATGCATAGGCGTTGTGCCTGCGTGGTTCGCGTGGCCCACAAATGTGAACTCCAGACGGCTCTGTCCGGCAATGCCTTCGACCGCTGCCAGAGGCAGATTCAATTTCTCCAGGACCGGCCCCTGTTCGATGTGAAATTCAAGGTAGCCCAGAGCATCGTTTCCCAACGCGGCCTGAGATATCTCCTTGGGATTCAGTCCAAACTCTTCGATCGCTCTTCGCACCGGCACTCCTTGCGTGTCGAGAACGCCGAGGAGTTCCATATCCAGCCTGCCGACTAACGCTCGGCTGCCGATGAAAGGAGCGCCGAAGCGTACTCCTTCCTCTTCGGAAAAACCAATCGCCTCGATGGCAAAGGGAAGCCTGCGTCCGCGTAATTCCTCCAGCAACGCGACGGCCAGCACAACTCCGAGAACGCCGTCATAGGCACCGGCGTTGGGAACGGTATCGAGGTGCGAACCAATCAGGAGGCGCGGCGCGTGCGTTTGTGCTGCGGGATAGACCGCACGGAAATTTCCGGCCGCATCGATTCGCACCTGAACATCAAGCGGCTCCATCCATCGGGCAATTTCTTGATGGCACGCACGCATGGGCGGCGACAAGAAAGTTCGACGCGTGCCGTCAGAGTCTTCCGAAAAGGACGCAAGCCGCAGGCACCGGCCGATGACTTCTTCCGCGCGCGTTGTGAGTTCTGTGGTCTGCACTGATTTTTAGTCGGATGCCGAGAACCCGCCGATGCCAACTCAAGTCTCGCGTATAACTTTCGCCGCTGCCCAGCCGACCAGAACCAGGGCCACGAGAACTTCCCAAGCGTACTCGTTGCCATAGGTCGCGACGGGGAAGTGATTGCTGATCATGATAAAGACAATGGGAACTGCCATGAAAGTATTGTGTTTGGATCGCAGCTTAGCCTGAGCGCTAAGGGAGGCATCAAACGTCTCCCCGGCGGCTGCCGCCGCGATCATTCTGCGCTGAGAGGGAAGAATTCGAAACCAGACGTTGGCCGTCATGATGGTTCCGAACACCGCTCCCACATGGATGTAGGCCGCGCGCCCGCTGAATACGCGGGTCAATCCCCAGGCCAGCAAGGTAATCATCCCCAGGGAAAACACGGCGAACACTGCTCCCGACCGGCCCAAAGGCGACCGCAGCGCCAAATCGTAGACGACCCATCCGCCGGCGAGCACAGCCAGTCCAATGGCGATCCCGCGTGCCTGGGAAATGTCCGCGACGTCGGGATCAATGAGTCCACTACTCGAGTAGTAGACGAGAACCAGCAGCACCATTCCGCTGAGCCATGTCATGAGCGCTTCCCAGCGGAACCAACGAACTTGCTCGGGCCCGACCTTCAGGGACTTCTGCCGGTCAACGGTGTAGAAGCCGCCGCTGTGAACCATCCAGATCGATGGACTCGTGCCATTCGCTGCAGCTTTCTTGGCGAGCTTGTTAAACTGGCCGTCCAGCCAAGTGAAGTAGTAAGTTTGGCCGACCCACATGATGGCGGCAAACACGTGGAACCACCGCACCAGCAGGTTCAGCCATTCGCGAATTGACGATGTCACCTTATCCACTCCATCGAAGGATTACTTTGCCGCTCAGCTTCCGCGGTAGGTGGTATACCCGTTCGGGCTCAGCAGCAGCGGAATGTGAAAATGCGATTCGCCCTCTTGCACATTGAACGTGATTTCCACCACGGGATACAGTGCGACCATCTTCTGCAGCTTGAAGTAACTGCCAGTGTCAAAAGTCAGACGATAGACTCCAGCGGAGAGATCCGCACCCTCCGGGAGCAATTGAGGACAGCGCCCTTCTTGATCGGTGCGCGCGGAATTCAACAACCGCCAGTCCTCGGCGCTGCCCCGTTTCTCCAGGCGCACAGCCACATCCGTGGCTGGCTTGCCGCGAACGAGGTCTAGAACGTGGCTGGAAATGCGTTTCATTTCTGTTTCAATCCCTGGAGCCATTTTCTCAGCCGGAGTTCCGTAATCTGCCGCTGCTGCTCGGCGGCTTCGTGAAGTTCGGTTTTCGCGTCATTCGTCATGCGCCGTTGAAGAATTGCCAGAATCTCCGAGGCGGACTTTCCAGTGGCGCAGACGATGAAGATGCGATTGAAACGGCGCTCGTATTCGCGGTTCGCATCCGCCAGTGCATTTTTCAAGGCCGCGTCGGCGTCCGCCACGTTTTGCTGCTCTTGTGCCGACCATGCAGCCGACTGCGCCTGCTTAGACTGGCGCGGCGCAGGCTGAGACGCGCGCGACTCTCCGATTCGCGGATGACTCTCAAATGCATCCATCCAGTCCGATGGCGCCAGACTGCGCCACGTTTCGTTGGACGCAGCCAATAGTGCGTCTCCATCAGTGATCGGTCTTCGGGCAACCATACTCCGCGCCCACGCCCTGGATCCGCAGCAGGGAAGAATCTTGTCACCGGCCTCGTCGGGCGAAAGCAGATTCCATTGCGCCAGAACATCCTTGGCTGTGGCGTGATCCGCCCCAGTTTGATCTGATTTCAGACGATTCAAAAACTCAACCACGAGATTGCCTGCCACGGCAACACGATAGCGGGCGGTCGATCGAATATCGTCAATCGGATGAATCGAGGCCATCGCAGTTTTTCTCGCCAAAAGCAACAAATCGGGATGAATCGCTCGTCCCTTCACGGCCTGTTCTGTTTCCCGCAGCCGAAGCGGAACGGGCGCAACACTCCCGAGAGCGATTCGCACATCTTCGACCACCCCATCCGCGAGCCGACCCAGAGCAGCGATGCAAACTTTGGAAATCGCCTGCGCATTCCGAGCCCCGACCTTGCGGGCATGGCTGAAATATCCTGAGAATTGCCGCGACAGGCACACTGCTTGAATGAGCTCGTCAGGCGCCAGCAGAGTCTGCTTATATCCCGTGTGAAAGTTAACATAAGGCAGCCGGCGCTCGCCTCGAACCGATATCAGAATTACTTCCGCTTCATACACCAGCAACGCGGGCAGTGAATCCGCTGCTGGAGAGGCGTTCACGATGTTGCCACCGATCGTTCCCCGATTCTGATTTGCAATTCCTCCGGTCCATCGGGCTGCGCTGGCCAACAGCGGGAACTCGCGTCCGACCAGCTCGTGCCGGCGCAGGTCGGAGTAAGTGCATCCCGCCCCGATCCGAATCTCGCTCGCTGTGACCTCGATCCGCCGCAATTCGGGAAGATTCCAAATGCTGACGAGCTTTCGCGCCAGCAACTTGCCCGCAGCACATTGCACCATTACGTCCGTGCCCCCGGCGATCGGGAGCCACGCGCCCGGTTCCTTGGCCAGCAGCGATACAATTGCCTGCAAGCTGCCGGGCGCGACCATTTCGTAGTCTGACGGATTCGATCTCATGCTGTCGTTCTCACAGTCGATCTGCGGCGCGCCGCCTCCGCCACGGCTTCCAGAATCTGAGTGTAGCCGGTACAGCGGCAGAGATTGCCGGAAAGACCTTCCCGAATTTCGTCCATCGTGGGTTGAGGCGTTCCGTTTAATAAATGCACGGCAGCCAGAATCATCCCCGGCGTGCAGATGCCGCACTGCGCGCCGCCGCATTCCAGAAATGTCTCCTGCAAGACATGCAACGCTCCTCCCACCGCCAGTCCTTCGATCGTAACAATGCTTGTGCCGGCAGCCTGCAGAACCGGCACCAGGCAGCTATTCACGAGTGCGCCATCCATCAACACCGAGCACGAACCGCACTCGCCTTCTCCGCAACCTTCCTTCGCTCCGGTCAATCCAAGTTCCAGCCGCAGCACGTCGAGCAGGCGCTCCATCGGGTAAGCGCGCACTTTTTTCGGCTCACCGTTCACCGTCAATGAAATTTCACCCTTGGCGTGTTTGTCGCGGAAGTCAGTCATCGATCTCTGCCTGTCGCGCCAATCGGCGGCATTGCACCGAGCGCATCCATGATGTCTTCCGGGAGCAGAGGAATGGAATCGAAACGAACGCCGAGCGCGTCTTCGACAGCATTCACGATTGCCGGGGCCGGACCATCCATCGGGAGCTCGCCGATGCCCTTCGCACCATACGCTCCATGAATATTTCCCAACTCCTCGAAAAACACACGAATGGGCGGCAGGTCGCTCGATGTGGGCATGATGTAATTCGTCATTTGGCCGTTCTGCATGCGTCCATTCTGCCAGACAACTTTCTCGTAAAGGCTGAATCCGATTCCTTGGGCAACTCCCCCGATGATCTGCCCGCGCGCCAGAAGCGGGTGCAAGACTTTGCCAACCTCCTGCAGCGCGACAAAGTCGTCCACTGAGGCGCTATACGTCGTCAGATCGACCGTGACTTCTGCGACGTAAACCGCCCAGGCAAATGCGGCGTAGGCTTCTCCTCGATACGCCTGATCGTCCCAGAGAATCCCGCTCGGCGCTTCGTAGCGCGACCAAGAACGGAATTGGCCATGCTCGGCAACTTGCTGTTTGCAGGCGGCGTGAAACTCCTCTGCGGAATAGCCTTCGCGCAGCAGGCCGGAGGTAATTAGAGTCTGCGCAATGCCCAAGGCCGCGGACTGCACCAGTTTTCCCACCACCATCACTGTGCGGGATGCGACCGTTGGCCCGCTGTTGGGCACTTCCAGCGTGTCCGGCTGGGCCGTGCTGACATTTTCGTAGGGCAGACCAAGTGCTTCGGCTGCAATCTGGCTCAAGACCGTTTTCGTGCCCTGGCCAAATTCCGTGCTCGACACCAGCACGCGAACACTACCGTCGGCGCAACCTTCCACCCCGACCACCGAACTCAGATAACGCTCGCCCGACCCGGTAAATCCGGCACCGTGCAAGAATGCGGCAATGCCCATGCCCTTTCTAGAGATGCCAACCTGATTCTGTTTTGCGAAATTCCGCTTCCTGGCGTGATAGTCGGAAACTTCCAAGGCACGGTCGAGCAAGGCGCCGAGATCGATCGGCTCGCGCAGTACCTGCTCGGTCGTAGTAGCCTGCCCGGGCTGCAGGAAATTTCGACGGCGAATCTCGACCGGAGAAAGACCTACCGTTTGCGCAATGCGATCCATGTGCCGCTCCATGGCAAACAAACTCTGCGGAGCTCCAAAACCGCGAAACGCTCCATGCGGCGGCGCGTTGGTGGCGATCGCCTTGGCACGAATGCGAACACTCGGCCAGTAGTACGGTCCCCCAGCGTGAATCACTCCGCGAGAAAGAACTACCGAGGACAATGTTGCGTACGCGCCACCGTCAATCGTGAAGTCGATCTCTCCGCCCAGAATCTTTCCATCCCTGCTGACGGCCGTCCGGTGGCGAGTGCGCGAGGGATGCCGCTTCGTCGTCGCGGCCATGTCTTCCATGCGGTCATAAATAATTTTCACCGGCCTTCCGGCCTTAATCGCCAGCAACGCAGCATGCCCCGCGATCATCGACGGATATTCCTCCTTCCCGCCGAAAGCGCCTCCCGTCTCCATCTGCACTACTCGAACTTTTTCCGCCGGCAAGTTGCACAGCGCCATCAGCGCCTTGTGAATGTAGTAAGGGCACTGCAGTGAGCCCCAGACGGTGATCCCCTGCACCGCGTCAAAGGCTGCAATCATGCCGTTGGTTTCGATGTAGAGCTGCTCCTGCGCACCCGTCGAATATTCGCCTTCCACAATGTAGGCGGCCTTCTCCCAGACAGCATCGACATCGCCTTTGTCGATCAGGTAAGTCTTGAAGAGATTGTCCTCGCCCCAAATGATTTCGGAGCGTCGTTCGCTTTCTTCAATCGTGAAGATGGCAGGCAGCGGTTCGTAATCGATCGCTATCGCCGCCACGGCTTGCGGCAGAAGAGATCGGTCGGGGTGAGCCAGGAGCAGAATCGGCTCCTCGGGATGGTTCACACTATCGCTCGCCAGGCAGGGCTGATCTTCCCCGATCAGAGCGATGCAGTTCTTCCCTGGAATATCTTTCGCAGACACGACCACGAATTTATCCCACGCAATCCCAGGACCGAAGGTGATATTCCTGATCCGTCCGCGGGGAATCTGGCTGCGAACCGTGGCTCCGAAGAGCATGTTCGGCAGAACCATGTCGTCGACGTATTGCGACTCCCCGGTTACCTTCTCGCGCCCTTCCTTGCGCGGAACCGACTTCCCGACGATGCGCTCAATATTCATGGCTGAATGTTGTAAGAATTCATCCAAACCCGTTTCACCGCGGCGTGCCGCAACACGTGCGGATGGGATAGTGTATGACAGACTGGGTCGCAATGGTGCGTAAGTATTGGGAAGCAGAATCGAAAAAGGTTATAGGGCCGATCGAAGCCGCGTATTCGCAGAGTATTCCCGTCCGGCGGGCACACCCGGAAACTCTCCCTCAGCAAAGACAGGATTCCCGCGCAGATAAGTAGCCTTGACGACCCCGCGCAGCGTTTCTCCCAAATAAGGGGAGACCGGATGCCGGTAATACAATTCATCTTCCGTCACCACGAATTTGCGGTCGGGATCAAACACAACGAAATCCGCGTCATAGCCGGAAGCTATACTGCCCTTTTGGCTGTCGCAGCCGGCCAGTCGAGCCGGGGCTGCCGCCATCCACTTCGCCAGATCGAGCAAGGTAAATCCTCGCCGGCTGGCCTCAGTCCACACCAGCGGCAGCGCGACGGAAAGGCTGGCAATTCCTCCCCAGGCGATGCGGAAGTTGCCTTCTGCAAGTTTCTTCATCGCCGGAGGGCACGGCGAATGGTCGGTGACGACCATGTCAATCGTTCCATCTCTCAGGCCTTGCCACAATTTCTCGCAGTTTTCACGGCTCCGAATCGGCGGCGCACATTTGCTCAAGGTCGCTCCATTCGCAATTGTTTCGGCCGACAGATGCAGGTAATGGGGACACGTCTCCACGCTGACCGCAAGTCCCTGGGCGCGCGCCGCGCAGAGTTCCGGAAGCGCCGCACTGGTCGACAGATGGACAATGTGCAGGCGAAAGCCGTATTCGCGGCAGAGTTCCAGCATCACCCGGATGGCGGCAAGTTCCGCTTCGTCCGGCCGCGATTGCAGGTAAGTCGAGTACTGGCTCCAATCAGCGTTGGCCAGCGTTTCGGTGGCCCTATCAATCGGGCCTGGGAGTTCCGCGTGTACCAGCAGCGGCAGCCCGGTCCGGGCTAAGTGTGGCAGCGCCAATCGCAGTTGCTGCTCCGTAACCATAGTGAAACCGTCGATTCCGGGATTGATCAGAAAGCATTTGAACCCCGGCACTCCAGCGGTTGCAAGAGGTTCGATGTGACCTTGATTATCGTGAACCACTCCGCCCCAGGCGGCCCAATCGACGCGGCATTTGCCGCGCGCGGCCGCACGCTTGGCTTGCAGCGCACCCACCGTGGTTGTTGCCGGAAGGCAGTTCAACGGCATGTCGACGAGCATCGTGTAACCGCCGGCCGCCGCGGCTCGAGTCGCGGTTTCGAAACCCTCCCACTCCGCGCGTCCGGGATCGTTGATATGCACGTGGGAATCGACCAGTCCGGGAAGGACGGCCGCATCGCCGAAGTCATGAAGTTTGTAGCGATCGGATACTTGATCCCTAGAAACGACGGCCTGGATGCGCTCTCCATCTACAAGGATCGCCGCCGGACGAATTCCTTCGGGAGTGATCACGCGGCGAGCGAGGAATGCTTGCAAACTCAATCGTCAGCTCCTTCAAAACAGCATTTTACGAAATTCCGCGTCCGGCTTATACTCGCTTCTCAGCGAAGCGGCTGCGAAAGAGTCCATGTCGACTGATTTGCGGGTTCGCGGGTTGCTGGCGCCAGCGACCCTTTGACCATTACGCATCGATAGAGTCAACCCATGGACAATCCTTTCATGGCTCGCGCCATTCAGCTCTCGATTGACAACGTCCACTCCGGACGCGGCGGCCCCTTCGGCGCAGTTGTGGTGAAAGACGGCGCCGTTGTTGCCGAAGCCGCCAATCAGGTCACCTCAACCAACGATCCCACCGCGCACGCGGAAGTGGTCGCCATCCGCGAAGCCTGCAAGAAGCTCGGCGTCTTCGATCTGGAAGGCTGCGAGATTTACACCTCGTGTGAGCCGTGCCCCATGTGCCTGGGCGCGATCTACTGGGCTCGCCTGTCTCGCGTTTACTTTGCCAACGCCGATGCCGATGCGTCCCGGATTGGTTTTGACGATTCGCTCATCTACAGTGAAATCGCCCAACCGCATTCGCAGCGCAAGATTCCGATGATTCAGATGATGCGCGAAGAAGCGTTGGCGGCGTTTCGCGCCTGGGAAAACAAATCCAACAAAATCGAGTACTAAGTCGCTCGCACCGCAAATATTCGTACTCATGGAGGACGATTGATCGACCGCTATTTCAAACTTACCGAGAACCAGACCTCCGTGAAGCAGGAGATGCTGGGCGGCCTCACCACGTTCGTCACGATGGCCTACATCATCGTCGTGAACCCGCAGATTCTCGCTCAGGCAGGAATGCCGCCGGAAGGAGTGGTCTTCGCCACCTGCGTCTCCGCCGCCGTCGCGACGCTGGTGATGGGTCTCTACGCCAACTATCCCATCGCGCTGGCGCCGGGAATGTCTCTGAACGCCTACTTTACCTATTCAGTCTGCATTGCCATGCATGTTCCCTGGCGCACCGCGCTCGCGGTCGTGTTTTGTTCGGGCGTCCTTTTCCTTATTCTTACCGTGACGCGGGTTCGCGAGCAGATCGTCAACGGCATGCCCGACTGCCTGAAGCATTCCACCGCGGCCGGAATCGGAATGTTCATTGCGTTCGTGGGACTGCGAAACGCGAAGCTCGTAGTGGCCAATTCAGCGACGTACGTGGGCCTTGGCAGCTTCGCCGACAAGGAAGTACAGACCGCCTGTTTCGGCCTGATCCTCACGCTGATCCTGATGTCGCGAAAACTTCACGGGGCCATCCTGGTCGGCATCTTCGGTACGACTCTGCTTGGAATCCTCCGCGGTGTTACGAAGTGGCCCACCGCCATCTTCTCGATGCCGCATCCGTCGTCCACCTTTCTGCAGTTGGACTTTCGCGGCGCCACCCATCTCGGTTTGCTTGAGATTCTGTTCGCGTTCTTGTTTGTGGACTTGTTCGACAATGTCGGCACGCTCGTGGGAGTCTGCGAACAAGGCGGCTTCGTCAAGGACGGCAAGATCCCGCGCGCTGGTCGCATCCTGGTTGCCGACGGAGTTGGCACCGTCTTCGGCGCCTTGACGGGAACCTCCACTGTGACCAGTTACATCGAAAGCGCCGCTGGAGTTGCGGCCGGGGCTCGCACCGGGCTGAGCAACGTGGCCGTTGCGGCGCTCTTTATGCTGGCCACCTTCTGCTCGCCCCTGGCTACTGCGATCCCAGCATTTGCCACTGCTCCGGCGCTGATTCTGGTTGGCGTCTTGATGACGCAATCCATCGCACAAATCGACTGGAAGGATTTCAGTGAAGCCGTTCCCGCGTTCATTACCATGCTGGCCACGCCCCTTACTTTCAGCATCGCGACCGGCCTCAGCCTTGGTCTGATCTCTTACACCGTCGTGAAAATCGCCTCCGGGAAGATTCGCGAAATCAATACGCTGATCTGGATCCTGACCGTCCTGTTTATTCTGCGCTACGTTTATCTGGCCGCGGCTTAGCGAGTGCCGGCTGGGCTTGCTCTTTCAGGTCGAATCAGCAGCGCCAGCCTGGGGAAGAGAAAAAGGCCGGCGGCGTCATCAATGACGTTCACCTGACATGTATAAAACCCGGGCTTCAGAGAGCTAAGCGGCAGCTCCAACTGGAAGACTCCGGCCTTGCGGTCGCGAGCATTCAGTTCGGTTAACTCGACGAGCGAGCTCTCGAATACTTTGGTCTTTCCCTGGAAAAACGCGACGTTCGAAAGCAGATGAATACCAGGCTTGGCTGCGCCTGCTTCTGTCGTGCCGGAAGCACTCGCTCTTCCCGGGTCATAGACTTCGTAGTAGAGCCGCAAATGCTGTCCCGACGAGAAGACGTGAGTCACGTTGGGAATGATCTCCGAGCCGTCACGAACCAGTGGGCTGAGGTTCGCGCTTTTCTTCGCGGGCTGAAGTTGGCTAGCGAGGACAATCGAACTCATCTTCAGCGGCTGCGACTTGAGATCCGGAACTTCCACATCCGTTTCGAACGAGCCCATACGGCCAGTCTGGTTTTCCCTTACGACAAACTTGAGGTGAAATTTGCCGGGAGGCAGGCTCAGTCCAGTGTCATACTGCACATTCTTCTTCTGCACTTCGGACGCGGTATCTAAGGCAAGGTTGACCGTGTCGCGAATCTGAGTAATGGCGTGGTGTTGGCTGTCGGTCACGATGCCGATCACATCCAGCGTTGCCTTGTCGCGATCACTGCTGCGCGTGAAAGGAATTTCTGATCCGGGCACGACCAGCGAAATAGGAAGGTAAAACTTGTTGGTCTCCATTCGAAAATAGGCAGTGCTCAGATACAGGGGCAGGTCGGTCGTGGGCAGTTCCGAGGCGAGTTCCTCCTGCAGTTGAAGCTCCTTGTCTTCCTTGGTGGAATGTTTGTAGTCCGCGGGCGCGTAGTAGCCGCGACGGTGGTCCACCTTCACGCCGGGAACGTTCACTTTTACGGTAATGCGGCGGTAACGCCCGTCCCTAGCCGAATTGGTGCTGCGATAGCCAAGAAGATAGTAGGTCGAAGTATCTTGCTGGACTCCTTTAAAGACCTGGCCGAAATCATTGGAATCGAGAAAGGCGCGTCCGCCGGTATCGCTGGCCAGCGTGACCAGAGTTTCTTGCGTGGTGAAGTTGGAATTCAAGGCGTTGATTGTAGCCTGGCCGGAATACGCGGATGTTCCGCGCAGGCTGGCGTTCTGCGCCTCTCCGCCGGCGACGAGCGCTTGCAGGCCGCGCAGATCCATCGTGTAGATCGCCAGGTTTGCCCGCACGGCTGCGTTGGTGGCTGCTCGCAGTTCTGACTGGTTTTCTATGCCCGTTCGGTCCATGCCGCTGGAGAAATAAATCAGAGACTTCTTCTGGTCAAGGTGAGAAAGTTTCTCCGCCACCGACCGCAACGCCTCCAACCGCCGGTCGGTGTTGAAAATGTTATATTCCGTGTCGTCCGCGGTGAATGCCTGGCCGGTGTCAGGCGTGCCTTCGGTTGTGCCCGTAGTTCCTTCTTCGAAGCCCTGGCCGCTGCCCGTACTGAAAGCTTGCAGCTGCTTCTTGAGCAAATCGTGATCGGCAGTAAAATCCTGGTTGACCAGCAGCGCGCTTCCCAGAGAAACAATCGAAACCAGATCGGCCGGTGCCATCTGGTTGTCGACATAGCGCTCGGCCGCGGTGATGGCGCGGTCGATCTCGTCAGGCTCCATGGCGGAGAGATCGAAGAACAGAACGATGAGTCGGCGATCCTTAAACTGATTCGCCGCGCCTGCGGGTGGTGGAGCACTCGCAGCGGAGTTCGCCGTTTGAGACAACGGACTCGACAACGGTTTCGCCTGCGCCACATCTTGATTTGCCACGGCGTCGATGTCCTCCACATCGAACGAGGCCACTCTTTGCGTCTTGTTGTCCTCGAGAATCGTGAAGTTATCCGGCTTGAGGCCGCGGACAAAATTTCCATTCTTGTCCCGGACCGTAACATTCACCAGCACAAGATCGCTCTGCACGCGAAACGTGTAATCTGCCGGCTGCTGCGCGGGCAGGGAAGAGCACAGAAGAGCGAATGGCAGCAACGGTGCTACAATCCTGCTCGCCGATAGGTTCGGGATCGAAATCATTCTGTTCTCTCCTCAAAAGCGGAAGCGCGCCGTCATCGTTATTTGCCGCATGGCTCCAACCGCCGTGACCCGGCCGAACGTGGGCGAAGTGACCGACGTATCAATTGACGAGTAATTCGGTATATTGAAAATATTGGTAGCCTGCGCGCGAAACTCCAGCACACGCGACTCGTTCAGCGGGACGACCTTGGTGAGCGCCATGTCAAAAACCTTGCTACCTGGGCCGATGATGCTATTGCGCCGGGCGTCGCCATACTGCCCGGTTGGCGGGGCGACAAATGCCGCAGTGTTGAACCACTCGCTAATCGAGGGATGCGATAGCTGAATGGATTGTCCGGGTACAACGTTTGGCCGCAACGTACCGTTCGTACCGCCGTTGATCTCGCTGGCGTCGCCGACAAATCGAGGGGTGAAGGGAAGTCCAGACGCAATAGTCCAGTCTCCGCTCCATTGCCAGTCGCCAAGGATGGCGCGCAGGGGAGTATTCCCGGTGAGCCATCGCTTGTCATGTCCGAACGGCAATTCCCACAAATAATCGGCAGTGAATCTCTGAGTCTGGTTGAAACTGGAGAGCCCGCGTTCCGCGGAAAGATTAAAGGGATTCTGGGCCACGCTGTTTGCCCCGCTGCCCGCCGAAGCACCCGCACCCCCGCCAGCAGCGCCCGTCCCTCCCGCTCCCAGGCCGTCACTGCCCGACCCAGATGTGACTCCCCCTCCGATGGAGGATGCATCATCGATCGACTTCGAAAATGTATAGAGCCCGCCGATGGAAAAGCCGTTCGACAAGCGTTTGCGCAAGCGCACCGACGCGGCGTTGGCCTCGGAGTCACCGACGGAGTTTTCAAAAGTGAATGCCTGCACGTTCGGAATCCGAATCTGAATGCCCGATGCCGATATCGTCCGGTTGGGCGCCTCGAGAATATCGAGATTGGTGCCCTTGGTCCCCGTGTAGTCGATGTTGAGCAACAACGTCGGACGCAGTTGCTGCTGGATATCCAGATTGCGGATCTGGACATACCCAAATCGATAATTAGGATTTACCGCGTAAGTATTGGTGGTGAGATTGGAAGATGGCGTCGGAAATCCACTGGCCAGCGTGAGGTCTCCAGGAGCGCTCTGGATGTTCGTCTCTGCGGTTGAAAACGGAGGCTGGAATGCAAGTTGCTGCGCGATGGTCTGATAAGCGCCCGTGTTGTAGTTAATTCCGTATCCGCCGCGCACCACAGTCTTGGAAAATGGTTTCCAGGCAAACCCGACGCGCGGCGCAAACCCCTTGCGATCGGGCCGCACCAGGCTGTCGGGCAGGCTGCCGCTATAGGGTCCGGGCTGTCCGGGCACAACCACCGTAACAGCCGGCGTACCCAGCGGCGGATTCAGCACCGCCGGCGAAAGATCAAGGTTGGCGATCAGATTGTTCTCTTCCGTGAGCGGCGAGACGTATTCGTAACGCACGCCGAGGTTCAGCGTCAGATTTCCGCGAAGCTTCCATTCGTCCTGCAAATACAAATCCCAATAATTGCCGTGGAAGTGATAATTGTCCTGTCCAAACTGCACCGACGTCGTCTGGGGAAAGCCGAGCAGGAAGTCGGCGAAGTCGTATCCCGTGCCCGGCATTTGCGTGGGGGGCTGGCCCGGCGCACCGGGGAACAGTTCCGATGTGTTGTAGCCACTGAAGGTGAACGAACCGCGCGCGTTGCTGCTGGTCTCCGTGTTGAGCTGAACGCGCCGGAAGTCGCCACCCCAGCGCCAGGAGTGCTTGCCATGCGTCCAAACCACAGAGTCTGAAAAAGTGTAGGTCTGGTTACGCAGGAGCTGCGGATTCACATCCGAGAGGCTGTTAAAGTTGCTGAATGAAAGACGGGGCAATCCCCAGTCAAACGGATTGGTCGAGACTTCCGTGATTCCCAGCGCACTGTCGATGTCCTCGTTGAACGCGTAGAGATTCTGCGAGCGCGTGCGGCTGCGATTGAAATCGAAGCGGACGGTGTTGGTCAGCTTGCCAACGCTCTTCACCCAGCCGAGCGGCACGTCAAAACTGCGGACGTTGGTGCTGCCGCCGACGCTGGGAAATGGATTCGTAATGTTCGATTTCGATCCGTGATAGTGAAAGCCGAACGTCAGATTGTTGCGCGGAGTCCCGCGCCCACCACCTCGCCGGCCTCCCACAGGCGCGGCGCCCAGGGTGTGATTGATCCGCACGTTCAGGTCGTCGCTGTCGCTGGTAGTAGAAGTCACGTAGTGAAAATTCTGATAAGCTCCCGGCAAGTTCGGCAGCGGAATGTACGGCAGCAATCCCGCCGCAACCAGGTTGATCTGTGGGAGCGTATTGTTCAGGAATGGTGTGTTGGTCGCGGGATTGAAGATCTTGACAGAATTCCCCGCCTCCGCGCCTGACGTGTAAGTAGTCTGCGAAAAGTTTCCCTGCCGCTCCAGCAGGGTGGGCACCGTGGAAAACTGGTCGAACGGATTCTCCCCGCGCTTGCCGTTGTAATTGACGAAGAAAAATGTCTTGGCGCCGCCGTGATAGATCTTGGGGATATTGAGCGGTCCCCCGATGGAACCGCCGAAGTTGTTCTGCAAGTATCCCGGCTTCGTCGCGGGTTCGCCGACGAGTGCATAGGGCGCGGCATTGAGCACCGAATCGCCAACGCCGTAGTAGATCGATCCGTGCGGATGATTGATGTCAAAACCGCGCCGTCCTGCAATGGTGAAGGGCCGTCCAGAACCGCCGCCGCCAAAGCCTCCTCCTCCGCCGAATCCGCCTGTCGCTCCGAACCCGCCCCCTTGCTGGCGAGCATCGTTGATGCGTTGCTGGAGTTCGTCTCCGCTCATCGCGTTGGTGGAATTGGATCCGTTCCCGGAAATCGCGATTGATTCCGTGGCACTGTTCGGATCAATCCCCGGAACCGGCATGCCCGAGGGCACGACGTCGCTGACCGCATTCCCAGCGGCATCCTGACTACCCACGCCCTGCAGCGCGGAAAGACTCTGAAATCCGCGCTGAGCGGCGCCCGGCCCAGCCGGCCTTCGAGGCTCGGCGTCCGCCTCGTGCGTGCGCGATTGCAGCGTCAGCTCAAAGTTCGCCTCCACCTTGAGGTGGTCGGCGTCGACGACCACCGCGCGCGTGCTGTTGGCGAATGCGATCATCTGCACCCGCACTGTGTAGGAACCATACGACGGCACAGCCGCGGAATAGCTGCCATCTACATCAGTCCAGACACTGATTGGCGGGACAGGGATCGTCTGGACAGGGATCTTCTGGTCAGAGGATCCAAGAGAGATGGATAGGGCTGCTCCCGGAATCGGCATGTTGCCGGACTTGACAATGCCGTGAATCGTCCCGCCCGCCGCTTGTCCAGATGGAGGTTGCGCAGGCTCGGTCTGAGCGCGAGCGCAATCGAGGGCGAGCAACAGGCTCAAGCCCAGCAGCAGATGTGCGGAAACCAGCCTACTCGATGCGATCCTGAACCATGCGATCATGAACCGTCCCCTGCGGTCGGCGCCTTATCTCTATGCATGCGATCATAATCGGATCGTGCTGCAACCACGGTAAAGTTTTGTCTCTTCCTATTGCTGGAGACCACCGAATTTGTGGCCATAAATCGACGCCGATTGCGCCCAGGAGGTCCCGGCCTCGGAATGCTAACCCGCCTGGTTATCCCGCTGATAGAAGCCCGGTCATTCAGCATCGAGTAAAGTTTCGTAAAAGTGGCAGTTCCCTCGGAACTCCGGGTCCATAATGTGGTTCATACCAATAGATCCAACCCAGGAATTCAGAGGAGAAGAACACTCATGCTCAAACACAGTTTGCTCACGCTTATGCTGGCAGGCGCCGTCTGCGCCGCCGCACCCTTTGCCGTTGCACAAGACAGCGGCAGTAACCCCCCACAGTCCGCTCCCGCGGCTGCGCCGCCTGAACACGGGCGCGGCGGCCATTTCGATCCCGCGATGCGGACCGAAAGGCTGACCAAGGAACTGAAGCTCACTTCCGATCAGCAGTCCAAAGTGCTCGATATTCTGAAGTCGACACAGTCGAAAATGCAGGACCTGCGATCAGATTCCTCACTCTCGCAAGAGGATCGCCGATCCAAGATGATGGAGATCCACAAGGCGTCCGACGACCAGATCCGCGCGCTTCTGGATGACAAACAGCAAAAGAAATTCGACGCGATGCAAAGCGAACACAAACAATGGCAGGGACATCACCAGGACGGGCAGGATGGGAGCGCCCCGCCCCCACAACAATAATGTAAGACGATTCTTGGCGATGCCGTTTTCGACGCAGACTGAGTTGCCTGAATAGCGGCTCGCCAGGAATCGCACACGGACACCGAAAAGAGCCGGATTCCAAGCGGCTAACAGTTCTTTCAGCGCCGGAATCAGGTAGTCCCCCCGCCGGTCGCCGACTATCGACGCAGCGAAAATCCACGCGTACGCGCGGTGATGTACGTGAACGGTTGGGGCACTCCCGTAGACTATGCTGCGGCGTTGCCCTGGCTCCATACCGCCGCCGATCAAGGCTTTCCCCGCGCCTACTACAACCTGGGAATCCTATTTCCTCAACGGAGAGGGGCGTCCGCCAGGATTGCGCCGAGCCTTTTCGCTGGTTTCAGAAGGGAGCCCAAGCGAACGATGCAGACGCGCAGACCAATCTCGGCTATCTGTACGACCAAGGGTTAGGCTGCCAAGGCGAGAGAGCGTTATCCAAAAAGCTCGCGCTCCATGTTGTGGAGATCATTCGGATCGAAATATGCATTGGACCAAGCATCATCGGTGTGGAGAAACATCCCAGCTTGGACGGCCGCTTGCTGCTTTAACTCCGGGTCCTTTGTTACACGTGGCTGAGCTTTACCGGAGCTCGAATTTTGTGGTCGACGAGATTTCTTTCCAGCAGACTTCTTCATTGAGGAATTCCTTTCCCTTTAGGTTGAAGTTTCCGGCTCTTCCTTCCTATTGCCCAGTGCCTCTGCCTGACCGCCTTTTTGGCCTCTGCTTTTTTTTAGCGGCCTTCTTAGGCTTTGCAGCTTTCTTACTTCGGCTCGCACGGGCCGGGGTCTTTGTCGAAGAACCGGATCGCTTCGCTGATTGCGAAGACCCAGATTTTCCCGCCGACTTCTTCGAGGACTGCCCCGACTTCGAGTTGGCGTAACGATCCAGGAAGTTATAGTGGTCCACCAGCAATAGTGCCTCTATGGCGAAAGCAGTCGCGACGTCGGCGTCATGAATCTCAAGCAGGTTGTCGCCGTTGGCAGCTTCGCCTCCAGTCGCCAGATTTGAGGATCCACAGTACACAACCGGATCGCTGCCGTTCAGGCCGCAGACGATAAATTTGTCATGGATTTCGTGGCCAGGTGGAATTGGAACCTGATCGAATGGCGGTGGCAGTGTCGTCTTCCCCGGCGTACCGGTCACCAGCACGCCTTTCTTCGATCCGGGCGCGTACAAGTGAGTACCCTTGGGAGAGTCCGAGATGCCGTAGCTGTAAACCGACTCGTTCCCGAAAATCTGGTTAAGTTCGTCGTAAACGGGAGTCTCGTTGTTAATCTGCATGACGGCAAACAGCACGCTGCCATGCGGCGCTTGCCCCTCTTTCTTGATTCTCTGAACAATGTTTCCGAGGATCTTGTCGACATCGCCGGCGGTGTGTGGCGAGAAGGTGATACTCATTTTCGGCACTGAGGGTGACTCGAATGTACTCGGCTTCGTCGCAAGAGTGGTCGAAGCGAACGCGGAGGCTGCGCCTCTGTTAGGTTTTGTACCGTGCTGGTTCAGTATTGTCCAGCTCTGCTCGAACACGTCATGATAAGTAGTGGCCACCGTTGCGTCTGTGAACACCAGAACATGGTTGGCGTTGACGTAAAGCCCATTCACCGAGAAATTCGTGGAGCCGGTAAGCACCTGAGAGGGCTTGCCATTGTTGGATAGGATGAAAACCTTGTCATGCGAAAAGCGATCGAAGCACCCCCGCAAGATGGAAGCTTGCCCTTTGGCGCTTTGCTGGAAGAGTTTCGTGAACTGGTCCTCATGCGGCGTAACCGTCTTTTTGGTTTTGGAGTCCGTATGAGTGACGTGTAACTGGGCGCTGTCTAGGATGATGCGGATCCGGCCCTCGGCAGCTAGTTCGAGAAAGATCTTGACCACATCCGGCTCGTCCAGGTCGTAAGCAAAAACATCAAGCTGTAGCCCCTTGTCGCTCACCACGCTGTTCAGCATCGCCATAATCTGTTGGCGCGCGGTGGAACCCATCCATTCGTAAATCTGCGAATAGGTGACGGCCTGACCATTGTTGGTTCCGGCTTGTGTTGAAGTATCGAACTCTAGCGGCTTATCTGCCGGCTCTATCTTGGTCTGGGCACCGAAATGATGGGCAAAAGCCTCCGATTGCATATAACCACGCGTGAATCCCAGAGCAAGAGAGCTTTTACGAAACGGGCCAACCGGGATAGTCACGATGGCTGTGAGCGAGTCATCCAGCCGCTGCATCGAGTGGTTTGCATCGAAATAACGCGGTGTAACAGAGTAGGTGTACTTGCCGATGGCGGGACTGAGGCCCTGGTGGGCTGTCCCGGTCACATGAACCCATCGGTATTTCTGGATCGGAGCGTTCACCGTTGAATTTGGTTTTTCAGTGGCAACTTGGGCATGGTTACTTGAGTTTTCAAACTGCAGCTCATTCAGCAGATAATAGGCCACCTGTCCCGGCGGCTGGCACTTGACGGTGAACCCCGCCAGGTTCTTGGCAGCCGCGGCACTGTCGAAGTTAAACGCTAAGAGCGTCTTGTTGTCGCCTGCATAGGCTTTCACTTTAAATGCGTTCTTGCTGCCGGTCACGAATGCCAAACCGCACCTCCATTGTCGGGCTGATTCAGAATTCCAAGCGTTGCAACATACTTGGGCTTTCGCTTCCCGCGCGGCTTCGCCAGGTCATCGCTAACTTCGGAGCAAAGCCCTCGGCGGGAAGTGAATACGATCGCGCCCAGTTGGATAGGCGCGTGGATCCACAAGCCCTGAATAAATTGTTTTGACCTGGGAATCGACGGCTAGAAGCCCCCTCGGAACTTGAGCTTGAGCTAAGCTCAACTCTTCCGTCCGCCGAGTTAGCAAACAAAGTATGCCTTTGTTCTCCCGCTGTCAAGATGAGTATCACCCGCAATAGGTGCTGGGTTTGAACTAAGAAGCCTGAGGCAAGACTTACAACGCCTCAGCAATCGCACAATGTATCCCGCGGTTGGTGGTTATTAGGCAATGATGGACCCCTATGGGTATGCCTTCACCCCGAGCCGGCTTGTGGTCCGGAAGTTTCCGGTTGGTCCGTGACTCCAGCGGGAAAGGAGATTGGGATCTCACATCCCACGCGTGGACGCTAGTGAGATGAACGCCAATCTGTTTCCGGTTATAGGGCGCTTCGCCGGTTTTCTTAATGGTCAAAACTGCCCAATGAGAAGAAACTGATCGGAAGGGCGATCGACTTTCTCGGGAAATCAGGAGGAGATGGCGGCAGGAGAATCGCATCTCCACGAGGCCATATCCCCCTTCGATTCCCTACCTGCAGCCGGAAACAAAAATGACGCGGGTCCAAGATTTAGGACCCGCGCCGATAGAAGAGTCAATCGACTTGATAAAACTCGAACAGGCTGATGCAATAGTGCGCAATCAATCTGCTACTTCCGAGGGCGCTCCTCGGCTTTGGGCGCTTCTTTCGCAGGATGAGGAGCAGGCTGCGCACGAGCGGTTGTCGTCGGATGAGGAGCAGGCTGCGCGTGGGGCGCGGCTTCAGCGCGGGGTGCAGTCTGTTGGCGAGGCGCTGGCTGCGCACGAGCTGTAGTCGGCTTGGACTCTGTTGGGCGGGCCTCCCTGGGTTTCGCTGTCTTATTCTCAGCTGCCTTGTTCTCGCTGGTGCGAGTTGCCGCCGCCTTATTTTGGGCTGCCTGGTTCTCGCTCGTGCGAGTCGCAGCTGCTTTATTTTCAGCCGTCTTGTTCTCGTTCGTGCGAGTCGCAGCTGCTTTATTTTCAGCCGTCTTGTTCTCGTTCGTGCGAGTTGCAGCTGCCTTGTTCGCAGCCGCTCTGTTCTCGCTGGTGCGAGTTGCCGCCGCCTTATTTTGGGCTGCCTGGTTCTCGTTCGTGCGAGTCGCAGCTGCCTTATTCTGAGCTGCCTTGTTTTCGTTTGTGCGAGTTGCTGCCGCCTTATTCGCAGCTACCTTGTTCTCGGTCACCTTGTTCTCATTCGTACGAGTTGCAGCCGCCGCCCTATTCCCGGCCGCTTTGTTTTCACCGGTGCGAGTTGCGGTTGCTTTGTTCCCAGCCGCTTTGTTCTCGTTTGTGCGAGTCGAGCGAGTTGCCGTGGTCTTACTCTCAGCAGGCTTGCTCGCGGTCGCCTTGTAAGGCGCTCCCGCCTGCTTGGCCGCTACCACCCCATGGCCGCTAAACTCCGCAGGCTTGGCAGTCGCAGCAATAGCTGGCCGGCCATGATTGACGGATGCCAATAGTGCGTGGTTCTTGCCGGCGGCCTGTTGATGCTCTGACTGAGCCGCTGTTGCCGAAACATGATGCTCATGTGAGGCAGTCTGTTCCGCCGCGGTTGGGCGAGCGCTAACCCCGCCGTTTCCCCCGTTATAGCTCACGTGGTTGTATGTGGTGTTGTTGATGACGGTCTTGTTGTAGACATTGTGAAAACTCGAGCCGCTAATGTTATTCACGGAGCGGTTGTAGTAGAAGCCTCCGTTATTCCAATATCCGCCTTGATAACCGAGACCACCGTAGCCGAAGCCGTAGTTGACGCCGCCGTAAAAGCCGACATTCGTACCCCAGTAGCCTTCATTCCAGGAAAAGGCGTTGTCGTTCCAACCCCAGTAACCGGGCGTCCAGAGAAAACCAACTTCGGGAGCCATCACCCACGTACCCGGCACCCAAAAGTAGCCGTCCTCTCCATAAGCCCAGTAGCCGGGCGTCCACATATAGCCGTCAGCTGGGGCCATCGGTTGGACGTAGATTGGCAGCGCGGGCGGAGCGATTGTGATGGCCACGCCGAACTGTGCAAACGAGGCAGCCGGTACGGCCAGGATCAGAACTGCTAGCAACAGCAAACGAATAGTACGCATTTGAATTACCTTTCCAGCTCATCCTTCGATTGCCCGGGACGACCTTATCACTGCGGGCTGCGTGGAGTAAGAGGCGACGCCTCAAGCGTCATAGACAAGAATTGCATGGACCTAATGTCACGTCTGAGCACTACGGCTCACTTTCTTGGAAAGTCGCAATATAAAGATGCCCAGCAAATTTCCGAGATCGGCGTGGCTGGGTGCCGTGAAGAAAAACGGCGCGAGTCCGTTGGGTGGACCCGCGCCGAGCGTTCTTTTTCGATCTTCCTTTCTCGATGGTTGTTTCCCGGTCTTGAGTTTCTAAGCTGCGCCCTTTTCCCCGGCTGCTTGCGTCGATGCTGGCGTCACCAGGCTGCCACACTGCTCGGCATGCAGTTTCGCCGCCTCGGCGGCGTGATGAACCGCAAGCTGACCGTGCCCGTGAGCCAGATATGCGTGATGCGCTTCCTTTTCGTGCTCCTCTGCCCGGTTGTATTTCGCTGCCTCGTTGTAATGGTAGGACGCTTTCTCATGATTACGAGCGGCGTGATGATAATGCTCCCAGGTTTTTGACACGTGGTTCTCCTTTGGTGGAAAGAGACGCTCGTAAGGGCCGATGCGGTTGAACGACCAACAGTCATCGATCAGTGTGCAAGTCCTACTTCTGATCGTTCCGGTTAGTCTTCTCTTCAGCTTTCTCTGCGGCTCTGGCTTGGACCTTTGCTCCGTGAACTTCCGCAAGAAATGGCTGAGCTACAGCCGGAACCGGTACTTGGCCCGAGAGTAGCGCACGAGTGGTGACGTCGGGTCCATAGATTGCGCCCCGAGAATCATTATCCTGGCGGAGCGACGCACCCTTCAGCGTCAGCCCGGCGAACAGGCCCTTGGCGCGGGAGTAGGTCAGGATCTCCGTATCCAGCTTCCAATCCGTGCCGGCTTCGGCATGCCGTCCAACCGGACCCGCAGCCGCGGAAGCATCCCCTCCAACTTGAAAATTACTATCGAGCAGCCTCTGCATGGCTTTTTCATTCTGAAAGATCATGACAACATCGACTGCTTCCACGCCGATCTGCAATCCCCAGCTTCCACCCGAAATCGTGATGAACGCCGGCGCGCTCCAGCCATCCGCCGTGCGGCAAGTGGCTACGCCTTTGCCGCCCTCGGCGCCAAAAACAAACCCACCTTTAACCATGTGCGGTATAACCGCCACGCACTTTGCATGCTCCAATACTTCTTCCGGGATTCCCTTATCAGGCATCCCCATAATTTCGTGCAACACTGTGGTGGCGTTGTCCAGCCGGGCCGTGGCATCTTCTCGCGCCGACGCCGCCCAGCTCAACGTACCGAGACTCAACATCGCAAATACGAACATTATCTTTTTCATTGAACATCCTCTTTTCTGTAGCCTCTGCGCCCCCCTGTCCAGCATCGTGCCGTGTCTGGCAAACGAATCGGGTTAGAAATTCAGACGCAACAAGGTCAGCTCGAACCTTAGCAGTCAGGACCAAAGCGGTCTGAGCAATAACGCTCACCGCGCAGCGACATGGAATTGCCCGACAAATTGGCCTGAGGTTCGTTCGACAGGTGGTCAATTCTGCTCAGACGTCGGGCAGTCGAGAGACTAAAAAAGTGGCAGCCTCAGAATGATTTCGAAGAGCCACGAACCTGGCCTTCGCCAGAAAAACGCCAACCACCCAGGGCAGACATATCATCCAAGTCGGCGAACCGGAGATCACTAAGTGGAGATCGTCAAATGAAGATGCTCAGATATCGACACGTTCCCATAATTCTGCTGCTGGCTGGGCTCGCGGGCTGCAATCAGCAACAAAGCACGCAGGAATTGAAAGAGAAAACCGCGCAAGCAACCGCGGAGGTAAAGCACGATGCGGAAGCCATGGCGGCAGGCATACGGGAGGGCTGGAGCCGCGACAAACCACTCGATTTGAACACTGCCACCAAAGAGCAGTTGCTGAGCCTGCCGGGCGTAACCGGGCCAGAAGCGAACCGCGTGATTGCAGGGCGTCCCTATGCCGCGCCCGGTGATGTGGTGACGCGGCGCATCATGCCGAAGACTGAGTACGACAAAATCGCAGACCGGGTCACAGCCAAGAACTGACGTGAAATGAGCGCTCCCAAGTCCGCCTCTTTGCGTCGGTGATTTCTCCTCGTTCTTGCAGACGTGAGCGGTGTTGCACAGACGCGTTGGATCGCGGCCTGATAATTTTGCGTTGCATTGTTATCAAAGTAATCAACCGAAGAAGTCACATTCGTTCGTTCCGCGAGGCGCCATGAAATTCAAACTCACGAACCTGTTCTGTCTTGTTGCGGTCTTGGCCATTCTTCTTGGTGCATCCATTGCGATCGCAGCCAAGCGTCCGGCTCCGCCAGTTCGGGCAGTCGGGCTGGCAGAGCTTGAAATGCAGGTTCTTCTCGATCGAGCCAACTTCTCACCAGGACAGATCGACGACGAAAACGGAAAAAACAGCCACCAGGCCCTGGCAGCGTTCGAAGCTGCGCGTGGGATTGCTCCAGGTGCGCGGAGCCGCAAGGCCGCGCTCGCGGCGCTCGGCGCTGGTTCTGTGAAATCGGTTGTCTCCTACACCATCACCGCCGAGGACGCCGCCGGGCCGTTCATCAAGACGATTCCGGAAGACGCGACGGAACAGTCGAAACTACCGGGCCTTTACTACACATCCGTGCTGGAAGAGCTCGGCGCGAGATTCCACTCGGCACCTTCGCTGCTCAAGCGCTTGAACTCCCGCGCTCGGTTCACTGCGGGAGAGCGCATCCGTGTCCCCAACGTGTTGCGCGCCGAACTAGTGGAGCCCGACGTTGAGCAGGCCGCGGTGGTACACGGCAAAAGCGCGCCCAACGCGGGCCGGGATAGCAAGCCTGCAACAGCGCGGGTTCGGGCTGTCAAGGTGGTCGTCTCGAAAAAGGCATCGGTCCTGATGGTGTATGACCGGGACGGCAAGGTCATTTTTTACGCCCCGGTCACGAGCGGCAGCCAACACGACCCGCTCCCGTTGGGGAATTGGGCGATCACAGATGTTGTACGAAATCCGACCTACAACTACAACCCAGACTTGTTCTGGGACGCCAATCCCGCAAATGCCAAAGTCAAAATCGCAGCGGGTCCAAACAATCCAGTGGGTGTTGTCTGGATGGGGATCAACGTACCGCATTACGGGATCCACGGCACTCCCGAAGCAGAGGAGATCGGCCATTCCCAGTCTCACGGGTGCGTGCGGATGACCAACTGGGACGCCAGCAGAGTCGCCGACCTGGTCAAAGATGGGACGCCAGTAGTATTCGAGGAATGAGAAAGCAAAAGCGAAGATCCGACCGCCCCAGGATCGTCGTGGCCCGCATCGGAGTATGTTCCTCGACGCGATTACGATTGCGCCCGCTTCACCGCGGCTACCAGACTAGGATATGGGTTCACGGCCTTCCCCTTCCACCAAAGCCTTTCCGGCGACAACTCAAAAATCGCAAAGTGCAAGTGTGGCGTGGCGGAATCGGCATTCCCCGTCGATCCCACGAACCCGATGACGTCCCCCCGCTCGACCCGCATCCCCTCCTGCAAGCCTTTCGCGTATCCTTCCAGGTGCGCGTAGTAGTAGCAATACACCCCCACGTCATCGAACTGGTAGATCGTGTTGCCGCCTGGTTTGCTGAGAAAGAGTTTGCGGATGGTTCCGGATACCACCGCATGCACGGGCGTTCCTCTCGGCTCCAGAATGTCGATTGCTTCATGCAGATGTCCGTTGTGAACTTCTGCGAACGAGTCGTGCAGGTTGGCGAGGGCCAGTCCGCGAATGGGCGGAGCCATTTCGAGCATGGAAGAGGGCGCGCCAGCGACAAGAAATAGTGGGAAAAGCACAGCGATGTAAATCCAGAGCCTCAAGTTATTCCTCCTGAACGCTGTGCCGGATATGCTTTGGATCGGGGGGATTCATTGGGCTCTTTCGAGAGGCCTGATCGAGGCTAAAGTCGGCGGGACAGTCCGAGCCCGCCTCTTTGCCGGCTTTCGCAGTGTCCGGCCCCATCGCCGCGAACCATCGGCCCAGGTGATGCCTGCCGAAGGTTTATCTTGAGTCGTCGCGTCGCCAGAATCCCCGCGATTCTCTGGTCTGACTCCGAGCTTGCCGGCAGTCTGCACATCCAGCTGTCCTGTGACTGGCAGATTCTCATCCTTCTGAAATCCGCGGATGCTGGCCCGCGTCCGCAGACCCAGCACGCCATCGACCTTGCCACGATAGTGTCCTTTGTCCTGTAGAGTCTGCTGCATCTCCTTGACATCGTCCCCCTCTGTTTTCCCGGGCATTTCGCTGCTGAGACAGGTTCCCCTATCCAGCGGCATTGAGTGTGGTCCCGAGGTCCACGGCGTCATCAGTAGGAAGACAATCCCAGAGCAAACAATTCTGCTGGCGAAAAACATTCCTTTTCCTCGATTTTATAAAGAGACGATCTAATGCACTGCCTGGGCGCGCACTTTCCCTGTGCCTTCAACGGCGCGCTTGGCATCTGTGCTCGAACCAGTTCCAGGGGGGTAGGTCAGGCCGTCTGGTTTGGCGGGAGACCTGGCCCTCCTGAGGCACCATTAAGATTCGCTCATCTCCTCTGCGAATACTGTGCTGAATGGCTCAGAAGGGTCTTATTCATTCACCGCTCAGGCGGTTGGCGAGACGCCGTGCAGAGTTCAGCTATTGGTGGGGTGGGAATGTCACGGGCAAGCTCACGCTCGTCACTCGCCAGCCGTGCGTGCGGTAGGCCTATTACTCAGCGGCCGGTGTATTCTTGGGCGGGTCGGCGCGCCAAACGTACAGGAATTTCTCGTCGCTCGATGTGACCACGGGGATGTTTTTCTCTCGGGTTACGCGGTTCAAGGCAGATCGAAGATTTTGCATCTTCTCTCCGTTTAAACTACTCAGCGGAATCTTGACCGCTTGCTGGGCTTTCAATTTTGACAGGTCCGCCAAAATATCCGCTACCGCCTTCCGATGTTTTCCCTTACGCCCCTGCGGAACGTCGGAGCGATTCACCGCTGCATAGTAAGTATCGTTTCTATTTCCGTTCCGTCCCATCGTGGGCCCCCCCTGCGCGTAGCGTACCCGTAGGCGCACGAATCGTACCGCAAAGAATCGTATCCTGCAACTAAAAATCTATGCGAGTCCTAACGATCGCAGCAGACCCCCCCTCGGCGTACGCTAACCCTTACATTGTCAAGGAGATGCTGCATCTGCGTTGCACTAAGACCTACTAAGACTCAACCAGTACGAAAGGAACAGGGCTACAGTGATCTCACCGGGCGCCCGACTACGAAAGAGAGCGCCAAAACTTAGCAATCGCCCTGGGACTTCGAAGAGCGAGAGATCACAAACATGGCCCGGATTGCAGTGGTTAAGAAAGAGCGCGAGTTCGACCCCACATTTTCCTCGCGACGATCGGCGATGGCAGGAAGTTTGTGGCGATTCTGAAAAAGCAAAGGATTTACACACAAGGGGACCCGGCGGATGCTGTCTTCTATATTCAAAAAGGCAAAGTGAGGCTCACGGTAGTGTCCAAGTCGGGCAAGGAAGCGACGATCGGCATAGTCAGCGAGAGAAACTTTTTTGGTGAGGGAGCGCTGGCCGGGCAGCTCCTGCGCATGGGGTCCGCCGCGGCCATGACCGACTGCGAGCTGCTGCGGGTGGACAAGAAGGTGATGATGAGTGTGCTTCACCGCGAACACGCGTTTTCCGACATGTTTGTCGCGTACTTGCTGGCGCGCAATATCCGCTACGAAGATGACCTCGTCGACCAGCTGTTCAATTCCAGTGAAAAAAGACTCGCCCGGATTCTGCTGCTGCTGGCTCATTTCGGCAAGGAGACTATTCCCGATGCCGTTGTGCCCCAGGTCAGTCAGGAAACTCTGGCCGAGATGATTGGCACGACCCGCTCGCGGGTTAGCTTCTTCATGAACCGGTTCAGAAAACTGGGCTTTATTCATTACAACGGCGGTCTGAAGGTACACAGCTCTCTGCTCAATGTCGTTCTGCACGATTAGGACCTCTCCACCAAAGAAAACTGGGTGAGCAATTTTGGACAGCCGTCAGGGGCCATCAGCGTTGACGATGGATCTGTTTGAGGTGAACCATGCCCCCGACCGTTTATCCGGAACTTTCCGGCGGAGTAGTTCTCTGCATCGACGATAACCAAGACGTGCTGGAATGCGAGAAGGCATTCCTCGAAACTTTTGGGTATACCGTTCTGACGGCTTCCAGCGGGGGCAAGGGACTGGAGCTTGCTTCCATCCATTTGGTTGACGTTGTAATTCTTGACTACTTCATGCCCAGGATGAAAGGTCAAGAAGTCGCAATGGAACTGAGGCGGCTCAGGCCGCAAGCGCCCATCATTCTGCTCACCGAAGGACAGAGTGTTCCGGAGCGGGCGTTGAGTCTGGTAGACGCTTTCGTAGCCAAGGATCGTCTGGCCAGCCAGTTGTTGCCCACGATTGAATACTTGCACGGATCCGGACGGATCCCGCCGCCCTCGTATGACGCATAAACGCTGAAAGCGGACGGGAGCCGGCTCAGGCTGAAAGGAAGCGCTGATCGGACTTGCCCCTGCCTTCGACTATGGTGTGGTGATTGTCGATCGTGATCTTCGCCGCCTGACCAAGGTCGGACACCTGCAAGTCCTTCAGTTCGATCTGGAGATCCCGTGTAATTGCCGTTCCACCTGTAAGGAGGGCAATGCCTTGCAACAGGCTCGTACGTCGATCCGGAACGCCGGGCATCCTGACCGCCGCAACCTGCAGCGGGCCACACAGTTTGTTTACGACGAGAGCGGCCAGCACCTCATCCCCAACATCTCCTGCAATTATGAGCAGCGGCTTGCCGGTGCCGCTGATCTGCTCCAGTAGCGGGAGCAGATCCTGCCTGGAATTGATCTTCTTTTCGTGAATGAGAATGTAGGCATTCTCAAAGGCAACTTCCATGCGCTCTGGGTCAGTGATGAAATACGGTGACAGATATCCAGACTCGAATTCCATGCAGCCGGCCTGGGGTTTTCCGCCGGGACCGTTTGAAAGTCTGGTGGTGTCGCGGAGGGTGGCGGATTCTTCGGCTCGAGCCGAAATGCAGTCGTCCAGCGTAGCGCGTTTAGCAGTCATGCGTAAATAAACCTCATCAGACGTGCCGCACTGCACGGCATTCCGGAAAAAGACAGGCAATTCTTGGTGTTGGCAATTTCCGAAACCCGTCTTGGGTTTGGCTCCGTGAGTTGCCGTAGGCGTAGCGTGAGCTACTTTCGTTTGATCATCCAGCCGAGGAGCGCTCCTGCGGTAAAGCCCATGGCAAACGTGGTCGCAACCGTTAGCACCGGGTGTCGCTGGATGCGCTGAGTTGTGTCATTCAGGAATTCTTCCGCAGCATCGCCACCCTGTTTTGCGGCGCGCCTCACTACTCCGACTCCGTCCTCGATTGCATCGGCGACCGCACTCGTTGCACGGGACGCCTGGCGAGCTGACTCGGCGATATGTTCGGCCGTTCTGTCCATTACTGTTTGTGACATTGCATCCTCCTGGTGTTTTTCTGTTGCATCGATCGAGCAGCCTGGAATCCGACTCTCGTTGCGGAGATTTTGTGCCCTGTCGGGTGGCGAAAAAGGCCGAACTCCCTGAGAGTCCGGCCTGAGGCACGTTTACCTAAGCCCAGCATCCTAGCCCAGTCTTGAGTAGCCGACATGGCGGATGTTCCGCCGCTTACCCATCACCGCGCTCTGATCTACACCCTGTAAGTACACTACCCGTTACCACTCTGAATGACTGTTCTTTTTTATACAGTTCTGGAAATAGAAGCTGAGCATACTCTAATCATTCGTGACGAGAGGCTGTGCCGTATGACTCCGACCGGACCAACCGTTACTTATAGGGTTTTGCTCGTAGATGACGATGATGCCGTTCGCGGCATGATGAACGCGACTCTTGAACACAAGGGATTCGAAGTAGTGGCAGCCGCCAGCGTGACAGAAGCTTTGCGACACATCGCTACCCAAAGCTTCGATGCGCTCATCACGGACCTGCACATGCCGAATCCTGGCGACGGATTTACGGTGGTTACGGCGATGCGCCACTCCCAGCCGAATGCACTCACGCTGCTGGTCAGCGGCTACCCTGACGTACAGGGCGCCATGGCCGCGATCGTATTGGAAGCGGACGAAATCATGGTGAAACCGTTCGAGATCGGGAAACTCACCGATCTCATCCGCGAAAAGATTCTGAACCGCAAACCTGCTGCCCGGATGGAAAAGGAGCGAGTAGGCACGATACTGCGGCGTTGTATTGCCAGTGTCGTCGAAAATTGGTTGGCGCGGGCAAAACAGAGCAAGGAACTGAACCACGTTCTGCTGAGCGACGACGAGCGCACCGGACATCTCCCCAAACTCGTCGAAGACCTGGTGGTCCGGCTCAGCAAACCCAGCGCCACCGCTAAGGACAGCGATGCTGTTTGTTCACCCGCAGCGGCAGCCCATGGCAAGTTGCGCTACAAACAAGGCTACACCCCCGCGATGCTCGTGCACGAATCGCGAATATTGCAGGTGACGCTCTTTGGCACGTTGCAGAGCAATCTGAGCTTTTTGGATTTCAGCCTGCTCTTGCCCGATGTCATGACGATCGCGGACGAAGTGGACGCGCAATTGACCCAGTCGATGGATAGCTACATTGATGCCATGCGGGCGCCCGCAGCAGCGTAGCTATCGCCATCGCGAGAGCTATGCCGGGCCGTCCTCAGGCGTTCGGCCGCCCACTACTGTGGTGTCGACGCTGCGCTCGTAGATGCCCGAACTGATTGAGTTGAGGTTGTTTCGGGTGAGGCACTGGACTGCGTCTGCTTGTTTGGCGGAATTTCGGTCCCGGCTGGATAAATGAAAATCTGCACCGAGCCCCATCCCGCGTCAGAATTGGTGTCTGCCTGCTTCCCCATCCCGAGAGTTCTAAGCTGACTATCGTCAAATCCGAAGTTCTCAACCAGATACTCGCGGACAACCATGGCTCGGGCTTGCGTTAATACCAAGTCCTTCTGGGCGTCGCCTTCCATGCCCGCCGAAACCACGACCACGGCAAAACCAAACTGGTTATTGGCCAGAAACGTGCCGCCGGCGGTTAGCGATTTCTGATTCTTCAGCTTGGCCGAATCCTGCTTATCGAAAAGCTGCTTCGCTGAGTAGGTAAATTGCTTTGTCGGAGTGCCTTGTGGCAGCCGATCGATCTCATTCTTTGCCAACTCGGCAGAATCTTCGTAACCGCGGCTTTTGAAATACCCGCGCAGCAAGAAATTGTGTTTCAAGGCTTCCATGTTCTCCTGGAAGTCGGTAACCCCGGTTTGCGCCTGGGCCATCGTGTCACGCATAGTGCTCGACGTCTGTTCGAGATTTGTGTACAGCGCTTTATCGTTGACCAGCGCTCCGGCAGTTCCTTGCCCCCTGTCAATCTTGGCGCTGATCGAGTCTAGATTCGCCGTCGCCCGCGTGGCGTTCTGGATGGCTTGCTGGCTGCTGTCCAGAATGTCGCTCGTCTTCTGGAACAGATCTGCCATTTCGAGAGGCTTCTGGCTGGCGATGAGATCCCCATCCCGCACGTCGCCCGATCCAGCCGATCCAAACGAGATCGCCAGAAACTGGTCGCCCAACAAACCCTCCGTTTCGATTGTGGCCACCGAGTCTTGCTTGATGATCTCGTGCGTCGATTTGCCGACATCCATGATGACCGTGACTTTTTCGCCCGGCTTGTGTGGCAGCATGATGTTGCGGATTGTACCGCTGTGAACGCCGCCCACCCGCACATCGCCCCCAGCATCCAGGCCCACCACATTGTCGAATTGTGCTTTCAATTGATACGTCGAGCTGAAAAGATACTGCTTGCCTCCGATGATGAAGACACCGACGGCCAGAATTGCGAGTGTTCCAACGATGAATGCCCCTAACCGCGCCGCTCTCGACATGTGTCCTCCTACGAATGCTTTAGAAATTCCCTGACAAACTCGATCTCACTCTTCTGAAGTTCTTCAAAGTTGCCTTCGATCACTACATCTCCTTCGTTGAGCAGGGCCAACCGGTCCGCAATCGTTTTCGCGCTGTGCAGATCGTGAGTTACCACGATGGATGCCATGTGATGTTCTGCCTGGAGCTTGAGGACCAGATCATCAATCTCCGCAGAGCTGATGGGGTCAAGACCGGCGGTGGGCTCGTCCAGCAGCAGAATGTCTGGCTTCAAAGCGAGTGCACGTGCCAGTCCTACTCGTTTCTGCATGCCACCAGAAATGTCGGAAGGCATCTTCTCAAAGCCGCCTTCCATGCCCACCTCCGCCAATAGTTCGAGGACTCGATCTCGCCGCTCAGACTTGGACATGTCTTTTCTATGGTGCTGCAGCGGAAATGCTACGTTTTGCTCGACGGTGAGCGAGTCGTAGAGCGCGGCGTGTTGAAACAGAAAACCCATCTTCTTCCTGATTTCCCCGAGCTTGTCCAGAGTCAGGCCGGCAATGTCTTGCCCGTGGATGCGAACCGATCCTGAGTCAGGTTTCTCCAGTCCGACGATGAGCCTCAGCAATACGCTCTTGCCGGTGCCGCTGCGCCCCAGCACCGCAAGGGTCTCGCCGCGCTTCACAGCCAGGCTGATCCCCTTCAAGACCGGTTGACTTCCAAAGGATTTATGCAGGCCCTCGACGGCGACAACGGATGCGCTGCCGTCTTCCTCGGCCTTTCCTTGGTCAATCGCGGTCTGCGTCGCAACTTGCTCGATTGTGTCCATGCTTGTTTCGCCAGCTTCTGATCCATTGCTTCCGACAAAATCGCTTACGGGAAGAATATGATGATGAGTTTTACCAGCACCACATCGGCCAGGATCACGAATAGTGAGGACAAGACCACCGAGTTCGTGGCTGCACGGCCCACACCGGCGGCGCCTCCCTGGGTCCGCATTCCCTGAAAACTAGCGATCAGCCCAATGATCAGGCCAAACACAGCCGTCTTGAACGTCGGGGGCAGGAGGTCGTGGAAACTGGCGCCATTAAAACCGGTATTGATGAATTGATGCAACGAAATTGGCGCAGCCAGCGCCTGCGTGACCCAGCCCATGAACAGGCCGCAAGCGTCGCCAGCCAAGGTCAGCAGCGGCAGCATCAGGATGCAAGCCAGGATACGGGTCGCCGCCAGCAGCCGATATGGATTTACGGCAGATGCCTCAATGGCATCGATCTGCTCGGTGACCTTCATCGACGCGAGCTCCGCGCCAATGCCCGCTCCCACTCGACCACTCACTACCAGGCCGGTGATGATCGGTCCGGTCTCATGGATCACAGAGAACACGATGGCGGCGGGAAGCAACGATTTCGCGCCAAATCGAGTCAGACTGTAACGGGCTTCCAGCGAGAGCACCACACCGGTTGCAGCGCCCGCCAAAGCGACCAGCGGCAGGGACTTGGATCCGATTTCGTCGAGTTGCAGAAAGAGTTCGCGAAATTCAAACGGCGGCGTCACAGCCGCGCGCACAACTCGCCAGAAAAATACGCCCAGGTCGCCGAACCATTCGAAGAACTCGTTGATGAATCCCTTGGAGGAATTCGTCGAGGATGGCACGGGTAAGACCCTTCGCCCTGGACTGGGGGAGCGAATGACTCCGACCGCCGTTGAATACTCGCTGCTCATGAATTTGATCCCGGATCTGGCGCTCCATACCCATTGGACAGGTGCATGCGAGAAAGAAGGGAGTGAGGTCCGCTGTAGAAAAACTCCAGGGCGATGTTTCCACCCACATATCTCAGCATGGTGTAGTTACCCATCCGGAAGGGCGTCCTTGCCGCCGTCTCTTCCTATACGGTCAGAGGACACGTTCCATGGTCGCACTGGCACGCAATCTCGACTTCACCGGATCCCGCTTCCTTACAGGCTTGACCGCAGTACTTATCATCCGGCCGCGCCACGCACTTGCATGGAAGGTGTGCACATTTAGTCTGCTGAGTTGTCGTCATCGTGGTTCTCCTTTGTGAAATACGGTTCTTAAAGCGTTGTGGTTGCCGGCGCGCCTGGTCGTTTCAGAAATCGATCTGCAAGCCCTACGAGAATTGCGATCGGCAGTCGCACCGTGCGGACCACGGGATCGCCTCCGCTGGTCGCTTGGACTGCGATGCAATCCCCTTCATCAAAAGGATCGGAAACAATCTCAAAGCGCTCGCCATACATTTTTATTTGCTTGGACGCTGTGAAACCGAGATCCCTGATCTTTGCGCAGCGATCGGAGCAAGTTCCCATTGTGTTCCGTCCTTCACTCCGGCACCGTTTGTGCCGTAGCCTGTTTTGCCGGCCAGGGTACTTTGTCTATTCGCCGACCGCTTTTTCAACACGACCGACCAGGTTTTGAACCTTGCCGGCTTTCTTTTCCGCATTCCCTGAGACTTCCAGATCGGCATCGTTCGTCGCCTTTCCGGCCTCCTCTTTGATCTTTCCTTTTACTTCATGAAGCTTGCCCTCAGTCCGGTCTTGCGTACTTGGTTTCATCATTTGTCCCTTTCTTCGGTTCAATGGCTACGCGACTTCTTTTCTTTCCACAACCGTTGGCACCAGCACCAGTTCCTCAAACAGCGAGCGGTAGTGAATCATCGCTGTTCTGAGATCTTCGGTGGTTGCTCCCTCTTTTCCAGAACGGAGCGCAATCTCGTGGGCCGACCGGTAGTTTTCGACGACCCGAGGATGGTCGACCGAAATGTCGGCGGCACGTTGTTCGAAATCGGCTACGGGATAGCCGCGAACCTTCATTACAGAACACACCAGGTCGTCCGCTTCCGCGACGGCCCCCTTCGGGGAATCGACAAAGCGGGACTGCACGGCCTGCCACTGCTTTGAATACCGCTCATGTTCCATCGCATCAAGATCGCGAATGTTGAGCTTGTCCACTCGCTTCTCGCGATCCGCCAATTTCGCTTCTGCTTTTGACCCATGCGCCAGCACGGCGCGGTCATACTCGGGCCCAAACTTCTGCCGCAGGTCCGCCGTCGTACTCCTGCGTTGTCGTACGTACAGCCAGATACCGACTGCGACGATCACAATCACAGCGGCGGCGAGAGCAATGATCCACGGATTCATCAAATTCAAATTCATTGAAACCTCCACAAAACCAACTTTTGTTTCACGAGATTCGCTTTCTCGTGGAAACCCTGTTGAGTCGCAAGTATCAAACTTCCGCATTCGGAATACTGAGCACAATTGACCGTCTTGCAAGGGAAGAGTGCGTTGGCAAAAGGATCATGTCGCAGTAGCGGAAAATAAGGGTCATCGGAGTTCGTCGCCGTAGTAAAGTGAGCGATTCTGCTCAGCGCCGTCCGGGGAAATGAGCGATTCTAGGCTTCTCCCGGATTCAATTCAGATCCGATCAAAGGAAAATTATGAAAACGGCTAAGTTGTTACTTACCCTGCTCAGCCTGCTCGTACTCGGGGGCATGTTGGGCTGCTCAAGGGCCTCCGCAAAGTCACCCGACGTTTCGGACAGCATCCGCAAGTCGCTCGATCAAGCAGGACTCAAAGATGTTTCTGTCAGTCAGGATCGGGACAAGGGCATCGTGACTCTCGGCGGGCAAGTCGCCAGTGAAAACGACAAGGCCCAAGCGGAATCCCTGGCAAAGTCGTTCGCGGGGGCGCAGGTTGTCGCGGACCAGATTGCGGTGATTCCGGTGGGCGGGGAAAGGGCGGCCAAAGCCGTGAACTCCGACCTGGACCAGGGCATCGAGAACAATCTGGACGCTGCGCTGATCCAGAACAAGATGCACGACAACGTGAAATACGAAGTGAAGAGTGGAGTAGTCACCCTAACCGGAGAGGTGAACTCGGAAGACACGCGCTCACGCGCCGCGAACGTGGCGTCCGGCGTGCCCAACGTTCAGCAGGTGGTGAACGATCTTCAGGTCAAGAATCAGAAAGCCAGTTCGTCACAGTAGCGACGCGGTAGATCGAGGGCTGGGGACAGCGGGGTTCTGCTCAGCAACGCGACAAATGATCCAGCAGGCTCTTAGGCCCAAGCCGTAACAGTGAACTTGAAAAGGGAGATGCCATGTCCTTCGGAATTTACGCGGTTGGGTTCGCGATCATGATCTGCGGACTGATGTACGGAGCGCACTTGATGCACATGCCTGCACACTGGATCGTCGTGGGCGGAGTCGTACTGTTGGGAGTTGGGATTCTGTCCGGAGTCAAGGCGACGCGCCAGAAAGATCCGCCGCAGTAAGAGGTATTGTCAGAAACTGAATCCGATGTTGATCGGGTTGCGCGAGGAGCGTCGTCAAGGGATAGCAACCCCTCCGAGACTCTCCGCGTGCTCTGGTCGCGACGAAAATAGGCCCGCTCTTCGGACCAGGTCCAGCAAATGCCTGACTTGCTCAAGACCGTGCTCTTTGTAAGATTGGCGGCGCTAATCGTGGAGAACCTAATCGTGGAGGACAATGTTTAGAAGTGAACTGTGAACTTGCAGTCCGTCCCCGCCGTAGTCGAGGAAGCCTAACTCTCTGAAGCGGTTCATGAAGAAGCTAACCCGCGAGCGGGTGGTGCCGATCATCTCTGCCAGCGTCTCCTGGCTGATCTTCGGGATGACAGCCTCAGGCACGCCCTCTTTGCCGAAGTGAGCCAGCAAAAGCAGAAGCCGAGCCAGCCTCTTTTCGCTGGAGTTGAAGAGTTGATCCACCAGATCCTCTTCGTATCGAATGTTCCGCGCCAGCAGATACGTTACGAATAGATCGGAGAATGTGTGCTCCCGGTGCAGCGCCAGCATCATTGCCTTTTTGTCAATGCGCAGAAGCTCGCAGTCCGTCATTGCGGTCGCAGACCCCATCCGCAAAGACTGTCCAGCCAGGCAGCCCTCTCCGAAAAACTTCCCCTCGCTCAATATGCCCAGCGTGGCTTCTTTGCCAATCTTGGACACGACCGTAAGTCGAACCTTGCCCTCTTGGATGTAGAAGACGGCGTCCGCCGCATCCCCCTGCGTGAAGATCGATTGTTTCTTGGGAACAGCCACAACTTTCCTGCCCTCACCGATGGTGGCAAGGAACTCCTTCGGATCGAATTGGCTATTGTTCTTCGGCAATATGGCTAGAGCCGCCAAGGAAGGTACACCTTCCACAGATTGTGCCAGAACGACAATCAGCGAAAATGTTCAATTTTGCTCACAATCAGGAAAAAACGGCCGCGCACTCAAAAGTCAACCTCGCACGCAGGCAACCCATTGAGAATGAGCAATATTGAACATTTTTGTGGGACGAGAATGCCGCATTATGTGCGAATGAAGTCGAAAGAACTCACACTGAAACAGATATTGTCCGTGCGTTGTATGACTTGTGGCGCGGCTGTCGGGGAAGCTTGTGAACTGCACACAGGCGCCCCGCGCACCGAGCCACACCGAGACCGGAAGCTCTCCGCTGCCGAAGCTGTTGAAAACGAAACCGGCAAAGGGTAACAGTCGGAAAGGCGTGTTTACGCGGGCATATCTCTCGGGGGATTTTGTTTGCCCAAACCGCGACCACTTATCGGTCCAGCAGCACTCCCATCTCGTCATCCTCACCGTAGGCCCTTACGTACTGGGCCTTCCGAATTGTTCCTGGACCGTTTGGCCCCATCTCGTAATAGACCGGCGCCTCTGGCGGGAACTTTTTCAAAGCTTCTATCAGTTCTTTCACGGTCCATGCTTGGCTTGCCATTATCCCTCCGCTGACGCGGCCAGAGTCAGGTTTCGTACCCGGGGATCAACGTCCCGGGCTGCTGGCTGCTAGCAGCACGGGCGCCACGCTTAGCGTTGGCGCCCGGCGAGGTTGTCTGGTGGGCATGGCTCAAATGCGCCCGATAGCCAGAAGTATGACGACCACAACAAGAACAAGCCCTAAGCCGCCGGTCGGCGCATAGCCCCAATCCCGGCTGTATCCCCACCGGGGCAAGGCGCCGAAAAGCGCCAGAATCAGAATTACGATCAAGATAGTTCCAAGCATGTGTTGTGCTCCCTTTTTCCGTGACAATTCACTTCTAGGTTATAGGCGTTCCGCCAGAGGTTTTGATGGTCAAAACTGCTCAATGAAGAAAGAAGGATTGACAGGGGCGATCAACTGTCTCCCGGAAGGGGGTGAGCGAGACGGATGGCAGCGTCAGGTGTGTGCGCGGCGCAAACAACCTTACGGTCAATATTGACCAGTAATCGGTTTGCCAATCCTCCATACTGGCCGTCGAACAACTTTCCACGGTTCTGAAAAAAGCAAGCCGGACTCTCCGGCTGTAGATCTCTTGTGAAGCCGACAGCATAAAGAGCTCTTGTTGCACCACCATCACCGGGCGAGTTTGTCGGAGAAAAACTACAGGAGAGATCATGAAACTACTTAAAGGGCTAGGAATCGCACTGTGCCTCGCTGTTCTCTGTGTACTCGTCGTGCCCACCGCGACGGCGGATGACTGGAACCGGAAGACCGTGATCACGTTCAGCGGTCCCGTCGAAGTTCCAGGCGTGGGCCAACATAACTTGCCGGCCGGCACCTATGTCTTCAAGATTCTGAATTCACAATCCGACCGTCACATCGTCCAGATTTTCAATCAAGACGAAACTCAGGTGCTCACAACCATCCTCGCAATTCCAAACTACCGCTTGAAGACGACGGACAAGACGACAATTACGTTCCGCGAGCGGCCCGCCGGAGAGCCTGAGGCTTTGAGGGCATGGTTCTACCCCGGGCGTCAGTGGGGCGAGGAATTCGTTTATGCCAAGCCGCGAGCCATCGAGTTGGCCAAGGAAATTAACCAGCCCGTGCTCGCAACCTCAATCGAACTGGACACTGCACCCGTCGAGGCCCTGAAAACGGCGCCTGTCGAGGCCGTTGCCCCTACCGGAGAGCCAGTCGAACTAGCACAGGTTGTTGAAGCGCCCCCTGCGGATGCTGCTGAACCAACGACTGTGGCGGCCGCCGATCCTCTACCTGCCACGGCCAGCCCGCTTCCGTTGATTGCCCTGTTTGGGCTGCTGACGATTGGCGCCGGCTTTGCGCTCTCAGCTTTCTCGAAGCGAAGCGTTTGATCATATCAGCGGGTGGATTACCCTCGGAAGATCCATCCGTGCCAGTTGACCGGAATAGCCGGAAGGCGCGAACTATTGCGCCTGTCCGGTTATTCCGGGCACTCCATCAGGTGAGCTGAAAGAAATACCGATGCCTGAGCGCTACTTAGTCGCGGCGCCGCCACGAAGTAAACCGAGGCTGCCACATTTCTCCCCGTGGCTGGCGGCTCTTGTTTTTCTGATTACAGTGTCGGGTCGGGCTCGGGCGCAAGAACCCGCGCCAGCGCCAACCCGCCCGGGCGACGAATACACCATCAAAGTAAGTGTGGACGTGGTGGTCCTGGGAGCGATCGTCCAAGACCGCAAGAACATTCTCGTCTCCGGACTCAGCCAAGATAATTTCCAGGTTTACGAGAATGGAGTGCTTCAGCCGGTCAAGTATTTCAGCCACGAAGATATCCCGGTCACGGTAGGCCTGGTGGTCGATAACAGTGGAAGCATGAAACCGAAGCGCCAACACGTTATCGCCGCTGCGCTGGCATTTGCCCACTCCAGTAACCCGCAGGACCAGATGTTCGTGGTCAATTTTAACGAGAACGTTGCGTTTGGCCTTCCTGGCAATATTGCGTTCACAGACCAGCCGGCTCAGTTGCAAGTTGCCCTGTCCAGAGTCGCTGCCGATGGTGAGACAGCACTGTACGATGCGGTTGCCGTCGCTCTCGAGCACCTGAAGAAGGGGGATCGGGACAAGAAAGTACTGATCGTGGTTAGCGATGGCGGCGACAACGCCAGCAAACATAAGCTGTCCGAGATCATGGCCATGGTCGGCCAGCCTGGCGTAATTATCTACACGATCGGCATTTTCGATGACCAGGACGCCGATCGCAACCCCGCCGTACTCAATCGCCTAGCCAAGGCAACGGGCGGCGAGTCGTTCCTGCCGGAATCACTAGCCGACGTTACACCCATCTGCGAACGCATTGCTCGCGATATCCGTAACCAGTACACCATCGCCTACGTCCCCACGAACAGGGAGCGCGACGGAACGTATCGAGTGATCCAGGTGAAAGCAAGCGCGCCGGGCTATGGACGTTTGTCGGTGCGCACCCGAACCGGTTACTTCGCTCCTTCGGCACTTCCACCAGCCACGGCAAAGGTCATCGACCATGAAACTCACCACTGAACAGAAGCTCGTCCCAACGCACAGGCAGAGGTTTTTTCGCTGGAGTCAGCGGCTCCTTTTCGTTGCCGGCATTCTGGCGCTCGGTTATGTGGGTTTCAGTCTGCTCGATGCCAGGCTCTACCAGGCATCTGCAAAACGGTCCCTCGAAAGCCAGATCCAGCGGGAAAAAGAGCCACACGAAATTCAGCCCAAACCAGCGATCAAGCCAGCGATCAAGCCAGGCGACGTTCTGGGACGTCTGGATATCCCGAGGCTTGAACTTTCGGTCGCAGTGTTACAAGGAACGAGTTCGCGAATGTTACGGCGAGGAACGGGGCACATCGAAGGCACTCCACTTCCCGGGGAGGCCGGGAACAGTGGGATCGCTGGGCACCGCGACACTTTTTTCCGCGGGTTAAAAGACATTCGCAAGAATGACGAGATTCAGTTTCAGACGACTACTGAGTTATTCCGCTTTGCGGTGGATTGGGCGAAGGTCGTGGCGCCCGATGACCTGAGCGTCTTAGCCCCATCGACCGAATCCTCGCTTACGCTCGTGACCTGCTACCCATTTTATTTTGTTGGTCCTGCACCGAGTCGCTTTGTCGTGCGGGCGCACCGGGAATTGACTCCCAAAACCTCGACGACAATTATTTCGAACGGGAAGTGATGACGAGGATTCCGGACGGTTTTTCAGCAACTTGAAAAGCGAACCGAAAAGATTGGGTTTTAGCATAGTCCGCGCGAAAATCTCACCTCGATTGCACCCCTCCCTTCCTCCTAAAATATCCATTCAGCCGGGCGTTGTTTCACTTCTCAATGTCGTTCTCCACGACTAGATCCCCTCTACTGTTCCCACACGCGTAACACCCTGCCCGCGATTCGTGCCGCTCTCGGCTAAGCGTTCGCCTCCAATCCCCTGGTCTTTCCCAAAACGGGCTACGGGATCTAGGCATTGGACCTCAGTAATCTAGTGTATTGACATCTCGCTAATTAATATTGAACCCAGTGGGACCCAACCAATCTCAGTGAGTCTCTAGTCCATCCAAACACTCCTGGTGGTTTCTTGGTCTCGCCGCGTGAGACGGCCACTCCGGCCATCGCGCAGACGGAAAAGCGAGGTTACCTTAATGAGAACATGCAGATTCGCTCTAGTCTTTGGACTGTTAGCCGTGGCGGCGTGTGTACCGCTGGCACCCAGCGCTTTCGGCCAGATTCAGTCAACGATCTCTTGTCCGGCGGGGCATGGCTATTGGGATGTCCTGAGTGTAATGATGATGGATCCAGGACTGGCCTCCAGTTATCACATGGAGGGGATCACCAACGGACTGCCCTCGTCCTACGTCTATACCATCTGGGATCAAAGTCAGACCAAAGTGTATTACGTGAAGAATCCGCAAGGGAATCCCTGGGACATCAATCTCTACGATTCAAATTACATCTATCAATGGGTCACAGAACTGGGCGACTGGAATGGCGCTAACCACTGGAACGATCCCACCAGCTGCAGAAAATTGAACAATGGCAGTCAGAAAAGCACTGCCGACTTCTCCATGCGCTGGGCTGCCCGGTGCGTGGCTCCGGGAGGAGCCAACAGTTCGTTCTGGAATTCGCCGCCTCCCAGTTCGTCGAATAATACGAACTACTTCACCTATGTGGCGCAGGCACTGCAAAGTCACGCCCAGAATCTCAACTATGCTTTCCTCGAGGTGGAAACCACAAGTACGATGACCATTACCGATCACCGCGCCAATCCACCTGAGTCGTTTTCCATCACAACCTTGCCCCTGCAATATACGTACAGCTGTAGTGTCTCGGGGAACGTCAACTCATGCCAGTCTCGTGAGGTCTTTGATTACGGTGTGGACACAAACGTCAATCCGGTGGACAGAGTCCAGCATAGCTATGGATGGGTCCGCTGGCGCTACTACACCAACTCGACGAAGGGAAATCCGAAGGCCGCCCCCGTCTGGGTACTGGCGAATACCTCCACTTCCGACCACTTGATGCCCGGAGAGGTCAACATCAACTTTCAGTGTTTTTAGACTCGACAACGGGAGTCTCTTGAAAAGACTCCTGGCTAGTCTGGATTCATTTCGATCTGCCGGGGCGGCAGGGCCGGCAGATCGGGATGCTGCTGGTCCCGCCAGATCACCTGAAAACATTCGCCCTCGCTTTGAGCGAGCCAACTGGTTCCATCTTCATACTTCACCGAATGCGGGAAGAAGACCCAGCCCAGGACGGCTTGGGCGCTGTCGGCGCGAATGCCCGGCTTTTCGAGAGTTTGCTCCTGCCCCGGCAAAATGGGCTTCGCCGATGACCACTCGGAGTTGAACGGCCGCCGCAAATCCTGGGGCGCCAAAAACATCTCCGGCATGATCCGCAAACTTGTAATGGTCTTGCTGCTAGTGTTTTTCACCGTCAGCGTGAACTTCTCCGGATCCTTCCAGAAACCTCCGCCGACAAACGCAACGGGGCAGGCACGCGTGGGCGGCGCCGCGATGGTGTAAACCGCCATCATTCCCCCCTCCATGTGGTCTTCCACATGGCAATGGAACATCCAGGTGCCGGGATTGTCTGCGATCATGTCCACCGTTTTCATACTTCCCGGAAGAAGTTCGATCACATCGGTGTTCCTGCCGCCTTCGGTGACGGTTTCGCCGTGCCAGTGCGGAGTGTGCAGGTCGATCTCGTTTCCCATTCCCAGCAAATACCAGCGCACTTTCTCTCCCTGCTTCATGGTCAAGCCCGGAAGATTGCCGAAGATGAATCCGTTGATGGCATAAAACAGGCCTGCGGGTTTGCCTCCCATTTCGTTGAAGATCATGAACGAGGCAACAAATTCGCGGTCAACATCTTTGGGGGATCCATCGGGATTTGCTTTGCCTTTAGCAGTAATGATGATCGGCCCCAGCAGTCCAGCATTGATCTCAATTGCCGCGTCAACGTGCGCGTGATACCACCACACGATCGAGCTGGGCTGTCCCGGCCCCGGACCGCTGGCTTCGTTAGCAAACCAGTGATACGTATATCGGCCGCCGGGAGCGACAAAGCCCCCTTTCGCCACGGGCAGATATAAGGCCCCTTCGTTGATTTTGTCGTAACGCAGGCCATGAGGATGCATGTCGTGACCGCGGTGACTGCGATTCAGAAAATCCACAACCACTTCGTCCCCCACTTCAGCGCGAATCACAGGCCCGAGAATTCCCAGCCATACGGGTTGCGGCTTCGTGGTGGTAAAGGTGCCGTCCGTGTATTCGATGAAGCGTGTCTTCGGCCATTGCAGCTGAAGCCACGGCTGCCGGATGGGCGTGGCGGTGAGCAGATCGTGGCCGCTGGGGGCGTAGTTCCAGGTGACGTCTTCTGCGGCGATGTAGTAGTGCCGAGTCGCTGCCAGGCAGGAGGAAAACGAGAAAAACACAAACCACAGCACAAACGCCCGCTGGATTTTCACGGAAGCCATTATCCCACTCTGGGGATCATTCGGGAATGATCCCCAAGCCTCGGAGGCCGTGGCAGGCGCACCCTATGGATGCGTCCCACCAGAGACGCTGGCCTGCGCTGCCGCACCGGCCGTGAACGACGCAGTCACTGATGTATTGGCGGTAACCGTGATTGCACAAGTGGCAGTTCCGCTGCAGCCCGCCCCACTCCATCCCGCGAAACTGTATCCGCCGTTCGGCGTTGCGGTGAGGGTAACATCGGTGCCATAGGCAAATGAGCTAAAACAAGTTTCCCCGCTGGGCGTGCACTTATCGATGTTCCCAGGATTACCCGTGACCGACCCGGAGCCTGGAGCACCCGAGATTGAAACCACTAAGGCAGGAGGATCGTTCCAACTGGCTGGCGGAACCAGGCTGCACTCACCGTCCGTTACTTGAGTGGGCGGCGTTGGAGCAGTAGCCCAGGGTTTGTTCACAAAATCAAAAAACTCGGTCATGTCCAGTTGCGATCCGTCGCGCGCGGTGAGCGCGGGCAGGCCGAAGCGGGTCTCAACCATCTTGAGCACCGCCGTCGTGTCGCGAACTTTGTGAGAGACGAAGTTCTTCACGGAATACGGCGAAATCACGATCAGCGGCACCCGATAACCGGTCCATGCGAAAGTACAGGTTCCTAGTCCGAGTTCTTGGCCGGGCTTGGTGCAGATATCGTTGAGAGCGGGGTTTAAATCAAAGGGCGATAGATAGTCGCCAGGAGGCGTCGCCGGTTGTGGCGGCACGTGGTCGTAAAGACCGCCGGCTTCGTCGAAGGTGAAAATCATGGCCGAATCTGTCCAACTGGGGCTGACCATAAGGTCGTTGATCAGACCGGCTGCGTAGTTAGCTCCTAGCTGGACATTGGCCGGGGTAGAAGTATCGAGATCGTTGGGATGCTCATCGAGTGATGCGGCAGAGGCGGGTTCAATCAGCGCGAATTGGGGCAACGTGCCATTCGCCGCGTCGACCGCAAATTGCGTCACCGGAACTATATTTTGCAACAAGTCCGGGTTCTGGCCGGCGCTCTTGATGATCGTCTGTTCGTACGTGAACATATTGATATAGGAGCTTTCGATCAGGCACTCGGCGTTCGCGTCGGAAATATCGTTGTTACATGCGGCGCCGTTGATGGGATTAATGGTGGCCTCAGAGTCGACATAAATCTTCCAGGTGATGCCGGCGTTCTGCAGGGCCTCGAAAATAGTTTTATTGACGAGGGGGCCCTCCGGGGCTGCCAGGGGATAGGCGTGTCCGGCGGAAGTGGCTGCCAGCATGTACATGCGGTTGAGCTGGGTTCGATTCATCAGCGGAGAAAACCAGGTGTCCGAGGTCCCGAAATTGGAGGCCATGAAGTAGTAGTAATTCAGGTCCGTCCAGTCAAAATAACCCATGGCTCGAATGCCGTTGACATCCATCAGCGGAGGGACTTGCGATTCGGCGTCATACGCGGCGGTATAAACGAATCCGTTTAGCGGCGGAGGATTTTCGGCCGGTTGATCAGCCTGGTTGGTGTAGTCCCAATTGTTATGGGCCTCGTTCCAGAAGGGACTCTGCTCTTCCGTACACTCAGATGCGAAATGAAAGGAACTAACGGGATAGTTGGGGTTCGGAGTGCACCCATCGGTGACGGTCGGATCGCAGCCCGGGTTCGTAGGAGCAATCCCCCCAGGATTGAACTGCGGCAGGCCATTGAAGGTCTGCCCCTTAGTTCCATATCCCTTCGCCGACCAGTATCCCAGCATTGCGCCAAAGTAATGATCTAAAGAGCGATTCTCCTGGGCGAAGAGGATGATGTGATTCAGGGCAGCGTAGGGGTTACCGGGACTGAAGGTCGCAGTCACGGATTCCGCTGCAGTCACGGTGATGCTGCAGGTTGCCGTTCCCGTACAGGCGCCACTCCAACCTGCAAAAGTACTGTTCGTTCCCGGAGCTTCGCTCAGCGTGACCTGGGTACTCTGCGTGAAGCTCGCCGAGCACGTTGTCGGACAATTGATTCCGGTTGGGCTGCTGGTCACGGTTCCCGTGCCCTTCCCCGCCTCAGTCACGGTCACGGTATAACTCGGAGACACGGAGAAGCTCGCAGTCACGGATTCCGCTGCGGTCACAGTGATGCTGCAGGTTGCCGTTCCCGTACAGGCGCCACTCCAACCGGCAAAGGTACTGTTCGTTCCCGGAGTTTCGCTCAGCGTGACCTGGGTATTCTGCGGAAAACTCGCCGAGCACATAGTCGGGCAGTTGATTCCTGCGGGGCTGCTGATAATGGTCCCCGTGCCCGTCCCTGCCATCGCAACCGTCAATCCGTCACCCGGATTGAACGCAGCGGTAACGCTCGCCGCGGCAGTCAGGGTCAGGTTGCAGGCGCTGGTGCCCGAACAGCCGCCGCTCCATCCGCCGAAGAAATAGTTGCTGCCCGCGGTTGCGGTCAGCGTGATTTGCGTATTTTGGTTAAAGTTGGCGCTGCACGTCGTGGGACAGTTAATCCCTGCTGGGCTGCTGGTCACGGTTCCCGTACCCATGGCTGGGGCCGTGACGGTTAACGGGTACGAGGGTTGCGTCTGGAACCCGCCCCCCGCACTTACGCAACTGGCCAGTGGAAGGATGGACAGGGCCGACAACAACCTCAACCAAAACGTTAACCGAGACTTCATGAGCGTGTTACTCCTGCAAAAGAGTCCCAATTTGGATGAAAGGGAATGCCCAGATGGTTGTTTGTTGCACTGGCGGTTCTTTCGATCAAGGCGCAAACAATACGATTCTGGCCCGAGAACCTAAGGCTTGTCGTTTGTCACTCCGAGCGGGCGGTTCCGTTCTCAGCTGGTCAGGCGAACGCGAGTGAACGGCCTCCCGTAGTTCCGCCTTTTTTCGAAGTGTCGGTGGCGGCAGGGTGGCTCTGGACGGCCTGCATGATAATCCATTGGACATCGGTTCGCTTGTAGGGAGCGGATATCACGTCGAACGCACCCAATTCGATGGCTTGGCGGTAGCTGTCCTCCGAGTACGCTTCGGCCAAGACGATAACGCGAAACTGGTCTAGCTTGTGCTTTAACACCGTCATCACGTCCTGATAGGTCCCATCCGGAAGGTCCGCCTCGCAGAGGACCAGGGCGTGGTTCCCCCGTCGCAAACCGCGGCGGGCCTGCTGCACGGTTAAGCACCAGCAGACCTCTAGCGACCACTCCAAAATCGCGCTTTCTATCACCTGCCGATTCTCATTGGAGCAGATCACTAACATCCGCCATCGCGTGGTTATCCCAGCACTCACTCTTGACCTCGAACGGCGTCCGCCGGCGCAGCCAGGCATGCACAGAGCTTCTCCATGGCTTCGTGAAAAACCTTGAGCAACGCTCTTCGCTGCGCGGGCCCCACATTGTGGTGCGTTCTTTAGTTGTGCAAAACAGTGCGATGGTTGCTTGTCATTTTGGTGGACGGCATACGTATCTCGAATGCGTCCGGCAGCGCGCCCCTACACCAGCGAGCGAGCACAGATATCGAACGATCCTTACGGGCACCTTACCGTGAGTTAATTAGTGGGTTGATCACCGGCGAGGTACTTCATTTCCTGGCACGATTCCGGATTTGACAAACGGGGGGGTGCGACAGAGACTGCACGCGCCGCAAACTCATCCCGGCCTGCGTCCGTCGTACGGGCCAAGGGCAGCCGGACCGCTACCACCGTGCCCTTGTGACTCGAGCGAATCCTAAAACTGCCGCCCAGTTGCCGGACGCGTTCTCGCATTCCGAGAAGGCCGACGCCGGACGCGCGCCCAGCTTCTATCTCACGGATCTTCTGCCTTGGAATGCCCGTTCCGGCGTCCGCTATGGCCACCGAAACCTGGCCGGAAGAGCGCATAATGCGAATGGCCACCGTGCGGCTTTCGGAATGCCTATGAACGTTGGTCAGGCCTTCCTGCACGATGCGAAACAGAGCCGTCTCCAGGTCACGCGGCAATCGCCCAAAGTCCTCTGCGATCTCAAACCGAACCTTCATGCGGCTGCGTTCCGCGAATCCTTCGAGATATTCCCGCACCCCTGGCGCTAATCCCACCTCATCCAGAAGCGGGGGGTGCAGCAGATGAGAGATCGTGCGAATTTCCCGGGAAACTTGGGCCAGGAGTGCTGTGTTCTCAGAGATAGCCTTGGCTGCCATGGGACTCAGATGCTTCTCCGCTAATGCTCTACCGTGATTCATCGACATTGCCACCAGCAATTGACCTACGCTGTCGTGCAACTCACGAGCCACCCGCCTTTGTTCCTCATCCCGCAACTGAAGCAACCTGCCGGTGAGCTCCCTGAGGTTTTCCTCTACTAATTTGCGCTCCGCCATTTGCGCTTTCAGCTCGGCAGCCTGTCTGGCAACTTCGTTGGCCGCGTGGAGACGCGCCGAACGCTCCGCATCCAGCAACTGAATCACATGCAGAGCAGAGCTGGTAAAGTCAGCCAGATCCGTCAGGATGCGAACATCTTCGGAATCGAAAACAATGCCTTCCTCGTGAGAAAAAATCCAAAGCGCGCCGGTCGGACCTGCCCCGAGGAGAGGAACCACCAAAGCTTCTACGACCGGGGCCGGAAGCCCGTTGAGAAAAGGGAAATATCTCGCGGGAGATAAGAACAGTTGTGGCGCGTTGCGATCGAGAGGCGTCCCGCACGGGCTGAAGTTTCGCGGAGTGAAGCCAGCAACGTGTTTCTTGAGCAACCCCGCCAAGCTGGTCCAACGAAAGATTGGCTCACTCTCAGGCGATGTTTCGACCACGCTGATACCGGCCGTGCCCGCCCGGCAAAGTTCCAACGCAAGCCGAAGCAGTGTGTCCGGCAGTTGCCGCGGAGAATTCGCCATGACGCGCGCCAGGATTCGGAAAGCCTTGCTCTCGGTCTCCAGATCTCGCGTCCGGTGAGGCCGAGAGCGCAGTTCACTACCGTTGAGAACGTCCTCCAAACGGCTAAAACCTCGGTTGTGTCCCATGTGATTGGCCCAGTACGGTGAAGTTACCTTGTTCCTCAGGGAAAAACTGGACAATATTGACCACTTTCCAACGCGTTTTTGTCAGTTGCCGCGTCGAATTAGAATAATCAATAGTGTCTGCTATTGACCATTATGGGAAAGGCCCTGATGCTAGAGTCGTTTTATGTCTGAGCTTAATGGTATTCGCGTATCTCCCGAGCACGCCCCGATCGTCAGTGGCGGCAAACCGCTTTTCCGCGGTGAGCAACTCCCACAACCAACCCCACCCGATGCCTGGATGATGCCTGTCGTACCGCGGCCTGTACCCAGCCCCCATTTGAGTAATGAGAGCCGGACTGCGAAATCATTCCGAATCTTGGTTGCCGACGACCACGATGTCGTGCTCTGTGGTATTCGCACAATTCTGGAAGGCCATCCGGGATGGACGGTCTGTGGCGTAGCGCGCGATGGCCGAGAAGCAGTGGCCAAAGTGGCGGAATTGAAGCCGGACTTGGTAGTGCTGGACGTAGCCATGCCGACTCTGAACGGGATGGATGCCGCGCGTCAGATGCTCAAGGACAGACCTGGACTACCGATCCTTATTTTCACGTTGTATGAGTCGGACGAATTGATCCGCCAGGTTCTCGAAACCGGAGCTCGCGGATTCATTCTGAAGTCCGACGCGGGGCAAAACCTGTTGTTGGCGGTTGAGGCGTTGCAAAGGCGGGCCACTTTCTTTACGGCCCGTGCGGCGAAGATGATGCTGGACGGATATTTGCACCGCAACAACAGCGATCCCAGCAATACGATGAGAGATCGATTAACGGCCCGGGAACGCGAAGTGGTGCAATTGTTGGCCGAAGGCAATAGCAGCAAGGAAGCAGCGGTCCTGTTGAATCTTAGCGTCAAGACCATCGAGACTCACCGCACCAATGTGATGCACAAGCTGGATGTCCATTCCGTTGCCGGACTGGTTCGTTATGCCGTGCGCAACTCCATTGTGCAGGCCGCGTAAGCGGTCACGGCATCGACAGGGCCACTGTCCGTGCCGGCTGACTGTCGGTCAGTCGCCGATAGGGTAAGTCACCATAAATTTCCACCCCGTGGCGTGCTGTGAGTCTGCGACAGCCGAGATGTAGCACGGGATCGGAGCGGACTGCTTCCCAGAACTTGTCGGCAGCGATCCGCTTGTGACCACTTAGATTACTTCCTGCTTGTCATGCTGCCCGCCGGTGGAAGGGGTCGAAGTCAACGTCTTGCGGTTGCCGACGGCGTCTTCTCCACCATCCAAGAACCTCATAACAATAACGACAGAGTTCTGTCCCCGCGGCGTCAGGTATCGACCTGATTGTCTTTCGGCGGGAGACGAAGCATACTCCAGTCTGAACAATTCACCGAGTGAGAAGTAGTGAAAGAGTGTTCCATGAAGTTGGTAGGGCCCTTCTGCCGTTCTCTTATTTACTTGCTTTCGTCTTTGGCAATGACCGCGGGCCCTTTATTCGGGACTACTCCTGCTGTGGCCGTTACCCTTCCGGCCGCAGGATCGCAAAATGACTCGCCGGTTCATTTTGTGGCCTCGGCGACTAGCGCGGACTGCTCCAAGGGAATTGCCGCCATGCGCATTTATACTGCGCCTCATGTTGGCGTGTACACCGTCGAGTCCGCACACCTTGACACCGAAATCGCCATGGGGCCCGGCTATTTCAATACCGTCATAGTGGCGTGGGACAATTGCGGAGGCGTAATCGCTACCACAATCGATATCACGGTGACCAACCCAAACCTGGCTCCCCCACGATTCCTATACGACACCGAGGCTTCGACCGACAAAATTGCCGGCTTTCGCGTTAACGCCGACACAGGCGGTTTGACCCCACTTGCTCAGCCCCCGATACCGGTAAGCGCTGCGCCTGGCAACGTCTCACCGGACAAGGGCGGCTACCGTCTCTACGTGACTGCGTTGCAGTCCTTAAATGCCTACTTCATTAATCGCAGCAACGGCTACCTCACGCCCGTGCCGGGATCTCCGTACCAGGCAGCCGGAGAGGGAGTGATTGCCGCAGGTGTTGCGGTCGCGCCCTCCGGAAAGTTCGTGTATGTGACCCTTGCCAGTTTTGGCGGCGGTACACAGGGTGTAGCCGGCTATGCAGTAGCCAGCAACGGCTCTCTCTCACCTGTACCAGGATCGCCATTTTCAACTGGGACGCTGCCGGTCTCGATTACCGTGGACCCAAGCGGAAGGTACCTCTACATCGGGCATCTGGGTAGCGAAATTGACGCCTTTAGCATCGATGAGCCCTCTGGGAGCCTGACGCCGGTACCGGGCGCGCCCTATGTGATAACCAGTCCTAGCGGTTGCTATCTTTGTACCGGGGTCGGCGTGCTTGATCTGAAAACGGATGTCAACGGAACTTACCTGTTTGCGCCGGTGGGTGGGGACGGTACGATTGTTGTCTACCGCATCGGTCCGAGCGATGGCAGCCTCAGCGAGGTCCCAGGTTCGCCTTTTGTTTTGGCAGAGCCGAACAGCCCAACTGATCCCGGAGCTGAACCGTGGTCGATCACGGTCGATCCACGAAACCTGTACTTGTATGTGGACACAGAGACCACAGACGCTGACGGAAACACGACTCGCAACGCGATTTATTTTCTGTCGTTCAATTCTTCCACTGGCAACATTAACGGCGTGGGAACTTTCAGAGTCCCCGTGGACACCTGCGAGCAGAACAGCATTCGTGTCGACCCGTCGGGCAGTTTTCTCTACTCCGCCGCAGACATTTGCCAGCCCGAGCCTGGACCGGGCGTAGTACTTGGGTTTTCGACCAATCCAGAAGGCGGGGTGCTCCCCTCTCTCGGTGGGTCTCCGTACCCGGTGACGGGCGACCCGGTGAGTTCAGGTGACAACATTGCAGTGACTCCCTAGGGTGCGCCTGCCCCGGTGGGCCTTTCTCATCTAACCATGAAGGGCAAGAAAACTAGTCTCAAAAACGTCAGACTGTGCGTTGTGCGACTTGTGGCGCCGCGCCAGGGGAGAAGTGTGAACTCGGTACTGGCCTGCCCCGGACTGAGCCGCATCGTGACCGACGCTTGATTACAGCGGATTGCGTTCTGCGCCTCAAGCACAATGTCTACACCACAACCCACTGCCATCGCTTGCGGCTTTGGAATGGGTCGCGGCTCAAGTGAGCTGTGTACGCTTGAGCTGTGTGTAGGCTAAAGAGCCGACGGTTCCTGCATGCGTACGCGGCCCGGGTCACGGGCCGCCGTTCACTTCCGTGGTGTCCTGATGTTTGTGGATCAATTCAGTTTGAAGATTACCTGCACGCTGATCAGAACGGGCACCGGCGTGCCATCTTTGGTTGCCGGCGCGAATGTCCATTGGCTCACGGCGGCTATCGCTTTTTCGTCCAGACCCATCCCCAAGGAGCGGATTACACGAATCTCCCGTGGTTTTCCGTCCGCACCCACAATTAGCTTAAGCACGCACATACCCTGCAACTTGGCCTCGCGCGCTTGTTCGGTGTAGTCCGGATCGGGCATGGCCAACGGACGCGGCGCCAGCACTGACCCTCCAACTTTATATGCTCCTCCGCCGGCGCCACCGCCGAAACCTTCGCCTACGCCGGGGCCGGCCCCCTTACCAACTCCACCACCCGAGCCCGACCCAATACCACCGCCCGACCCAGTCCCGTTGGAGGCGGCGATGGTTGGCAGAGCTGCTGCGGCCGGAACTCCCAGGTTCGGCGCGGAGGCGGCCATCTGGATCTGTGGCGGCGCAACCACGGTCGGCACGGCGGTCAGCTTCGGATGTTCATTGCGTACCACGATCTGCGGAGGTGTGATTTGTAGCTTGGCCGCGCGCGGGAGCTCCCCTCGCGGCGCTTGGAGCTTGTCGCGATCTCCACCCCCGCCGCCGCCTCCAGACTGCTTAGTAGCCAGCGGCAATGCGTAAGACTCGATGGAAGGTGCGATCAGTGTGACTCTCGCAACCGGTCTCGCCTCGGATCGCACTTCATGCGTCAGCAGTGAGAAGGCCGCCACAATGATCAGTGCGTGTACCAGGATCGAGCCCAGCGCGCTCCGCGTTGTCGATACCCCGTGCCGGCCCCAGGAGTCGCTAAGCGTAAACGCGTTCGGCGATAGAACTGGTTGCGAAATCGCCCGGACGCGCACTTCCCGAATGGGAAGCCTGGCGCCTACCTCGCCAGTAGGGACGCGATCTACAGATTCAGGTGGCATGACCAAGTCCAGCCTGGTCATGGCTTCTCCTGCGATGACGAACTGGATCCGCTCAAACCAAGCGGCACTCGCGTCGAACAGAAATTCATATGCTGACCTATGCGTCCTCAATTACCTTACGGTGGGGCAGGCGCCTCCGTCCATGCAGTAGACACCGTATACTGGGGCCGCGGTTCGAGTAGATAGGACCTGCGCTTCGACGCCGCTCTGGGATCTAAGGCATTCTCGGCTCGGAAGTACGGACTTTCGCTGAGCAGAATTGGCGCCTGCCCAATGACCTCCTGGGTATGTCTCTCGATCTTTCCACTACACGTCCCGGCCAACGGCTGAAACCGCGCTCTCTTTCAAAATTCTAACGCCACACCCGCGTTATTTTGCATCAGAATCTCGCACATTCGTTTCGAGTATTCCCCGGAGGCACATGTCGTTGAATGAACTGCCAGCTGTCCGATCTCCCGCTCAAATCGCGTCCTATGATCGAGTCAATTCCGAGAAAGGCCAGCCGGAGATGATCCGCGATCGCGGACCGCTGCTCAGCCTGGCTCGCAAGTTGCACGAAAATGAGACGGCACTCGCCTTTGTGCGACATGCCTTCCGCATGTTTCAGCGCATCGGGATCACGGTGAGTCCGAACCACTACTACTGGCCTGTGCCCGACTTCCGCGAACTCGAGTCCCGGGAATGGCCGGCCGAGGAAGTCCCCGCCGGGCTGGACCTTGCCTTCGACCGGCAGTTGGATTTCCTGCAAACCGTAGTGCCGCAATACCAGAGCGAATGGGCTTGGGGCTCGGCTCCGTTTTTCAGCGTGGGCTACAACTACAGCAATGGCTTCTTCGAGACCGTCGATGCCGAGATCGCCTACTGCATGGTCCGCCATTACAAGCCGCGACGGATCGTGGAAGTGGGGGGCGGTTACAGCAGCCGCGTCATGGCGGCTGCCCTCGATCTAAACCTGAAGCTCGATGGAGTGCGCGGCGAGCTGGTCACCATTGACCCCTACCCGGATCGGTTCCCCAAGAACGCGTTGAGCGATCGCGTCCATCTCATTCCCCAGACCATACAGAATGTGGACCTCGACGTATTCCTCAGCCTGCAAAGCGGCGATTTCCTGTTTCTGGACTCAAGCCACGTGGTGGGAATCGGCAGCGATGTGGTGCGCGAGTATCTCGAAATCGTTCCCCGGATTGCCGGTGGTGTGCTGATCCACGCCCATGACATTTTCATCCCTTCCGACTATCCCCGCGACGCGGTCTTGCACAATCTGGCCTTCTGGTCCGAGCAATACCTGCTGCAGGCTTTGCTGATGTTCAATCCGAAATTCGAAGTGCTGTGGGGCAGCAGTTGCATGCAAAGTCGCGCAACCGCCGAGCTCGAAAACGCTTTCCCGCACTGGCAGCACAGCTATCGCAACATGCCCCCTAAAAAGCGGCGCTTCCTTCCCACTCGCGATGGCGACCACATCTGGCCCTCCAGCTTCTGGATACGGAAGCTCGCTTGAGTCGATTGGGATTCATACTAAGGACGCCGAAACGTCGGCGCTCGCACCAGCGCAGTTGTAGCCTTACCAAATTCCCTTGTCGTCTCCAGTCATCCGCAAATTGACGAATGCGGCCGCAGCCAGCACCGGCAATAGAGACAAGCGAGCCGCAGAGCGGAAGTGTCGCGCCGCTCCTGTTCCGATGAGTTGCTGCAGGAATAGTTGCGAACCCTGCGGCACTATGGATACGCGCAAGAACTGTTCCCCGACGTAGGTGACGTCGGCGCCGAAACGTGCCGAGCTCACCACAAACTCTGGCAAAGGCAGCGGACCAACGCCCGCGCGCTCGTTATAGTCGGAAGTAATCTTCAGCAGGGTAGCTACTCCCGGCCATATCGACCAGTGCTGGGTGGACGTGCGCAGCCGCATGAAATCCAGACCACCCGCCCGCACCAGCCCAGTAAGGTTGAGCAGGTCGGTCAAACGAATGTAGAAATGGCGGTACATCCTTTGCAGAGTCGCCAGCGTGACTTGTTCCTCTGGAGCCGGGACACGAAAACGAAAGCGTCCGGCATCGCGCATCACGCTGGTTTCTTCCAAGTGGGCAGGTAGGGTCTCCTGCTCACCGGTTTGTCCGAGGCAGCCCACATGGATTTCCACTAACTGGGGCAGTCCCGGAATCCTGAAGTTCCATTTGTGCGCCAATCGATCACCCCAGCTCCGCGGCTGCGGCTCAGCTCGCAGTTCGCTCTGCATCACGCGCACGGTATCGGCTTCGCTGGCTGCGATGAAGAGATCAAGATCGCTGCCTATATCGGGCCAGTGATCGAGGGTTTTAATCACGACGGGCGAATGTCCGGTCAGTTCGAGCGCGAGCACAACTTTTTCCAAAGCCGCGAGCGCGCATCCGATCTTCCGCTCCTCGACTTCGGCCAGACCTTCAAGGTCGACAGCTCCGCCAAACCGCGACCCCGCTGCACCAACCACATCCCATTTCTCTAAGAGATGCAACGTGCGAAGGTGTACGCGTTGCATTTCCGCAAAGCGCAGAAAGTCGGACCACTCCTCCTTGGACATACGTTGCACTCGCGAGAGCGCATCGTCCATCTGCGGGCTGGTTTCGCTCCGCTGCCCCCGTGGTGTGAGCGCATGCAGATGTAAGACTGCCAGCGTCTCGAACATCGCCGCTGCGCTTTCTCTCGCGCTCGTCATGGTTGTCCCGCGCGCGCGATAGGCGCCTTCGATTCGTCACAGTGCGGCAGGCCGCGCTCAATTGCCGTTCCTTCTTCGTAATCGTTCCAGGTAGCTATCAGGACAAACGGAATGGGGTGAGATGGTTCGTTGTTTTCGTCGAACAAGCGGAGAGTATCTTCGAAGGTCTTTCCGCACCGTGCGTCGATATGCCGGTTCAAGCTCCAGGATGCCTTCGTGTCGTTGAAGCCCGCCCACACTCCGCCCACGGTAACCTCGTCTGGATGCTTACTTCGCATCTTCGTGTAGAAATCACTCAGGTAATCTTCGCCCCACGCATGACCGTCCGGAGTCCACCCCGCGCGCCCGGGATACACCCATGCGTACTCACCGTCGAAAGTTTTGGCGAACTGAACGGGCGGGTCGTCCTCGTAGAGCAGGATTGGCGGCGATTCCCACTGATTCACCTGCTGGCGCACCTGACTCCAATCCGTGTGGCCGCGCTTGGGAAACACGAAGACAACGGGCCGCCCCTGGTACAGCAGATACGCATTCCGTCCCGGGGCAGCGGGCCCGATGTATTTCTGGTATGCCAGTTCCATCGCCTCCATCGCGTCTTCCGTTGCGTGTCCGTTGTCATCCTGGGTTTCGTCGTACATGAGGGCGATGTGAAAGTGTTGCTCGCTGGCAATTCGCTGCAAAAGCGCAGTACTACGATCGAGAAAGGGACGCCGTGGACCATACCAATCCACAACGAAGGCATAGATGCCCACGTTGCGGGCCTCCTCAATTTGCTTGCGCAGCACGTTCGGGTCCTGGCTGTTATAGCCGACGTCGATGTGGTCCGGATCGCCGAACCACGGCTGGTAGTCCGCAAGAACCTTGGGGTTGCCGGATGAGGCAGAGATATCCTTGAGGGCGAGAGTGCGCGAACTCGCGTGCGTGCACGCGTTCGGAGTCGAACCCACGATCAAGACCTGCGTCAATAGGACAAGCTGATAGAGTTTCATCCACGGCTTCCCGCTCTGGTTACGATGAAACGGCGCTGCCAACAGTTGGTTCGAAGCTGGCGTTCAAAACCGGCCTCAGAAGGATTTGGCAGAGACTTCCTCAAGATCGCGAATGTACCAGCGATCCGCGCCGGGGGTCATGAGAACGATGTACTGGTGGGGCGCATTCTGCGTATCGAGCAACTTGTTTCCGTCGAAAGTCTGGATCTCCAACTGGGCTTGATCGAGGAGTTGCATGGCAGTCCCATCGCTGGAATAAAAGACCGCCTTCAGATTGTGGCCGTGATCGACGATCCGAACGTGCACGCCCGCCTGCTCTTGCTCGCCGATTCGCCGCATAAGGCGATCGTGTGCGAATCCGACGAACTCTTCGCCGAGTCCTTCGGTTCGACCAGATTCCAAGGCCGCTGCGAGGTCACGCCATGCCAGTGCGTAATGGTGCGCTACGGTCGTTCCCGTGAGTTGTTCAATGGGACGCGGGTTAAGTCCATCGGCATCGAGGTGGACCTGAGGGAGGTGAATCGGCGCCGACGATTGGGCGATCGCCAGAACACAAGCTGCAATCACGAAGCTGGCAGCTTTGACGAACCTGGGCTTGAACAACCCAGGCTTAACCTTCTTGAGCGCCAACGACACGGCAACCAGGCTTTTCATAGTCCTCCGTTGACGGCGACGGCGACTTCATTGCCCAGCACCACGCCGCACGCGACGCTGATCTGCGCTCGTCCGTGAACGCTGAACTGCACTCGCGCGATGCCTTTCTTGATCGGCGTGTCCACGGTGCTTTTGCCCAACTTGTCAATTTTGGTGAATGAAACGATGGTGCCATCGGGAAGTGTATTGCCGCTGCAATCGCGCACCGGATCGGTTTCGAGGGTCACCCTATTCCCGCTCGCCACAGTTTTCATGCGCAATGCGCAGGCT